>Ga0163144_10030308_pt1 | contig 10351 bp, 10 predicted proteins | sample OliLak19BULKMAT1_FD_123175 | JGI IMG/M metagenome (GOLD analysis project Ga0163144, IMG submission 123175) | Freshwater microbial mat bacterial communities from Lake Vanda, McMurdo Dry Valleys, Antarctica - Oligotrophic Lake LV.19.BULKMAT1 | ecosystem: Environmental > Aquatic > Freshwater >...
GGGATTATCTAATCGACAACAAATCCGATCACACCAAGGCCGTCATCGTTGAGCATCCGATCCGCCACGGCTGGAAGCTTGTGAACAGTGATAAGCCCATCGAGACCACCGAGACGCTGTATCGTTTCAAAGGCGATGTCGAAGCGGGCAAATCCTCGAAGCTCGCGATCAAGGAAGAGATCATCACCAGCGAACAGATCGCGCTGTTAAACTGCGACATCAACACGATGATGGCGTATTTCCAGACCGGCGAGATCCCCGCGGGCGTTCGGGAGCAGATCGCCAAGGCCCTTGAGATGAAGCAGGCCGTTGTCGAAACCGAACGGCAGATCAACGAACACATGCAACTGATTCAGACGATCACGGAAGAACAAAACCGCATCCGCGAAAACATGAAGACTGTCGACCGCGCCGGGCAGTATTACAAGCGTCTTGAGACGAAGTTGAACACGCAGGAATCGCAGATTGAGAAGTTACAGACTGAACGCGAGGAATCGATCAAGCAGAAGGATTCGCAGCAGAAAGCGCTGGAGGATTACCTCAATGGGTTAAATGTCGGATAAAATTGCCCGCGGAAATGACTCTTTTCACCCGACATCCTCGCGGTTTCCTGCTCTCCTCAAACGCGATCGTCTATGGCGATGTGACGATTGGTGAAGATGTCTCGATCTGGTTCAACGTAGTCATTCGCGGCGATGTTGCGCCGATTGTCATTGGCCGCGGGACCAATGTGCAGGATGGTGTGATCATCCACTGTGACAGCGGCGTGGCGAATGAAATCGGCGAGGACGTCACCATCGGCCACGGCGCGATTGTTCACGGGAAGAAGATCGGCAACGGGTCGCTTATCGGCATGGGCGCGACAGTGCTTGGCGAAACGGTCATCGGAAATGAATGCCTGATCGCCGCCGGCGCGGTGGTTTCGCCGGGATTGGTCGTGCCGGATCGGAAGGTGGTGATGGGTGTGCCGGGGAAGATCGTCAGGGACGTGACCGAAAAGGATTTGAACTACCTGCGATGGCTCGCGCCCCATTACGTCACCCTCGCCAAACGACATGCGGCGGGGGAGTTCATCGCGCTGACGTAACTCCGTGGTTTCTACCCATCTCTAAGGTCGATTATGATTGAGCAGCACTTCAACGACGACATACCTCGCATCCCGCAGAACGATCCGCCATGAAATGACCACGGCATGATCGAAACGACTCTGGATGAAGTTCTGATCTTCCAACTCGGCTGTGTCAGGCTTATCGAGCACCAGCAGGATCCGGTCGGATTGCTTCCACTCAGGCATTCGCAGCGGCAGATAAAAGCTGAACTCCTCGGGTGAGGGTGAAACTGCGATTGGAATCTGCCGGTGATGTGACAAGCCCAGAACGCTTGCCGCCATGGTGCGCGGCGAACGTGCGTTGCTGCTGATGGCATGCCAGAGCGAGAGAAACATCGTGATCAGGATGCCAAACGAAACTGCCTGCGCCATGAACCAATGACGATAGGCGCTGCGGACGATTGCGACCACCGGCGGAAGCGTTGCGAGGATGGCGATGATCGCGGCGATGATGCCGATCGCGCGCTCAGGATAACTTCGGATGCAAAACGCCGCCGTCGCAAACGCGAGTCCGATCGAAATGGCCGACGTGATTGACATCAGAATCCACGGGACTGGCCGCTTTGGATTGCGTCGCAGAACCTGCAGCAGTGTCGCAATCACCTCGGCGGTTGACAACAAAAGTGCCGGCATCAGGGGGAGGAGATACGCGTTTTTCTTCACCGGCTTGATTGAAAAGAGAATCACGATCACGAGCATCCAGAGACACAGCGCGATGCGCCGTGATGTTCGCACGCCGCGCCGCTTGTGCAGGAATGCCAGAATCAGCGACGCAACCCAAAACGGCGTCCACGGCAGCGTCAGTTGAAACAGATTGAGAAAGTACATGAAGAACGGCCGCGATTTCTCCTGACTTTCCAGGGCGTCATACTTCCACAGGTCCAGCGCATTGGGAACCTGCCGGATCACCGCGACAGGCCAGGGCAGCGCGATCGCGAGGAACAAAATCGCGCCGATCAGATGCCGCAGGATGTCTCGACGTTGGTGGTTCGACCATCTGAAAAGAATCACCATCGCCGGAACGCTCGTCACAAAAATCACGGGGCCTTTCGAGAGCGCGCCCAATGCAAGTGCAATCCAGCAAAGCAGAATCCATCGCCCGCCTTTGAGAAACGCGACGATTGAAAGCAGCGCGAAAAACGCGAGGTAAGGATCGGCCATCGACTTGCGGAACTCGTCGAGGATAAAGTGCGTGCTGATCCAGAGCATTGCTGCGATCATGCCAACATTTCTGCTAAAGAGATGATTCCCCAACTGATACATCAGCCAGGTGGCGATCACGCCCAGCATCGCCGCAGGAAATCTAGCGGCGAATTCGTTGACGTTGAAAAGTGAGAATGAAACCGCGGTGAACCAGTATGGCAGCGGGGGTTTATTGAGGCGAACCTGATCGTTGAGAATCGGCACGACCCACGGATTCACCCGGATGGTTTCATCGGAAGCGGCGAGGGCCTTGCGCCCGGACTTTTCGATCAGCACCGGGCGGGCGACAATCAACTTCGGCTGACTCCAGACCGGCCCGGATGCGTGCATCACCCGGGCGGTTTGCGCGACGCGCGCCTCGTGCGAGGTAACGATATCCCGCTGACCTAGTCCGGCAAAAAAAACGAATGATGCAAACAGGATCAACGCAAATGGGGCGTATCCCGGCGGCGTCCATCGAAGGGCGGTGGGCATGGAAGAGGGGATGTCGGGTTTGGCATTGAACAAGGGCTTCGCTGCATCCTCGCTGGAACGTCACGGAAACCCCGGCCGAAATTTACCGGGAATTCGCACCGAAACGCGAACAGAGATTGCTGCAATCTCGAAATGACAATCGCTTCGGGTTATCGCGTGTCAAGGTAACATACGCGCGTTCAACTGCGAGAGGAAACGAATGAAGAGTAAATGGATCGCATTGTGTCTGGTGTGTTTCATGCTTCCGTGCGCAACGGACGCGTTTGCCGCTGACAAGGGTGTGTACATCGCCAAATGGATCGATCAGGGCGATGACTGGTATAAAAGCGATGAGGGAAAAAAGATCATCGCGAACATCCTCGCCTGGCAGAACCCCAACGGCGGATGGTTCAAATCCTATGACACGATGAGCGCCCGCCCGGCGGAGATCAAGCCGACGGATCACGGACTTGCGCCCAAAACCGACAGCGGGGAAGTGTGGGCGGCGGTCAGCACGATCGATAATGACGCGACCTATACCGAGCTGCGCATCCTCGCCCGCGCCGTGCGCGTCACCGGCAATGAAGCCGCCAAGGCTTCATTCATGAAGGGTCTTCAGTTTCTATTCGATTCCCAATACCCCAACGGCGGCTGGCCCCAGCGTTTCCCGCTGCAGAAGAACTATGGCCGCTACATCACCTTCAATGACGGCGCGATGGTCGGCGTGGTCATGCTGATGCGCGATGTCGCGCAGTCGCATCCGGATTTTGCGTTTGTGGAAGAGGCCACCCGAACAAAATGCCAGGAGTCTTTCGATCGCCAGCAGCACCATGAAGTGACGTTTGAACCAATGGGCGCTCGAAGTTTTGAACTGCCGAGTTTATGCACCAGCGAGAGCGCTGGCATCACGCTGCTGCTGATGGAAATCAAACAGCCGGAGGAGCGGGTCAAGACGGCTGTCGAAGCATCCGAAAAATGGTTCGCCGCCAATGCGATTCATGGTAAGGGCTATCCCAAGCTCACGGGCCCGCAGTATGAAAACGGGTACGATCGTCTCCCGATGGATGACCCGAGTGCGCCGCCGCTGTGGGCGAGATTTTACAGCATGGAAACCGGCAAGCCGATGTTTGTGGATCGAGACGGATCACAACACGATGTCGTGACTGAACTGGGCTATGAGCGCCGCACCGGGTACGCCTAGTATAGCACAGCTGCCGGGAAGGTGCTGGAAACGTATCCGAAGTGGAAGGAAAGAACGGGCAAGTAAAATTAAAGGGGACACGACCCTTTATATAAAGGGTCGTGTCCCCTTTAATTGTTTCGCTGCCATCAAGGATTGGTTGCAGCCTTCCTCCATCCCTGCTGGCGCCCCCGGGGTCGCAGGGTGCTTTGGAGGTTATGTTGACTTGCGATTCGCTTGATCCATGTATCCTCGCCAAGGGGGGTGCCGCGCTTCAAGGCGTTTTGGACCGCCGCGACCTCGGCATCGGTCTGGGGACGATTGACATCATGAAGCCATCGCGCTCCCCGTGGCGTCGGTGATTCGCTCAGCAGATCGCGGTGTTCGTTGGCCGGATGCAGCGACGTGTAGAGGCTGCTCCAGCGCCAGTCCTGCGCGCGTTTCACCGCATTTGCACGCAGAGGGTTCCGCTCGACATATCGCAGCACCCATTGCAGATGCTCATCCTGCTGAATCATGAACGACTTGAATCGCGCCTGATATACATGTCCCGTCCCAACCGCGGCGTGCGCCACCTGCCAGCGCGTCGCGTGCGTCAGAGACAAATACCCGAAGAACCGGCTCAGGTCGCCGTCCTCATTCGGCCGCACCACGAAATGCCAGTGGTTCGGCATGACACACCAGCCGAAAATCGGCACAGGCGTCCGTTCATGCGCCAGCCTCAGCACCCGGAAAAACGCCAGATAATCCTCATCGCTTCGAAAGAGCCTGAGTTTCCCATTCGCACGATTCAAGACATGATAGATCATTCCTCCCGGCGCGACCCGTGCTGTTCTTGGCATGAAACAAGTATCCATGACATGGAGGCACAAGTAAAGGGGACACGACCCTTTATATAAAGGGTCGTGTCCCCTTTAATTTGTAATCGTTCATGCGGTGGCGGGCGGAATCGCTTTTGTTTCATGGTTTCGCAGGCGATTGGAGCGGCTTGCCGGCAGATTGTGTCTGAACTCAGAAGATCACGGAAGTTTCCGCCTTCGCCGCGCAACTCATTGGGGAAGACATGGATGGCCGACGATTCGAGTGACTCACAGTTGGTGCAGCGTCTCGCCAGAGGCGATCAATCCGCCTATCGCGAGATTGTGCGGTTGCACGGGCGGTATCTATTTACGATTGCCCGGTCGCTCACTGTCAGTGATTCAGATGCGGAGGATGTCGTTCAGGAAGTGTTTCTGGCGCTGTTCCGCTCGAAGTTCCGCGGCGAATCAAAACTGCGGACGTTTCTGGTTGCGATCCTCATGCGGCAGGCGGCGCTGATGCGACGCAGGCATAAGCCCTGGATGCGGCTGCCCGGATCGGAAGAAGCGCTCACCGAGGCTGATAATTCAGCGTCGGTTCGATCCGAATCACCGGCAGTCGATGCGAAGCTGGATCTTGCCGCACTTTCGTCGCGGCTGTCGCCGGAACATCGCGAAGTGGTGATTCTCCGCGAGCTTGAAGGTTTGAGTTACGACGAGATCGCTCAAACACTCTCGATCGCCCGGGGAACGGTGGAATCGAGATTGTACCGTGCGCGGGAGTCGTTGCAGCGGATTACGGCGCGAAGCGGCCAGTGAATACGGATTTCCTCCCCGGATGGGGCACAGATGAACACAGAAAAGAATTCTGCGGACTGCATTTCATCTGTGTTCATTTGTGCCCCATCCGTGGCTTGTTTGTCTGTGGCGGACTTTAAGCATGAACTGTCCAAATGATCAAATTCTCAGCGCTTTCCACGACCGCGAACTCCCAGCGGACGAAGCGGCGCGGATCGAATCGCACCTTGCATCGTGCTGCGCCTGTGGTGATGTGCGTGCTGCGATGCGGATGAGTTCGAACCTTGTACAGAATGCAGGATTGCTGCCGGTGGCGGGTGCAATGCTTGATCGCTGGTCGTCGGTCACCCGGCTGACGCAGGATCGCTCCATACGCCGATGGACTGCATCGCTCACTGGGATCGCGGCGAGCGTTCTGATTGCGGCGTCGCTTCTGCAACAACCGTCGACGCAGGCAAGAGCGCCCGCAATCGGTGAAATCGAACAGTGGGCGATCGCGGGCGCTATGTCAGGTGGATTGGCGGGCGAGGATGAATCATCGGATGCGTCCTCATCGCAGCTCGCCGCCAAGTGGATGGCTGCTGATCTTGCGATGAGATCGCAAGGGGGAGATCAGCCATGACCAAGCTTCTCCTGCTATTCGGATTCATCGTCGCCTTTGGCGCGGGTTGGATGTCCAGCGGCACCTGGAGCGCCCCGCATCCCGCCGCCGCAGTTGAGCAACCCCACAAGGGCAGTCGTGGAAGCTGGCTGGTACAGCAGTTGGAACTTACTCCCGATCAGCAGAAGCGGATGGATGCGATCTGGTCGGAGGTGGGCGGCCGCGGACGTCGTGAGGATCCTTCAAAGAAGGGCGAACTCCGCAAGGAGCGGGACATTGCAATCCTGAATCTGATTCGTCCGGAAGATCGCGCCGCGTATGACCGGGTCATGGGGGAATACAACGACAAGACCGGGGCGATCGAGCAGGAATGGAAAAAGACTTTTCAGCGCGCCGTCGAAAAGACCCGCGAGATGCTTACACCGCCACAACGAGAGAAATATGACAGCTTGATGAGCCGTCAGGGATGGGACGGCGGTCCGCGGGATCGGGGACGTCCTTCGACTCGGCCGGCAACGAATTCGTGAATTAACCAACCGTCCAAAATTGTTCAAGAGGAGATTCAGATGTCGATTCGATCAACACTCGTGGCAGCCACACTTGGGATTGCCTTTATCACGGCACCCACGCTCGCTCAGGACCAGGGCGGCGCCGCGCCCACGCCCCCTCCCGCGGAAGGGCAGCAGCGCGACAATGATGGAGGCGGGCGCGGTGGCAACCGCCGCGGCAACTGGGATCCCGCGCAGATGCAGCAGCGCATGATGGAGCAGCTGAAGGAACAGCTCAAGGCGCAGGATAATGAATGGAAAGTGCTTGAGCCCAAGCTTGCCAAAGTCATGGAAGCCCAGCGCGACATGCGCTTTGGCGGGGGCATGGGATTCGGCGGACGGGGTGGAGGCGGGGGCGGTGGAAATCGTGACAACAACAATCCCGATCAGCCGCAATCAGAACTTCAGAAAGCAGGACGCGAACTGCGCACCACGCTTCAAAGCGATGGCGCGGCCGCTGCCGACATCGAGGTAAAGCTCAAGACTTATCGAGAGGCCCGCGAGAAGGCTCAGGAAAATCTCAAGACCGCCCGCGAGGATCTCAAAGGTGTGCTGACCCAGCGGCAGGAAGCCGTGCTGGTGATGGCGGGAATGCTGGAATGAGACACATGGAAAGTTTTCCAGGATTGTCCCCGGAATGAAGCAGAATGTAACGGCTTCATTCTCGTCTTGAATCGATGCGGGATACCGGCGCCTTGTGCATTGTCGGGAGTGCAAAGACGTGGGCGGGACGCCCACGCTGCGGGGTCATCCAGGCTACGACGTTTGTCGCCATGTTTTTGTTTTTCAATCTGCTCGCATCTGCTTTGTTTGCGCAACAGACATCAGATGCATCCAGTTCGGAAGCATCATCCGCAAGTTCTCCCCGGGGCGGGTACAACGAACAGTTCGGTGTGATCTCCGAGCGAAACATGTTCGTCAAGGATCGCGTTCGCGGGCGCGGAGACGGAGCGACATCCCGACCCAGCACCACACAGTCGGCGCAGTCGCCTCTGACGCCCGAGGAGTCGTTCATTCTCCGCGGGGTGGTGTATGAGAATGACGCCTTCACAGCGTACTTCGAGAATCTCGGCACCTCCCGCATCCAAGCGGTGAATGCCGGGGCAGAACTGGCGAATACGCGCATCGCCGAGATCGCGCTGGATGCGGTCATGCTCGAACGAAACGGTCAGACGCAGTGGATCGTGATCGGCCGCGATCTCAGTGGCAACTTGGCGCGGCAGGCCACGCCACCCGCAACCGGCCCGGGAATCATCGGCACAACTTCCACACCTTCCACGCCATCCGATCCGGCAACACTCAGCATTGAAGAACGTCTGCGCCAGCGTCGCCAGCAGGAACGGGGCGGTCGTTAAATAATCACGGAAATCTCATGAATAAACAGAACACTCAGCGGCTTTCTCTAGCAATCACCGCCGCGTTTTTCACTGCGGGCTTTAGCGCGACGATCACCCATGCCCAGACCACATTTCCGACAACACAGTCAGCAGGACAGACCCTCGCCCAGCCGACCACCCGGTCAAACGGGCAACCCACCACACGCGTCGGTGGCGTCACCGCGATGAACGGCGGGTTCCTGCTTAACTTTCAGGATGTCAGCATTGATGTCATCCTGAACGAACTTTCCGAAGTCGCCGGGCTGATCGTTGTGAAAGAGGTTAAACCCGAAGGCCGTGTGACGCTGGTCAGCAAGCAGCCGATGAACGCCGAAGAAGCAGTGTCCCTTCTCAACACCGTTCTTCGCAACGCCGGATACGCCGCTATCAAGCAGGAGCGAATCCTCAAGATCGTCGCGAAGGATTCGGCCAAGCGCCTGAACATTCCGGTGCGCACGGGGTCTGATCCGTCCAAGATCGCGATGACCGATGAACTCATCACGCAGGTGATCTCACTTCGATATGCCGATGCGACACAGCTCAAAACCGACCTGCAGCCGCTGATCAACACAGAGGCGGATTTTGCATCCAATGCATCCAGCAACGCGCTGGTGATCACCGATACCTCGGCGAACGTGCGGCGGGTGGTGGAGATTGTCGCGGCGCTGGATACCAGCGTCGCGGATTCGGTGGATGTGAAGGTGTATCAACTCAAGTATTCAAATGCGACCAACGCCGCGAAGCTGTTCAACGAAGTGTTCGGCAACATCGACGCAAGCCGGTCAGGCGCGCAAGGCGGTCAGGGGAATCAACAGAATCAAGGCGGCGGAGGTCGTGGTAACAATCAGGGCGGCGGCGGCGGTGGATTCAATCCCGGAGGCGGAGGAGGCGGTGGTGGTGGGGGCGATCGCATCCGGCAATTCTTCCAGCAAATGCAGGGTCAGCAGCAGGGCAACAACACCGCACGCACCGGCAGGAAGGTCAACGCCGGCGCGGATGAGCGCACCAATTCACTGGTGGTCACCGGTCCGACCGACACGCTGGCGATCGTCGGGCAGGTGGTCAAGGAACTCGACGCGAACCCGGCGGTGGATGAAACGGTGTATGTCTATCACCTCCGCAATTCCCAGGCTGCCAACATCGAAGGCGTGCTGAACAGCCTCTTTAACGGAACCGCGCCACCGGCACGTGCGACGCAGAGTAACTCTGACGTTCTGCGATCATCGCGCACCAGCAGCAATTCATCCTCAAGCTCGCGCGCCTCACGCGGGGGCAACAGCGGGTTTGGAACCAACAATAACAACAACCGCAACTTCGGCGGACAGCAGAATCAGGGAGGCGGCAATCGCGGCATCTCCCAGGCCTCGCAGGATCTCGCCGGTTCACTCAGCGGGCAGGTGTCGATCATCGCCGACACCGACAGCAATTCACTCATCGTCAAAACCTCTCCATCGAATTATGATCGCGTGAAACAGATTCTCGAAGACCTCGACAAACCGGTGGCGCAGGTGCTGATCAAGGTGCTGATCGCAGAGGTCACGCACGACAACGGTTATGATGTGGGCGCGGAGATTTCGGCGCTGAACGTCCGCGCCACCAACGCCGCAGGGCAGATCACCGAGGGGCAGCGGGGCGGATCGAGCTTTAACATTCCGAAGGTCGGCGCATCAGCGACGGGTCTGGTGGTGCAGATCCTCGAGAGCAACTTCACCGCCACCATCCGCGCGCTTGAGACAGCAGGCAAGCTGGATGTTCTCTCGCGGCCGTATATCCTTGCATCAGACAGTCAGCTCGCCAGCATCACCGTTGGTCAGGAGGTTCCGTTCATCACCAACTCGCGCATCACTGATAACGGCCAGACGATCAACACAATTTGAATACAGCGACGTTGGCATCCTGCTGGACGTGATTCCGCACATCAACCCCGACGGGCTGGTGATTCTTGATGTCGCACCGGAGATTTCAGCGCTCACGGGGACAACGGTGCCGATCTCCGATACCGTTTCCGCGCCGGTGATCGCCAAGCGATCGGCCCAGTCGCGCGTTGGCGTGAAGAACGGCCAGACAATTGTCATCGGCGGATTGATGGAGGATCGTGTCACCAAATCCGTCAGCAAAGTGCCGCTCTTGGGCGACATCCCGCTGCTCGGGGAGCTCTTCAAAAGAACGCAGGACAACAAGACCAAGACCGAGCTTTTGATCTTCCTCACCCCGCATGTGGCGCCGGCGCCCGATGCGCTGGAGAGAATGTCGAATGAGGAAACGCAGGGCACCAAGCTTCTGCCCA
>Ga0163144_10030311_pt1 | contig 10350 bp, 7 predicted proteins | sample OliLak19BULKMAT1_FD_123175 | JGI IMG/M metagenome (GOLD analysis project Ga0163144, IMG submission 123175) | Freshwater microbial mat bacterial communities from Lake Vanda, McMurdo Dry Valleys, Antarctica - Oligotrophic Lake LV.19.BULKMAT1 | ecosystem: Environmental > Aquatic > Freshwater > Lake...
CGTAAAGACGATTGAGGCGGCTGGTCGCGCGGATGTCGAAAGAGTTTTCGGTGATTTCCCGAACGGTGGTGATCCCCGCCAGCGGCAGGAAAAAACCGAAGTGGTCGGGAAAGTCTTTGTACGCGCAGGCGACGGTCCCGCCGCCCGTCAAATCCTCCGCCTCGAAATCGAAGCCGTCGGTGGCGAGGATGAATTTCGCTTTCGCCCTGGCGGTCGCGGAACTGTCTTTCAGCGCCTTGAGGGTCTTGGTCACCGCGCCTGCGTCGCAGGTCAGGAGATGGATGTTGTTGGTTTGGAGAACGCCGCCGAGGTCGGACTTGTTCGACGCGCCTGTGCGCAGCCGTCTGATGGTGGTTTCCCTGTTGCCGAAAGCTTCAAGGAAGGCATAGGGGAAGTTCGCTCGGTCGAACGATTGTTCCGCAAGGTCGGTTATGGCTTGTTCTATCTCAACGGCGTTCAACTACTCGCCCCTCTGGCGTGACCGATAACGTGTGAGATTTTCTTGTAGCAAACCCCCTTTCGAATCGTTGACGGCTTAATATTTAGCCATTCAGCGAGGCCTGGGACGCTCAGCAAGGGGTTTAACTTTTGCATTTGGCAAACGATCCTACAGAAAACAGAAAAGGGCCCCTGATCCACCCAGGAGCCCCCTTCGCTACTTTAAAAGACCGATTCAGAAAAGTGTCCAAAAAGTGTCCAGTCAGCAGCTCAAAACAGCTTAAGCGGACTTAATCGGACTTAAAGAAACAGTTGATAATCAACGAAAACTTTTGGGCCGCACAGGAATCGAACCTGCAACCTTGTCCTTAAGAGGGACCTGCTCTGCCAATTGAGCTAGCGACCCGAATGTCCAGCCGAGAGGGGGTGATCGACGGGACTTGAACCCGCAGCCTCAAGGTCCACAACCTTGCGCTCTAACCAGTTGAGCTACGACCACCACGAAAGTATCCACACACAATAAAAAAGGGAAAGGCATTGCCTTTCCCGGCCTTGGCTGGAAGGGTGACGAAGTGTAGCAAAATTTATAGGGCTTTTTTCAGTCGGTCAATGACGGCCTGCGTGAGGACGTCTTCCACGATTAAAATCGCCGACCGGTCGCTGGTGCGGACGTAACGAGACGCTTTAGGCTGGCCCGCGGCCGGCCCTCCGACGATAATCGCCGCCTCCGTTCCCCCTCTCTTCAGCTCGAGCGTCAGATACGGCTTCTCAAAACCCTGCCCCGTCGGCTCGTTCAGCGCGAAAACCTCCGTCCGCCACCCCTGGATTCCCCGTGCGATTTCCTGCCGCAGGTCCTCCGGAATGATCCGGCCCGTCCCCAGGTTGCGCCACGTGCCGGTGGCTTCAACGATCGTCAGTTCCAGCGCGCCTTTCGCATATATCTGAGTGATGTCCTGCGGTTGAAAGGGAGAAACCAGCGGCGAGCGGAAGAGCTCCGGGCTTTTGAGCAAAAGCGAGACCGGAAAGCCGTCCGCGGTACGAACCTGTCCGGAATTCGGAACCCGAACGAAACAACTCTCGGGATTGCTGGCCTGCTTGCCCACCCAATAGTCGAGCGCGGGGCCTTCCTGCCCCTGAATGTAGACCTGGAAGCGCGTCGCGCGGGCGTCGTCGACTTCGAACTGGGAGAAGCGCGCGGGATTTTCCGAAACGACGGAGCCGATCCGGATGTCTTTCAGCATGACCAGGAGCCGAAGAACGGCCTCTTCGAAAGCCCGGTCATCGAACGGCGCGACGACGCGCCAGTCTCCGTTCACCTTTCGAAGCGTCGTGGTCGCGCCGTTGACGGAAAGTTCGAGGCCGACGATGCGGTCCGAAGGGATGTTCGCCAGCGGCGTCGACTCCAGCGGAGCGGGGCGATCCGCGCGGCCCACCCAGACCGCCGCGCCCAGAAGGATGACGAGCACCGCGCCCAGCGCCGCGATGGTGGTTCGCTTCACGCCGACGTCTCCCGGTAATCGCGGGCGACGGCCGCGCGGCGGGAACGTTGGAAACGCCAGGAGACGAGGCCCAGGAGCAGCGTAAGAACCGGCATCACCGTCGCGCTGGCCACTTTAATGAACGAGCGGGCGCCGTCGCTCAGCTGGCGGAGCGGTCGGCGAGAAAAACCTTTGGAGCGGATCGACAAAAGAACTTCATCCTGCGCCAGCCAGTCGGTGAAGTTGAAGAAATAGGCGTAGTTGGACGGCCGCATCGGAAATTCGGCGCGCACGAAACGGGAGGTGGCGAACACGGCCACGCGGCCGATGGCGGACGGTCCGAACTTGCCCTCCGCGAGAACGGCCAGGTGGAAGGGCCCGGTGGGCGCGTCCGGCGGCTTGATGCGATCGTCGATCGGGCTCACCATGAAGGGAAATTCCTCGAGATAGCTGTCGGCCGAGCTGTCCGCCAGAGCCGTGTACTTGATGCCTTCCTTCGCGCCCTTGTATTCGAGCGCCGCGACGAACGGCATGGTGATGCCGTCGATGCCGCGCGCGGCGGGATGCCCGCGGTCGAGAGCCGTGACGAGCGGGAAGTAAGGGTAGTCGACCACGTTGATCATCTGGTACGCGCCCTGAACAGCGCGGATCTGGATTCGGTCGCAGCGCGAGTCCACGACGAAGCCTTTGCGGACCGAGATTCCCCATTCGGACAGAACGTCGTTCCATTCAAACGGAATCGAGGCGGTGCGGAACTGCCCTACGTTGACCATGTGCGTGTCGACCATCAGGCCGATGGACCCGCCGTCGCGAACGAATTGGGCCAGGTTGGCGGTCACCGCCGCGCTCGACGCGTCGACCGGACCGAGCCACCACAGCGCCCGAATCTCTTTGGGAATGGGCTGCGACGCGTCCACCGGACGGATCTCATAAAGGTCTTCCAGCGGTTTCTTCATCGGTTCGAAGGATTTCCCGAAGCCCGGACCCGAGGCGCCGCTGTTGCCGACGAAACCGATCACGGGCTTCGTGGGGTCGATGAGCTTCTTGATGCGCACGGTGATCTCGTACTCGAGGTTCTGCACGTCCTGAACGAAAGGCACCGCCTCGCTGCGGTCGCCGTAAAAGAAAGCGATGCCCATGAATCGCTCGGCCACTTCGTGCCGGTCGCGCTCCATCACGTCCAGCTGAACGGGGACGATGCCGTAATCGATCGCGAGCTCCCGGCTTTTCGGAGACGCGCCCGGGTCGAAGTACTCCACCCGGATTTTTCCATGCGACGCGCGCCGGTACTCCGACAGGAGGTCGGTGACGTAGCGCTCGTTCAGCTTGTAGACCGCGGGCAGCTCGCGCGAAAAAACCACGCGCACGATCAGCGTGTCGTCGAGCTTGTCGAGCACGCTCTTGGTGGCGCGCGAAACCGAGTAGGCGCCGCCCGCCGATGTGTCGACCCGCACGGGCGCGACGCTCAGAACGAAATTGGCGGTGGCGAGGATGGCGAGAACGAGGAGCGCGCCCGTCAGGGAGAAAAGCTGGAAGCGGCGGCGCTCGGACTGGACGCGGGTGGCCATCAGAACCTCCGCGTCGTCAGGCGCTGGACGGTGAGGAACAGGAAGAACCCCGGCAGCGAGACGAAGTAGAAGAGATCGCGAATGTCCCAAACCCCGCGGCTCAGGGTGCCCATGTGCGAGCCGATGCCGATGAAATCAGCCAGCCGCGCGGACCAGCCGGGCAGAAGCGTGTAGAACTGGCCCGCCAGGAAAAAGACCGTGCAGATCATGATGGCGATGATCACGGCCACCACCACGAAGAACGCGAGACCGAGAATGAGGAAGAAACTGACGGCCGCGAAACCCAAGAATTTTCCGAGGACGATCTCGGTGTCGCTCACCGGAAGAGTGGCGAGCGACTCATAGGTCCCGCTGCGCATCTCGTCGGAGAAGAGGCCCATTGTGAGGACGGGGATCACGAACCACAAGCCCCAGGGGGCGATGCTCACCACGCCTTCGATGCTGGCCTGGCCCTGGGAGAAGTAGTTGAGCGCAAAGAGACTGCCCACCAGGGAGTAAAAAAAGATCCCCGCCACGTAGGCGATCGGGGACTCCACCGCGTTGCGGAAGGTGCGCGAGGCGATCGCGCCGACCACCCGCCAGTCAATCCTCATCTTCGGGTCCCTCCGCTTCGTGGCCGGGCTGCGTGAGCGCCCGGAAAACGTCTTCCAGGCTCAGCCGCTTTTGCTGCATGGCGAGGAGCGGCCAGTCGCGTGACGCGGCAAACCGGAAAACGTCTTCCCTCAGGTCGCGCCCTGCCTCGGACTCCAGCACGAAACCCTCGGCGTCGGTGGTGGTGTCGGCGGAGAGGTTCTTCACGCCGTCGAGCTTCGCCAGCGCTTCGTGAATCTGGTCCTTCGGTCCGCGGAAAGCGACGTAAAGGCGATTCATGTCCTGCAGCGAGCCGGCGAGGCTCTTGGGAGAACCGTCGGCCACGATGCGGCCCTGGCTGATGATAAGCACGCGGTCGCAGGTGTGCTGGACTTCGGAAAGGATGTGCGTGGACAGGATGACGGTCTTTTCCTTCTTCAGGTTCTGGATGAGGTCGCGCACGTCGCGAACCTGGTTCGGGTCGAGTCCGGACGTCGGCTCGTCGAGGATGAGGACGTCGGGATCGTGGATAATGGCCTGCGCCAGACCGACGCGCTGGCGAAAGCCCTTGGAGAGCTCGCCGAGCTTTTTGCCCGCCACGACGCCGAGAGAGCACGACTTCATCACCCGGCGCACGCGCTCATGGCGGTCGTCCCGGTCGTGCAGTCCCCGCAGGCGGCCCACGAAATGGAGGTAATCGATCACCTCCACGTCTTCGGGGAGCGGGTTGTTTTCCGGCAGGTAGCCCAGGCGGCGGCGAATCTCGATCGACTGAGAAAGAAGGTTGATGCCCATCACGCGCGCGGCGCCGTCGTCGGGGGGAAGGTAGCCGGTCAGCAGGCGCATCGTGGTGGTCTTGCCGGCGCCGTTGGGGCCCAGAAAACCGACCACCTGCCCTTTTTCGATCTCGAAGCTGACGTTGTCCACGGCGAGCGTGTCGCCGAAACGTTTCGTGAGGTTGGTAACGGAGATCATGAGGTCAAAATTTATAGCACTTGAAAGACGGTTTTGAAAAATTCCGCGAGCGCATCGAGCGGCGGTTCGTCCTCATCAACGAAGATGCGCACGGCCGGCGGCGGGCCGGGGATCAGCTCAACCCCGTCGCTCGAGCGCGCCATGATCGTCTGAAAGGCGCGCTCGGGCCACTGGTAGTTGGGGCGCCAATAAATAAGTAGGCCGCTGGCGTCCTCCCGGATCTCCGAAACCCCATAGCGCTTGGCCGTGAGCCGAAGCGACGCCGCGTCGCAGAGCAGCTGCGCGGGCGCGGGAAGCGGACCGCAGCGGTCCACCAGCTCTTCCTTGATTTTGACGAGGCCCTCGGCGTCGGCGGCCAGAACGCGCTTGTACATCTGCACGCGCTCCGATTCCGACGGCAGGTATTCCTCCGGAAGATAGGCGGACAGGCCGATCTCCATCACGGGCCCTTCTGGCGGCCCGTCCAGAGGGATCTCGCCTTTTTGCTTCTGGATCTCTTCGTTGAGAAGGCGGCTGTAGGTCTCGATCCCGACGGCTTCCATGGCGCCATGCTGCTGGGGACCGAGCAGGTTCCCGGCGCCGCGGATCTCCATGTCACGCATGGCCAGGCGGAAGCCGGAACCCAGCGCGGTGTACTCCTTGAGCGCGTCCAGACGCTTCTTGGCATCGGTGGTCAGGCCGTCGGTTCCGTAGAACAGGTAGCAGTAGGCGCGTTTCTTCGAACGACCCACGCGGCCGCGCAGCTGGTAGAGCTGCGCCAGGCCCATTTCCTCGGCGTCTTCCACGATGAGCGTGTTCACCGACGGGATGTCGAGACCTGATTCGATGATGGTGGTGGCGAGAAGAACCTCCACCTTGTTGTGAAGGAAATCGTGCATCGCGGTCTCGAGCTGGTGCTCGTTCATTTGCCCGTGCGCCATCGCGATGCGCACCGACGGCAGCAGCCCTTCAAGCCAGGATTTGCGCGCGAGGAGCGTTTTCACCCGGTTGTGAACGTAGAAGATCTGCCCGCCCCGGTCGAGTTCCTGCTGGACGGCCTTGGCCATGATGTCTTCATTGAACATCCCCACGTGGGTGGAGATCGGCTGGCGGCCCTCCGGGGGCGTTTCGATGACCGAGAGGTCCTTGATACCGGAAATGGACGACGCCAGCGTGCGCGGAATGGGCGTGGCGGTGAGCGATAGAACGTCGATGGTCTCTCGCAGGGACAGCAGCTTCGCCTTCTGCTTCACGCCGAACCGGTGCTCCTCGTCGATGACGAGAAGGCCGATGTTCGGGAACGCGATGTCGGCCGAGAGCAGCCGGTGGGTGCCGATGACGACGTCCACCGCGCCCTTGGAAATTTTTTCGATGACGACCTTCTGCTCGTCCTTGTCCTGGAACCGGGAAAGAAGGGCGAGAGACACCGGATACTCGGCCAGGCGCTCGGAGAAATTCCGGAAATGCTGTTCGGCGAGAATCGTCGTCGGGCAGAGCACCGCGACCTGCTTGCCCGCCAGGGCGGCCTTGAGCGCCGCGCGCATGGCGACTTCCGTTTTTCCATAGCCCACGTCACCGCAGACCAGGCGGTCCATCGGCCGAGGCGACTGCATGTCGGCCTCCACTTCCGCGAGCGTCTTCTTCTGGTCGGGCGTCAGCGTATAGGTGAAGCTCTGCGCGAATTCTTCCTCGAGGCGCGTGGGCGGCGGAAACGCGTGGCCCGGCCGCAGGGAACGCTTGGCGGCCTTCTTGAGAAGGTCGGCGGCCACCTCGGCCACGTCTTCCTTCACCCGGGCCTTGAGCCGCTCCCACGTCGCAGAATCCAGGCTTGAAAGCGCGGGGCGTTTGCCTTCCGCGCCCAGGTATTTCTGGACCTGCTGGATTTCGAAGATGTGCACGTAAAGCTTGTCGCCGTTCTTGTACTCGATGGCCAGATACTCCGAGGTCACCTTTCCCACTTTCAGGTTCTGCAGGCCCGAGTATCGGCCCACGCCGTGTTTCTCGTGAACGAGGTAATCGTTCGTCTTGATGTCGAGCGGCGATCCCACCGCGCCGCCCCCCTCGAACTTGGGCAGGCGGATGCGTTTGCGGTAGCGTCCGAAGATCTCGCTGTTGGCCAGCACGGCGCGGCGGTACAAGGGCTGAATGAAGCCGTGCTCGAGCTCGCCGATGATGAATGACGGGAACCACTCCGGCCGGATGCCCTGCGCCGAGGCCAGCGGGTCGCGCAGAATTTCCTCGAGGCGATCGCGCTCGCCGCGGTTGTGGCAGAACACCACCACATTCCAGTCCTCGTCGTGCCACCGGATGAGCTGTTCGCGCAGAAGACCGATGTTCCCCACGAACGTGGGAGGCGGCTGGAACCCTTCGTCGCTGTTGCCCGACGCCCCCACCACGGTGGCGCCATTCCATGGTCCGCCTTCAGGCCACACCGCCGCACCGGCGGCGCTGAAGAACACCACGCGCGCGCCCGCGGCGTAGTCGGCCAGGGTGGCGCCTTCGCCCGCGACCACGGGGCACAGCATCGCCTCGTTAAGATAATTCTCGGAGCGCTGGGTGTGCGGGTCGATGTCGCGCATCGCTTCCACCGTGTCGAAATGCCACGTCACGCGCACCGGGGCCTCGCGGCCCGCCGGCCAGATGTCGATGACGTCGCCGCGAACGGAATATTCTCCCACCTGTTCGGTGCGCTCGTTGCGCGAATATCCGCCGCGCGCAAGCGCTTCCTCGAACTTCGGGCGGGCGATGGTCAGGCCGGGTTTAAGAAAGAAAGAACGGGCGCGAAATTTGTCGGGCGCGTCGGCGGGGAGGGCGAGGCCTTCCAGCGAGGCCACCAGGAGACCGGGGCGGCCGTAAGCCCAGCCATGGAGGGCCACCTGCCGTTCGGCCACGTCGTCGGACGAGTAGCCATGGACCGGGAAAGCTTTCGGCGTCGACCAGGATTCGGGAAGCCGGAAGAGCGCCCGGATGTCGTCCGCCAGTCCCAGCACGTCCTCTTCTTCGGAAACGATGAGAAGCGTTCGCTGCTCGCCCTGGGTTGAGAGGAGCCAAAACGGAAGGCCGCCGCGCACCACGCCGCCGACCACGGAACCCACCGTTCCCTGGCTCACGCCGTCCGCCGCTCGAGGCGGGCCACGGCCTCGATGTGGGACGTCTGGGGGAAAAGGTCAACGGGCGTCACCGAGGCGAGCTCGTACTTTTCAGACAGGTGCTTGATGTCACGCGCGAGCGTGGCGGGATGGCAGGACACGTAAACGATGCGCTTCGGATTGAGCCGGAGCAGCGCGTTGAGCACCGACGCTTCGCAGCCGGACCGGGGCGGATCGACCATGACGAGAAGGTTTCCGTCGGCGATCATCTCCACCTGCCTGGAGCCGCCGGCCAGCGCCTGATCGGCGGGCATGGCGAGGAAAGTGGCGTTGAGCAAATAATTGCGAACAGCGTTCGCCTCCGCGTCGATGATGGCGGCTTCGACGGACTCGATGCCCAGCGCCGAGCGGCATTTCTGCGCCGCCAGCAGGGTGAGCATGCCGACACCGCAATAAACGTCGATGACGTTCGATTCCTTCGTCGCTCCCAGTTCCTGAATGGCCAGCGCGTATAGCTTCTCCGCCGCGGGCTTGTTGACCTGGAAGAACGAGGCCGCGCCGTAGCTGACCGTGAGGCCGAGCATTTTCTCGTCGAGCCGATCCTCGCCCCAGAGCTGGAACCACCGTTCTCCGAGAATGACGTTGGTGCGCGCCGGCTGCACGTTCTGGTGAATGCCGGCCACAAAGGGAAAACGATTTCGGATTTCCGACAGGAAACGGGCCTTTTCCGGAAACGTGGGATTGGTGGAGATCACGGCCAGGAGCGCGCGACCCTCCGCGTTGGTACGCACGAGCAGGTGACGGATCCACCCGTGGCCGGTCTGTTCCTCGTATGGCTTCCAGCCGTTGCGCTCGGCGAACGCGCGCACGTAGCGCACGAGCTCGACGGACGGCGTGGTCTGGATCAGGCAGTCCTCGAATTCGACGATGGTGTGGCTGCCCGGCGCGAAGAAACCGGCGATCGGGCGGTCGCCAGCGCGACCGAACGGCACCTGCACCTTGTTGCGGTAGCGCCACACTTCGGGCGAGTTCACCGGCGGGTTCATCGGAGGCGTGGGGATGCCGCCGATGCGCTGCAGCGTTTCCTCGAGCAGTTTCCCCTTCATCTGAAGCTGAACGTCGGCGGGAATGTGCTGCCAGTTGCAGCCGCCGCACCAGGCGCTGCCCATGCCGGGCCGGAAGTGATAGGGGCAAGGCGGTTCCACACGATGGGGCGAGGGTTTGGCGACGGCGACGGGGATCCAGCGGGAGAACCGCTGCTTCTGGAGAACGAGGCGCGCCCGGATGTCCTCGTCGGGAAGCGAATAGGGAACGAACGCCGTCTCCCCCGCGTGGCTGCCGGGTCCGGCGAGTCGTCCGACGCCGTCTCCGTCAAGAGCGAGGCGGTCGACGTGGATGTCGTTGACGTGGGCCAATGAGTGGAAGTCTAGAGGAGGCGGGCGAGGGCGTCGCGGCCGGCCATGCCCTCCGCCACGCCGCGGGCGGCGCCGGCGGCTGAAACTTTCTGCACCTTCGCTTCGAGGAGATCATCGATCGTCTTGACGCCGCGCACCATCGCCGCGGACACGCCGAGCTTGTCGGCCGATTCGATACTCAGGTAACCGCACATCACGAAACCGGCCTGGCCCCACGCCACGACGAGCGGCGCTCCGGGCAACTCGACTTCGAGTCCGTGCGCTTTGTGACCGTCTAAATCAAAATCGACGTGTTTCATTCATTTTCCTCCGACCGCCTTATTATCGTTCCTGCCCCATTTGTTGTCAAACACGGCATGCTCAGGTACAATTCTCACTCCCAATGAGCCAACTTTCAGCCGCCAGCATTGGCAGTTACCCCCGCACCGGCGAAGACAAAGACCAGCAGCGATTTCCACGCGCGCTGGGCCATTTCGAGCGCAAGGAAATCTCGGCTCACGCTCTGCGGGACGTCGAGCAGTCCGTCGCCCAGGAAATCATTCGGGAACAGCTCGATGCGGGCGTGGACGAAGTCACCGATGGCCTGATCAAGTGGCCCGACCCCATCTCACGCTTCACCCAGCACCTGAGTTCCACGCGCTCGACCGGCCTGGGCCGGTACTTCGACAACAATTTCTATTATCGCGTCCCCGTCATCACCGGCAAACCGAAGATCGGACCGGCGGTGTCCCCCATCGAGTTCCGGTTCGCCCGGGACGTCTCCAACAAACCGGTCCGCGCCATTCTCACCGGCCCTCTCACGCTCGCGCTCCACGTCGAAGCCGAAGCGAAGGCCTAC
>Ga0163144_10030312_pt1 | contig 10350 bp, 12 predicted proteins | sample OliLak19BULKMAT1_FD_123175 | JGI IMG/M metagenome (GOLD analysis project Ga0163144, IMG submission 123175) | Freshwater microbial mat bacterial communities from Lake Vanda, McMurdo Dry Valleys, Antarctica - Oligotrophic Lake LV.19.BULKMAT1 | ecosystem: Environmental > Aquatic > Freshwater >...
CAGCGCCGAACCTGTGCCATTGGTCAGCGGAACGATCACCGGGCCGGGCGTGGTCGAAGTCGGCATGGCGGCGGCATCAACAGGGAAGGCCTGCAAGGTGTTGCCATTGGCATCCTGCATTTCACCGCTGGCGGTCAGCCGAAAATTGCCATTGCGGGTGAAGCTAAGATCGCCCGAAATCGGGTTCTCGACTGCAAAAAACCCGTCGCCATCAATCGCGAGGTCAAGGCTGCGCCCGGTCTGTTCGAGCGGGCCGAGCGCGAAATCCTGCGTGATTGCCGACACCGTGGCGCCGATCCCGGCGGTCCGGCGGGGGTCGGTGGCCGAACCGCTGGCCACCAGATCGGCAAACTGCGCCGAGCTTTTCTTGAAGCCGACCGTCTCGGCATTGGCGATGTTGTGCGAAATGACGCGCAAATCGGTTTCGGCGTTCTTGAGACCGCTGAGGGATGTGAAGAAAGACATGGCGGTGTAATCCTTTGCTTGAGGAAGGGGGTCAGGGTTGGGTTGCGGGGGAGGCGGCCGGAGCGGCGGCCAAAGCTGGGCGCTGGATCAGAGCCGCTTCCTGCGCCGCGATCAGCCGGTCGAGCTTGGCGGAAATGTCCTCGAGCGTGGCGGTGCCTTCAGTGGTTGCCGCGAGCGAAGAAAACTGCGCCATCTGCGCCAGCAGCGCCTCGTTATCGGCAGGTTCCAGCGGGTCCTGAAAGGTTAGCTGGGTGGTCAAGAGCCGCAGGAAATCGCCCTGATCGAGCGTTTCCAATCCGTTGCCGGTCAGGCGCGAAGGGGTGTTGAGCCGGTCAAGCGTCGCCTGTCCGGCAGAATTGATTGTGGTGTTTTGCATTACTGGCTCCTCAGGGTTTCGAGCATCAATTGCTTGGCGGTCTGGAGCGCCTGCACCAGGTTCTGGTACTGCCGGGCGCTGTCCATAATCTCGACCATTTCGGAGGTTTCATCGACCCCGGCTTCCCACACATTGCCATCTGCGTCGGCGAGCGGGTGGGCGGGATCGTAGCGTTTGGTGGGCGCGGTTTCCGAGCGCACGAGGCCGCTGGAGGTGACCCCGGCGAGGCCTGAGGCGCGGTCAAGCTCGACCGCGAATACCGCGCGGATCGGGCGGTAGGCGCCTTCTTCGGTGCTGGAGACGGAACCGGCATTGGCGAGGTTTGATGTCGCCGCGTTCATCCGCACCATCTGCGCGCTCATCGCGCGGGTCGTCATCGAAAACAGCGTCATGGGGGGCTGATCGGGCATGACTATTCGCCCTTCAGCGCGCGGGTGATGGTGTTTACCTTGCCCTGGACGAAGGCGAGTGTGGCCGAATAAGCGACCGCGTTTTCGGCAAAGGCGACCTGTTCGCGGTTCAGCTCAACCGTGTTGCCATCCAGCGACGGCATGGTCGGTTGGCGGTACACCATCCCAGAAATTGGCCCGGTGCGCGGATCGCTCGCCGCCCCGCTACTGCTACGTCCGCCGCTGAGGCGGGCATCGAGCGCGGCGTTGAAATCAATGTCGCGCGCCTTGAATCCGGGGGTGGCGGCGTTCGCGATGTTGGACGCGATCACGCCCATTCGCTCTGACCGCAGCGTCAACGCCGCGCCGTGAATGCCGAAAAGTCGCTCGTTCACTCGAAGGGCCTCCTGATGCAGGCGGGTTGTCCCGCTACGCCGATGAGTTCAGCAGGAAGCGTGCCAAATGCGCGGCCACCGGGGGATGCGCCCCGCGCGCTGCTGGGCGGCGGCAAAGGCTTGCCGCTGGCAATGGCACGCACAGGCAAGGTGCTGCCGGATGATGCCGGGACTTAATCCGGCCTGCCGCGCGCCGTTCTGATCTGCACAAGCGCAAGCTAGCGAGGGGCCAATGCCGGATACCATGACGTCTTTGTTCGATCCGGGCGCGCTGGCGATTGTGTTCGCGGGCACGGTGCTGGCATGCGTTGCGCGCTGCGGCTGGCGCGATTTCGGCGCGGCGCTGCGCGAGGCCAGCGGGCTCGTGGTCCGGCGCGGGTTCAATGCGGACGCCAACAGAAAGGCGCTGGCCTTGGCACTTACTGCGATCCAGCGTGACGGCGCGCACCGCGCCGACCCCGCACTGCCGCCCGACCGCGCGCTTGGCCTGATGCTTGAGACTTTTCTGCGCCACTGCACTTTGGAGGCGCTCGGCAATGCCCGCCGGACGCAGCGCGCGTTTTATCAAGCGCGTCGGATCAACGCGGCGCAGGTGTTTGCCTGGGCGGGGGAGCTGGCCCCGGTGTTCGGGCTGATCGGAACGCTTTATGGTCTCACCCAGCTGGCTCCTGCAGGCGCGATCGATCCGACCGCGACGATCATGGGCGCGGTGTCGACCGCGGTGCTGACCTCGCTTTACGGCGCATTGCTGGCGCACCTGCTGTGCTACCCGCTGGCGAGCGCGATCGAGCGGCGTGGGCTTGGCGAGGAGCGCGAACGCGAGGCGCTGGCTGACTGGTTCATCGAACAGGTCGCCCGCACCGCCGCATCGGCGCAGGAACGCCGCGCGCATTTGCGGGGGGTGGCATGAACAGCGCAGCGATGAGCCGCCCCGGCCCGGGATGGCAGTTGATTCTGGCCGATCTGGCGTTGATCCTGTTCCTGCTGACGCTGTCGGCTCTGCCAGGGGCAGAGGCTGAAAGCGGGCGCAAGCTGGCCGATAGCGCGGCGAGCGACAAGGACGCGCGCGGCACTGCCGTGACCGAAATCGCCGCCGCTCAGGCGCTGTTCCGGCAGGTCAAGGGCGGGCCGACGCTGGCTGAATGGCTCGCCAATCAGCCGCGCGATCCGCGTGCGACGCTGACGGTGTTCGTCCGTCACAAGCCCGGCGGTGAGGTTGGGGCGTGGGAGACGGCGCAGGCGCTGGCGGTCGAGGCTGAGACCAGCGGCGTTGCGGTGCGCACCATCATCACCGCCGGACCGGAGGATGATGCCTACGCCAGCCTTGCCTATGATATGGTGGTTCAACAGGTGGCGGCGGCCGGGGTCTGAGCCCGGCTAACCCATCACCACTCGGTTGCGGCCTTCCTGCTTGGCGCGGTAAAGCGCGGCATCGGCGCGGGTGAGCGCGCTGCGGGTATCGGCATCCTCGGTCACCTCGGCGATCCCGGCGGAAAAGGTGATGCGCCCGAAGGGTTGGCCGTTTTCGCGGTTCATCAGATGGCGCGCGGCCTGCGCGGCGCGCATCGCATCAACGCGTTGGCATGCTGCCTCCTTGTCCAGACCGTAGAACAGCAAAACGAATTCCTCGCCGCCGTGGCGCGCCACGAAAAAGCTGTCCCCGGCATATTCGATCAGGCCCGCTGCCATGGCGCACAGCACGCGGTCGCCGGCTTCGTGGCCGTGGCGGTCGTTGATCGCCTTGAAATGATCGAGATCGCAGAACGCCAGGCTAAGCGGTTCGCCCTTGGCGCGCGCTTCCATCGCGGCTGTTACCAGCCGGCGTTCAAATGCGCGGCGGTTGGGTAGCCGTGTAAGGTGGTCAACGTCTGCTTCCATCCGTGCCTTGACGAGGTTTTCGCGCAGTTGCGCGGTTTCGGCCTCGCTGCGGGCCATCGCCGCTTCGACCTGTTCGATCCGCGCCAGCATTGCGCGCGACAGCTCCAGCACTTGCGCGATGTCGGCAGGCGCAGCCATGGCTTCGATCTGCACGCCAATAGCGCCGCGGTGGACGCTGGTTTCAGTCTGCGCTGAATGGGCGGTTTGCGCAAACCGCATCAGCGCATATTCGAGCTTGTCCATCAGAGTTTCAAGCTCGGCAATGCGGGCGTGCCCATCGGGATCAATCCGCGCCAGTGTGTCGAGCCAACGCTGATCAATCGGCTCACCCGCTATCTCGCGCGCGGCAAAGGCCTGCGCCAGCTCGGGGTTCGCGCCCGACAATCCGCCGCAGATGCTTGCCATGTTGTTCGCAGTCACCGCCAGATCGTGCTGGATGACGAAATCGGCGATCCGTTCGAGCAGCGCCCGGCGCGCCTCTTCGGCGCGAGGCATGGTTGGCGGACACCCAGCTTCGGCGCCTGCCGCATTGTCAGCGGCGCGCGCACGGTGAGCTCGGGACAGGAAGCCGGTTGGAAAGTGCATGGCAGTCGGTCGCAATCACATCATCTCGGATAATCCGGTGATTTAACCGGTCATGCTTAAATCGTGCCGCGCCCGGCCTGCGAAAGAATGCGTAGCTGGCGTGTCTGCAAATTGCTTGCGCGGGGCACCGGGCGGGCGGGCGGGCGGGCTTGGCATGGCCCTTGCTGGGATGCGGGTAACCAATCGTCGCAAATCAAGGAGCACCCCGCACGTGGACACGTCTTATTCCCGGCCCACAATGTCATGGCGTGATGGCTGGCGGTTGACCCCGCTGGCACTGCCGATGCTGCTGCCGCTGTGCGATCCGCAGGCTCGGGCGAGCGGCTTGACCGATCCAGCCGCGATCGACCGCGCGGTGGTTGAATTTACCGGGGCCGCGATCGGTCAGCCCGGCGGCGCGCGGATGGCGGCTGACCGCCGGTTGCAGCTGGCCGCCTGCGCCGCGCCGCTTGCGGTGAGCTGGCACAGCCCGGCAAAGAACGCGGTGCAGGTGGAATGCGCAGAGCCAAACAGCTGGCGCATCTTCGTGGGCGTCACCGCTCCTGCGGCCGCTGCCAAGCCTGCTGCGCCTGCGATCAAGCGCGGCGATGCACTCATCATCATGGTGCGCGGACGCGGCTTTTCGGTGCAGCAGCAGGGCGAAGCGATGGAAAGCGGCGCAGTGGGCGATTGGATTTTCGTGCGCACCGCCCGCAAGGCCGAACCGCTGCGCGCCCGGATCGAGCGACCCGGTATGGCGATTATTCCGGCGAGCTGACGATTTCCTTACTGGCCCCTTAAACCCACCTACGCTCCGCCGTTCTTACTCGCAGAAACCTTACCAAGGACATTTGTCATGCCCTCTGTCGAACTCAGCAAACTGCCCGGCATCACCCCCGCCCGCGCGCTGGCGACAAGCGACCGCGCCGCCATCGAATCGCGCGCCCCTGCCGCGCCGCGCAGTCCGTCGGCGGCTCTGGATGCTGGGATCAGCGTTGAAGTCAGCGCCGCCCCGGAAGTCGCCACGCCGCCGGTCGATGCCGGGCGGGTCAAGCAGATCCGCGACGCAGTGCGCGATGGCACCTATCCGTTGGTGCCGAGCAAGATCGCCGATGCGATGATCGCCGCGCAGGTCAGCCTGTCGCTGCCGGATCAGGCCTGATCCGATGGTCGAGACTTTGAACCTCGCGATGCCCGCACACAGCGCCCCCTTGGCCGCCAACTTGCGGCAAATGATTGCAGTGCTCGAACGCGAGCGGCAAGCGCTTGCCGCGCTCGATGCCGATGACCTGATCTGTTCGGCGCGTGAGAAGGACGCGTTGTGCGATGAGCTGGCTGAGATCGGCCCGCAAGTGCTCGACACCGAGACCCGCAGCCTTGCCGAAACCGCGCGCCAATTGAACGAGGTCAACCGCCGGGTGCGCAACCTGCTCGCCGCCAATGTCGCTGCGCGGATTGAGGCGCTGGGCGGGCGGTACCGGAATGGCAGCGCGACTTACACCCCCGCCCGCGTCTAGGTGTTCTTACGCAGGCCGTGCCGCCCCGTTCTGGCACGGCCTTTGCTGCTGTCTCCCCTGAGCGCGTCGCATGCCGCGGCGCCGCCCAACAGGCGGAGTGTGCGTGAGCCAGTCATCTTCTTCCTTCGGCCTGCCCGCAGGCTCAATCCGCGCCGGATTTGAATCGGCCGCCCGCACCCATGCCGCTGCGCGCGATGGTGTCGCTTTACCTGCCGCGCGCCAGATCGCCGTGCAGGGCGGCACGCCGGTCGAAGCGGCAATTGCCAACGCGGCGCAGGCCACCAGTGTAGATTTCAACTACCTGCTCGCGCAGGCCGAGGTCGAATCCGCCATGAACCCGACCGCGCGCGCAGGCACATCCAGCGCGACCGGATTGTATCAGTTTGTCGACGGCACCTGGCTCGACACGGTCAAGAAGCATGGCGAGCGTTTCGGGCTTGGCGCAATTGCCGATGAGATTGCACTGACCTCATCGGGCAGCGCCTATGTCGCCGATCCGGCGCGGCGCGACGCCATTCTGGGGCTGCGCAATGATCCGCAAGTCGCCAGCCTGATGGCGGCGGGTCTGGCCGAGGATAACCGCGCGCATCTGATGCCGATTCTGGGCCGACAGCCCAATCATTCCGAACTCTATCTGGCGCATTTCCTTGGCGCAGGCGGTGCCGGGCGATTCCTGTCGGAGATGCAGGCCGACCCCAGCCAGAGCGCGGCGGCGCTGTTTGCGCGCCCTGCCGCTGCCAACCGCGCGATCTTCTACAGCGCCGATGGCAGCCCGCGCAGCCTGGCGCAGGTGATGGATGTGATCGGCGGCAAGCTGGAGCGCGCGCTTGACCGTGCCAGCGCCAATTCTGTTGGAGGCAAGGCTATGCGCTTCGCCCGCGCCGATTATGGTGCTGCCCCCACGCCGGGCTTCACGCCGACGCCCTATCTGAACGCGGATGAAGACGTGTTCGGGCCTGGCCTGCCGGTCGCATTGACGCAGGCCTCGCTGCCCGGCCCGGTGCTACGAACGCCGCATGGCGCCAATCGGCGTCCTCCCATGTCGCAGGTTCTCGGTGCGACCTTCGGCGCGGATTTGACTGCGGCGCCCGCGCAAGTGCGCCGTGCCTATGACACGCTGAAAGCCTTCGGCCTGTGAGCGGCGCGACAGTGATCCCTGCGCCCACCGCGCTCGCACGGCTGCTGGCGATGCCGGCCAGCATGGCGCTGCCGGTCGGTATCTTCGCGCTGCTGGCGCTGATGGTGCTGCCGATCCCGACGTTGCTGCTCGACATCTTCTTCGTGCTCAACATCGCGATTTCGATTGCGGTGCTGATGGTGGCTTTGAATGCCAAGCGCCCGCTCGATTTCTCCTCTTTCCCCAGCGTGCTGCTGTTCGCGACCCTGCTGCGGTTGGCGCTCAATGTCGCCTCGACGCGGGTGGTGCTGGTCAACGGCCACGAAGGCGGAGCGGCGGCGGGCGAGGTGATCGAAAGTTTCGCCGCGTTTCTGGTTGGCGGCAATTTCGTGGTCGGACTATTCGTGTTCGCGATCCTGATGATCATCAACATGATCGTGATCACCAAAGGCGCCGGCCGCGTGTCCGAGGTGTCAGCGCGGTTTGTGCTCGACGCCTTGCCCGGCAAACAGATGGCGATTGATGCCGATATCGCCGCAGGCCTCGTCACCGCTGATGAAGCGCGCGAACGGCGCCGCGAAGTAACGGTTGAGGCCGATTTCTACGGCTCAATGGATGGTGCCTCGAAGTTTGTGAAGGGCGACGCGATGGCGGCGCTGCTGATCCTGGCGGTCAACATCATCGCCGGGTTCGCGATCGGGATGTTCAGTCACGGCCTCTCCGCGGGCGAGGCGGGCGAGGTCTATGTCACGCTCGCGGTTGGCGATGCGCTGGTGGCCCAGGTGCCATCGCTGCTGCTGTCGATTGCGGCGGCGGCAATTGTCACCCGCGTAACCGACACCCGCGATCTGGCCGGGCAGATTGGCGGACAGTTTGCCGATCCGCGCGGGTGGTTGCCGGTGGCGCTGATCTTGGGCGCGGTGGGGGCGGTGCCGGCGATGCCGCAGCTGATTTTCCTGCCCGGCGCCGCGATTGCGGGCGCGGTGTGGTGGCAATTGAAACGCCGCGCCGCCGCGCCGCCGCCCCCGCCTGCGCTGCCCGAAGAGGTCGCGCCCGATCACATCGCGCAGGCCGATGTCAGCGACGCGACGCTGGTGACGATTGAGCTTGGCTATGGCCTCGTCGGATTGGTGGACGCCGGCCAAGGCGCGCCGCTGATCAACCGCATCACCGGCATCCGCAAGCAATTGTCGCGCGATCTGGGCTTCGTCCTGCCGCAGTTCCGGATCCGCGATTCGCTCGATCTCGCCGCGCAGGATTATGCGGTGATGATCGGCGGGATCAGCGCCGCGCGCGGCAGCGTGCGTTCAGGCAAGCTGCTGGCGATTGATGCGGGCGATGTCCGCCCTGGCCACGGTCTGACGGGTGAGCCGACACGCGATCCCAGCTTCGATTGCCCCGCGCTGTGGATCGCCACCTCGGCCCGCGATCATGCGATTGCCGAAGGGTTTCTGGTGGTCGATCCCTCAACCGTTATTGCCACCCACGCCAATCAGGCGCTGCTGGCCGAAGCGCACCAATTGCTCGGCCCGGACGAAGTGCGCGAATGGGTCGATGCGCTGAAAGTACGTGCGCCTGCGCTGGTCGAAGCCGTCACGCCCGACCCGCTGCCGCTCGCCGCGCTGACGCGCGCTTTGCGTGCGCTGGTGTCCGAAGGAATTGGCCTCGCCCACCCGCAGCCGCTGTTCAGCAGTCTGGCGCTGGCCTTGCAGAAGAATCCTGAATTTGACGCGGTGATCGATGCCGTGCGCGCTGATCTGGGGGGGCGGTTGACCGCGCGCATCGCTGCTCCGGGTGATCCATTGAAGGTGGTGACGCTTGATGCCGGGCTCGAAGGTGCGATTCTGGGCGGGATGGTCGATCCGGCCACCGGCCAGCCGCTGATCGAGCCCGACTGCGGCGGGATGATCGTGCGCGAAGTCAACCGTATCGCCGATGAACAAGGTGGGCCGATTGCGTTGATCGTCCAGCCCCCGGCGCGGCGCGCGCTTGCCGCATTGCTCAAACCGCGCAGTCCCCGCTGCCTCGTCCTGTCGATTGCCGAGCTGCCTGCGACCCAACCGATTGCGGTTGTGGGCGTGATCGGCGGTGCGGATGAGGCTCCGGCGTTGGCACCCCTTCAGGAGCTTGCAGCATGAAGCACGAGTCCGCTGGCTTTGTTATCGCCGCTCAACCCTATGCAACCGCCCGCGCGGTGGTCGAAGACCGGGTTCGCCGTTTCATGCCGCTGGTCCGCCGCGCGGCGTGGCACATCAATGGCGCTGGCCGGGACGGGCTGGAGATCGAAGACCTGGTGCAGGCCGGGATCGTCGCGCTCACCGAATGTGCGCAGCGCCACAACGGCCCGACCGAGGATGGGTTTGCCGCCTACGCCAAGATCCGGGTGCGCGGCGCGATGCTCGATGAAGTGCGCCGCATGGCCCACGACAGCCGCACCGCGCGCACCAAACGCGCCGCTTATGATCGCGCGCTGGAACGGCTGCGCGGGCAATTGGGCCGGGAACCCAGCCGCGCCGAACTCGCCCTGTCGATGGAGGTGAATGATGCCGAACTGCTCGCGATCGAAAGCGCAGGCATCCGCCTGACCCCGATCGATGACGAATATGACGAGACCAGCACAGCCTTCGCCAGCGACGATCCCGACCCGTTCGAGGCGCTGTGCGCCGCCGAGGATCGCGAGCGCTTGGTAGCTGCGATGGTGCAATTGCCCGATCGGGCAAAGCTGGTGCTTCAATTGTTCTTCGTCGAAGAATTGAACCTAACCGAAATCGCCGCAGTGCTCGAAGTCAGCGTGCCGCGCGTCCATCAGCTGCGCGCAAAGGCCCTGAAAGACTTGCGCGCGCTGATGGAAGCGGAGCTGGCGGGCTAGGCTTTAGCCCGCATCCCCATCGGCATGGCCCCGGCCCGCTTCGGTCGCAGCGCCTGATCCACCCGCGCCGTTGCCGCCATTGGCCTCCCACCAATAGGGCTGCCGCGTGGTGGTGCCGGTGCCGACTTCGTTCAGCGTCTTGGAATCATATAGCCGCCCGCCGAGCATCACCTGTTCGATATTGTCCGAATTGGCGATGTCGGCGCTGGGATCGTCTGACAGGATCACAAGGTCGGCCAGCTTGCCGACTTCAATGCTGCCGATATCCTTGGCCATGCCGAGCGACTCCGCCGAGGTGATGGTGCCCGCTTTCAGCGCTGCAACCGCGCTCATGCCGCCGCGTGCGAAGCTCCACAGCTCCCAATGCGCGCCGATACCCGCCTGCTGGCCGTGTGCGCCAATGCTGACCTTGACCCCGCGTTCGCTAAGTTTCTTCGCCTCGCGGGCATTGTTGTCATCGACGAAGGCCCACTCGGGCGCCTTGGTGCGGCGACCGGTTTCGGCCAGCAGCGCCTTGGGCGGGGTGTGCACCATCAGCGGATGATCGAACACGTCGGACGCTTGTCGCCAGTACGGATCGCCTGCCAGCCCCCCATAGGTGACCACCAGCGTCGGGGTGTAGTTGCTGTTCGACTGGCCGAAGAATTGCAGCACATCTTCGTAAAACACATCGACAGGCACGTTGTGTTCGATGGTCGAATTGCCATCGGCCACCAGGTTCATGTCCATCCCGAACAGCGAACCGCCTTCGGCCACCACCAGCACATTCTCTGCCGCCGC
>Ga0163144_10030314_pt1 | contig 10350 bp, 9 predicted proteins | sample OliLak19BULKMAT1_FD_123175 | JGI IMG/M metagenome (GOLD analysis project Ga0163144, IMG submission 123175) | Freshwater microbial mat bacterial communities from Lake Vanda, McMurdo Dry Valleys, Antarctica - Oligotrophic Lake LV.19.BULKMAT1 | ecosystem: Environmental > Aquatic > Freshwater > Lake...
TCATTGATCGATTCTACATTGTTAGCGTAAAGGCAAACTTAACAAGCCACTTTATTTTTGCACACAAAATTACCCTGAGTTTGTGGTTATTCTAACATTTCACAGTTATTCTTTGACTCCTGCATTCCAAATTTATTTTGCTATTCTACCAAGTACAAGTAATCGTAATGAATCATGGGCTTTTGGTTTTTATGACCTATCAACTCCTTTCCTTTTTTAGCATTGTATTGTACCTTTCCTAAGCCGATGAGTATTCCTTCCTCATCGGCTATTTTTACAATATCACCCGATTGAAATTCCCCTTTAATATCTACTATGCCAACTGTAAGCAAACTGTTAGCTTTATCGGCCATTAATGCCAATCTAGCCCCTTTATTTACTATAATTTCCCCTTTTGCAAAAGTTTCGGAGAAGGCAATTTGCTTTTTGGTACCCGATATAATTTTCTTTGGCACAAAGGTGGTACCTACCGCAAAGCTTTGATCTGCAAGAAGATCCAATAAGATATTGGGCTTTTTACCGTTTCCTATTTTGACAGTAATGCCGTTTGCTGCTACTTTTTGGGCTATATTCGATTTTGTGATCATGCCTCCTCTTCCAAAATCTGATTTTGAGGCAGTTACATATTTATTGAAATCTAATTTTTGATCAATTTTACTGATAATTCTACTGGTGGCGTCTTTTGGGTTTCCATCAAAAAGCCCGTCTACATTACTTAAAATCAATAAAGCATCTGCATTTATCATGGTGGCTATCAGTCCGGCAAGTTCGTCATTGTCAGTAAACATAAGTTCGGTGACTGAAATCACATCATTTTCGTTTACGATGGGCAATATACCGTTTTGAAGTAGTGCATTGAAACAGCTACGCATGTTGAGATAATGAACTCGATCTCTAAAATCATCTTTGGTTACCAAAACCTGGGCACAATCAATGCCATATTTTTGAAAGAGTTGATAATAATTATGGAGTAATTTCACTTGACCAACAGCAGCAAAAACCTGCCTTGAAGCTACTGAATCTGTCTTGTCTAGCAAAGCAACCATTTCCCTGCCAGAAGCCACAGCGCCTGAAGAGACGAAAACCAAATCAATGCCTGCCTTTTTTACTTCTGAAATCTGACTGGTAAGTTGGGCTAATACCGACTCATCTACAGTGCCATTTGCATTGGTGAGCACATTTGAACCTACCTTAATTACTAGCTTTTTGTATTTGTGTTCCGCCATTTGAAATTACGCAACAATTGTTTGCCGCAGCTGACCCGCTCTTAATTAAAATTAAGCAGTTAAGCCAATGGATAATTGCTAAAGTTTGGTTTAATTTGCAGGTTGTAAAGGTAGTGGTGAATTCCAAAACTGTAACGCAAACTAAAAATGAATTTGCAAATTAAAGAAGAAGGTCAGTTCAAATATGTTGAGGAAGGCCAAGGAGATGTACTTTTGTTATTGCATGGTTTATTTGGTGCATTAAGTAACTGGGATGCGGTTATTAGGCATTTTTCGAAAGATTTTAAGGTTATAATTCCGTTGTTGCCGATTATAGAAATGCCTATAAAAGAGGCTACAGTAGATGGTTTGGTGAAGTTTGTAGAAAAGTTTGTAGCTCAAAAGAGCCTTTCTGACCTCACACTTTTGGGAAATTCACTAGGCGGACATTTGGCGTTGGTTTATACTTTAAGAAATTCAGCGAATGTGAAAAGAATAGTGTTGGCTGGAAGCTCGGGTTTGTTTGAAAACTCAATGGGAGGATCTTATCCCAAACGTGGAGATAGAAAATATGTAGAAGATAGGGTTCGGTACACTTTTTTTGACCCAAACACAGCTACAGAGGAATTGATTGACGAAGTTTTTGATATCACCAATAGCATCAGGAAAGGTTTAAATATAGTAGCTGTAGCTAAATCTGCGCAAAGGCAAAACTTAGCACATGAAATATCTGTTATCAAGCAGCCAGTACTTTTGATTTGGGGCTTGAACGATACCATTACTCCACCAAGCGTGGCTCATGAATTCAATCGTTTGATTCCCAATTCGGAGCTCAGGTTTATTGACCAATGTGGCCATGCCCCAATGATGGAGCAACCACAAAAGTTTAATGAGTACGTTGACGAATTTTTAAAAGTACTATCTATACCCGCATGACGAATGAAACGCTCATAAATCTGAATATCCCTTTTTTAAAACCCTCAGATACTGTTCGTTTGGCTGCTGATTTGTTTGTTGAATACAAGCTTTCATTGCTGCCTGTTGTGGAGAAGGCCACTTTTTTGGGCTACATTTCAGAAGAATCCCTGCTAGAGATTGCACACAATAGAAAATTAGGTTCGTTAATTCCAGCAAAATTAGAGGCGTTTGCAGCTGCAGATGGTCATTATTTTGAGGTTTTAAGGCTCATGAATCAGTACGATACTGATTTGATTGCCGTAATAGATGGGGATGAAAACTTTATCGGTTCGATTGTGAAAGCTGAAATTGCTGGCTATTTTTCAAATTTGGGCTTTATAAATGCTCCGGGGGGGATTCTTGTTCTTTCTATTGCTAACAGCAGCTACTCGGTGACCGAAATCAGCAGGATTGTAGAGAGCAATGATATGCGGATATTAAGTTTTTACATAGAAGACAACCCTGAAGACGGCTTCGAAAGCTTTATTACCTTGAAACTAAACAGAACAGATCTTACTCGATTAATTGCTTCTTTAGAGCGATTTGGATACAAAATTGAGGCCGATTTCCACGAATCGGCTTTCCAGCCTATCGAAACCGAGCGTTTGGATATGCTGATGCGCTATTTGAATGTGTAAAGGTTGTTTGACTTCCACGATTTTCAACAGATTAGCTTAGCAAATGCACGAAAGAATTTCATCTACGCATTTAGAGCGAAAATCCACTCTTGATTCCGTTGGCGTACCAATATCCACTTTTCTTGATGGTTCTTCTTAATGTTTTAAAATCGGTGTGAACCAATCCCATTCGGCTCCATTCGCCCCACTCATAGCTATCCATCAAAGTCCATACGCAATAGCCTTTCAAATTCACGCCTTCGTCCATAGCCTGTTTGCAAGCTTTCAAATGGGCATAAATATAAGCTATGCGTTGGTTGTCAATTACTTCCCCATGAAAGTCAACGGCATCATTGTCGTCATTATAGCCATTTTCGGTAATAACGATATCGATACCTTGATAGCGCGTATGCAAATTTTTCAGCACGGCAAACAAGCCTTCAGGCTGCATTTCGAAACATTGGAATTGGCTTCGTTTGTTTTTTAAAGTATTAGTTTCATAAGGCCACCATCCAGCAGCATTATGCGTTACCGTATCTGTATTGTAGTAGTTCAAGCCCAGATAATCTACAGGTGAGTTTATAATTTGCATATCACCTACTTTTATTTTAGGCATTACGATTCCTTTTGATTTGTACCAATTCCATATTTTTTCGGGATATTTTCCAAAAAAAATGGGATCGGCAAACCAAGGATGGTGTTTTTCATTTAGCCGACTGGCGGCATCAATATCTGCTCGACTTTGCGTTTCAGGTATATTATAGGAGTAATCTAAAGTTATACCTATTTTCCCCTTCAAATTTTGAGACCTATATTCTTTCACAGCCAAACCATGCCCTAATAGCAGGTGGTGAGTACAAAGCAAAGCCGTAGAAATATCTTTGATACCTGGAGGGTGCGTACCAATAAAATATCCCATAAATGCAACCACCCATGGCTCGTTGTGTGTGCCCCAAAAGGCAACATCGTTGCCAAAATTTTGAAAACAAAGCTTTGCATAGTCAGCAAAATGATAAGCTACCTCTCTGTTGGCCCAACCACCAATATTTTGAAGTTTTTGGGGCAGATCCCAATGATTTAAAGTGACGATAGCCTTGATGTTATTCCTTTTTAGTAAACTCAAGATTTCGGCATAATACGCCAAACCTTTTTGGTTGGGCTCTCCAAACCCATCTGGGAAAATTCTTGTCCATGAAATAGAAAGGCGGTAAGTGCTAACATTGAGTTGGCGAAGCAACTCAAAATCTTGTTTGAAAAGGTGATAATGATCGCAAGCCACATCGCCTGTTACTTTTACATGGTCATTATTATGACTCCATCTATCCCAAATTGATTCACCTTTTAGGTCTTCATTCCAAGCGCCTTCTATTTGATAAGCCGAAGTTGAAACTCCAAAATCGAAGCCAGAGGGGAATTTAATAATTTCTTTAATAGGTGCTAATGCCTTAATTTGGCTGGTAAGCCCAATGCTTATTCCTGCAGCCGCTACAGCATTTTTTTTTATAAAGTATCTTCTTGAAATCATGGGTATCGATATAAAACCACAAAGAAGGTTTATAACTTTTACATTACCTATCCATAAAAGTATCTTTGCTTTTATTCGTATTTTAGCATTTCAATGAAGTAGATGAAATTTGGCCAATCATCTGATGTGATGCAGCACCAATTGCAGCTTTGATTTTGAAGTTTTAACACTAGCAAATTTCACATTTTCAAAACGTATTGCTAATATTTACCTTCATGATAAATCCAAAGTGGCCTACTCACTCGTTAACATCTTAATATAATACCTGTGAAGCTATATAAATTAAAATTAACAGAACAAGAATTGGTAGAAAGGCTTAAATACAAAGACAAAACTGCATTTTCAGCTTTATACGATAGTTATTCAGATGCACTTTATGGTATTATTATGAAAATTGTGCGCACAGATCCTCCTGCTGAAGACGTACTACAAGAGTCTTTTCTAAAGATTTGGAACAGAATCGATAGCTACAGCAGCGAAAAAGGAACTATATTCACTTGGATGCTTAATATTTCAAGAAATGCGGGTATTGATGCAATTAGGTCGGAAAGCTACGGGAAATCGGCTGCTGCTTATGGTATTGACGAGAAATCAAAATCTGTAGATTTTTTTCACCATGAGAATTATAAAGTAGAACATATAGGTGTGAGGCAAATAGTAGAAAAACTAAAACCCCAGCACAAGGAAATTATTGACCTCATTTATTTTAACGGCTACACCCAAGCAGAAGTAGCAGCGTATTTGAAAATGCCTTTAGGCACTGTAAAGACTAGGGTAAAGTTGGCAATGATGCACTTGAGAGAAACTTTTGCAGACTAACAATTGCTTTTAGAAATCATATAGTTCAATGTCGTTTAGATGAGCAAGTTGATACACCTCAGGCGCTGCCCTTGTGCGGGGGAAAGGTTGATCAAGGACTAAGTAAAGGACATTGTACTATTATTAATGACAGGCTGAACGGAAGTGCATACTTTAATTTGACCAAAAAACAATAACATGAAATGGATGTAATAGCATTAGTAGAATCAGGATCTATAGAAAGTTACGTGCTGGGCTTGGCGACTGAGCAAGAAGCCATAGAGATAGAATTGTTAGCAAAAGAAAACACCGAGATATATGCACTGTTAGTCGAAAACAGGAAAGTTTTGGAACAATATGCCTTAGCTTTCGAGATTAGCGCACCTGAAAGCGTAAGGGTAAATATTTTCAATGCAATTAATATGGAAAAAGAGACAAAGGAGATCGAGTTTAAGCCTTCAACACCTATTAAAACATGGTGGGTGGCGGCATCGCTGTTGATTTCAGTAGCGAGTTTGTTGGGAAATGTGTACTATGGCACACAAGCTGAACAGTTGAAAAGCCAACTTTCGCAAATAAATAAAACAAACAACAAGCTCACCTATGAGAATTTGATAAACAGAGCCAATTACAGAAACGCAGCAGAACAACTTTCACTTTTGCACAAGCATGGAAGTAAAACAACACACCTTGAGGGTTTAGCAATTGCCAAAGAGTCGTCTGCCATGATTTACTGGAACTCTGAGACTAAAGATTTGTATTTGTCTATTGACAATTTGCCTAAAACTCCAGAAGGTAAACAATACCAATTATGGGCACTGGCCGATGGGAAACCGGTGGACGCGGGCGTGGTCGACATAAATGCCGAAAAAAATTCGCTAGTTAAAATGAAATTGGTACAAAACGCAAAAGCCTTTGCCATTTCGCTCGAAAATGTAGGAGGTGCTGTGTCGCCCAATATGAATGCGATATTTGCGATGGGAAATATCTAATCTTGTTTCTACAAACTTTTAATGTTAGCAAGCCTTGGGATTCTACCTGAGGCTTTTTGATTGAGCTCGCTGCTGCTGAAGCTTCATGTAGTTTTCAAATTCCTGGAAATATATTAAAAAGAGTGACTCAATTGTTGGTATTCTGCCGTTGCCAAAAGACAAACCAGATGCTAGCATTAGTTTTGTTGTAAATGTAAGGGGTGAGGCAATCTAAATTTTCATTTTAAGGTTGCCAATTGCCCCATTTTGCAGTCGATAATTCATTTAGGATTAGTCCAGTTTTTGCAAAACTTATAAATTATTATACTTTTTCAATATATCTGTATCACTAATCTAATATGTAGAAATTGCACAATTTCTACAAAGTATATCACTACCATAACAACTTTATAACAAAATTGCATTTTTCTAATTTAATAGTATCATAATGAGATGAATATTAGGTGTGGTGTTATATTATTCCAATTTGACTGGTTATCTTTGTAGTGTCAAATAGCAAAAAATAGACATGAAAAAAGTAATCTTAGCAGCCTCAGTACTATTAATTGGTACAGCTGCATTTGCTCAAACGGGCAATGGAAAATCGGACTTGGAATTTCAGAAATATATAGCAAAGAAGATATCATACAGTACAAACTTTGCTAATGAAGAAGTACAAGGGACCATCAGAGTAAAATTGGACATGACTCCGCATGGAGTAGAAAATGTGAACATTATTTCAGGCATCAACCCTAGAATTGACGCTCAAGTAATGAACATTATTAAAAATACACCCAGTAGTGTAACCAGCAAATTTGCTTCAGATAAGGTAGTTACCATGGTACTACCTGTAAGACTGGTGCTGAACGATAATTAATTAATATAAAACTGTTTTAGTTTTTAAAAAAGAAAGGAGAAAAATAGCAATTATTGACTATAGTAAAAATTCTGCGGACAGCGCTGCTTTTGTAAGCGGAGATTTTTTTGCAAGGGCGAAAAAAATAATTTTCGGAAAATTTGCAAGGTTTTCTGAGGTGGTGAAGGTTTTGATCGCAACCCACCCCGCGTATTCGTCAAAAGTGGCATGGTTGTAAAATGTTGATAACATCCTTAGCAACACAAAGGAGCTAGTCACGTGGATTAGCTCCTTTGTGTTGTCTTATTTTTAAACCGTTTACGTAGTTAGTGGCGTTCATCGTAGCTTACATGAGCTGCAGTTTTTTTGAATTTTTCCCCATCCAATAACTGACATATTTCCCATCTGGATCATATTCTTTGGCTTGCCTTTCGGTGTTGAATTTACGGTTTTCGCGCGGATCGTTTCCTACTCCAGCCAAATATGCCCAGTTTCCATAGTTGCTGCACACATCATAATCCAACAACATTTCTTCGAAATAGCTAGCACCGGCAAGCCAATTTTGATGTAGATCATGCACCAAATAACTGGCCACATTTTGCCGACCCCTGTTGCTCATATAGCCAGTGGCAGCCAATTCGCGCATATTAGCATCTACAAAAGGTTCTCCTGTATTCCCTGTTTTCCAATTTTCAAATCCAATAACGTTAGTTTGCAAAGCATCTTTTTGTGCTTTAATCCCTTCTGCTCTGAAAAACTTGCTGCCATATTTTTTAAACACGAATTTGAAATAGTCTCGCCACATCAGTTCAAACACCAACCAATAAGTAGAATCGTTTGCCACTCGGTCTTTTTCATATTGTTTAATTTTGTGATAAATAAATCGAGGAGACAGGCTGCCATTGGCCAGCCATGGTGAAAACTTGCTTGAGAAATCGAGGCCTAGAAGTCCGTTTCTTGTTTCTTTGTACTTTTTTAGTAGGTCTTTTGTCCAAAAATACTCCGATAATCTATCCAGCCCTTTTTGCTCTCCGCCTCTGTATATTGTATCGCTTTCATATACCAAACCCAGTTTTTTCAAATCTGGTAATGGTTTTTCAACCAGATCGGCTGGTACTTTTATTTCTTTGGGGCAATCAAATAGGTTTCTGATAGCAGCTTCGGATTCTACCCTTTTGCGAAAGGAAGTAAAAATATCAGGAATCTCTTTGGTTGAAAATGGGATATCGTCTGGATGATAAAGCGTGCTGCCCCAAATGAGTTCCAGTGGGATGTGGTGTTTCCAAAGCATCTTTTCCAAGTTTACTTCTACCCCTGTTTCTTCAGCAGTTATCTCTTTCTGAGCATATACAGCTTTGGCATTGTATTTTAGGGCTATTTCTTTGAGTATTTCTGCGGGGTCGCCAAACTCAATCAATAACTTTCCTCCATTTTTATTGAAGGATTTCCTCAATTCTACCAATGAATCGAGCAGAAAACGAGTGCGGAATTTGCCTGTTTTTCGAAAGCCGAATTGGGAAACTCCAAATTGAGCAGGGTCGATACAATATATGGGTATAATATCGATACTGTTTTGTATGGCTTTGCTTAATATTTCATTGTCGTGCAGTCTGAGGTCATTTCTAAACCAGACCAATATTGTACCTGTTTTCATACATCCTAAAGGGATTAGTATCATAGGTACAAGTCGTGCAGCTTTATTGTTTGCATAGGTAGCAAAGCATATCGAGCTACTGCTTGCTTGTTGGAATGCCACAAAAAATTCGCTAGTAGGATCATGTACATAATATGAATGCAATGATTTTGGTATTGATTTTTTGGTAAATGTGTACTATTTAATCTTTGCCAAAGGCCTGAACAAGGTGCAACTACAAACGTGGGCCTTTGCAACGCCTAATGCAAATGTTGTTTCACGCAACTGCATTATGCGTAGTTTGCCTTATATTTTAATGATAGAATTGCAAGTAAAGGAAGATATTTTTTAAATTCGAGTATTTTTGCAAAGCGTATTTGATTTTTGCAGGGATAGCATGAGTTGAAAGAACAAAAGAAACAAGCAAGGCTCAAAAATAAATAGCATGATAACTATCAAGTACAACAAAAAATCATTTCATGTAGACAGGTCGCTCTTGGTACTTATTTCCGTCTTTACAGCGATAATGGTGATGCCATTTTTCGAAGGCTTAAATGCCGAGAGTATTTTTGTGACGCTATTACTTACCGTAATTTGTATTTTAGAAATTTACAGCGACACGAAAGTTGTTTTTTTTTATAGGACTCAATTATTATTTGGAGTCGCTTCTATTGTATTTGCATGGATGGCTCGACTTAGCTTCTTACCAGGTTCTCTCGACTTTATTGAGCACCTTTTATTTACTTTATTCTTTTTCAACGCAACTATTGGAACAATTCACAAAATAGTTCATTGCATCAAACTCAACAGCGACACAATTTTTAACGCAATTAATGGATACTTATTTCTAGGATTATTTGGAGCATCGTTTGCATCGGTATTGGAAATATTTCAGCTCGATGCCTTTCAGTTTGCAGCTACGATTACTAATTTCCAAGAGTTTGAAAAATTTATTTATTATAGTTTCGTTACCTTAACTACAGTAGGGTATGGCGATATTATTCCTGTTTCTAGCGGAGCCAAAGTACTCACGATATTTCTTAGTGTATCGGGGCAGCTATACCTAACAGTGCTTATAGGCCTGATTATTGGCAAATATGTGGCCAAAATGAGCATGCAGATGAAAGGCCGCCAATGAGCAAATCGAGCCATAGGCCATGCAGCTGAGAACCTTCTCGATTTGCTAGTTGGAGAAGAGCGATAAATAAAGTATTCTTTTTTTGCGTATTGCACCTTTAATTCCAAATTTCCCTCAAATATTTTCCCCAAATCCTGTCACGTTTTGTGCTTTTTGAATTATGACTACACCGACTGGTTTCAACACTCAGTGTTGTAGTCTGGACGCAGCATTTCTTAAAAAATATTCGCTTGGTAACCAAATTTGAAATAAAGCAGCAAGAGGCAGATATTAGACTGACTCAGCAAAACCCCGAGCATTTCAGGGTTTTATAGGAAAGGTATTTTAAAACCTTATTTCTTTTCATATTTCGTAAAATAGGCAGTAAACAAACAAAAGCAGACCTCACATCGGATGTTTTTTTAAAGGTGTTGTCGAATTTGAAAGGGTAAAAATCGAAATGGTATCCATTTTCAGCTTGGCTTTACAGAATTCTGACTAACGAAATTACAAACTACTTATAGTCAGGTAGTTGCGAAACTAAATTCCCCCATTAGTCAGACCAAACTTATCCAATTGTTTTTGAATTCTTTTTACCATTCCCAGTTTTCTTTTTTGGTCGAGAAACAAATAACCTTCGGGGTTTACATATGCAGTATTCTTCACTACCA
>Ga0163144_10030317_pt1 | contig 10349 bp, 11 predicted proteins | sample OliLak19BULKMAT1_FD_123175 | JGI IMG/M metagenome (GOLD analysis project Ga0163144, IMG submission 123175) | Freshwater microbial mat bacterial communities from Lake Vanda, McMurdo Dry Valleys, Antarctica - Oligotrophic Lake LV.19.BULKMAT1 | ecosystem: Environmental > Aquatic > Freshwater >...
TCTTTCTCGAAGTACGCCCGCGGAAAAGCCGTGGCCCGAATGCGATTGAACTCGGTCTCGCAGTGCTGCTCGAGGGTCTCGCCAACCATCTTGGTCGACAGCCGAGCCTTCATGTCGCGTAGCCGCTCGATGGCGTCGTCGCGGTCTTTGATCTGCGTCTCGTACTTGTCTTTCAGCGACTGCTCGGCAAGCTTCTTCTCTAACTGCGACCGCTCAAGCCCGCTCTTCAGCTCATCCCTCTCGCGCTCGACAGCACCAACAGCGTTCTGCACAGCCAGCTGCTTCGCCTGCTCACTGACCTGCTGCGTGCTCTGGATGCTCGCCTTCAGCAACTCGATCTCACCAGCCTTCGCCGCCACCTCCGCGTCGAGTTTGGCGGACAGCTTGGCCTCGGCAAGCTCCACGGCCGCCTGCTTCTCTGCCCTGGCTTGTTCGAGCTCGCTCGCGAGGGTCGCCTTCTCGGTCTCAAGTGCACCGAGCGCTTCGGCGACGGCGAGCTTGTGGGCGGCCTCCCCCGCGTCGAGCTTGACCTTCAGTGCCTGAATCTCGGCGTCTTTCGCGGCGGCAGCCTTCTGCAACTCGCCGGCGGCCTTCGTCTCCGCGAGTTCAATGGCTCGCTGCTTCTCTTGGTCAGCAAGCTCGAGTCGCTCGTGAAGCTGCTTCTCGAAGTCGGTATCGCGCACCTGCTTGAGGATGTCGGCATAACCGGCCTCGTCGATCGTGAAGGCCTTGCCGCAGTTGGGGCAAATGATCTCTTGCACGTTGTGTCACCTCTCCTCGAAGACCCGTCCGCGGCAGGCTAGCGCTGAAACGCCGTTGCGCCCGCCCAATTTTGAGAACACTCGGTGCGACTTTCTCGAAGTGGCTCCCTGGACCAGGCTCAGTGGGATGAGCGCGGAAGAGAGGCTTTCTTTCGTCCAATGTGCCGGAGGACTTGATCAACCGCAGAGCGAACATCGCTCTTCACCTCACACTCCCAGACCACGCAGACGTGCCAGCCACTGGCCCTGAGCCTCTGGGTTGCGGCCTGGTCGCGCATTACGGTTCGCCCGAAATGACGAAGCCATGTGTACGAGTCCCGGCGGGGAACTACAGCACCCGGGCAGCCGTGATGCCGGTGCCAGTAGCAACCGTGGACGAATACCGCCAACTTCTCAGCATCGAACAGGACATCAGGAGTTCCGGGAAGGTTGCGCGCGTGCTGCGTGAAAGACAGGCCCTCACGAAGTAACGCCTGCGCTAGCAGTACCTCAGGCAGCGTGTGTCTTGACTTCACTCTGGTTAGCGCTTTCTAGTAAACCCTCACCGTGGATCGCGGAGTACGTCGCAACAAACGAAAGGATTGAGGGCACGGCATTGCCAATCCACTTCGAGACTTCTGTCCGCAGAGGTGGGGTTGCGGGATTCGGTGAAAAATTGAACCAATCCGGAAAACCCTGAACTCGCGCAGCCTCTCGAGGGGTCAAGACACGCCGCTCTGTAGGGTGAACGAACCGACCCCTTCCGGGTGTAAGAAATCCCCCTGTAATGGTTGGCGCCGGCAGATTAGCAAACATTCTCCCGTATGTGGCCGAGTAGGTCGTGCCAGCCTTGTGGCAGTCTGGGCGAATTTCGTTTGGGAGATTATGCTCTTCATTGTCGAAGAGCCAGTTGACCCTCATTTCGTTTTCTTCGCTAAGGCGAGGCACGGAATTCATGACATCGGTGTCGTCCAGACCCTGAGACCGCAAGTCCTCAAGTAACCACGAGACTGGCTGAGGCGCACGGCGGAGACTCCGAGAAAGTTCGCTGAGATCAAGTGGCTGAGACTCTAGAGATGCGACCATGAAGAATCGCTTTCTTGTCTGCGGCCAGCCCAGTTGATCCGCGCGAAGCACTCCAGACGAAATCTTGTATCCGGCGTTCGTCAGGAGAGTTTTGGCCGTTTGAACCACGCCGTGCTTGTCGGCCACCACGTTCGGGACATTCTCAATCACCACGTGACGCGCCCCGAGGGCAACTGCCGCAGCCGGCACCGTGAGGTACAACAAGTTCTTGGGGTCTTGATGGCGTGAGTGGTTGTTGAGTGACGAATGCCCTTGGCACGGAGGCCCGGCGAGGAGGAGATCCACTTGTCCCGTGTAAGCAGACAGTCGCGGATCAATCGCTTGTGGGTCATAAGCGAACCGCGCGTCTGCCCCCGCGCCAGAAACCCGAAAGTCAAGCATTCCCTTCACCGACTCAACCAGCGCTTCCCTTGGACGCAAGTTCGCCTTGTAGACCTGAAGCGCCCGCTGATCCGTGTCCGCGGCCAACAAAGGAATAGGTCGGCGCCCGACCGATTGGATCGCATCCGCAGCGCCGAGTGACAACCCCCCGACAGAGGAAAAGAGATCAACGAAGCGCAACGGTACTCCGGCCCGAGGCACCTCCACTCGGGGGCCCTTGATCATGGAGGCCCACCAATCGGCGAACCCATCAAGCTCAGAAGGCTCGGTCGCAGCGCTTGTCCTGTCGGGTGGGGCCGCCAGGCCTCGTGTAACGACACGCTTGCGTCCAGATCCCGTGTCCGGATAGCGAACCTCAACAGGTTCAGATTCATGAGTAGGTGTTGATTCCTTCGAGACCACGCCTCAATCTAGCTGTCATCACCGACGGAGTCGAGCGTCTCGCCTCGCGCAGCGTGCACACGCTCGGTCTCGCGGTCCACTAGCACCCGCGCTTGATGCTCGTCAAGCACCTCGAAAAGCACATTCGACCTAACCCGCTTTAGGTTTTTCGCTAGCAGTCGTACGGTCAGGGTGGGAAGTTTGCCGTCACGCACGTCAACAAGTAGTTCCCTGGCGACGGCGGGCGCGTAGGACGTTCTAACCCTGAGGATGTGGCTCGCCCAAACGTCACGCGCACCAAACTTCGCCAACACGTAGGGGTCGTCGGAGCCGACTACTCCGCCTCCCGCGTGCGCAATTAGGGCTCGGTTGAACATACGGTGCGGTACGCATTCAAAACCGAGGGTCTCGGCCGCGATACCGAAGTAAGGATACAAAGCGGGCTCAGACTTACTTGTTTGGTGCCGCCAAATGACGTAGTCATAGAGTTTGCCAGCACAGAATCTCCAGAAGCCCCGATCCGTTAGGACGTGGGCCGGCAGCTGTCTGAATCCGTCGTGCAAGCTAGCAGAAAGCTCGCCCTCAACGGCGTCGCGCGCCTGATCGGAAGTAATCGAAGCGAGATCTAACGCCTGCCACGTGCTGACAACTCCTTCAAGCACGACACAAATGTCTTCCACTAGGTCTTCCACGCTTGAGCCTTTATAGCTGACGGCCAGATCGTGTGGCTCAAGCGCTCCGGCTAGTCTTCCCGCAATGTAGGTCTTTAAGTCTTTACGTCCGACAATGGGATACAAATCAAGACTCCTTCAGCGCCTGGATGGTTGCCGACTTCAGGCCGAACTCGGCTTCTAGTTGGGAACGCAACCTGGAAGGGTCCCGGACGGCCGAGTCAAGGAGGTCCTCCACCGGGACGCCGGTACCCCGCGACAGCGACTCGAAGAATCTTGAAGCAGCCTGGAAAGGCGCCAAGGTTTCCAGCGAAGGGGCCCTTTTCGCATCGTCGGCCAGTTCCCTCGCGATGGTAGACGCCACTGTCTCCATAGCCTGGACCGCCAGCTCTACTTGAACCTGAATGGACGCCTTATCGCCGGGACTAGCGAGAAGCAGACTCAGGATGTCTGGGTCCACAAAGACACGAACCTCATCCGACAAGACCTCTGCGTCCTGCCAGTCCCCGACGTGCACGTAGCGCGTTACGCCAACTGGCAGTTCGTGATGCAACCGGATCTCCTCGGAAAGCTCCTCGGGGCTGAAACTGGAGTCGTCTCGCTCAGGGCTTACCGAGAACTCACGCCGAGCAAGCCAGGTGCCGGCCAAGTTCGGTTGCAGAGGCGCGGGAGTCAGATCGTGCATCAACACCACTGCGACGGTCAAGACGAAACCAGCGCGATCACGGAGTACCACGTCCGACATTGCCCGGTTGAGAGTGAAAGAGTCTGGCCAGTTGTCAGGCTTGAGGTATTCACGAAGCAGGACTCGAGAGACCCTATTCGAGCGGGCGGTCGCGAGAACTACAAGCCCGCAGTCCTGCGTGGGAACCGGCGAGGCATTGACTGCATTTCGGATGTCGCTTGGATCGGGGAGCGAAAGCGCGAAGTTACCCGTCGTGACAACATCTTCAGCCAACACAACCGCTCCAGGGTCGTACTCAACATCATTGATAGTGAGCTTCACACCGTTGAGCGAGATGTCGACTTCAGCGAGTTGATCGAAGGGCCGAATGAGCGCCGTCTCAGAACGTGTGGGGGATGCCATCAGTTGGTCCAATCGCCCGTGCGCGTGACGCTTGGCTGCAGCGACGTAGTCCACAGATTCGGATACGGCTCCGAAGTCACGTTGAATTCGACTCGGTGGTCTTTCGTGACGAAACCCCTCCAGGTTCCATCTTCATCCTGCGTGAACCCAGAGCCTTGCGAAATCGGCGACAAGGCTACTGGCCACGTGGACTGGCTTTGGTTCTCGTCCTCATGAATGAACAATTGACAAGACACGTTCACCAATGCTTGGTCGCCTTCAGCGTTGTCTAACACACGAACTGAAAAGGCTGATTCAATCCGCAGTGAATCATCGTTGAGCGGAGTGGGCACGGGTCGGCCCCCAACGAATTGGAGCTCGAACTTTTCTCCCCCTGGCGTGGGTGGCGGCGTTGGGCCTCGTTTATTGCCCAGAAATCCGCTCATGAGCTTCGCAAAGTGTGACAACGCCTTGTTCGACTTGGGGGGCGCTGGGGTTATCTCTCCAGCCATCCGACGCACCGACGCCTGAATCTTCTCAAGAACCGTTCGAGCGGTATCAGTCGCCTCCGCGGGCAAGTCCGCCGACGGATTCTTGGTCCATTGATCATGACTTGAAGGCTCAGTGTCACGGAGGAGGTGGTCAATTGTCTCACTCGCGACGAATACTCCTCGCAAGGGAATCCGGCTCCTCCCTACCTTCTCGTAACGAATCACCATCCTTGGCCCACGGGTCAGGGCAACCAGTGGCGCATTTTCCAGGTCGTCTGGCGCCTCGTCTTCGCCTGCATCGTGCACAACCAAGGCAAGGGAACCCAGATTTCTACCCCCCAATCCCGACCGATCGCGCCACTCGTCCGACGCCAGCCGCTCTCGATTCGGGTCGCTCGCGCTATCGACACCGGTCGCGATTCGCAGAGCTCGCAAGAACTGCGCAACAAACGGATTGTTGGCAGGCCGGGGCACCTTGACTTCGCCTGTGGCCAGAATGACCTGAACATCCAGGCGACTCTCTTCTAGAGCAGGCCACCACCATCGCTCAATTTCCGACACAAGCTCATCAGGATCAATTGCCGGATCGACAACAAGGAAGGAGCTGCCGAGCTGTCCAAGAGCGCCAGGCTCGCGATCCTGGAAGCCGAGAGACGCAGCGATTTCGACTGCACGGTCCCCCTCAAAAGGAGCCTCAATGTGTTTGCCCCCGCCCTGCTCTTGATGATCCGAGAAGCTGAGCCGTCCGTTCCACAAAATGTCCCCTTCTTGCAGGTCGGGCCACCACGTGAATCCGACCAAACGGGTACGAACCTGGTCACCCTCAAACTTCTCAAAAGCGCTGTGTGCCAAAACGGAGCGAATTCGGCTTGCACGCATCAAAGCGCTCTTGCCGAAACCGTAGGAGCCTCCAGCGTCAGCCGCCTTGTCTGAAGACCCGAGATAGTACATCGCCTTGAACAGATGGCTCTTCTTGCCGATGTGGATTGATCCGTAAAGTCCATGCGTGCCAAAGTCCTCAACGTAGAGGAGCGACAAAGGGACTCTGGGGTCGTCCAATGAGTCAAGCGCGTTACCAGGCTGCAGCGGATCCGTCTGATAGGCCGAACGACGTTCTGCCAACCTGCGGAGGTTCAATGCTTCTACAGCCTCCTTTTTCTCTTGGCCGAACAAGTGCACGAAGCGGAAGACAACCTGAAACGGAACTCCGGGATGTACAGACGCAAAGGCCCTTGCGGCATCGCTTGAGTTCTGAATTGCTTCCCGGGCTAACAGCGCAGTGTCATTGAGCACGCCAGCTCGGAACAACTTTGTCATTGAGCTTCCGTCGGCCCCGCCGTTAGGGTCGCTCGGAGCCCAGAACCATTCAACTGTTGTGCCAGTGGGTGTCGTCAACTTCAATCCATTCCTTGCTTCGACTCATTCAAACGAAAAGTTCGGTCACGGCCCGTTGATGCGTCGGAGAACCTTGCCTTCACGGCCTTGACCTCGTGCTCCAACGCCCGAATTATCTGAGCGACATCAGCTTCGGTGTATTCGTAGTTGGACCTGTTCGACAGGTTACCCAGTAAACGAATTGTGCTCAGCGCTCGAGCAGTCCGCGCCTCTGCAAGTGCGACGAATCGTTCCCGCCTGTCTCGCCCCATCACCCCACCCCCGAATCGCACAGTACTACTACATATGAACTATATACGTAACAGGGTGTCACCATGTAAAGAAAATGTACGCGAGAAATCCGAGGCTCGTGACCCCCCACCGACAGTCGCGCTTATCAGCCCACGCACGGACCGCAATCTGCACATCTGAAGATTTGCTATTCAGCACGACGAGCCGATCGGTAGCCCACGACGCGCCGACGTACAGCAGACCGCGGTGGTACTGCTTCGAGAGGTCGACGTCGGTCAGGATGACTGCCGGCGCCTCGAGGCCCTTGAACTCGTGGATCGTCCCCAACGAATGCGCGTGGAGTCGCTGATGTCGGTGCCGAGGCGTGAGGTAAGGCGGGCATCCGTCGCCTAGCCGGCAGGGGAACGCTCGCGGGCATACGGCGACAGAATCACCAGCTCGCGCATCGTGAACGACTCGTCTGGTCTGCAACCACTCGCGATGCGCTCGACGGCGTCGGCGAGTAGGCGCTGCTGCTCATCCATGGTGGTGCACGTGTGGCGCTCGACTGAGACCTGGTCGTCGTCGGTGCGGCAGTGCTCGCTGTAGAGGGTCGGCTCACCGATCAGCTACGACATGTTCGATATCGTGCACATATGAAGGCCTACCTCGGAATCACTGATTCCGATTGGATTTCGACCCTCAGTGTCGACGGGCCTGACGTTGCGCAGGCCAACTTCTGGAACCCCGGCGGCACCAAGAATTTTCGCGCGCTGCAACACGGCGAGCTGTTTCTGTTCAAGACACACATGGCACGGGGCGATCGCATCGTCGGCGGCGCAGTGTTTGATGCTTTCGTTTTCATGCGCGTCGACGAGGCGTGGGAGACCTTTGGGCTCGCGAACGGTGTCACAAGCATCGGCGAGTTTCTCACCCGGGTCGCAAAGTACCGCCGCGGCTCCGAGCCGCTCACCCCGGCCACACAGGTCGGTTGCACCCTGCTGCGCGATGTGCGCTTCTTCGACCCCGTCGAAGAGCAGCCCCGCCCCGACGACTTCGCCACGAACATCGTGCAGGGGCGCGTATATGAACTCGATGAGCTGGATGCACGGCATCCCGTACTCAAGGCCGCGGCCAACATCATTGCCCAAGGCGAAGTGGCACCCGATGCGCCCGTTCCCGCGCACCTTGGACAACGCATGTTCGGCGACGCCCGCCTTCAGGTGGTGCGCCTCGGCCAAGACGCGTTCAAGGCCGTGATTGCCCGCAACTACGGCTACCACTGCGCCATCACCGGCGACAAGGTGCGCCCAGTGCTCGAGGCGGCGCACATTCTGCCAGTGGCGGCGGGTGGGCAGCATCGGCCCGACAACGGGATGCTCTTGCGCAGCGATATGCACACCCTTTACGACCGCGGCTACCTCGGCATCGACGACCGCTACCGCCTTCAGGTGAGCCCCCGGTTGCGTGCCGAATTCGGCAATGGCGATGCCCTCTACGCCAAGGCCGGAGAGCTCGTCGGGGTGCCGTCACGGCGAGCCGACAAGCCGCACCGTGAATTTTTGCAGTGGCACATGGAGACGGTGTTCAAGCAGTCGGCGTGAGGCGTGTGCACACGTTGGAGCCGTCAAGGTCAAGACCTGACGGCATTCGTTCTCGGATCAGCCATGGCGAACGCTCGACAGGTGTTGCTCGAAGACCGAGTGCTCAAGCTCAGCCCCGCTAAGGCGCGACAGCTCGAACAGGCGCTTGAATCCGAAGCCGACCCGAACGTCGCGCTCACCCAGCCCCAGCACAATGATCTCGCCGCTACTCAAGGCCTCCCCCGCCGCCCGACGCACGGCCGATTGTGTGGCTCGAGCCGCCAAGGTACCGGCTTCGGCAAGGAGCCGACGTTTGTCCCATTCGTCGGGCAGGAGGGATGTGGAGTCGTCTGCGAAGCTCCTCAGTTGCGCATAAAAGTCGGTCTGAGGGCTGTCATCGCGTCGTATGCCAACGGCACCGAGCCACTAATGATGCTTGATCGCCAGTGCCTGGGCTTCGTCGTTTGAGAGCCTTGTTGCGGCACTCCGCTGTCGGCCGCGCTTCACCTTGGACCAGACCCGATCTACGAGCGCGAGGCTAGCGCTGACCTCCGTCATCGAATCCACCCAATTCGTTAAGTTCAGCGCGAGTCAGACCCGTGATCTCGCTGACGAGCGACGGCAGTGTTCCATCGAGGCGCGAGAGTGAGGCACGGACTGCGGCGGTGAGTTCGGCACGGTGATTCTCGACGTATTCACGCACGGCAAGATCAACGAGATCTTTCTTGGTGCGCCCAAAATAGTGAGATGCCTCGGTGAGGATGAGGTCGGTCTCGGACGAAACCTTGAGTGGTGCAGAGCCCACCATGAGTCGACCCCTTTCCCTGGTAGCTAAGTACCCTAGGGTACCGCTTTCGCTACTAACGGCAACTGTGAGGTTGCACAGGGGCTCACTCGTGGATCGTTCCCCAACGAATGCGCGTGAGGTCTTCGATTGCTGAGCCTGAAACAGCGGTGCCGAGGCGTGAGGTGAGGCGGGCATCCGGCGCCTGGTCGGCAGCGGAACGCTCGCGAGCGTACGGCGACAGAATCACCAGCTCGCGCACCGTGAACGGCCAAGAGAGGATGCGCTCCACGGCGTCGGAGTGCGGCGCGCGCCGGCCGTGAGGTTGATCGACAGGTACCAGCGCTGCAGATCGCGCACGCCTCCGTATGTGGTGCGGAGGGCATCCGGAGTCGGATTCTCGGGCAAGAACCAGTCGGCGTTGACGCGCGGCGGCAGGGAGAAGACCAGGCGGCCGTCGACGCGGATCAGGCTCACCGACTCGCCCGCCACCTGGCGCTGGCGCTCGGTGAGGGTTGGCCACTGCGCGAAAGTCCCGAGCTCGTCGATGACGGCACGGAGCAGCAGCGGGTACGCGAGGGAGGCCCGTTCGACCACCCGGGTTCTCCGCCCGCGAGCGGAGCAGGTCGTTGGAGCACCGTGCCCGGGAGCCGGTTGCCGGTTGCCGGTGCCGCCCTCACGGGCGGCCCTTCTGAAGACCTGGTGTTGATGAGATCAGTGTGGCAGGGGGTGCCGACAAGCGGTAGTCCAGACAGGCGCCTGTCGCGTTCACGATCGACAGGGAGAGGAACTCCTCACCATCTGAAGCGAGGCTCTGGAACCTGCACGGAACCGAGCTGATTGCCCAGTGGCGAAACATCGATGGGGCACGATATGCCTGTCGCAACCAGCGTCAATGTTTTATTGACACACTTCACGCCCGGGGGTACTGTGGGGCCACGCATACTTTCGTCAGCACGAAAGCATGGCATCAGTGACGAAAGCATCATGCATGCGGTCGCGATACCGTTCCGCATTGTGACCATAGAGCCGGCCCTGGTCTTGATCATTGGCCCCGACGAGTCGGGGCAGTTGTTGGAAGTCATCGTCGCCGACCCTGACGACGATGCGCGCATCGTGCACGCTATGCCCCTGCGGCGCAGCTTCATTCACTACCTGCGGTGAGGAGAACACCATGAGCAAGAATCTGAATGTGCGCGACATCGAGCACCTTCTCGACGAGCTGGATCTCGACCGCTACCCGGCAGATGACCCCGCTGATCTGCGCCGCATCGGTCTAGCCGCCCGCGAACTCGATCGCGCCAAGGCCGACCTGGCTGATGCTGTCATCGCAGCACGCGCCAACGGCCGCAGTTGGGGCTTCATCGGGCTGGTGCTCGGCATCAGCAAGCAGGCGGCCCAGCAACGCTTTGGGGGTGGCGCTACTCCGAATGGAGGTCGCGTCAGAGCAACCCGGTAGCCTCGGCAACACCACGGAAGGAGCATCCATGCCCCGTCGTTTTCTGGTGGAGCGCGCAGGCGAGCACTTCGATCTCGTCGAGTCGCCCGCACCGAGCGAACA
>Ga0163144_10030318_pt1 | contig 10349 bp, 8 predicted proteins | sample OliLak19BULKMAT1_FD_123175 | JGI IMG/M metagenome (GOLD analysis project Ga0163144, IMG submission 123175) | Freshwater microbial mat bacterial communities from Lake Vanda, McMurdo Dry Valleys, Antarctica - Oligotrophic Lake LV.19.BULKMAT1 | ecosystem: Environmental > Aquatic > Freshwater > Lake...
CGCCCCGGCATCCTGACCGCCGCTGGCCATATCGCGAAAGCGGCAAGCGGGACCGACGCGGTCTACGGCGTGAACACCGGGTTCGGGAAACTCGCCAGCATTAAGATCGCGCCGGAAGATACTGCAACGCTTCAGAAAAACCTGATCCTGTCGCATTGCTGCGGCGTGGGTGAGGCGATGCCTCAAAGCATCGTCCGGCTGATGACGGTGCTGAAACTTCTGTCGCTTGGCCGGGGTGCCTCTGGCGTCCGGCCCGAGGTGGTGGACCTGATCGAAGCCATGCTCGCCCATTGCATTACGCCGGTCATCCCCGACCAGGGCTCTGTTGGGGCATCGGGTGACCTCGCCCCCCTCGCGCACATGACCGCCGTGATGATCGGCCATGGCGAGGCAGTGGTCGACGGCCAGACCCTGTCCGGGGCAGCAGCACTGGCGCAAAAGGGCCTTACCCCGATCACCCTTGGCGCCAAGGAAGGCCTCGCCCTGATCAATGGCACCCAGTTTTCCACCGCCTACGCCCTTGCGGGCCTGTTCCAGGGCTGGCAGGCGGCGTGCGAGGCGCTGGTCACGTCTGCCCTTTCCACTGACGCGATCATGGGCTCCACCGCGCCGCTGGCGGCAGAGATCCATGCCCTGCGCGGCCACAAGGGCCAGATCGACGCCGCCGCCACGCTGCGCGCGCTGCTGGCGGGCAGCGAAATCCGCGAAAGCCACCGTGAGGGCGATAGCCGCGTGCAGGACCCCTACTGCATCCGCTGCCAGCCGCAGGTGACCGGGGCGGCGATGGATGTCCTCCGCATGGCCGCCCGCACGCTGGAGGTTGAGGCGAACGCGGCCACCGACAACCCGCTCGTCCTGTCGGATGGGCAGATCGTTTCGGGTGGGAACTTCCACGCCGAACCCGTTGGTTTCGCTGCTGATATGATCGCCCTGGCGCTGGCAGAGATTGGCGCAATTGCCCAGCGGCGCGTTGCTTTGATGGTAGACCCGACGCTCAGCTTCGACCTGCCCGCGTTCCTGACGCCAAAGCCCGGCCTCAACTCCGGCCTGATGATCGCCGAGGTGACGACCGCCGCCCTGATGAGCGAGAACAAGCACCTCGCCCACCCCACCGTGATCGACAGCACCCCCACCAGCGCCAATCAGGAAGATCACGTCAGCATGGCAGCCCATGGCGCGCGGCGGTTGCAGCCAATGGTGCGGAACCTCAACGTAATCCTCGGGGTCGAGGCGATCTGCGCCGCGCAAGGGATCGGGTTCCGCGCGCCCCTGCAGACCTCCCTGCCGCTCCAAAAGGCAATCGCCGCCCTGCGCCAACAGATCGCGCCCCTTGCAGACGACCGCTATCTTGCCCCCGACCTCGCCCGCGCTGCCAACCTTGTGGCCGAGGGCACCTTGTCAAGGGCAGCCGGAACCGACATGCCCACCCTCCTCTGACATTCTTCGTCCCCAAATATCCTCTGGGGGTCCGGGGGGCGACGCGCCCCCGGGGTCTCCGCAAACCCGGAGCCTGACATGACGAACCCTCGCCACAACCTGCGTGACGTCTACCCCCCGACCGGCACAGAACGGACCTGCAAAAGCTGGCAGACCGAGGCCGCGATGCGGATGCTGATGAACAACCTCCACCCCGACGTGGCCGAAAACCCGCATGAGCTGGTGGTCTACGGCGGCATCGGCCGCGCGGCGCGGACCTGGGAGGATTTCGACCGCATCGTCGCGGGCCTACGCGATCTTGAAGCGGATGAGACGCTGATCATCCAGTCCGGCAAACCGGTGGCCATCATCCGCACCCATGCCGACGCGCCCCGCGTGCTCATCGCCAACTCCAACCTTGTGCCGCACTGGGCGACCTGGGCGCATTTCAATGAGCTCGATAGAAAGGGCCTGATGATGTACGGCCAGATGACCGCTGGGTCCTGGATTTACATTGGAACTCAAGGGATTGTGCAAGGAACCTACGAAACCTTTGCAGAGGCTGGACGGCAGCATTACGGCGGCTCTCTCGCTGGCAAATGGATTCTGACCGGCGGACTTGGCGGGATGGGCGGGGCGCAGCCCCTTGCCGCCGTCATGGCCGGGGCCTCGTGCCTCGCGGTTGAGGTTGACGAGACCCGGATCGATTTCCGCCTGCGCACCCGCTATGTCGATGCCAAGGCGCGCACGCTGGATGAGGCACTTGCCATGATCGCCGACTGGACCTCGCGGGGCGAGGCAAAATCGGTCGGCCTCCTTGGCAACGCGGCAGAGGTGTTTCCCGAGCTTCTCCGCCGGATGAAGGCCGGTGGCCCCCGCCCCGATATCGTCACCGACCAGACCTCTGCGCATGACCCGCTGCATGGCTACTGCCCGCTCGGCTGGTCGGTTGCCGACTGGCGCGCGCGGCAAGAGACGGACCCGGCAGCGGTGGAAACCGCCGCAAGGCACTCGATGCGCACCCATGTTGAGGCGATGGTGGGGTTCTGGAACGCCGGGGTCCCGACGCTCGACTATGGCAACAACATCCGCCAGGTCGCAAAGGAGGAGGGATTCGAGAACGCCTTCGCCTTCCCCGGCTTTGTGCCAGCTTACATCCGCCCCCTCTTCTGCAAAGGGATCGGCCCGTTCCGCTGGGTCGCCCTCTCTGGTGACCCGGAAGATATCCGCAAGACCGACGCCGCGATGAAGAGGCTGTTCCCAGACAATGCCCATCTTCACCGGTGGCTCGACATGGCCGGCGACCGGATCGCGTTCCAGGGCCTGCCCGCCCGCATCTGCTGGATCGGCCTTGGCGACCGGCACCGCGCGGGGCTGATGTTCAACGAAATGGTCGCGAGCGGAGAGTTGAAGGCCCCGATTGTTATCGGGCGCGATCACCTTGACGCAGGCTCTGTCGCCAGCCCGAACCGCGAGACAGAGGCGATGAAGGATGGCTCGGACGCTGTCAGCGACTGGCCTTTGCTGAACGCGCTGATCAACACCGCCTCAGGCGCGACCTGGGTCAGTCTGCACCATGGCGGCGGCGTCGGCATGGGGTTCAGCCAGCACGCCGGGGTGGTGATCGTGGCGGATGGTACGCCCGAGGCGGCGAAGCGGCTGGAGCGGGTCTTGTGGAACGACCCGGCCTCCGGCGTCTGGCGACACGCGGATGCAGGGTATGAGACGGCCATCCAATGTGCCAAGGACCATGGTTTGCGTCTGCCAGCCCTGCTTGGGACCTGACACACCGCTTCCTTTCTGCCCAAGTATCCCGGGGGTCCGGGGGCTGGCCCCCGGCTTTGTCCCCGGCGCTGACCCCATTCAGTCGCGCCAGATCGGGTTCGACCAGGCGCGCTTGCCGCCGGAGTCAACCACTGTCACCCGCAGCCAGGGAGAACCATCAAGTCCGGAGAGTGGCAATTCCACCCGCGTCATCGACCCGCCATGGGTCGAGGTCGCCGCCGAACCACGCCCGACCGCAATCGCGGTCACCACAGCCGAGCATTCGATCACCACCTTGCCGCCCTCAAGATACACATCCCGCAACTCCGGCCCCTGGCTGGAATAGAAATCTCCGGCTTTCAGGGCAGCAAGCAACGCCTCAGGCGAGTTCTCCAGCGCCTTGACCATCGTCCAGCCGCCGAAATGGTCAGGCTCGTAAAAATGCGCATCATCGGTGGCGACGAGGGTCAGCTTGCGGCCTTCGCTCAGAAGCAGGTCGGCGATGGAAAAGCCGTCAGGTCGGTCGCAGCCGACCGCGCAGCCATGGTTGTAGATCTCCACCGCATGGACTGCGGTGATGCTGCGGGCGTCGGCCAGGGTCATGCCGGACCACTGCGGATGCGCCACTGCGACAAAGGCCCCGTCCGCCACCGCGCGAGCGGCAAGCTCTGCCCCGGTTTCCTGCCCCGGTTTGGGGTCGAAGTCCGGGCTGTCTGACGGCGTGAAGTCGGGCGGCAGGCCAACGGCAAGGATATGCCAAAGCTCGCCATTGGCCATGACCCCGGAATGCAACTCGGCACCAAGGATGGTGGTGAAACTGTTGGTCCGGAACGGTTGGGTGTCGACGATGGGATAGCCGTAGCAGCCGACGAAATGGTCGGTCAGCGCAAGGAAATCATACCCCTCGGCGCGGTAACGGCGGCACACCTCCTCGGGTTTCAGGACCCCGTCGGACCGGGTTGAATGGGTGTGAAGATTGCCGCGCCAGAATCGACCGGGAGCGGAAAAGGCAGAGAGGCGGGTCATGAGAAGGACATCCCTTTGAAAAACGTGGAACTTGATGGGGCCGGAGCAGTCGGCGCAACCTTGCCTTCTGGCGATAAAACCGGCAAGTGCCCCCTCGCCAAGGCCGGGAACGCATGCTAGCATCTTTCAATCTGAAGTTGTGTTGGGTATCGAAATGTCACTGGATCATCCCGAACAGACTGTTTCGAATGGCGCTGCCAATCGCGCGTCGGCCAACAGACCGCTGCTCGGCCATCACGCCGAAGCCGCCGCGTTTCTGAAGGCAGCCAGCCACGAGGGGCGATTGATGATTCTTTGCCACCTCCTTGCCGGAGAGCGATCGGTGACCGAGCTTGAGCGTCTTTTGGGGCAGCGTCAGGCGGCGGTCAGCCAGCAGCTGGCACGGCTGCGCCTGGAAGGGCTGGTCAGCACGCGGCGAGAGGGCAAGGCGATCTACTATGCCATCCACGATCCGAAGGTGCAGCAACTGGTGCAGTTCCTTGGCGGAATCTTCGCCCGCGATGAGCGGACCTAACCCCGACCGATAAACGGCATGTCGCGGGCCATGATCGTGACGAAGGGGGTGTTCACCTCCAGTGGCAGGCTTGCCATCTGCAGCACCATCCGGGCGACGTGGTCCACATCCATCACCGGCTCCACCCTGATCTGGCCATCGGCCTGTGGAACGCCTTTGGTGAAACGCGCGGCCATATCGGTCAGTGCGTTGCCGATGTCGATCTGGGCGCAGGCGATGTTGAAGGCGCGCCCGTCAAGGCCCAGCGTCCGGGTCAGGCCGGTGACGGCATGTTTCGACATGGTATAGGGCGCCGACCCAGGGCGCGGCACATGCGCCGAGATCGAGCCGTTGTTGATGATCCGCCCGCCTTGCGGGGTCTGGTGGCGCATGATGCCGAAGGCGACGCGGGCACACAGAAACATGCCGGTGATGTTGGTGGCCGAGACGTTCAGCCAATCCTCGACGCTGATTTCGTCAATCGGCGCGGCGGGGGTAGAGATACCGGCGTTGTTGAACAGGACGTCGATGTGCGGAACCTGAGCGAAAGCTGCGGCCACGCTTGCCGGGTCGCGCACGTCGCAGGGCAGGATTTGGGCAGGCTGACCGGCAGCGGAATCGATCAATGTGGCCTCGTGCCGACCCATCAGCGCAACCTGCCACCCGGCGGCCAGAAAGCTGCGTGCGGTGGCGCGGCCGATCCCCGACCCCGCGCCAGTGACGACAATGGTGGGGCTCACAGCGCATCCTCCAGAAAATGGTATTTTGCCAACCAAAGTGTCGCGCGGGCGACTGCACCGGGATGAAGGCCGGTGCTGGTGACAATCGCTGCTTCCGTGGCACCTGACGGGCCGCTGGCGGCAAAAGCTTGCAAGACCGCAACGATCCGGCGTTCTGCCTCTACAAACCGGCCTGAGGCTGCGTAGCGCCGCAGGGCGATGGTTTCGGCAACGTCCGGACGGCTTCCGGTCAAGATGGCACGCAAGCGGCGGTGGGCCGGGTCTGGTGGGGCATGGCTGGGGTACCCTCCAAACATCACCTCCGGTGCCGGGCCTACTGGAATCCGACCCGCCGGAGACGGCCCAAGGCCGCGACCGGACTTGCCCCTGGCATGGTCAAGCATCGCCACCTGCTCCCCCCACAGCGCCTGCATCTGCGGGATGATCACCCGCCAGTCATAAAGCGCGCGTGCGCGGCGTTGCCCCGCCAATCCCATCCGCCTGCGCAAGGTCAGATCGGTGGCAAGCGTCACCAGCGCGTCGCGGAGACGACCCACGTCGATCCGTGTCAGCGCCGAAAGCTGGCCGAGGTATTGCAGATAGGTATCCGTGCCCCCGAGGTGACGCAGGCTTATATGGGTCGCAGCCCCCGCCCGTGCCATTTCCGTCGGGATCCGGAAGCCGACATCGGGCGTGACGGTGTCCTTCATTCCGTCCCAATCGGAAACAATGACCGGCAAGCCCGCCGCCATCGCCTCCACCGGGGCAAGGCCGAAGGTCTCCTGCAGGTTGTCGATCGGAAAAACGAAAATGTCGCTGCCAGACAGGACCGCCTTGCGTTCCCCGGCATCTGCACCGTCCAGCTCATGATAGCTGACCTCCGGCATCAGACGGCGCGCGCCTTGGGCGAAGGCGGACGACCAGGCCGGATCACGGAACTGGCCGCAGAACAAGAGGTGGAACCGCCCGCCCTGCGCCGCCAACGCCGGGGCAGCAGCCTGCAAAGCCAGAAACAGCGGGAACGGGTCGAACTTTTCGTCGGGGGTCAGCCGCGCGATGCAGGACACCGCAATATCCCCGGTTCCGATCCCCAGCCGCTTCCGTAGGCCAGCGCCAAGGGCCGGATCAGGATGGAAATCGTCGCAATGCACCCCAAGCGGGATCACCGGGAGCAGCGGCCGCGCGGGCAGGACAGCACCGGCAAAGCGGGTGACGAGATGCTCTTCGGCCAGCTCCATCAGCGTCCGAAGTGAGGATTGCACGGCGGTCGAGGTACAGATCACCGCATCCCAAGGCATCTGCGGGGCCGAGCGGAGGTTGAACACCGCCTCCATCACCGCTTTGGTCGCTGTGGTATGGGTGATGCCGCAGATCGCCCAGGCCGCCCCGCCGAAAAGCGCGCGCCGCCAGCATTCGGTCGGATGGATCGGGGCTGGGTAGTATACGACACGAACCGGGTCGATGCGCTGCGCCGCATCCAGCCGCACCGCGCGCAGGGGCCGGGTCACACCGAGCGCAGCAGCGGTTTCGGCAAAGGCGGTATGGTCAGACGTGCCATGGGCCAGACTGACGAACTCATCCACCACACCATGGGCAAAGAAGCCGCGCAGAAAGCTTTCCCCGGCGACGCGGCGGCCGTTGATGCCTTTGGCCGGGTCATAGCCATCGGCGGTGAACCACAGGGCCGCATTGGCCGGCGGCGGCAGGTCGGGCATCGGCGGTGCTCCACGCAAGGATAGACTTCGCCCATCCCACATGCACCGCCGTCGATCAAGGCCGCAGGGTCTGCCGGGCAGCGCGGCGCAGGGACTGGGCTGCAAAAGCCGCGAGGAACATTCCGGTCAAGAACAGGATGATCGTCGGCGCCGGGGCAGAATCGAGGTAAAAGCTTGCCCAGACTCCCGCCAACATCGCGGTCAAGGAAACGCTGGTCGCGGTCAGAAGCATGATGCCAAACCGGCGCGTCACCAGAAAGGCTATCGCCCCCGGCGCAATCAGAAGGCCGATCGCCAGAATCAGACCGACCGAGGACAGCGTGGCCACGATGGTCAGCGAAAGGATGGCCAGAAGCCCATAGTGCAGGATCCCTGTCCGCAGACCGGAGACCTGCGCCTGTGCCGGGTCGAAGGCATGCAGCATGAGATCGCGCCATTTCAGCGCAAGGATCAGCGTGACCGGCCCGGCGATGGCGGCGGCCACGATCAGGTCACCCCGTCCGATCCCCAGCATGTTGCCAAAGAGGATATGGTCCAGATGCATCTCGGACGGGAAGGCGGTGAACAGCACGATTCCCAGCGCGAACATCGCGGAAAACACCACCCCCATCGCCGTGTCGCGCTTGATCCGGCTGTTGTCGGCGACCCAGCCGGTCAGCAGTGCAGTCGAAAGCCCGGCGACAAAAGCTCCGAGGAGGAGCGGCAGACCGGCGAGATAGGCCAACACGATCCCCGGCAGGACCGCGTGGCTGACGGCATCGCCCATCAGCGCCCAGCCTTTCAGGACAAGAAAGCAGGACAAAAGCGCCGTCGGTGGGGCGACGATCAGCGCAATCCAGAAGGCGTTCTGCATGAACGGAAACTGGAACGGGGCGAGAAGGCCGTCGATCATTCCGCCCTCCTCATCCGGGCCTGGGTCGCAAGGAGCCCATGTTTCGGGGCAAAGACAAAGGCAACCGCGAAGAGAGCGGCCTGCAACAGCACGATCACCCCGCCGGTTGCGCCATCCAGGAAATAGCTCAGATATGCGCCGACAACCCCGGTGCCGGCCCCGATCCCGGCGGCGAGCGACAGAAGGCGCGGGAACCGGTCGGTCAGCAGATAGGCGGTCGCCCCCGGTGTCACCACCATGGCCACGACCAGAAACGCCCCCACCGTCTGCATCGCCGCCACGGTCGAGGCCGACAGGAGCGTGAAGAACACCACCTTCAGAAGGTCGGGCCGCAACCCGATGGCGCGGGCATGCGCCTCATCAAAGAAGGTGACCATCAGGTCTTTCCACAACACAAGGAGGACCGCCGCCGAAATGCCACCGATCAGCACCAGTTGCAGCGTGTCACCCGGCGAGATTGCAAGGATGTTGCCCATCGCGATGGTCTGCAGGCTTATCGAGGTCGGATAGACCGAAATCATGAACAGCCCGAGGCCGAAGAACGAGGTGAAGATGAGGCCGATAATGGTATCGGTCTTGAGGCCCGTGCGCCCGGTCAGAAACAGCATCGCAGCCGCCGCAAGCCCACCGGACAGAAACGCCCCGAGCGCGAAGGGCAACCCGAGGATGTAGGCCCCGGCCACCCCCGGCACCACGGAATGGGACAGCGCATCCCCGATCAGCGACCAGCCCTTGAGCATCAAATATGCCGACAGAAACCCGCAGACCCCCCCGACAAGGGCCGAGACCCACATGGCGTTGGTCATGTAGCCGTAGGCGAAGGGTTCAAGCATCGGGGAACTGCCCCCATTTCGGGCCGGGTGCCCCCCCACCCCAACCTTCCCCCACAAAGGGGGGAGGGAGGCGCGTTCCGACCGAGGACGAACCGTATAACGGACAAGTGCCCCCCCTCCCCCCCGTGGGGAGGGGATGGGGGTGGGGGGCTGGTGGTGAACAAAGTCCCATCACCGATCCCCCTTCCGGCCATACTGAACGAACGGGCGTTCGTCGTCGGTGATGATCCGCACCTCGCGCGCGTCCTCGTCGTCGTGCAGGTCGGTGCCGCCGAGGGTGAAGTGCCGCAGGACGCCGCCGAAGGTACGTTCAAGATTGTCGCGGGTAAAGATCGTCTCGGTCGGGCCATGGGCGAGGACGGTCCCCTTGACCAGGATCGTCCGATCGCAGAACTCCGGCACCGAGCCGAGGTTGTGGGTGGAAACCAGCATCACATGCCCCTCATCCCGCAAAGTTCGCAGCAGTGCTACGATCTGCTCTTCGGTCGTCACGTCGACGCCGGTGAAGGGCTCGTCAAGAAGGATGATCTTGCCCTCCTGCGCCAGGGCGCGGGCCAGGAAGACGCGCTTTTTCTGGCCGCCGGACAGCTCGCCGATCTGGCGGTGTCGCAGATCGGTCAGGCCAAGGCGGACGAGCGCCTCATCCACCTTTGCACGGTCATTGGCGGAGGGGCGGCGGAGAAAGCCCATGCGGCCATAGCGGCCCATCATGACCACATCCTCGACAAGGACCGGAAACGACCAGTCCACCTCCTCGGCCTGCGGCACATAGGCGACCAGGTTCTGGCGCAACGCTTCCCGCACCGGCAGGCCCATCAGGCGGATACGGCCGGCGGCAATCGGCACGAATCCCATGATCGCCTTGAAGAGCGTGGATTTTCCTGCCCCGTTGACGCCCACAAGGCCCGTGATCGTGCCTTTCGGGATGGCAAAGCTGGCATCGCGAAGCGCTGTCACGCCGCTTCGGTAGGTGACGGTCACCCCTTCGGCCAGAATCCCGCCGCCTTCGCCTTGATCGCCGATGATGCCGGTGTCGCGCATGTCTGCCCTCATTCCGCCGGAGAAAGGCCCAGGGCGATGGTTTCCGTGGTTACCCGCAAGAGATCAAGATAGGTCGGGACCGGCCCGTCGCCAGCGCTCAGGCTGTCGACGTAAAGGACTCCGCCGAACGCAGCCCCGGTTTCCCGCGCCACCTGTTCTGCCGGAGCGCTGGAGACGGTGCTTTCGCAAAAGACCGCCGGAATCGCATGTTCGCGGACCCCGTCGATCACCGCGCGGACCTGCCGGGGGGTGCCCTGCTGGTCGGCGTTGATCGGCCACAGGTACAGCTCGGTCAGCCCGAAGTCGCGGGCAAGGTAGCTGAACGCCCCTTCGCAGGTGACCAGCCAGCGCCGGTCTGCAGGCAAGGCAGCGATCCGGTCGCGCAACGGGGCGATGACAGCGGTGAGTTCGGCTTTGTAGGCGGCCGCATTGGCCGCATAGGTCGCGGCA
>Ga0163144_10030320_pt1 | contig 10348 bp, 9 predicted proteins | sample OliLak19BULKMAT1_FD_123175 | JGI IMG/M metagenome (GOLD analysis project Ga0163144, IMG submission 123175) | Freshwater microbial mat bacterial communities from Lake Vanda, McMurdo Dry Valleys, Antarctica - Oligotrophic Lake LV.19.BULKMAT1 | ecosystem: Environmental > Aquatic > Freshwater > Lake...
CACCAGACAAAACGACCGGAAGAGGCACGCTGGGTGGCAGCAGAGACCAATCGAAAACCTTTCCTGCCCCGCCGTAGCCGTCGACGAAGGCGTCGAGCAGCAGGGCCTGAGCGCTGGAGAAACGAGCCGCAAAGTCTAACAAATCGAAGCCAGGCGCCATGCGCGCGGCGCGCAGGTAGGGCCGGCCGGCGGCCTCGCACATCGCGGGCGTCTCGTCGCCATGGAACTGCAGCAGGGCTTGCGGCAGCGCCTCGGTGGCGCGCCGCAGGTCCTGCGGCGACGGGTTGACCAGCAGCAGCACGGGCGTGACGAAGGGAGGCAGCCGGGCCACCAGCATGGCGGCGCGCGCCAGCGACACATGACGCGCGCTCTGCGGCCAGAGCACGAAGCCGAGCGCGTCGGCGCCGGCGTCGAGTGCGTCGTCGACATCGGCTTCGCGCGTCAGACCGCAGATCTTGATGCGGGTGCGGCTCAATACGGGTGCCCGCCGCTCGACGATTGCATCGAAAAAATCCTCGTGGAACTGAGCTTATCGGGGCAGCCAGTCCATGGCCGGCGTGTGCTCGGGTATCTCATGCACCGCATCGTAGTACGGGCCAACGAAGTAGAGGCCGTCGGGGGGAAATGTGGGAGCGGCGGCGGCGCGGCAACGCGCCGCCAGCACGTCGGCCATCCATCCTGGCGTTTCGCGCCCGCTGCCCACCGCCACCAGGCAGCCGACGATATTGCGCACCATGTGGTGCAGGAAGGCGTTGCCGTCGAAATCGAAACGCCAGTAGGCACCGCGCTGCTCGATGGCGATGCTGCGCAGCGTCTTCACCGGTGTGTTCGACTGGCAGCTGGAGGCGCGGAAGGACGTGTAGTCATGGGTGCCGATCAGGCACGCCGCGGCGGCGCGCATGGCGCCAGCGTCGAGCGGGCGGAACACCCAGCCGCAGACGCCACGCTCCAACGACGGCCGCACCGGGGATTCGAGCACGATGTACCGGTAGCGCCGGCCGCGCGCGCTGAAACGCGCGTGGAAGCTGGCATCGACCGGCCGGCACCATTGCACCGCCATGTCCATCGGCAGGTAACGGTTGCAGCCGCGCACCCAGGAGTGGCTGTCGCGGTCGATCGTGGTGTCGACATGCACGACCTGGTTCAGGCCGTGCACTCCGGCATCCGTGCGGCCTGCGCAGACAGTCACGACAGGCCGGGCGGCAAAGGCCGACAGCGCACGTTCCATCACGTCCTGCAGCGTCAGCCCGTCGGCCTGGGACTGCCAGCCGTGATAAGCGCTGCCACGAAAGCTGATGCCCAGCGCCAGCCGCCGCAGCGCCGGGGTCTCTTCCAAGCGCGTCAGCCCAGGCCGTCGAGCATGCCCTGAGCCTTCGACTTCAACGCGCCTTCGGCCTTGGCGATGACTTCTTCGAGCAGGTCACGGGCGCCTTCGACGTCGCCGATCTGTCTGAATTCCTCGGCCAGTTCGAGCTTGCGCGCCAGCGGGTCGCTGTCGTCGAAAGCCGACTGCGGCGCGCCGCTGTCGGCAACGCCGAAGTCGCCGAAATCCAGGCCGGGGTCGATGTCGGTGACTGTCGTGGCCACCGGCTGCCGGGGTTCGGTCGGCAGGTCGTCGAGGTCGAAATCGAGTCCGACATTGGCCATTCTGGCCGGCGGCTGGATGGACAGCGCACCCGGGCTGGTCGGAGCCTCGTCGAGCGGCGCCACTTCAGGCAGGTCGAAGGACAGGGAATCGGCGGCCTCGCCGATGTCGGCGCCGGTCTGCAGGGGCCGCGTCACCTCGGCGGGCGACAAGGGGACGTCACCGGCCAGGTCGAGGTCGAGGTCGACATCGAGGCCACCCGCCAGCGTGGCGTCGGACGCCGGCACGAACTGCGGCGTCAACGGCGTGGCGGTGTAGGGTCGGGTGGTGGCGTTCAGCGGCTCGACCATGCGGCCGGATTCATCCACCGCCAGGTCGGGGTGACCGCCAGGCTGATAGAGCCGGTTCTCGGCGTCGATCTGCAGGCCCATTTCCTGCGCCTTGGCCCAGTCCTCTCCTGCGCCGCCGGTCAGCGAGTACACCTGCGTGGCGAGCAACTCGAAGCCCTTTGTATCACGCCGCTTGGCGTAGACCTCCAGCAGCTTGGTACGGATCGCCATGCGGTCCGGTGTGGCGCGCATGGCCTCCTTGAGGATCTCCTCGGCCTGCAGGTCACGCCCGTAGGCAAGGTAGACGTCGGCTTCCGCCACCGGGTCGACATCGCCAATGGCGTCGAGCTGGCTCAGCGAATAACTCATCGACGACGACGACGTGGACGACGGCGCCGCGCCGCCGGCCTCGCGGGTGTCGATGCGCTGGCCGCCGCTGGCGCCGAAGAAGGAATCGGGCTGCAGGCGGCTTTCCAGGAACGAGGTCTCGCCGGCCTGCTTGCGGCCGCGGCCGCGCAGGCGGTACAGACCCAGCCCGGCGAGCAGGGCCACCAGCACGCCGGCGCCAGGCAGCACCAACGGGTTCTCCAGCAAGGAGGCGAGGAAACCGGGCTCGGCAGCGGCCGGCTTGGGCTCGGCGGGCTTCGGGGCGGGCACCGGCGCTGGCGCTGGCGGCTTGGCTGACGCCACCGGCTCCGCTGGTGGTGGCACGGCGGGTGAGGCAACCGGCGCGACGGCCGGCGAAGGCGCCGCTGTCGGCGCTGGCACCGGCGCGTTGACCAGCGGAGCCTTCAGCGGCGCGGCCGGCGCAGCGGCCGGCGGCACGACGACGGCCGGTGCAGCCGGAACCACCGCGGGCGCGGTGGCGCCCTGCAGTCGCTTGAGTTCCTCGACGTTGCGCGACAGTTCAGCCAGCCGCGTGCCGGTGTCCTTGCGTTCGCTTTCCTTCGAGATCCCGGCTTCGGGCGCGGACGCCTTCAGCCCGCCCTGCGACAGCGTCAGCTTGTCGGGCGTGGCATTCGCGGGCCGGCGCTTGTCTTCGACGTTGGCCTGCACCTGGCCCTGGGCCTGGCGCGTGGGCGCGTTGTCGGCCACCGTGGCAGCCCCGGCAGCCAGGCGCTGGCGGTAGGCGGCGAAGTCGGCGCTTTGCGCCTGGATCACCGCGCGCGCATCGGCAGGTGCCACCTGCCCGGCCTTTTCGGCCGATGGCACCGACAGCACCACGCCCGACTTCAGCCGGTTCATGTTGTCGCCAACGAAGGCCTGCGGGTTGCCGCGGAACAGCGAGACCAGCATCTGGTCGAGCGAGACTCCCGGTCTCTGGGCGCGCGAGGCGATACGGCTGAGTGAATCGCCCGCAGCGACACGAACCTCATCGGCGCCGGCTGCCGCCGTGGCCGGTACGGCTGCGATTGCACGCGGCGACGGCGCGGGTTTGGGTGCAGCGGCGGGCGCAGGAAGTGGCGCCGGAGCAGGCACAGCGGCGACCGGCGGCGTGGCAGGCAATGGCACGGAAGGCATGGGCGCGGGGGACATGACCGGCGCGGTGACGGCCGCCGCCGGTGCAGCGGGTGCCGCGGCGGGTGTGGAGGCAACAGGCGGCCGCGAACCCGGCGGGTCGAACAGCAGGGTGTACTCGCGCACCAGCCGGCCGGACGCCCAGGACGCTTCGAGGATGACGTCGACGAAGGGCTCGAGCACCGCGCGGTCGCTGGTCAGGCGCAGCACGGAACGGCCATCGGGCCGGCGTAGCAGGCTGACCTGGGCGGACGCCAGCGCCGGGTTGAATTCGACTCCGGCCGCCCGGTAGGCCTCGGGCGAGGCCACGCGCAGGCGCAGCGTGGACGCCTCTTCGGGCGTGATGCTCGTGACGTCGATCTCGGCCTTCAGCGTCTCACCGAGCGCCGACTGCACTTGCAAGCGCCCCAGGCCGAGAGCCAGCGCCTGCGTGCCGAGCAGGCATCCGGCAGCCAGGGCCACCGCCTTCAGCGCAAAACGCGCCGTCTTGGTCGAACGATTTGTCAAGGCATCTCCCAACAGGATCTACGGCCGCTTCTCGCAATGCCCGCCGTCATGGCCGTCAGACGGCCCCCCGTGACGCGCGGCAAAAAGCCGCATGCCGGCCACTCAGAGCCGGTTGAAATCGCAACGCCGCCAAGCATATAGGCTGCAAAGCTCACGCAAAAGCTGATGATTGGCGTGAAAACCGTTTGTTTCTGCCGATCGGCCTGCCTGTTGTCGGCGGGCAACGCTGACCGGCCGAAGGCGCGCAGTCTACTTCTCGAGCAGGATGCGCAGCATGCGGCGCAGCGGCTCGGCGGCGCCCCACAGAAGTTGGTCGCCGATGGTGAACGCACCCAGGTATTCCGGACCCATCGCCATCTTGCGCAGGCGGCCGACCGGGATGGTCATGGTGCCGGTCACCGCCACGGGCGTCAGGTCGCGGACCGTGGCTTCGCGCGTGTTCGGCACCACCTTCACCCAGGCGTTGTCGGCGGCGATCATCGCCTCGATGTCGGCCAGCGGCACGTCCCGCTTCAGCTTGAAGGTCAGCGCCTGCGAGTGGCAACGCATCGCGCCCACACGCACGCAGAAACCGTCGACCGGCACCGCCGGCAGGCCGAAGCCTTCGCCCTGGCCGAGGATCTTGTTCGTCTCGGCCATGCCCTTCCATTCTTCCTTGGACATTCCGTTGCCGAGATCCTTGTCGATCCAAGGGATCAGTGAGCCGCCCAGGGGCACGCCGAAGTTGGCAGTTTCAGCCGCGGACAGCGCACGCTGGGTGGCGATGACCTGGCGGTCGATCTCGAGGATGGCGCTGGACGGGTCGTCGAGCAGTGCGCGCACCGAGGCGTTCAGCGTGCCGTACTGCGTCAGCAGTTCGCGCATGTGCTGCGCGCCGCCGCCGCTGGCCGCCTGATAGGTCTGGGTGCTCATCCACTCCACCAGCCCGGCCTTGAACAGCGCGCCCACGCCCATCAGCATGCAACTCACCGTGCAGTTGCCGCCGATCCAGTTGCGCCCGCCCTTGGCCAATGCGCTCTGGATGACGGGCAGGTTGACGGGATCGAGGATGATGACCGCGTCGCTTTCCATGCGCAGCGTGGAGGCGGCGTCGATCCAGTGCCCGTTCCAGCCCGCGGCGCGCAGCTTCGGGAACACCTCGGCGGTGTAGTCGCCGCCCTGCGCGGTGATGACGATGTCGCAGCGCTTCAGCGCAGCGATGTCGTGCGCGTCGTGCAGCCTGGTTTCGTTCTTCGCAAACGACGGCGCCTTGCCGCCTGCGTTGCTGGTGCTGAAGAACATCGGCTCGATGAGCGCGAAATCGCCCTCGGCCTGCATGCGGTCCATCAAGACCGAGCCGACCATGCCGCGCCAGCCGACCAATCCTACGAGTGCCATTTCAGTTCGCCTTCTTCCAGTGTTCCGGACCCCTGCCTGCCCGGCTCGTTTCGCCGGGGTCCAGGAATGGGGCGAGACGAACGGGAGCTGACTAGCCCTTGGTAATGGTCGTGCGAGTGGTTTTGCCAGCGGTTTTGCCAGCGGTTTTGCCAGTGATGGCGGCCACCACCGCGTCGCCCATCTCGCGCGTGCCCACCTTGCGCATGCCCTCGCTCCAGATGTCGCCCGTGCGCAGCCCGGCCGACAGCACGGTGCTGACCGCCGCCTCGATGCGGGCGGCCGCTTCTGGCTGCTGGAGCGTGTATCTGAGCATCATGGCGACAGACAGAATTGTAGCGAGCGGGTTGGCCACGCCCTTGCCGGCGATGTCGGGCGCGCTGCCGTGGCTGGGCTCGTACAGGCCCTTGTTGTTCTTGTCGAGCGACGCCGAAGGCAGCATGCCGATCGAGCCGGTCAGCATCGCCGCCTCATCGGACAGGATGTCGCCGAACATGTTGCCGGTGACCACGACGTCGAACTTCTTCGGCGCCTTCACAAGCTGCATGGCCGCGTTGTCGACGTACATGTGATCGAGCGCCACATCGGGGTAGCCGGCATGCACCTCGGTCACCACGTCGCGCCAGAACTGGAAGGTTTCAAGCACGTTGGCCTTGTCGACGCTGGTGACCCGCTGGCTGCGCTTGCGCGCCGCCTGGAAGGCCACGTGGGCGATGCGCTCGATCTCGGGCCGGCTGTAGCGCATGGTGTCGAAAGCTTCTTCGGCACCCGGAAAATGGCCGTCGACCGCCGTGCGGCGGCCACGCGGCTGGCCGAAGTAGATGTCGCCCGTCAGCTCGCGGATGATCAGGATGTCCAGCCCGGCCACCAGTTCGGGCTTCAGGCTCGACGCATGGGTCAACTGCTCATAGCAGATCGCCGGGCGGAAGTTGGCGAACAGGCCGAGATGCTTGCGCAGGCCGAGGATCGCCTGCTCGGGGCGCAGGGAGCGCTCCAGCGAGTCGAACTTCCAGTCGCCGACGGCGCCGAAGAGGATGGCGTCGGCCGCCCTGGCCAGACTCAGCGTCGACTCGGGAAGCGGATGGCCGTGCACCTCATAGGCGACCCCGCCAACGAGCGCCGACTCCAGTTCCAGGGGCAGTTCGAGCACGTCCAGCACCTTGACGGCCTCGGTGACGATCTCGGTGCCGATGCCGTCACCGGGGAGGATGGCGATTTTCATGACGTGGTTCTTTTCGAACGGGTTTCAGGCCGGGTTGCGGTGCGCCAGCCAGGGCAGGCGCGCCAGGCGCTCGGCCTCGAAGGCACGGATCTTGTCAGCGTGCCGCAGCGTCAGGCCGATGTCGTCGAAGCCGTTCACCAGGCAGTACTTGCGGAAGGGTTGCACCTCGAAAGGCAACTCACTGCCGTCGGGTTTGATGACCACCTGGCGCGGCAGGTCCACCGCCAGACGGTAGCCGACGAAGCCGAACACCTCGTCGAACAGGCGGGCCAACTCAGGCGCCGGCAGCACGATGGGCAGCATGCCGTTCTTGAAGCAGTTGTTGAAGAAGATGTCGGCGTAGCTGGGCGCGATGATCGAACGGAATCCGTACTGCCCCAGCGCCCAGGGCGCGTGCTCGCGGCTCGAGCCGCAGCCGAAGTTGTCGCGCGCCAGCAGTATGGACGCGCCAGCGTAACGGGGCTGGTTCAGCACGAAGTCGGGGTTGGCTCGGCGCGTGGCCGGGTCCTGCCCTGGCTCGCCCTTGTCCAGGTAACGCCATTCGTCGAACAGGTTCGGGCCGAAACCCGTGCGCGCGATCGATTTCAGGAACTGCTTGGGGATGATGGCGTCGGTGTCGACGTTCTCGCGGTCCATCGGGGCCACCAGTCCCTGGTGCACTGTGAAAGCGTCCATGTCACCTGGCCTTTTTCGCGGTGTCTTCGATGGCGCTGCCGGCCTTGCCGATGTCCTTGCCCATGCCTTCGATGGTGTTGCAGGCCGCCAGGCCGAGCACGGCGCAGATCAGCGCCACGCTGACCAGCAGTCGGGTATTCATATTCATCGGTGTTGATCCTTCAGGCAATGCGGCGCACGTCGACGAAATGGCCTTCCAGCGCTGCGGCAGCGGCCATCGCCGGGCTCACCAGGTGGGTGCGGCCACCGGCGCCCTGGCGGCCTTCGAAGTTGCGGTTGCTGGTGGAGGCGCAGCGTTCGCCCGGCTCCAGCCGGTCGGCGTTCATCGCCAGGCACATGCTGCAGCCGGGCTCGCGCCACTCGAAGCCGGCGGCGCGGAAGATCTCGTGCAGGCCTTCCTTCTCGGCCTGCGCCTTCACCAGCCCCGAGCCCGGCACGACCAGCGCCACCTTGATGTTGGGCGCCACCTTCTTCCCCAGCTTGCGCACCACGGCGGCAGCCTCGCGCAGGTCTTCGATGCGGCTGTTCGTGCAGGAGCCAATGAACACCTTGTCGACGAAGATGTCGGCCAGCGGCTTGTTCGGCTCCAGGCCCATGTAGGCCAGCGCACGCTCGATGGCGCCGCGCTTGACCGGATCCTTCTCCTTGTCAGGATCGGGCACGCGCTCGTCGATGGCCAGCACCATCTCGGGGCTGGTGCCCCAGGTGACCTGCGGCTTCAACTGGCCGGCGTCGATCTCGACCGTGCTGTCGAAGCGTGCGTCCGGGTCCGACTGAAGCGTGCGCCAGTGCGCCACGGCTTGTTCCCACTCGACGCCCCCCACGAAGCGGCCGCTTTGCGGGTCGGTGCCCGGCGCGAACGGTCGCCCCTTCACGTAGTCGATGGTCTTCTGGTCCACCGCCACCAGGCCGGCGCGCGCACCGGCTTCGATGGCCATGTTGCACACCGTCATGCGGCCTTCCATGCTGAGCGCGCGGATGGCCGAGCCGCCGAACTCGATGGTGTGGCCGTTGCCACCCGCCGTGCCGATGCGGCCGATGATCGCCAGAACGATGTCCTTGGCGGTGCAGCCGAGGGGCAGCACGCCGTCCACCTTGACCAGCAGGTTACCCGCCTTCCTGGCCAGCAGCGTCTGCGTGGCCATCACGTGTTCGACCTCGCTGGTGCCGATGCCATGCGCCAACGCGCCGAACGCGCCGTGCGTGCTGGTGTGGCTGTCGCCGCAGACGACGGTCATGCCAGGCAGCGTGGCGCCCTGCTCCGGCCCGATGACATGCACGATGCCCTGGCGCTTGTCGAGGAACGGGAAGTACGCCGCCGCGCCCGACGCCCTGATGTTGTCGTCGAGCGTGGTGATCTGCAGCTTGCTGATCGGATCGGTGATGCCGGCATAACCGTCGGCCCAGCCGGTGGTGGGTGTGTTGTGGTCGGCGGTGGCGACGATGGAACTGTTGCGCCACACCTTGCGCCCGGCCAGCCGCAGCCCTTCGAAGGCCTGCGGGCTCGTCACCTCGTGCACCAGGTGCCGGTCGATGTAGAGCACGGCGGTGCCGTCTTCTTCGGTATGGACGACGTGTTCGTCCCAGAGCTTGTCGTAGAGGGTTCTTGCAGTCATGGTGTGGGCGTCCTGGGGGCGATTGTCCGGCATGGCCGCGGCGGTGTGTTCAGCCCGGCAGATCCATGCCCGGCAGCAGCGGCAAGCGTGCAAGGATGCCCGCCGGGATGACAACCTGGTCCTTTGCGCAGAGCTTGGCGGAGCACATGCCTCGATCCCGCCTTCAGGTCAGAGTCTAGCTTTTCAGCTTGCCCGGCAAGACTTTCCGGTGGTGCCGGCTCAACCCAGCGCCGCCACCACCTCCGTCGGCGCCTGCACCAGTTCGATCAGCACACCCTCGCCACCCACCGGAAACTGCTCGTTGCCCTTCGGGTGGATGAAGCAGATGTCATGGCCGGCGGCGCCCTTGCGGATGCCGCCCGGCGCGAAGCGCACGCCGTGCGCCGTCATCCACTCCACCGCCTTCGGCAGGTCGTCGACCCACAGTCCGATGTGGTTCAGCGGCGTGGTGTGCACCGCCGGCTTCCTGTCGGGATCGATCGGCTGCATCAGGTCGACCTCCACGGCGTGCACGCCGCTGCCCAGCGCGCAGATATCTTCGTCGACGTTTTCGCGTTCGCTGACGAAGGTGCTCTTGACCGTCAGGCCCAGCATGTCGACCCACAGCGACTTCAGCCGCTGCTTGTCGGGGCCGCCGATCGCCACCTGCTGCAGGCCGAGGATGCGGAATGGCTTCTGGATTTCGCTCATGAAAAGCTCAGGATCGGTTGATCGACCGCCAGGCTCTCGCCCTGCGTGGCGAGCAGTTCGGCCACCGTGCCGTCCTGCGTCGCGGTGAGGATGTTTTCCATCTTCATCGCCTCGATGACGGCCAGCCGCTCGCCGGCCTGCACCACCTGCCCCGGCTTGACGGCGACATGAACCAGCAGCCCGGGCATGGGCGAAAGCAGGAACTTGCTCAGGTCGGCCGGTGCCTTGAAGGGCATCACGCGCAGCAGTTCGGCGGCGCGCGCGCCCACCACCATCGCCTCGATGCGCAGGCCATCGTGCTCGACGCGCAGCCAGAGACCGTGGCGTTCGATCTGCGCGGTGTACGGCCGGCCGTCGCGGCTGCCGGTGGCGCGTATGCCGCCGAGCGTCCAGTCCATCGTGATCGCATGGCGGCGGCCGTTCACCCACACCATGATCATGTTTCCGGCCTCGATGCGCAGCGGCACATGGGCATGCTCGCCGCCCGGTCCCTTGATGACCGCCACGAATTCGCTGCCGATCTCCACGCCGTGCCCGCTCAACTGCCCGCTGATGCCGGCCGCGCGCTCGCGGTAGCGGCGGTAGGCGGCGCCCGCCAGCACGACCAGGAAATCGGGGTCGTCGTGCGGCACGTCCTCGGCGCGGAAGCCCTGCGGGAAATGCTCGGCGATGAAGCCGGTGTTGAAGTCGCCGGCGACGAACTTCGGGTGCGCCAGCAAGGCAGCCTGGAACGGGATGTTGCTCGACACGCCGCGAATCACGAAGCCGTTCAGCGCCTCGCGCATCCGGGCGATGGCGTCTTCGCGGTCCAGCCCGTGCACGATGAGCTTGG
>Ga0163144_10030321_pt1 | contig 10348 bp, 9 predicted proteins | sample OliLak19BULKMAT1_FD_123175 | JGI IMG/M metagenome (GOLD analysis project Ga0163144, IMG submission 123175) | Freshwater microbial mat bacterial communities from Lake Vanda, McMurdo Dry Valleys, Antarctica - Oligotrophic Lake LV.19.BULKMAT1 | ecosystem: Environmental > Aquatic > Freshwater > Lake...
AAGGTGGCGCTGATCCGCGACCGCGTGTTCTTCGAATGGCTCGAAGCGAGCGCAGGTGCCTTGCGCGAATGCGAGGCAGCGGCCATGTCGCGCATGATCCGCCGTTGCGCGGAACTGCACATGCGTCAGATTGCGCACGGCGGCGATCCGTTCGAGACCGGCAGTGCGCGGCCGCTGGACTATGGTCACTGGTCGGCGCACAAGCTCGAAGCGCTGACGTCGCACGAGCTCCGTCACGGCGAGGCCGTCGCGATCGGGCTCGCGCTCGATGCACGCTATTCCGTGCAGGTCGGCATGCTGCCGGCCGGCGGGGAGGACCGCGTGTACGCGCTGTTGAAGCGGCTCGGCTTTCATCTGTGGCATCCGGCGCTGGAGTCGCGCGATGCCGAGGGGCGTTGGATGTTGCTGCGCGGGCTCGAGGAATTCCGCGAACACCTCGGCGGCGAACTGACCATCACGCTGCTGCGCGATCTCGGCACGGGAGAGGAAGTGCATCACATGGATTCCGACGAGATCCTGCGCGCGCTCGGCTGGCTGCGCCGGCGGGGGCACGGCGGGTGAACCTGGGCCGGGGCGTTCACCTCACGTACTGCAGCAACATCCATCCGGGCGAATCCTGGGCCGAGGTTCGCGCGAATCTCGAACAGCATGTGATCGCGGTGCGCGATCGTCTCGAGCCGCACGGCGCTTTCGGCATCGGCTTGCGGCTCTCGGCACGTGCGGCGGCGGAACTGTCGGAGCCCGCAGCGTTCGCGGAATTCCAGGGCTTCCTCGACCGCAACCGGATGTACGTCTTCACGATCAACGGATTTCCCTACGGCCCCTTCCACGGAACCCGCGTGAAGGAGGACGTCTATCTCCCGGACTGGCGCGACCCCGAACGGCTGCGCTACACCAACCAGTTGGCCGACCTGCTCGCGCGCCTGCTGCCGGCCGATGCGTCCCTGGAAGGCAGCGTGAGTACCGTCCCCGGCGCATTCAAGCCGGCGCTCGGAGGTGACGACGACGTCGCGCTCATGACCGGGCACATGCTGCGGCACGTGGCGCACCTGGTGGCGCTGAGGGCGAGCTCCGGCCGGCTCATCGCGCTTGCACTGGAACCGGAGCCGCACTGTTTTCTCGAGACGATCGACGAGGTCATCGAATTCTTCCAGCGGGATCTCCATTCCGCCGCCGCGGTGCGTCGACTGGTGGAACTGACCGGTCTCGACCGGCCCGCGGCCGCGCAAGCGCTGCACGATCACCTCGGCATCTGTCTCGACCTGTGCCACGCTGCGGTGGAGTTCGAGGATGCCGTGCAGTGCGTGCGTCGCCTGGACATCGCCGGCATCCGCGTGCACAAGATGCAGATCAGCGCCGGACTGCGCCTGCCGACGCTCGATGCCGGCGCGATCGAGGCGTTGCGCCGCTTCGACGATCCGGTCTATCTGCACCAGGTGGTGGAGAGCGCACCGACCGGCCTGCGCCGATACGGCGATCTGCCGGAAGCGTTCGCCACGCTGTCAGGCACGAATGCCGATCGCGAATGGCGTGTGCACTTCCACGTTCCGATCTTTCTCGATCGGCTGGCGCCGTTCGCATCGACGCAGTCGTTCATCCGCGAAGTCCTCGCGATCCATCGTGAACGACCCGTCTCGTCGCATCTCGAGGTCGAGACCTACACCTGGGGCGTGCTGCCCGAGCCGTTTCGCAGCGGCTCGGTCGACGAAGCAGTGGCACGCGAACTCGCGTGGGTGCGCACGGAACTCGCGGCGTGAACCTCGCGCTCGCGCTCAAGCTCGGCCGCATCTCCAACCTGCCGACCGTCTGGACCAACGTGCTGGTCGGCGCGCTGCTGGCCGGCGGCAGCCTGGTGGATCCGCGCCTGCCGCTGCTGCTGCTCGCGCTCTCCCTGTTCTACGTCGGCGGGATGTTTCTCAACGACGCCTTCGACCGCGACTTCGACGCAAAGCATCGGCCCGATCGTCCCATCCCTGCGGGGCAGGTGTCGGCGTTCCAGGTCTTCGCCATGGGCTTCGGGATGCTGGCGGCAGGGCTGGCGGGCGTGGCGCTCGCGAGTCGCGGCGTCGACGCAACGCCGGCCTGGCGCGCCCTCGCTGCCGCCGTTGCCCTGGGCGCGGCAATCGTGTTCTATAACGCGCACCACAAGGGCAATGCGCTGAGTCCCCTGGTGATGGGTCTGTGTCGCGTCTTCGTCTATCTGACGGCGGCACTCAGCGTCGCTGCCGTACTGCCGGCCTCGATCTACCTGGCTGCGGCAGCGCTGTTGTGTCACCTGATCGGGCTCACCTACATCGCCAAGCAGGAGCACCTGGACCGGATCGGCAACCTCTGGCCGCTCGGTTTCCTTGCCGTGCCCGTGCTCTATGGCATTCGCTTGTCCGTGGCAGTGCCGGCAGCGCTGCTGCCCCTCGTGCTGTATGCGGCAGTCCTGGTCTTCGCCCTCTACCTGCTGCGCAGGCGCGCGCGCGGTGACGTTCCTCGTGCCGTGGTCACGCTGATCGCCGGCATGTCCCTGCTCGATGCGGTCGTGCTCGCCGGCGACGGGAGGATGGTGCCGGCCGTGCTCGCGATCGCCGGTTTCGCACTCACACTGGCACTCCAACGCTGGATCTCCGGGACTTGAACGCGCGTGCCCGGGGGCGTCGTCGGCAGTTGCTGAAGGGCACGAGCCAGCTTGGCGCCCTGACTGCCTACGCGCTTTTCCTCAACCAGATCGTTGTCGACGATGCGACACTCGACGCCGTCGCTCCGAAGGCGGTCGCGATGCCCGATCGTGCGGGACTCACGGCCGATCCCAGGCCCGACGTACGCTGAGCACCGGAGCCGGAGAGCGAGACATGGATGAAGTGTGCAAGGGCGAGCCGGGACGGGTCGCGCCCGTGATCGATCGAAACCGCTGCGAAGCCAAAGCAGCCTGCGTAACCGTGTGTCCGTTCGATGTCTTCGAGATCCGACCGCTCGAGACGTCCGATCGCAGCGCGCTTTCGTTCCGCGGCAAATTGAAGGCGTGGGCGCACGGCAACCAGCAGGCTTACGTCGTCCGCCCTGCCGACTGCCACGCCTGCCAGTTGTGCATCAGGGCCTGTCCGGAAGAGGCCATCCGGCTCGCGCCTTGGCGCCCCGGGTGATACAGGCGCCCATTGGTCGGTGCCAGCGCTACACGTGGCCGAAGTCTGCGCTGCGGCGGACGACCCGATGAGGACAAGAAATTGGCTCACGCGGATACCACCCCTGGCGCTGGTGACACCGGTTTCGTAGGTGGTTCGAGGGTGGCACAGTGTCCCGCAGTGTCCCGGCAATAGACCTTAATAACGACCGCCGTTACTATAGGCCGTGATCAAGACGTTCGAGAGTGCCAACACGAAGGCGCTATTCGACGGGAAGCGAGTTGCCCGGTTCGCCGACATTTCTTCGGTGGCCGTACGCAAACTTCAGCAATTGCACGCCGCGACCACACTCGACTTCCTGCGAGTACCGTCTGGAAACCGACTGGAGGCTTTGGTGGGAGACCGCGCTGGACAACACAGCAGCCGGATCAACGATCAGTGGCGGTTGTGTTTCGTGTGGCTCGACGGCCATGCCCATGACGTAGAGATCGTCGACTACCGTTGACGGAGAACTGCGATGAAGCGCGAAATTCCCCTTTCACACCCCGGCGTCATCCTGGCCGAAGACTGGCTCGCGCCGATGGGCATCAGTCAGTACGCGCTGGCAAAGGCAATCGGTGTTCCGCCACGCCGTATCAACGAAATCGTGAAAGGACTGCGCGGCATCACGGTGGACACGGCCCTCAGGCTCGGCGCGTATTTCGGGACGGATGCGCAGAGCTGGATCAATCTGCAGACGCACTACGATACCGAGCTCGCCCGTGAGGCAATGACCGACACGCTCGCGCAAATCACTCGCGCGAGGAATAGGCGCGCCGCCTGATTCGTCCGGACGAGTTATTTGGTACCCGCCCTCACCGTCTTCAGATACGCGATCAGGTCCGCCCGGTCCGTGGCCTCGGGCACCGAATAGCCCATCTTTTGCCCAGGCATGGGCTTCTGCGGAACATCCACCTGCACTGGCTGGTGCTCGACGGCGTGTACCGGCGCCCACCGATGAAGCGATCCAGGCGGTGCTGCACAGGATCATCGCCGGCTTCGTCGCGACCGCCGCGCAACGACTCGAGTCTGGTGAGCAGTGGGACGATGCCGCCGCGTTGTATGAGCGCGTTCTGGATGCCGATCCCCTCACGGAATCCTTCTATCAGGGAATCATGCGATGTCATGCGGCGTGCGGACGACATGCCGAAGCGGCCAGCACCTATCGGCGGTTACGCCAGCAACTCTCCGTTGTGCTCGGCATGCAGCCGTCGCAATCGTCCGAGGCACTGGCGCGCGAGCTTCGCGCACGCTGAATCCAGCGCCTCGACATGCCGGCGCAGAGCCGCAACGAGCCTTTCCCGAATACATAGGCAATCCGTCGATCCGCCTGGCTAGCCTTGTCCGGTGACGGAAGGGAGTGTCCGGTCATGCTCGAGGCACACACATTCATCGTTCGTATCTATCGGCGTGAGAGTGGGCGCGGCGGCAGGACTGCGGGGTTCGTCGAGATCGTCGATCAGCAACGCTGCGTGCCGTTCGCCGGATATGCCGCACTGCGCCAGATATTGGCGAAGGCCCTCCTCCACCGTCGCAAGGATGCCGGCACGGCCGATGGTCCCGCCGGCGACGTCGACGAATGATGATGAGGAGATTGGTCATGACGGTAGCACAAGGGCGTTCGAACGTTGGCTGGATGCTCTGGACTCTCGGAGCCGCATGCCTGGCGGTGGCAAGCATCGCCAATGCGGACGGCATCTCGTCGCAATCGGCGGACGAAGCATCGGTGAAGTGGGTCGAGTGCGGCGGGGCCTGGCCTCAGAAGGGATGTGAAGCCGCCTTGGTCTGGGGAGACTGGGAGAAAGGAACCCACGGCTGGTGGGTGCGCGCGCCGAAGGGACATACCTTCTCGCCTCATTCTCACACTTCGCCCGAACGGATTCTGCTGGTGCGCGGCCGCATGATCGGCGCCGTCGACGGCGGCAAGGAACCGATGATCCTGCCCGGCATGTACTGGGCGCTGCCGGGCAAGGCATTTCATTGGGCGCGCTGCGAAGACGCGTGCCTGATGTACATCACTTACGATTCGGGATTCGACCTGAGCTTTCGCTAGCCGACCGATGCACCGCGCGTAAGAGCGTCAGGCACGGTGCATCGGCATCCTGCAGGCCGAGTTCAGCCAATTCCGACGGTGGTGGGAGAACCTCATCCCGCCGCGCAAATGCGGCACCGGATGCCGGCACCACGCGAGGTGTTGCGCGCCGGTCAGGTGGTCTCCGACGGGTTCGCCGACGCCACCAGGGCGTCCACCAGGCCAGGGAGTCGCGCGAGTTCTTCGGGTTTCGGGGGTCCGGCAAGCGCAGCGATGGGCTTCAAAACCAGCTCCAGCGCGCGCGCTGCCACGGATACGGCCGGGCGCCCGAACGTCTTCGCCGATCCGGCCAGGCCGTGCACTTTCCGATACAACTCCTTGCGCACCTCGGGGGGTGCTCCCCCCGCAGCCAGAGCCTGCCAGAGAGTCACCACGTCCGCGAGCTTCCCGGGCAGGGCCTGGACGTATTCGAGGGTGAACTGCGCCATCGCTTGCGCGTCGTCGTGCGACAGATCCTTCGGCGGTGTGTTGCCCGGCGCGGCGCCCGTCGCCCGGTTCGCGGACCAGATCTCCAGCACCGTTTGCGCCAAGGTCATGGGGTCGAAGGGTTTCGGGATCACGCCGACGGCGCCGCAGCGCTTGAGCTCATCGATCTCCTGTGGCTGGACCTTCGCGGTCATGAAAACGGCCGGAACACCCTGCGATTCAGGCAGCTCCCGAAGCTTCCTGAGTGTCGTCGGCCCGTCCATGCCGGGCATCATCACATCCAGCAGAATCAGATCGGGTTTGAACCGCGGCAAGGCGTACAGGGCCTCGGCGCCGGAACTGCACACCTCGACCACATTGCCGCCGACCGCCTCGAGGGCGAGCTTGCCCACCTCGCGAATGTCGGGCTCGTCGTCGACGTACAGGATGCGGATGGGGGCGGCGTCTGTCATGGGGTTGGCATTGCTGCTCGTACAGGGTAGGGCCTGAGGTCCGGATGCATGCGCTGCGAAGCTCTCTTTAGGGCACCTTCAACGCGGCCAGGCTCACGTCGTCTTGTGCCTCGATCCCGTCGAGCCTGCCCATGATTTCATCGAAGCCGCAGGCGGCGTCGTCGGGAAGCGCTTCGCCCAGGGCTTCGGTCAATCCATCGGTCGCCAGCAGCAGCTCTCCCGGCAGCGGACTCACGAATTCATCGACCGTCGCATCGAACTCGTGCGGGGCGAGTACCGCGAGCGCCGGGTGCGTCGATGGGAACGCCTTGAGCACTCGCTGCCGATCGAGGAGCCTCACCAGGGGAATTCCCCCGTTCCAGACCTGCAACCGCCGGATGTGAGGCTCCATGCGAACGAAAGCGGCAGCGATGAAGAAGCCTGCCGGTACCAGCGCCTTCAGCTTCGAATTGGCTTCCGCCGCGATGACCGCGAGCGGTTGATTGCGCTTCGCCATCGCATAGAACAGGTCCGCCAGCAATACTGCCGTAAGCGAAGGGGGCAGTCCGTGCCCCATCGCATCGGCCAGGAGCGCGTACGTTACGCCGCCGGAAGCACGCGCGTACGCGAACAGGTCGCCGCTCAATTGATCCGCCGGCCGGCTGAAGTGGCGCACGTCGTCGCCGAAGCTCCGGTTGGCCCGCGTCAGATGTTCGAGCACCTGACGTCCGAACGCCTTGTCGGCCTCGGCCGCGAGCCGGTACTTCTCGAGTGCGCGGTGCTGGGAGGATATGCGTGCGAAGACGCGCAGCTTGGCCTCCAGCACGTCCCAATCGATGGGTTTGATCAGGTAGTCGTCGGCACCGAAGCCGAGCGAGGCCACGATTTCGCTGGGGTCGTCCAGGCTCGACACGAAAATGACGGGCGTGTAGTGGCCGCCCTGCTTGTCCTGCTTGCGGATCAGGCGAACCGCTTGGTTGCCCACCATGTTCGGCATGATGCTATCCATGAGGACCAGGTCGAAGGCTTCCCGCGCGGCCGCATTCACCGCTCCCTGGCCGTCTTCGACCCATTCGACGCTGTGTCCTCGGCGGGCAAGGAAGCCTGCCAGCAGATTGCGCTCCTCGACCGAGTCATCGGCTACGAGAATGCGCATGGGGTACCTTTCACGTGCCCGCGCGGATCCAGCTTCGGCACGGGCGCGAGCTCGTTGGTCATCGGCGCTTCACTACCGAGCGGGCCGTAGCTTCCGTCCGGGTCGTTTTTCATCGAACGGCTTCGAGCAGCTGTCGATCGCCCGTATCGGCGTTCCCCATCTCGGGGAAGCTCACGTGAAAGGTGGTCCCATGGCCGGCCTGCGTGCGATAGCCGATCTCGCCCCCGTGATTTTCGACGATGGCCTTGGCGATGCTGAGCCCGAGCCCCGTCCCGCCCTTCTGCCGGGTATCGGTCGAATCGGCCTGGCTGAACTTTCCGAAGATCTTGGAACGGAACTCTTCCGGAATCCCGGGGCCGTGATCGGAAACGCAGATCCGCACGCACCCGTCGACCCGCTCGGCAGTCACTTCGACCCTGCCGTGAGTAGGGGAGAACTTGGCGGCATTCGACAGGAGGTTGGCCAGGACCTGCATGAACCGGTCGCTGTCGGCCAGGATGGTGCTGTCGGGGATCGAGCCCACGATCTCGAATCGCACGCCGAGCAATTCCCCATAGGCGCGATTGGCGTCTACCGCCTGCTCCAGCAGCGCTCGGATCGACTGGGGCTGGAGATCGAAACGCAGCTTGCCCGATTCGATCTTTTCGATGTCGAGGATGTCGTTGATCAGCCGCACCAGCCGCTCGCTGTTGTTGTGAGCGATGGTGACCAGGCGCATGGCCTGGTCCGGCAACTCGCCCGCTGCGCCGCCGGCAATCAGCCCGAGCGACCCGCGGATGGAGGTGAGCGGCGTGCGCAGTTCGTGGCTGACGGTGGCGACGAACTCGCTCTTCATGCGCTCGACCGCCTTGCGCTCGGAGGCATCCCGGATCACCGAGATGAAGATGCCGGGTTCGCCCGGGCGCCGCATCGACTGCATGGTGATGTCGACGGGAAAAACCGTCCCGTCCGCCCGCCGATAGACGGTTTCGAACTGACGCGACTGTATCTCGCCACTCAGGAACGGTTGAATCGACTTGCGATACTGGGCTTCGGTCATGTCCGTGCGCAGATCCCACGGTGCCATTCCGAGCAGCTGCTCCTGCGGGTATCCCAAGGTAGCCGCAGCACCCTGATTGACGTAGGTGAAGCGCAGGCTCGTTTCATCGAAGATATAGATCATGTCGAGGGTGTGATCCAGCGCGTACTTGAACCGGTTGAGCGCTTCGATGTCACGCACGCGGTCGTCGATGTTGCGGGAAACGCCGATGACCTCCACCGTACGGTGCGTACGTTCGTCCCATACGGCGCGGAACGAAGTCTCCGTCCAGGACCAGGAGCCGTCGCGCCGCCGCAGCCTGCAAGTCACGACATTGACCATATTCTGCCGGACAACCTCGCGGTACCGGCGTATGGCTTCGTCCCGGTCGTCGGGGTGTATGAAGTCGCGGATGAATTGCCCAACGAGTTCTTCAGGTCGATAGCCCAGCACGCCGAGACTGGCCGGCGAGACATAGGTGAGCGCGCCCTGCGGCGTGATGCGCTGGATCATGTCGCTCGAGTTCTCCGCCAGGAGTCGATGGCTTTCTTCGCTCGCACGCAGCGCCTGCTCGACCTGCTTGCGCGCCGTGATGTCGCGACCGACTCCGCGATAGCCCTTGAAGTTGCCCGCGGCATCCAGCACGGGCTCGCCGCTGAGGCTGACGTAGCGCAACTCCCCGGCGTCGGCGCAGCGGCACAGTTCCAAATCGTGAAAGGGCTGGTGCGCTTCCAGCAAGGTCTTGTGCTCGGCCCAGTCTGCCTCGGTCATTCCGACGAAGGGGAGTTCCCAGCGCGTCCGGCCGAGCGTCCGCTCCGCCGCGATGTTCATGTTGCCGAGCCCGCCCCCGGACTGAGAGGTGAAGCGGAACTGCTCGTCCTGCTCCCAGAACCAGTCCGCGGACAAGTGGGTCAGGCTGCGAAACCTGGCCTCGCTCTCGCGCAGGGCGAGCTCGGTCTGCTTCTGTGGCGTGATGTCGGTCAGCATGCCCACGATACAGGCACCGTCCGGTAGCTCCACGCGTTGTTTGCTCTTGAGGAGCCACACCACTTTGCCGTCCGAAAGGATTTCGGACGATTCGACGAACAGCGGCTGCTTCATCCCGAAAGCGCGATCATCCTCGGCCCAGACGCGCTCGACCGCCTCGGCGGTATAGATATCCGGATCGCTGCGGCCGAGCAAAGCTTGCCGGTCCCGTTCGGCCATTTCGCAGAAGGCCTTGTTCACCAGGACCCAGCGATGCTCCCCGTCTTTCACGAACAGCGGCTGCGGGATCCTGTCGATGACCGCATCGAGAAACTTCTGGCTCCGCGCCAGCGCCAGTTCGGAATGCTTCTGGTCGGTGATGTCGTGCATTGCCCCGGTAAAGCGTACGGGAGTGCCTTCTGCGTCCCACGAGGCTTGCCCACGCGCGTGAAACCATCGGTACGCGCCGGAGCTGGTGCGCAGCCGGTACTGGGTGTCGTAGGGCACCTTCTGCGTCAGATGCGCGCGAAACGCATCCAGGGTAGGCCGCAGGTCGTCCGCATGCAGGCGCTCCTCGAACGCGGCACTCACCGCTGCCAGCTCCTCGTCGCCGAGGTCGAGGAGCTCCTGGTAGCGCGGGGAGTAGTAGCAGTGGCCGCTGATCATGTTCAAGTCCCAGATGCCGTCGTGGGTGCCTTGGACCACCAGTTGAAAACGCTCCTCGCTCGCCCGCATGGCCTGCTCGGCCCGCTTGCGGCCGCTGATGTCCTGGATCTGGGAGATGAAGTGCAGCGGGCGACGCTCCTCGTCGAGCACCAGCGACACGCTCAGCAAAACCCACACGACATGCCCCTGCCTGTGGAAGTAGCGTTTCTCCATCTGATAGGTCTGGATCTCCCCGCGCAGCATCTGATGGACATACTGCAGGTCGGCGTCGAGATCATCGGGGTGCGTGATGTCCTGGAAGTTGAGCGCGAGCAGTTCCTCCTCGCCATAGCCGAGGAACTGGCAGAGCGCCCGGTTCACCCGCAACCATCGGCCGTCGCTCGACACGAGGGCCATTCCGATGGCGGCGGAATCGAAGGCGCTCCGGAAACGTGTGTCGCTTTC
>Ga0163144_10030322_pt1 | contig 10348 bp, 5 predicted proteins | sample OliLak19BULKMAT1_FD_123175 | JGI IMG/M metagenome (GOLD analysis project Ga0163144, IMG submission 123175) | Freshwater microbial mat bacterial communities from Lake Vanda, McMurdo Dry Valleys, Antarctica - Oligotrophic Lake LV.19.BULKMAT1 | ecosystem: Environmental > Aquatic > Freshwater > Lake...
ACACACTGCCTTGAGATTCACCATCTCAGAGCGTTTGGTCGCGGCGGCGGGCACACTCTCTCCAATCTGACCCTGCGCTGCCGGGCACACAATACCCTTGCTGCTGAAGAGGACTTCGGGCGGGCGCTCATCGAGCGGAGACGCGGTTCGCCCAAGCACGAGCCATTGGCTACCCAAGGCAGCTGACTCTTAGGCGGTCCCGAGAGCTTTTGCCGGTGGAGTGGAGGACTGGGGTTGGGATCTACCCCACGTACGCTCCGGTGTCGGCGACCGGGGACCTTCGCTTGGTGCTCGCGAAAGCCTCGCCAGAAACCGGGCTTGGCGGGCGGGCAGCTGAAAGATCTGGCTAAAGGTCAGGACTGAAACGGGCCTACCTGAACTACAATCGGCGCCCCATGGCGACCTCAGAGGAAGTGCTGGAGTTTTGGTTCGGGGCGGCGGCGCGGGACGCAGATGAGGTGATGACCAATGTCAGGCGCTGGTATGCGGGTGGCGAAGCGGTGGATCGAGTCATCCGCGAGCGCTTCGCCGGCGATGTCGAGGCCGCCTTCGCGGGCAAGCTCGCAGGCTGGAGCGAGACCCCTCGCGGTCTTTTGGCCCTCGTCTTGGTGCTCGATCAGTTCACGCGCGGCATTTTCCGTGACAGCCCGCGCACCTACGCAGGCGATGCCAACGCGCAAGCCTTGGCCGCGCACGCTTTCGACACCGGGATGGATCGGGCGCTGTCGCACGAAGAGCGGCACTTTTTGGTGATGCCCTTCCTTCACTCCGAGGACGCGGCTCAGCAAGCTCGCGCCGTGGAGCTATCCCAAGAGCTCGAACGCAACGCGCCAGACCATTACAAGAAGATGGCCGCCATGGGCGTCGAGCAGTCACTCAAGTATCAAGCCATTATTCAACGCTTCGGGCGCTTTCCGCATCGCAACGCCATCCTGGGCCGCGAGTCGACCGCCGAAGAGCTTGAGTTTCTAAAAGACTGGCAACAGAAGGCGCCGCCGAAAGGCATGGACGATGCCAAAAAGTAATCTACCGCCGTTCGGTCGCCTCGCTGGGTGCGGCGTCGTTTCGGGCGCGCCGCTCGGCCGCCTCGCTTGGTGCGGCTTGGTGTTGAGCGCGGCGTATCGAGAAAGAGTCGCCGGCTTTTTGCACATTCGGCCGATAGTCCGGATTGCGGACTACCGCACATCCGTTTAGTCTTCGCGCCATGCCGGAGCCGCCCTGGTCTCAGCCTACGGGAGTGCGCGCCGTCGTGGCGCAGTGGCAAGCCAGCGGCAGCGTGAAGCGCTGTTTCACCGCCGAGCGGAGCTTGCCGCCTGCCAGTCCCCAGTACGCGCCCATCCCCCAGGACTTGCCGGAGGGGCTACGTAGCGCGCTCTCGCGACGCGGCATCGCAGAGCTGTACTCACACCAAGTGAAGGCCATCGACGCTGCACGCGCGGGGCAGAATGTGGTCATCGCCACGCCGACCGCGAGCGGCAAGAGCCTCTGCTTTCACCTGCCGGTGCTGGCCGCGCTGGCCGAGGATCCGAGCGCCACGGCGCTGTTCGTGTATCCGACCAAGGCGCTGTCGCGCGACCAGGAGCACAACCTGCGCGAGCTGATGGGCGAAGCGGGGCTGGCGACTTCGGCGATGGTATTCGATGGTGACACGCCCGGGGACGCCAGGCGCGCCGTGCGTGAGCGCTGCCGCGTGGTGCTCACGAATCCGGACATGCTGCACGCCGGCATTCTGCCCAACCACGCGCGCTGGGCGAGCCTGTTTCAGGGCTTAAAATACGTGGTTTTGGACGAGCTTCACACCTACCGCGGCGTGTTCGGCTCCCACATGGCGCACGTCCTCGAGCGGCTTCGGCGCGTGGCGAATTTTCACGGCTCGCGCCCCACGTTCATCGCTGCCACCGCTACCATCGGCAACCCGCGCGAGCATGCAGCTCGGCTGATCGGTGTCACGCCAGAAAGTGTCACGCTGGTCGACGAGTCCGGAGCGCCGCGCGCTAGCCGCGAGGCGTACGTGTACAACCCGCCGGTCGTGAATGAGGATTTACAGATCCGCGCCAGCACCATCAAGCAAGCCGTCAACTTGGCGGCGGATCTGGTGCGCGCCAAAGTGCCGACGATCGTGTTCGGCCCTTCGCGGAACTCCGTGGAGGTGATGCTGAAGTACTTGCGCGCCAAGGTGGGCGACGTGGCCGGCGCGGACGCGGTGATGGCGTACCGTGGCGGCTACTTGCCAGAGACTCGGCGCCGCATCGAAGCCGGACTCCGCGCAGGGCAAATCCTATGCGTGGTGGCCACCAATGCGCTCGAGCTCGGCATCGATATTGGCGACCTTTCTGCCGTGGTTTGTGCGGGCTATCCGGGCTCGGTGGCCGGCACTTGGCAGCGCTTCGGGCGCGCCGGGCGGCGCGGAGAGACCAGTATCGCGGTCCTGGTGTGCGGCAACGATGCGCTCGACCAATACCTGGCGCGCGAGCCTGGGTACCTGTTCGAAGCCAGCTCCGAAGAGGCCCGCATCGATCCTTCGAACGTTGAGATCCTGATCCAGCACCTGAAGTGCGCGACCTTCGAAGCACCCTTCGAGGTCACGGCGCCCGGCTCGCGCCCGGCCGACCCCGAGCCTGCGAAGGGCGAGAGCTACCTGACCCTGAACCCCCAAGCGACGCGCGACGCGCTCGAGTACCTGCGAGGTCATGGCTTGGTGCACGAGGCGGGTGGGCGGTACCACTGGGCGGGCGAAGCATTTCCTGCCAGCGCGGTATCGCTGCGCAACATCGGCTGGGACAACTTCGTGATCATCGATCTGGGGACGGGCAAATCGATCGCCGAGCTGGATTTTCGAGCTACTCACACCATGCTGCACGAGCAGGCCATCTACCAGCACGACGCCGCGCAGTACCAAGTGGAGCGGCTAGATTACGAAAACCACAAGGCTTTCGTGCGGAAAGTGGAGCCCGACTACTGGACCACTGCCCTCACCTACCGCACCGTCGGGGTGATCGAGCCGCGCGCGGGTGACACGCTGGGGCGCGCCCGCATTGGCTTCGGCGACGTGAAGGTGATCGAGAAAGTCACCGGCTACAAGAAAATCAAATTCTTCACCCACGAGAACGCCGGCTATGGCGACGTGCATTTACCCGAGCTGCAGATGCACACCACCGGCTTCTGGCTCACCGTGCCCGAGTCCGTATTGGCCTCGCTCGGCGCCTCCCGAGCCACCTTGATCGACGGCCTGCGCGGCTTGGGTAGCGCGCTTGAAACCGTGTCCACGCTGTTTCTCATGTGCGACCCACGCGACATCGGTCAGACCCTCGGCGACGGCGGTCAGGCCGGCACGGGGGATGAGCCCGCCGTAGCGCCTGGGCGCGACCCTCATGCGGGGCGCACGGGCGGCTTCGACCCCACGGTGTTCCTGTTCGACGCGTTGCCGGGTGGGGTCGGGCTGGCCGAACGCATTTACGAGCGAGCCTTCGACCTGTGCGAGGCCGCAGGTAGGTTGATTCGCTCGTGCAGTTGCCCCGGTGGCTGCCCGGCGTGCGTGGGGCCTTCCAGCGACTCCGCTCCGCGCAAGCGCGTCGCCCTGGAGCTACTTTCGGCGCTGGGCCTGGGGGGAACCACCGCGCAGGCCGCCCAAGCCGCCGCCCAAGCCGCCTCGTAAGACGCCTGGTAACGGGCCAACCGCGAAAGGCGTTTGCTCGCGCCGGTTCCCGCCCGTAGGGTTGGCGTGGATGCATCGTCGTCTACCGGCGCTGGTTTGGGTTTCGCTCCTGGCAGGGGTCGCTTTCGCCAGTTGCGTCGCGCGCAGTGACAAGCCCTTTCAGCGTCAAACGGAGGACGACGCGGGGCCGCCGGACGCTCTTTCGCTCGACTCGGGTACGGCCGACAGCTCGCCCGACGCGCTTTCGATCGAGCCGCACGCCGTGCTGGGCGTGGATCCGCCGCACGGCCCGCACGTGGGCGGCACATTGGTGATGATCCGCGGCAACGGCTTCGCGAGCGACGCGCGCGTCTGGTTTGGTGACGTGGAGGTACCGCGCGCGCAAGTCACGCCGGTGGATCCCGAGCGCGTGCAGGTGGTAACGCCCGCAGGCAAGGCAGGCGCCGTGCGGGTGCGGGTGCAGAACGGTGACGCCAAGTCGACGCGCGCCGACCTTTTGGGCGGTTTCAGCTACGACCGCTTTTACGCCACCCCTTCCAGCGGACCCACATCGGGCGGCACCGTTATCACCCTAAAGGGTGAGGGCACGAGCTGGAACAAAGCCACCCTGGTCGACATCGGCCGAAAGCCGTGTGAAATCCTGGAGCTGCGCAGCAAGCATGAGCTGACCTGCACCACGCCGCCGGCACCCGCGGGCGCCAAGGTTCTGAGCGTTCTCACCGACGACGACGTGCGCGAAGACGTGCTGGATGGTTTCCTATACGGCAATGGTGACAACGGCTTTCGCGGCGGGCTCTCCGGTCAACAATTGAAGGACCAGCTGACCGTGGTGGTTTTCGACGAGTTCGCGGGCGAGGCCATTCCGGGTGTCGCCGTGCTGGTGGGCGACGACGTCGAAACCGGTACGGTAGGCGAAACCGACGAGTTGGGCGTGGTCAACGTAGCGGGCGATTTGGGCCCGAAACGCAGCATCACCTTGGCGAAGAAGTGCTTCCAACCGGTCACCTTCTTCGACGTTGCGGTGGATCACCTGACCGCTTACCTGGAGCCGGTGCTGTCGCCCGCTTGCGGCGAATCGGGTCCGCTTCCGCCGGGTGGCGGCACCCCTGGCGTGGGCTCGAGCATCTCCGGCGAGGTAGTTTGGGAGCCAGACGGCGAGCTCAAACGACGGGGCTGGACCAACGTACCGCCGCCCGCTTCGAGCACGGAGAAGGAGGTCGCCTACGTGTTCAGGCTCAGCTCTTCGCCGGATGAGCCACTGCGATTCCCGAGCGCGCTCTCCGCGATCACGCCGGACGCCGTAGGCACGCTGGGTTACTCGTTCTACCAAACGACCTCGCCCGGCAACTTCACGCTGTACGCGTTGGCAGGTCTAGAGGACCGAGCCAAACAACCACCGGTGTTCACCGCCTACGCCATGGGCCTGCTGCGTGGCGTTGCCGTGAAGCCCGGTAAAACCTCACCCGAAGTCTTCATTCAGATCGACGTGCCGCTCGACCATGGGCTGAGCTTGACGCTCGAGCCGCCGAGCCCGGGCGTTCGAGGGCCGGATCGTATTCAGGCATCGGTGGCTATCCAAATTGAGGATCAGGGCTTCGCCCTGTTGCCCAATGGGATTTTGACGCGCAACTTGCCGGGCGCGAGCGCCTTCTCCTTCGTGGGAGTGCCGCCGCTGGTCGGAACCTTAGCCGGCGCCAAGTACGTGCTGGGCGCGCGCGCGGTCACCGGAGCCGCGTCCGCACCGCCGCTGTCCGTGATCGGCTCGTTCTCCGCCACCAGCACTAGCGAGCCGCTCAACTTGGGCGGCTTTGTGCCCTTGCCGGTCGTTACGGCTCCCGCCAAGAGCACCAAGTGGGACTTGAGCTCGCTCACGCTAGAGCAGTCGGCTGCCGGTCAGCGCGTAGACCTTACGGTGGTGAAGGTGGAAGCAGGCGGAGGCCTTTACACCTGGACCCTGGTCGCTCCTGGCCCGCGAAGCGAGCTCAAGCTGCCGGACCTGGGCGCCTTGGATCCAGGCGCTGCCTTGCCCGTGGGCTCGATGACCATCCAAGCGAGCCTGGCCCACATCGAGGGCTTCAACTACGGAAGCCTACGCTACCGTGAGCTTGGCCCGCGCGGCTGGAACGCCTACGCCACCGATACGTTCCTCACGCAGCACTGAACGATGGGGCGCTTCCGTCTCCGAACCGCGACTCTGGTCGGGGGTGCAGCCGCCGCCTTGGCAGCTTGCGGCTTCGACCGCACAGATCGCTGGCTGAGCTCGGAGCCTCCTCCGCCGAGTTGCGAGCTCCAGACGCGACGCTGTAACGGCTCCAGCGTGGAGCGCTGCATCGCAGCCGTCGGCGGACCCATCTTTCAAAGCGAAGACGATTGCGGCGCACGCGAGCAAGTCTGTAACCCGAGCACTTTCACTTGCAGCCTCTGCCTGCCAGGTCGGGGCAGCTGCGAGGGGCTGGACGCTTACCAATGCGACGAAGCGGGCGAAACTCGCGTTTTTAGGAAAGCCTGCGAGCCCAGCAAGCTCGAGGCCTGCCGGGCCGGGCAGTGCCTGAACCTGTGCGCGGAAGCACGTCGCAATCGCAGCAACGTCGGCTGTGAGTACTGGCCGGTGGACCTCGACAACGCGCGCGTCGACGACACATTGAACGCCGCGGCGCAGCAGTTTGCGCTGGTGATTTCCAATCCGGATCCGGAGGTGACGACCGAGGTCGTCATCGAGCAGGACGATGCTCAACCGGGCGAGAAGCCGCAGCTCGCGGAGGTGGCACGCGCGAAGATTCCGCCGTTCAGCTTGCGCGTCTTCAAGCTCGGTCCGCGCGAGGTAGATGGCTCGGGCGAAGGCACCTTCAACACCGGAACCCACACGGCTCTCACTCGTCACGCCTACCGCGTAAAGTCTTCTTTCCCGGTCGTGGCCTACCAATTCAACCCGCTGGAGAACGTCAACGTGTTCTCCAACGACGCTTCGCTACTGAAGCCGGCCGAAGCGCTGGAGCCGGGCTCGACCTCTGAAGCGTTGATGTACGTAGTGCTGGGCTGGCCGCAAACCATCGCCACCACCAGCGATCCGGATACCAACTTCAGCTCCACTAATCCCTCTGATTTGCGGGCTTTTCTTACCTTGGTGGGCACCCGCGAAAAGACCACCGTGAGAGTTCGTACGACCGCGCGCATCCTTCCGGGCGGCGGCATCCCAGCGACGCCCAAAGGCGGCGAGCTGACGCTCACGCTCGACCCGTTCGACGTCGCCAACCTGGAGAGCGACGACTTCAACGCCGACTTCACGGGCAGCCTCGTCTACGCGAATAGGCCGGTCGTCGCCTTCACCGGCAACGAAGCCAGCGACGCGCCGTACTTCAAGACCTTGCGCGACCGGCGCTGCTGCGCCGACCACTTGGAGGAGCAACTCGACCACGTGCGCACCGCCGGCCGGCGCTTCGTCGGCAGCGTTTCTCCGAATCGCTCGCGTGCAGTGCGGGCAGCTGGCTCCAGCATCGGCGTGGGGGAGCAGGTCGAGTACTTCCGCGTCATCGCCACGTCCGAGGCGGGCGCGAACATCGTCACCACGCTTCCGGGTCCACTTCAGAACATCACCCTGGAGGGTCTAGGCGACTTCGCTGACCTGCGCAGCGCTACGCATTTCCTGCTCGAAAGCGACGAGCCGGTCGCATTCGCCAGCATCTCTCCCAGCCAAGCCGACGCCAATGTGCCGTCCGACCTGCCCGGAGGCGATCCCAGCTTGGTCATCATTCCGCCCATCGAACAGTTCCGGGCCAACTACGTCTTTCTAACGCCCGACAAATACAGCTTCGACTTCGTGCGCATCATCGCCACCCCCGAGACCGCCATCGCCCTAGACGGCCGCCTGGTGACCGAGATCCCGACCTGCGAGGTCGCGCCCGCGGACGGACTCTCCGACCTAGACCGCACGGCTCCGTCCCCTTTCGTCGTCTACAGCTGCCAGTTGAGCTTCCCCAAGATCGACGAGGGCAAACCTCGCCCCGACGGCCTCACCCCCGGCCTGCAAAACGACGGCGTTCACCGCATCCTGGCCAACCAACCTGTTGGCGTCCTGGTCGACGGCTTCGACTACTTCGTCAGCTACGCCTACCCCGCCGGCACCGAGCTCTCTTTCATCGTCCCTCTTTGATTACTGGCGAGGTCGTTGCAACCGGAGGGATTTCTTTGCCGCAAAGGCGCAGGCCCCGAGGGCCGCGGGAAGCACGAGAGTTTGTTGGGGCAACGGTGAGCGACACCGCACGGCAACTCTCTCGAAACCACAAACATCAGGTTGCGCGGGCGAAGCCCTCTGCGCCTTTGCGGCAAACAAATCCCTCAACAAACCAAGGCGCTTCAGTGCAACGGCACAGGGCGTAGGAGCGGTACGTTTGCGTTAGGCCCGCTTTCGATGAGGGCGCGTTCGCATTCGGCGATGGAGAGGCGGCGTGGGCCGAACAGCGTCGGGTCGGCTACGTCGGCGTCCATGAGCGTCCAAGGCTGATCGACCCCGAAGTCGTCGGGGTGACCCGGCATGGCGAGCAGGACGTGACCCAGCTCGTGGGCCAAGGCGAACGAGCGCGCGCCGGCCTGAATGGCGGCTCGATCGATGATGACCGCGTTCGAAAGGCTCGAGCCCCCGCTGAGCATGAACGACTCGCCAATCCGCGAGGAGCGCGCGAAAGTTGGGATGATCAGCACCTCGATGCTGCTCGGATCCCCGTCATCGAAGGCTCGAAGCAAGGCCCGCTCCTCGAGGGTTCCGGTGAACGCATCCCCGTCGCCGAAGTGCGTGAGACCATCCCCTAAGTCCACCTCGCCCAAGCACACCGTCAGCGTGGGGTCCGTGGAAAGGGGCTGGCCAGCTGCTTCGAATACGCCTGTGCCAGTCAAAAGCAGGTCTGCGGTCGGGACGGCTTCGTCCAGCGCCCGCTGGTTCTCGAACGCGCTCGCCGCTTGACCCACCCGCTCGAGCTCGACCGAAAGGCGCTGCGCCACCGCCACCGGAGACTCCCCAGCGCGCGTTGGCAGCTCGACGACCCGACCGCCCGCTCGCAGCCGCACCAGACCACCCGAAGCGCGTTGCCCGAAGCCGCAGCCGACTGCAAGCAGGCGCGCCGGCGGTGGATCGACGATCTCGATCGACAGCTGCTCGGGCGGCCCGAACTCGATGCCGCACTGCCCCCACAATCCTGCCGCCGCCAGCACCTCGCGCCGCACCAGCTCTCGCGCCCCCTTGTCCGTGCCGCCCAGCGCGGGAATGCCACCCGGCCGTGCCCGCAACACCAGTAATCGCAGCTTGGCGCGTAGCCGCTCGATAGGGCCAAAGCGGGTGACGCGCGGCCCGCCGACGCGCAGCTGGCTCAGCGTTCGCCCCGCGAAGGCTAACTCGAGCGTGCCCCCCACCTCCGCCCGAACCGAGCGCTCACGCACTCGGGGGTGACCGCGATCCAGCGCGTCCGCCACCGCACGAATAGCCGGCGTGGCCCGACAAACCAGCTCCGGCGCCGTTCCGCTGGGGCACGCTGCCGCTCGCAGCCGCAGCTGTGGGATCACGTCGAGCGGCTGCTGCCCGATGCCTCGCGTCAGCACCTGGACCGTCTCCATCCCGAGCCCGGCCGGTGCCACCAAAAGGAAGTGCAGGGCTTCACGATCCTTTTCAGTTTCCCCTCCCAGGCCCTCCGGAAGCACTCTCGAGAGTGAAGCGTGTGAGCTTTTAGGCTCGATGGCGGCTTCGCGGTAGTCGAGCGCCTGAACCGCCACCGCGTCCAAGCTGACCAACGCGCGACCTAAGTCTAGCTCGAAATGTCCAGCCGCCGTGGCCTGCAGTGCCATCCGTTGGTACTCTCGCCCCGGCAGCGCCGGCTCGAGGGCCCCTCGCCCCGCAGCGCTTGGCACCAGCACGCGCAGCCCTGGCAACACCGAGCTCGGGGCTCGAAAAGGCCCTGACCGTACGGGCAGCCACACGGCTCGTGATTCGTCTTGCGAGACGACGACCCACTGACTCAACGCCGCGGGGGCAACGTCCGCCCGCGCGCTCGCCGGAGCCGCCACGAGCAGCGCCACGGCAAGCGACCCGCGCAGCGCGCCCATCACTCGCTAAAGCCCTGGTGCACGCGCCGGAAGTTAGCCTCCGACACAATCGCGCCGGAGCGCGCGCCTGCAGCCGACGCCCGCACCAGCGCGGCCCAACCGAGCGCCGGCAAGTGGCGCGTGCTCGTCAGCTCTTCCGCCAAGGAAAGCGCTCCGCTGAGCTCTCCGCAGTCGTAGAGCGCCGCCGCCGCGAGCCCGCGCAACACGTCTTTTCTGGGGGATTTTCCGGCATCTGCCAAGGCAAGCACGTGGTCACGTTGGCCGTAGTCTCGACAAAGGTGAAGCGCCGCGCGCATGGAAGCGTCGTCGCCCAGCGACGAGCCTTTGGCGATGCCTTCCAGCATCGACCGTGCCGTCGGCGCTCTGGCTGCGGCCATCCGGAACAGGAAGGTGGCGTCGCGATCCGCGCTCGGCCGATCACTCAGCCGAGCGATCAGCTCCACGGTCGGTCGAGCCGCCGGCGCCTGAGCGTTCACGTCGAGCGCCCACGCCACCAGCGACCACGCCGCTCGCGCGCTCGTGGGGCCGGAGCTAGCGCGACCTTTGGCTTCCGCTAAAGGCTTGGGATCCCCAGCGCGCGTCGCCACCTCGGCGAGCAGCAGC
>Ga0163144_10030323_pt1 | contig 10348 bp, 9 predicted proteins | sample OliLak19BULKMAT1_FD_123175 | JGI IMG/M metagenome (GOLD analysis project Ga0163144, IMG submission 123175) | Freshwater microbial mat bacterial communities from Lake Vanda, McMurdo Dry Valleys, Antarctica - Oligotrophic Lake LV.19.BULKMAT1 | ecosystem: Environmental > Aquatic > Freshwater > Lake...
CGCTCCCGCACCCTGTTCCGGGGCCACTACCGACTTCCGATCGTCAAAATCACCGGGGAAATGCAGCGGTCGGAAGCGCGATCTGTCCCTCGAATCGTCGCGGGAGCGTTTGGTGCTAGCAGACGGCGGCGGCCGGATCGTGGCATGCTGGGCCGCAAGAACCGTGACGACACATCGATATCACGAGCTGGAGCAGGCGATTGACGGGGTCCTCGCGAGCTACGAGGGCGAGGACGCCATCAACAGCCTCGACACGGCGGCGCTGCCCAACAAGCGCGCCGTGATCGAGGCGTATGGCCACCTCGAGCCTGCGCTCTTCATGGGGTATTACTCGACGCGCTCGCTCGACCGCCACAACCTGCGGCACGGCATCGCGGAGCACCTCTACGCCGCACACGGGCTGCTCGTCGAGCAGATCGACTGCGCCCTGCGCTACCGCAACTGGCACGGTCGCACCCCGGGGTGTCCTCACACCAGCGCGGACGACGTGGTGCTCAGTCTCATGCGGGCCATTCCCGAGGTGCGGCGCAAGCTGGCGGGCGACGTGCGCGCGGCCTACGACGGCGACCCGGCGGCCGAGAGCGTGGAAGAGATCGTCTTCAGCTACCCGTCGCTCAAGGCGATCGCCGCGCACCGCATCGCCAACGTGCTGCGCCGCGCCGGCGTCCCGATGATCCCGCGCATCATCGCCGAGCACGCCCACAGCCTGACCGGCATCGACATCAGCCCGGGCGCCGACATCGGAGAGCGCTTCTTCATCGATCACGGCACCGGCGTGGTGGTCGGCGAGACCAGCAAGATCGGCGACGACGTGAAGCTGTACCAGGGCGTCACGCTGGGCGCCCTCTCGGTGCCGAACCGCGGCGACAAGCGCAAGCGCCATCCGACCATCGAAGACGGGGTCACGGTCTACGCCGGCGCGACCATCCTCGGCGGCGAGACGGTGATCGGAAAAGGCTCCATCATCGGCGGCAACGTCTGGCTGGTGAGCTCGGTGGCGCCGGGCTCCAAGGTCTTCGGCCGCGAGCGCAACGGCTCGTCCGACAGCGCCCCGCCCGAGGACGCCGCGAACGCCGACGGCGCGCACACCGACTAAAGCGCCGCCTCGAATGGTGGAGCGGCCATTCACGCGATTGACCGTGCGGGCAAGGCGCCGGTCGTTCCGCGATAAAAATTCTCGCGTTGGGCACCGGCGTTCTCACGTGGCCGATCCGTCGACGAAGCGGCGGCATGGGGGGCTCGGTCTCGGCCTGTCCGCTTGTCGCGACCCCTCGCCGCGCCTCAGAACGTGGCGTCGAGCTGCACCTGCACGGCGTGCTCTGCCTTGCCCACGTCGAAGCTGTACGGCATGCCCCCGATCCAGTCGGCCTGCAGCTTCAATTGATGGTTGTTGAAGTAGTAGTTCATGCCCGCTCCGACCTCCTGGCCGCGACTCTCCACCTCGGAGACGAGCTTCGGGTCCGTTCCTGTCCCGGCGTGCATGCGCGAGAGCCTGCCCACGACCTCGAAGGGAGGATCGAACGTGTACGACGCCTGGAGCACCCAGCCGTGCCCGGACCTGGTGTATTCGGTGACCTCTCCGCCGTCGGCGTTGGTGGAGACGATGGTGTCGGCCGAGGCGTGCTTCCACAGATACTCCGCCTGAACCGCCAGCCCGTACCACTTGAGCACGGCGTCCGCCGCCGCGTGCAAGTAGTCGGTGGTGCCTCCGGCGAAGGTCGCGCCCGTCGTGCTCCGCAGGCGGTTCGTGTTGACGTTCGCCGCGAACCCCGCGCCCAGCGCCAGCGCGGGTCGCTTCCGGCGCGCCAGATCGCCCTCGCTGTCGTCGTCGATGGGGCCGAGCGGCCGCAGCTCGGCGCGTGCGAGGAACAGCGCCCCCGGCTCCCGGCCGGTGCTCAGGTTCGTCCCGCCGCCGCCGAAGACCCCGAGCCGGTACGCGACAGGAGACTTGTCTCCCAGGAAGTTGTCCGAATAGACCACGACGCCGACATCGCGATCGAGGGTGAGCTCGCCGACGGGGCGCGGTCGATCCGCCATCTGCAGAGCGAGCTCGCGGACCGTGCGCAGGCGGTCGAACGGCACGAAGAACTGGCCCGCACGGACGCTGACGTCGCGGTGAGCTTTCCAGTCCAGAAAGCATCGAAGATGGGAGAGACGGCCCCGTCGCGGAAGTCGCGGCCGGCGACGGCGAGCTGGATCATGTAGGTGAGCTCGGGCTTGTGGACGTGCCCGGAGAACCAGAGTCGCGCCGTGCCGATGTTGACCAGTTGATCGAGCTTGCGCTCACCGTCGTCGTTCTCGGGAGGCACGGTGAGCTGATAGCGAATCTGGAAACGCGCCCTCACGTTCAACGAAAACACGTCGCCGACCTTCACGGTCAGCCCCTTCCCCGGGAGGCCCGAGACCTCGAAGGGCGTTGTCGCCTTCTTGGGCGCCGGAGTCGCGCTCGGGGCTGCCGCGGTGGGCGGCACGGCGGGAACAGCCGCGGTGGGGTTGGCGCTCGGGGCGGCCGCGCCCGGCGGTGGGCTCGGTGGCGGGCCCTGGGGTGCGGGCTGGGCCTCCGCGGTGCCCGCCAGGGTCGCGACGAGCAGCCAGGTGGACCGCACGAAAATACCGATCGTCCGTGTGTTCGCAGCCTTCAACGAGCCTTCTCCGTTCTCGCAAGCAACGCTGCCTCATCTCGCCGGCGGCGGCAGTGGGCCATGATCTGCTATAACGGACGTCCCTTCACCGTCAAGAATAAATTTCTGTTATCACGGACGAACCGTCCGTAATATCGTCGCAGGCCGCCCTCACGGCCCCACCTCGAACATCGCCAGCTCGGGACGGCAAAACAGCCGCGCTTCGACGATTGAATTGCCGATCCCGCGGCTCACGTACATCGTCGTCCCGCCGACCTCGTACATTCCCTCCACGAACTCTCCCGACCCGGGCGGCAGCCACAGCGGCGTGCCCCACGGCAGCCGAATCTGCCCGCCGTGGGTGTGCCCCGCGAGCACCAGACTGGCCCGCTTCTGGACCTGATGAACGCCAGTGGGGGAGTGCAACAGCACAATCACGTTGGCTCCCGGCGGCACCCCCTCGAACGCTCGCGCGGCATCGGGATTGCCGGCCAGCGTGTCGTCGAGCCCCACCAGCCACACGTCGTCGCGCAGGCGCGCGCTGGCGTTCGTGATGTCGCGCACCCCGGCCGCCGCGTAGGCGCCGGCTGCGCCGGAGCTCGGTCGCCAGTGCTCCCAGTTGCCCTGCACGAGCCAGACGCCGAGCGGCGCATGGAGCTCCTTCAGGGTCTCCTCGACCCCGGCGTAGTTGCCTCCGTCGGCGACCATGTCGCCTGTCACGACGATGACGTCGGGCGCTTCCTCGTCGAGCAGCGAAAGGACACGACGCTCGCGCCGGCCAACCCCCTTCGTGTGCAGATCCGAGAGCTGCGCCACCCGCAACGGTCGCGTGACAGGCATTGGCACGCGGTGATGCGACACCTCCACCCGATAGGGCTCCACCCAACGCGCGTAGACCACGAGCCCCGCGCCGAGCGCCAGCCCGAGGACAATCCCCTTCTGCCGCCAGGTCAGGGTCTTCTTGCGCACAGCGGACGTGCTCATTCCTCGGCCGGTCATGGGCTCAGGTAGTCAGCCGCGCGCGCTCCGGCGCAGCCGCCGCATGGCCTGCGGGTGCATGTCGAACACCACTTCCCCCGATAGGGCTCCACCGCCGCGTCGATCTGCGCGGCAATCCACGGGTCGGCCAGGAGCGGGTGCATCGCCCCAGGATACCCGTGCCCGAGCAGCCACGGCGAGCTTCGTCCCGGGCGCGGGACTTTTCGACTTGCTCAGCTCCCTGACGAACCAAGAGCATCGGCCGCTCCTTCCGAAACCGCCGCCGGCGCGCGCGGCGCAGGGCGACGTCCGCACCAGACCGTACTAGGGTCGAGGCCGTGGTCCGCCGGCCGCCGTGCACAGCTCGGTCGCGTGGCTCACCTGGAACCAGACAGCCATGATCGAGCAAGGCTCCTTCACCAACTTCAAGTCCCTGCGCAGGGTCGACGCCGATCTCGGGCGGTTCATGGTCATCGTCGGTCCGAACGGGTCCGGAAAGACGAGCGTCCTCGACGGCCTGCACTACCTCGCGCAGGCGACGCAAAAGCCGCTCGCGGCGGTCTTGCACGGCGCTTTCGCCCCTCCGAGCTTGAAGAGCCGCGACAGCGAGGGGCCGATGAAGCTTGCGCTCTCGGGTCGTTTCCAGGGCATGCGCGCCGGGATCGGCGTCGAGATCGAGTGCAACGACGTGCGTGACCGCGCCACGTGGAGCGCAACGGTGGCTCGACGATGGGGCGAAGCGGAAGTGTGGACGGCCGAGACGGCAGCGGTGGTGAAGGTGGTGCCGACGCCGGGGGCGAAACCTTCGCGACTTCCGCGGCCGCCGGTCCCCGTGCTGCAAGCAGAAGAGCCTGGTGAACCTTTTGAAACAGAAGCCACCCGCGGCCGCCAGAGCCGCGAGATGGCAGAGCTCGCCCGGGAGCTGGGCTCTGCCCGCAAGCTGCGGTTGGACGCGGCAATGCTCGCGGCGCCGTCGTATAGCCAGGACGAGACGCCCCGTTTGGCGACGGATGGCCAGGGTCTGGCGTCGGTGCTGGCGGACCTCGCGGGGCGGTCTCCCGATGCCTTTCAAGCAATGCAGGAGGCGGCGCGCCGAATCGTTCCGACGCTCGACCGGATTCGGACCCGGCGGGCCGAGGTCCATAAGCAGGATCTGCAAGAGATTCGGATCGACGACAAGTCCATCGCTCACATGACTGACCGGACCTACTGGGGCCATCAGCTCGTGCTTGATTTCAAGGGTGCTCCGGATGTCCCGGCGCCGCTCGCGAGCGAAGGAACGCTGCTCGCCATTGGATTGCTGACTGCCGTGTTGACGGAGCCTCGACCCCGGCTCCTGCTCCTCGATGACATCGACAAGGCGCTGCATCCGCGCGCCCAGGAGGCACTGGTCGCTCAACTGCGGAATGCGCTGGAGATGGATCCCGACCTCCAGATCATCGCCACCAGCCATTCGCCCTATCTGCTCGACCACTTCGAAGCGCAGGAGGTGCTCGTCACGACGGTGCTCCCCGACGGGTCGGCGGCCTGCGCCTCGCTGACGGAGCACCCCGATTTCGAGCGCTGGAAGGGCACGACCCGTCCCGGCGAGCTGTGGAGCTTCCTGGGAGAAGAATGGGTCGCGAAGCGCACGAATACTAAGGGGAGACGGAGATGACCGCGGCGCCTCACCGCCTCGGAATCGTCGTCGAGGGCCCGAGCGACCGGCGGACGATCCCGGGTCTCATTGATCGAATTCTGGTGGACGAGGTGGCGGCGCTCGACGGTCACCTGGAGCGCGCCCGCACCTATGTCGGGCTCGACGCCGGCAACCCGTTTCTCGCGTGGGCCGATGTCCACAAGGAGGCAGCGAGGCGTCGAGTGCCCCGAAGGCACGGGCACTTCGGCGGAGAGCCGGGCATTGAAGATTTTCGCACGGCGGTGCTCGCCCTTCGATGTTTTGTCGTCCGAGATCCCCAACCCGCCGCTGCAATCCTCGTACGTGACAGCGATGGAAAGCAGGAGGACCGAGTGAAAGGGTTGGAGCAAGCGCGCAAGGATGGTGACTGGCCGTTTCCAGTGGTCATCGGTGTGGCGCACCCCATGAGGGAGTGCTGGGTGCTCGCCGGGTTCGAGCCCAAAACCAAGAAAGAAGCGGCCGCGCTCGCCGCGCTCCGCAAGGAGCTTGGATTCAACCCCACGAATCGCTCCGATCGACTCGACGCATCGAAAGAGACGGCCACAAAAAGCCCAAAACGGGTCCTCTCAGAGCTGACCGGCGGTGATGCTGAGCGCGAAGAGAATTGCTGGACGGATGCAGCTCTCGATGATCTGCGCGACCGCGGTGTGCTCAACGGTCTCTCCTCGTTCATGGGCGAAGTGGAAGCGAAACTGGTGCCCGTCTTCGCCGGCCGGTAACTGCTGGCGCGGCCCGCGGCAGCGCGGAGCCAGTTCGAGACCTCGTCGTCACTCTCCACGATCAGTCGCCGCGGCGAGGCCGGCGTCGCGATCGAGGACCGGAGCTTCGCGGCGAGCCTCGAACGGCAGTGGCTGAACCTCGTGGAGGCCGAGGTGGTCGTGCGGGCATGACCCGCGTCCGGGCGGGCGCAATCGCAGCGTGTCGCCATCCAGCGCGTACGACCCCACGACCGACCCGCCGGCGTTCCCTTGCGCCTCGGGCGCGCCGCCTTGCCCGGGGCCAAATCGTGGTATCACGCGCCTCGCATGAAGGCCTCGTACAACTGGCTCCGCGCCCTGCTCCCCGACTGCAAAGCTTCGCCGCAGGAGCTGGCCGACCGCTTCACCAGCGCCGGCCTCGAGGTCGAGGGCGTGAGCGAATACGGCGCCGGGACCGGGGCGCTCGTCGTCGCCGAGGTGCGCAAGATCGAGCCGCACCCGGCGCGCGCCAAGCTGCGGCTGGTGACGGTGGACCGCGGCGGCGCGGAGCTGCGCGTGGTGTGCGGCGCGCCCAACGTGCCCGAGCCCGGCGGGCTCGTGGCGTTCGCGCCGATGGGCACGCACCTCCCGGCGGTGGGCATGACGCTCACGCCCAAAGACATCGGCGGCGTGGTGAGCGAGGGCATGTTGTGCTCGGAGCGCGAGCTCGGGCTCGGGGCCGGATCGGCAGCGAAGACCGAGGATCCTGGGATTTTGATTCTGCCGGCCAAGCTCGCCGCGGCGGGCACGCCGCTGCGCACGGCGCTGCCTTCGGTCCACGATTTCATCCTCGACATCGGCGTCACGCCGAACCGTCCCGACGCGCTCGGGCACGTCGGCCTGGCGCGCGAGGCGGCGGCTCTGTACGGGCTTTCGTGGAGCTTCCCCGCACCGGACGCACCGGCGCGCTTCACGCAGGCTCAGACCGTCGACCAGATCATGTCGGTCACCATCGAGGACCTCGAGCGCTGCCCCAGCTACGGCGCGGCGGCCGTCATCGACGTGGCGATCGGGCCGTCGCCGCTGTGGCTCAAGTACCGGCTGGAGAGCCTGGGGATCCGCTCGATCTCCAACGTCGTCGACATCACCAACCTGGTGCTGCTCGAGTTCGGTCATCCCATCCACGCCTTCGATCTCGATCTGCTGCGCGGCGGAAAGATCATCGTGCGCCGCGCGAACGAGGGCGAGAAGCTGAAGACGCTCGACGGCGTGGAGCGCACGCTCGCCAGCGACGATCTGGTGATCGCCGACGCCGAGGGGACGGTGGCGCTGGCGGGGGTGATGGGCGGCGAGGGCAGCGAGATCCGCGCGACGACGAAGCGGGTGCTGATCGAGTGTGCCTACTTCGCGCCGCGGGGGGTGCGGCGGACGGCGCGGCGCTACGGCATGCACAGCGAGTCGAGCTTCCGCTTCGAGCGCGGGGTGGACCCCAGCGCGCTGCCCGATGTGCTGGCGCACGCGGCCTCGCTGATGACGCACCTGGCCGGCGGGACCGGTCTGAGCGGCACCCTCCTCGCGGGGCAAGGGCCCGCGCCGCGCGAGCCGATTGCCCTGCGCGAGAGCCGGATCACCGCGCTCCTCGGGGCGCCGGTGCCGTTCGCGGAGTCGGTCAACCTGCTCAATCGGCTGGGGTGCGAGCTGCGGGCGGTGCACGGCGAGAGTCCGGCGGCGTCGGCCGACGTCGTGCCGCCGCACCATCGGCCCGACCTCCAGATGGAAGCCGACCTCATCGAGGAGGTCATGCGGGTCCGCGGCATCGACGCGATCGAGGCTGTTTTGCCGGCGATCCGGCCCGCGCCGCCGCGCGACACGCTGGCCCTCGAAGGGCGCGTGCGGCACGCCGCGGCGGCGCTCGGGCTGAGCGAGGCGCTCACCTACAGCTTCGTCTCGGAGAAGGAGCTCCTGGCGATCGGCGCGCCGAAGCCGGCCGTGCGCGTGGTGAATCCGCTCACCGAAGACCGCAACGTGATGCGCACCTCGCTGCTGCCAGGCCTCCTCTCGGCGCTGTCGCGGGCCCGCCGTCACGGCGAGCCCGACGTGCGCATGTTCGCGGTGGGGGCCCGCGTGCTCGCGCGCGGTGCCGCGTCGCCCGAGCTTCAATTTGCGGAAGATCGCGATCTTCCGGACGAGCTGCCGTCGTTCGCGGCGGTGCTCGCCGGCAGCCGTCATCGCCCGCTGGAGAAGTCGGCGCCCATCGACGTGTACGACGCCAAGGGGCTGGCGATCGAGCTGGTGGAGCGCGTCACGTTGCGGCAAGCGCGCTGCGAGAATCAGGCGGCGGAGGCGCGGCTTTTTCACCTGCACCCGCGCGGCGCGGCCGACGTCTTCGTGGGCGACGTTCCGATCGGGACGTTCGGCCCGCTGCACCCGGACGTGATCGACACGCTCGATCTGGGCGGGCCGGCCTTCGTCGTCGAGCTCGATCTGCGCGCCCTGGACCGCGTCTCGCAGCGCGTCGCGCGCGCCCGGCCCATCCCGTCCCTCCCCGCGGCGACGCGCGATCTCTCGCTCGTCGTCCCCGAGGCTGTCCCGGCGGGCCACGTGATGGCGGCGATCCGCGAGGCGGCCGGCGAGCTGTGCGAGGACGTCGAGGTGTTCGACCTGTTCCGCGGCGGCAACGTCCCCGCCGATCACAAGGCGCTCGCGTTCCACGTGGTCTACCGCGATCCGCGCGCCGCCACCGACCCCGACAAGGCCCGCACCCTGACCGACGAAGAGGTCGATCAGAAGAACCAGGCCGTGCTCGCCGCGGTCAGCCAGAAGCTCGGCGCCGTGCTGCGCGCCTGACGTTCGCGCCCGGCGCCCGCCCGCCACACGGCAAGCTCATCGCGCGCCGACTGCGCCTTCACCGCCGCCACACGCCACGCCCCGACTGCGCCTTCACCGCCGGCGCGTGCCGGGCTCATCGCATGTTGGTCGCGAGGATCAGCACCAGCACGACGGCGTTCACCACCACGAAGTACGTGATGATCTTGTTGCGGTTGCTCAGGCCGGTGACGCCGTTGTAACCGAAGCCGCAGCCGCGGCAGATCGTGTGATTGAGCATCTTCGCGCCGATGAAGCCGCCCCACCACGTGAAGCCGGGGCGGTGCACGTTGGAGTCGCCGCACTGCGGGCAGACAGCGCGATCGACGGCTTCTTGCGGCGAGCCCGGCGGGCCACCTCCGCTGCCTTGCAGGTCTCGGGTGGGGGGTGCGTACGGGTTCGTCTGCGGGCCCTGGTGCATGTGCGTGGTCTCCTGGGATCGAAGGAGGCTACGCGGCCGCGACGGGGCCCGTAAAGCGCGTCAGCTCTTGTGCTGGCCCTGGGCGCAATCGCCGGAGCAACACTGGTCGTCGGCGAAGCGGCCATTGCCCGCCGGCAAGCAGCCGCAGCCTCGTGCCGCTCGCGCGGGGTGGTGACGTGCGCTTCCGGCTCTCGCAATGAGCTGCGCCCGCGACGCTTCGATCGTTGCGTCATCGGGCTCGCGGCGCTCAGCGCTTCCGGCGGCGCGCAAACAGCAGCCCAAGGGCTGCCAGCAACGGCCATCCGGCGGTGGGATCCGGAGCCCCTTCACCGATGCCGCAAGCGCCGCACCCGCCCGGGACAGCACCCGGCGCAGGCGCAGGCGCAGCCGAGCTCGCGGCAGGCGCCGGGGCGTTGGTGCTGGCCGCTGCATTGGGAGCAGTCGCCGGCACCGGCGGAGCGCCGCCCGACCCGCTCCCGGAGCCGGTATCCGATTGAACGACCTCGCCGGCCTTCGTCAGGTATTCGGTCCGCAGCAGCGTGGCATTGCAGAGCGCGCCCTCCACGTGGATCGAATAGACCCAGCGCACCTCGCTGGCCGGCGAGGTGTCGGGCAGCGTGCGCACCCCCATGATCTCGGAGCCGCACTTCGTGCCCTTCTGGACAATCTCGTCGAAGACCTTGGCCTCGGCGCGGACCGCGACGGCCTTCTTGATGTTCGTGACGGCCGAGGCGTCGATCAGCACGAGCTGCATCGGGCCGTTCGCAGGGTGCCACTCTACCGGGACGACCTGATTGGCCAGCACCTCGTCGGCGCCCTTGAAGGTGCGATTCAGGACGAGCGACTTCCCCTCGGGGAGCGAGCCTTCGACGCGGATGGAGGTGCGCACCGACTTGAAGCCCGGGGCGAGGAGATCGGCGCTCGACGGCGCGGAGAGCAACAGGGACGGAGCCGTGAGCGCGAGCACGAGGGTCCAGCGACGCATGACCCGGGAGGGTACGCTATTGCGGCGCCGGACCAAACTTTCGGGCTCTACGAGAGCGGATTGGCAGCACCGCGCCAGGCCCGGCCGAGGACCCGCTCGAGCAGGGTGAGGGTCGCCGCCGAG
>Ga0163144_10030324_pt1 | contig 10348 bp, 7 predicted proteins | sample OliLak19BULKMAT1_FD_123175 | JGI IMG/M metagenome (GOLD analysis project Ga0163144, IMG submission 123175) | Freshwater microbial mat bacterial communities from Lake Vanda, McMurdo Dry Valleys, Antarctica - Oligotrophic Lake LV.19.BULKMAT1 | ecosystem: Environmental > Aquatic > Freshwater > Lake...
TGCTCTGAGGTTCCAATGCAGCGGCTCACATTTCAAATTTTGACAACTGTGACATCAATGTTTTTCCTTGCATGCTCTCATGTGTTTCATTCATTTCACATTGTCCAATTCAAACATGTGAGTTGTTGATGACACATGAGACTTGTTCCTTGTGGTGCAATGTTTGATTCATTTCTTCATGCTTTTGTTGATGCAATTGGCATCAAATGAACAAAAAGAGAATGACAAAAACCAACCCAATGTGTGCATGACATCAACTGGCCCTTTCTGATACAAACATGTTCCAAATTTCAGAAATGTCCTTTGAATGCATGTTGACAGCTGCTAACACATAATGAACAATTGTTGATGCAATGCAAATCATGATGCTGCAGACAAAATTCATCAGCAATGTGTTTCTCAACAACCACACACGACAAATGACAATTCTTCACCGCAAAACGATCGCAAACAAGGGACGCAATCAGCAACGACAATGCCTTGAAACAAAGTCTCCTACTTCAATGTTTTGCCGAAGAAACAAATTATGGTTGCACAAATAAGAAACTTATGAGTGTTACGATGAGCTGTCTTTTTGTTCCGTGTTCGTCTTCTTCTTTGACAAGATTGCCCATCTCGTTAGCAAGATTGATCACAAGGTGCGCATCTTTCGATCATTGTAGCCTCCATTGTCACCACATGTCCATAAAAACATGCAACATCATGACAGAACAAAACCGCTTCATGTGTTTCCATCCAAATGTTCCGCTTGGATTTTGCATCTGTTCCTTTGGATGCACATTAGTTCTGAGTCTAGAACTTGGATCTTGACTCGATCTTTGGGGTTGAACAACGGGAAAAATCACACTTTTGTCACACATGTTGATCACTCAGAATTAGTTTATGACATCACAGGAAGCTTGTGTCTGCAATCTTCTTTCAAACTGATTGCAAATGACATTTTGTTAGTTTCGGACATCACGGGCAGTGATGTTGTCCACCTTGGTGTTAACAAATTGTTCTGTCTTTTCAGGAGACCCTTTCCAGTCTATGTTTTATTCAGACTTCAACAAACATTATTTTGTTATTCTTCCACAACATCTTCATCACCCTCACTCAACAATTTAGTTGTCAAACATGTTTGTTTTGATGTGAAAGACATTTTGTCTGTGCACAACAACTGACATGGACATGCTTTTTTGAAAGCATTGCAAACATTTTGACACATTCTGAATCTGATCACAATCACACCATGTTTGATCATTTGCACCTTTACATTTTTTCTTTGTGGATATAAAATAACTGTCATGAAAGCTTTGCAACACATGTCACAAGGATGAGTGTCTTGGTCCAAACGTCAATCATTTCAAAAAGTAACAGTAGGGACAAGAAGGTTTCTGAAAAACCCTCTGTCAAGGTGCAGGGAGTTACGAAACCCTCTTTTTGATGCGAAACCTTTTTTTTAAGTTTAGGGGAATTTTGAAACCCCTCTGCTTGTGTCATAGCAACAGTGGGAAAACCCCTCTGTGTGGGAGAGGGGTTTTCAAAACCCTCACTTGTGATGCAAAACCCTCAGGCCTCAGTGACATGAGGGTTTCTGAAAAGTCTCTGACATAGGGTTTCTGAAATTTTTCTGTGCCTTTTTCCCAGCACCCCTTGGTCCAGGTGGCCCAAGGGAGCTCTCCAACGCTCTCTCCAATGATGTGCTGGATGTGCACAAAAATAAAAACATGCACAAAGGTTTAACTCAGAACTTCAACCCTACCACAGGCGCCAGTCGTTATTTTAAAATTTCCGTTTATTCATAGCGTGATTTATTTTTGACGGCGTCGTCTCACTTTTTGTCGTTTTTTTTCACGGCCAATTGATTCACCACAACTCCACTTTTCTTGCCTTTCCAAGACCTTCAAGCCCATTTCCAAGCTTCTCCAATCCATACAACTCCACGGTTCCCTACTGCATGTACGTACCATGTTTCCCAGGATAAGTTTGTCCGTCGGAAGCGAGCAAGCACCACAGGGTCGCCACAACATATGGGCTGCTTCGGCCACCAAGCTAGATTAGGTATCCTCTAAAAGCTAGTTCTCCGTCACTTTAAGGACTCCGCAGCAGAGCTTTTCTCTTTTCTGGAAGCTCGCTTATATTTCCAGCGATGACAAAACCTTGACCTCCTCACTTCCGAAAACCTGTCTTCTAGTAGCGAGTATCGAGATACAAAAACTATTCAAGTCGGGCAATTTTCAAGAAGTCAAATGCTTTCAGTGAATTCGTAGACTCGAAGCACTTAGTTTCCTAAGACTCAGCTATCCAAGTGCTAGCCATGCGCCACGACCCTTGAAGAATGAGGTTTTTTAGGAAAGACAGTCTGAAGGAGGCTGGCGTCGTGGTCCAGTCATGCCTATATAGAAATACAGCCAACTTTGAGAAACTCTTATATAGATAGATGGTTTCGTGAAGTGGCAAAATCTGTTTTTTAGTAGATTTTAATGTCTAAGATGCTGTCGACGGGAGTTTTTTCTGTGCTGGACTACTAATCATGACTGGTGTTGTAGTACCTGGTGCTAGTGCGACCGCAAAAACATGATGGACAAACACCGTCAAGGTGAACATTCATTTTGTGCCTCTACGAATTTGTTTTCCCGACCCACCGATGCCGTTGCTAACGCTCAATCAATCAAGCAATCATCATCAATGACTTCTAACTGGCGTCCAGTCGGGGTGTTCAATGGTTTGGGTTCTCTAGACGCTTCAAATGAAAGCCCTCCATACTCATAATATTCAGATCCCCGTTGAAATAGCGAGCATAGGACCGGCTAATTGGCAGCCCAAACCCAAGTCCAGCAAGTGGCGAGCTGTTAGGGTCGTGGTCCTGATCTCCAATGAAGTCTTCTTGGATTTTAGGGTCCGCAGTCGTGAACAAATATGACCAGATTTTCTTCATGTTACTTCTCGGAATCCCCCCACCTACGTCCGCTACTTTTACAACGACATCTTCGTTGTCTTGTTCGTCCGCAATGATCACCATGACCGGTGGAATGTTTCCAGAATCACCGTGTCTCTCCATAGTGGCTCGCATAGCATTTTTCAGCAATTCCAACATCATGTAATGAAGATAAGTAGGAATGTAGGGAAACGTCAAGTCCAAGCGCCCATCCATGATAACTTCGGGCGCTGCGCCGTATCTTTTTATACACATTTTGGTGGCATCGCTGGCAGCCTGTCGGACAATTTGTGAAGGACTTGTCTTTTCGCATATCATACCAATATAATCAGGTAAAGGATGTTCTCGAAGGGCCAAATATTGGCCAGCCAAGATACGAATGCCAATACGTGACATGTAGAAACGATCCAAGAAGGCATGACATTCGTCCAACTGCGCAAAATCGAAAGGATCGCCCACTATTTTGTCTTCTCTGGACACGCTTCCTTGCTGTAAGCGCAGTGTTTTCCTCAGTTCATAAGCCCCTCGTGCCATTTGAATCAATACACTTGAGTGGTGCTCGTACTTCTTCTTCAAAAAATGGGCAAACGCTCGTTCATCTTCGTTGCTAAAAATTTGTCCGTATCGTATCAAATCGACGAAAGAGTTTATGTAGATGCCCTTGACGAGCTGAACACTTGGCATATCTCTCATCATTGGAACATTATGCAAGTCTTGAATCCGATGCGCCAATCTAACCGGTAATTCCGATCGTAGAAAGTTAGCCACCTTTGTATGACATCAAAGAATCAATGGAAAGGTGTTGTTGTGGGGGCCTTTTCAGGTCAATGAATGGAGACATATGACTAAAATGAAAAAAAATGGATCTATCATACCTGAATCAGAACTCTTCCCGAAGCCTGGTGTTGAGTGAGACTTCCTTTGATTGCCTCATCTCTGTATGTCTTGCCCAGTAATTCTTGCCGTCCCGTTTTCATCAGTGTGTACATCGAAACGGGCGTTTGCTGTCGTTTACAATACTGCTCTACCATCTCCATAATGTAGCCAGGTATCTCATCATACGGTTGAATTTCATCATCCGCTCTTGGAGAGGGAGGACCACCGTAGCCACTATGTCTATCGAGCGTGGATGATGGTGACACTCTGGGACTAGGGGAAGGCGAGGACGAGGATTGCAAAAAATGAAGCTGGCGGCGAGTGGCTGGAGTTGAATTATTTCTTGGTAGACCAGTATGCATTGCAGCCTTGGACGCGAACGTTCGACGCTGTGTGTTTTTTTGCGTAGTATGCCAGTTGGGCCCCTTCCGCATTCCCATGACATTTGTCACTAAAAACTGTAGGCAGTCATTCTCTTGCAATGGTTTGGGTCGGACATTTTGGACATGGGCCTTGCTCTCGGCAATGATAATGCCAGTGGAGGTTACCGACATGACGGTTGCCCAAAACGCCATATCCTTGTCATGGTTCCGTCCAGACCCTGAAACGCACATGACTGCGTCGGCAGATCGAATGCGCTTTGGAACCATGGGATCCAGTGGTGATTTAATCGGAAATGGATAAATTGAATCGAAATCGATATTGCGAAAGTGCTCGTAATTGGCTTTTTGGTACTCATAATAGTCACGATTGTCCTCAAAGTTTAAAAGTTCCACATCGGTACGAATCGGTGGATAGTTGCACTCCATCTGGAGTTCGTCGTACCCGCTCAAGTTATCATAGCTGGAAACCTCCAAAGCAATCTCCCAATCTTCCATGACATGGCCAGGTGCACCAGGCGATATGTCTAAGGAGGACGGATCATCCAGTTTCACGTGCGTCCCGTCGGGGTGTTCAATGATTCCGGTAAAGATGAGTTTGTCCTTGGCATCGTTAAAAATATGGATAGCTCGAGTTCCGTTGTCGTCGGCATTGTCACTGGCACCCCTGGACTTGCAGAAGACGCACGGACAGGTCTGAGATCCACCAGAATGATCAGAGGCGAACTTTTCATTATGGTTTGGTGTCGTTGCAAAGCATTGATGTCTGGAAAGTCTGGAAAGTGCTAGTATTGGATGTGCACGATGGGCTAGCCTCAATGGCGCCATTCCAGCTTTGATGGCGACGACGACAGAAGACCTCAACGGGCGAAAGGCAGATGCTAACGAGGACATCATTCTGTCTCCCTTACTTCACAAAGCTAGCTAGGATATCTCAAACTTGATCAATACAAAGGTAATAGCTACTAGCTAGTAAGAAAATGGTCGAAATTGAAAGAGACAATGGAATTGAAAGGGCGGGGGAACGGCAAACTAATTGCGTTAATCAAATGGAAAGTTGGAGTGTTGGAGTACTACTAGTACTAGCTAGCTAGTAGGTAGTGTTGGAGTGTTGGAGTCAGTGTTGGAGTGAGTCAACTGTTGGAGGACAGACTTGACAAAAAAGATTTCAAAGGCGCACACACACTCATCATTCGGGACGCACAGTAGTGCCAAAGAATGGCGGGAAAAGTAATTGCCAGATGCCACCAGAGGGACACAGTCTTCGCTATCAACAACGGCAACATAACGAACAACAACAATCCAGCGAGCTACATAGTACTCGATTACCAATAATTGAGAGAAGAGCAGAGCGTCGAGGAGATTGCAACATAGTTTCTCTTCTTTCAGAATCTTTTAGAATATTGTATTGAATTCGAGGGAGAAAATACCAAAGAGAGAGAGAGAGATTTTGGAATAAAAAGAGTTTCTTTCAACTCTGCAGCTAGCTGACAACTTGCCGCATCATCGAGGCTATCCTTCAAGAATCAATCAGAATCAGAATTCGACTACAGAATTGTACTGGAAAAGATACCCACATTCATTGCTTGGACGTGCTACCGAATATTTCTATAAAATATAGCGGTCATTCATAAGGAGAGACAGAATTAAAACATGGCGAGAAAGTCGATCAAGAAGACCAATAGTTCTCGGGACATGAAGTCTCCTGCTCAGACAGACGCCAACGGAAACAAGGTAGTCTACACCCAAACCCCGCTGCATGCTCTTGATGATGTTCCTGAACCATCCACCAGCAGCAGTATCAATCGTCATGCTGTATCCGCAGCGGATATTCTAAGTCAAAGTCTCAACAATTTGGACAAGAGCAGTCAACACAATGCCGAGGGAGGAGGAGCTGGACATCGAAGTGCGAGTTTTCTCTTGCAAGGAAGTGCTAGCAATCTCTTAAAAGGCGGCGCCCCTGGAAGTGGTAATGGAACGGCCGCCGTACCTTTACGAAGACGAAGTCAAAGTGACTCATCCAACCAACTTTTGAGCACCAGTACCCACAGTCACACGGCGAGTTCCAGATCGGGGAGAGGAGAGAGAGCGGATTCAGCTGTTCGTTCCTCCATTCAAAAACGGTCCATCTATGCCCCCAAAGAATTGGATGATAGTGGACTCACCCAGGAAGGATTGGCAGATGCACTCAAAGTATATGATGCTTCAGGAGATGATAAGAGTGACAGCAGCGCCGATTCTTATGATGCCAATAATAATGCAGTTAGTGGAATTGGACACGACGAAGAAAAAGGGAAACGAAAAGACGTCATGAAACGACAAATCTCTTCCTTGTCTCAGGGTTTGAAACAAGGATCCGTGGCCGATATGTCACAAGTGAGTGACTTCGACGATGATGACGATGATGGTAATGGTTCCCTTTCTTCTCAGGATGAGTATGGGTTTTGTGGCATTCGGGCTCTTCATTTTCGACGTTGTATCAACATGAATCGCATAGCCACAGCGGTGGTCCGCCTAGCACCTTGCTTTTGGTGCTTTCCGATTCCTGTGAGCGCCACCGATCGCACGGTATTGACTCGCTTGAACATTATCAGTGCTTTCTTCGCCACAGGACAAATGACGGCTGCGGCTTGGTTGATTATTGTTCTACTCATCCCAGAAAATCACGCAGAACAGTCACCGGATCAAAATCTCACCCACGGCATGGCACCCAATTTGTGGAGCTTAACGGGATCCATGTATTCCATTGGGTTTTTTGGTACGTTTCGAGGTCTTTTTTCCACATGAGCTGCACTGTTCACGTCGACATGGGGTCTGACTTTTTCCTTGGCGTGTTTGCCTCCTTCCTCAAAACCAGGCTTGGTCATCTTTGTGAGCAACCTTGTTACTCTAAAGATCATTCAAGTAGTGAATCTTGTTGGGGCCATCCGTTACCTTTGGAGTAAGTTCTCCCAAGTGTTTTTCGATTTACATATTTATACTCTTTCTCTCCAGAGTATCTTACGATTCGACTCTTGTACATTCGTCAACAGTCCTTTTGTACTTGCTGCCCTTCGAGATTTTTTTTGTGGCAAGCATTATCGGTAAGTCTCTCATTGATTCCCTCGGCAGATATCCACGGTTAGGTGAATTTACGACTCAACTTGATTTTGCTTCTTCCTGTAGATATTTACAATGTAACACATGTATGGATTAAGCACTGGTGGCTTGTTCCATCGATGGCTTGGTTTCGAGAAATATACTGCGAACCCGGAACAGCAGGTACACGCTGTATGGTCCCGCTGTTTGCAAACGGCGCAGACTATACTGAGGAAGACTGGTGTCTGGATAACTACCAGGCAACCGACTGTTTTGATATTCGACTCGCTGCCCAGGCCGAGACCGAAGATCTACTTCGGTTGTTCTACAATAGTCAAGTTGCATGGGGATGTGCTCTTCTCCTAATTCTCTCTTTTGTTGTGAATACTCTGGAACGCATCATCTCGCGACCCATGGTTCAAAAATCGAGAGAATCCAATGTCCCAGCTTGGCTGTCTTTACCATTTCTCGGGTGTACAGCCGTCGGGATTGTCTTCCGGTACACCCCGTCCTCCGTCCTCAGTGCTCGATCTGGATCTACCTACTCTTGGCTTGGAACCGCCTATATGGCATGTGGCGCGCTATTCTTGTTGTCGTCCATTTTGGGATGGTTCATCTCGACGTTCTCCATTCTCAGTGGTCGTGATAAACGATACAAACTCTTGTCGGTCATTTTATTCATCTTTTTCAACGCGGTACGTTTTTGGTTGAGAAATCCAGAGCCACATAAGCGTTGTCGAAATCTTGCTTTGATGCCATCGAACTCACTTTTGATGGTTTTTTACATTAGGTGACGAGTCTGATTTTAACAGCCATCTTCGTCGCCAGCATTTCCTACTCTGTGGCCCTCGTGGATATCCCCATTACGCCAGACCAACAACAAAACATTGCCTGTGGTGTGGACACGGCCGACAGTTGTTCCAATTGTGATTTGCATATCCCCGATGCACCCAAATGCCCCGAATGGTCTTTGGACGATGTGAAAGCCGTGCTTCAGACGCAAACCAAAGGAAGCGCAACCTTGGCCATTCTGTTCTTTTTGTACTCGTTCAGCGCTCTGCGATTTGGATTTGTACTACGAAAGCATGTTACCATGTATCAGATTGATTACGTATAAATGAGTAACTATACAAAAACTCTCAAAAGCAGCACAGCATTGGCATAACATAACGCCAGTCGAGTAACTATTTTGTCTAATATAGTAGTAGTATTTAATATAAGAACGGGAGGATTGTTGTAAGCTTAAGTGCATGATGTGGCTGCATAATAGAACAACAGGCGTGCTATAGGTGCTATAGACCTTCAATGGTGGCAATGATCAAGGCCTTTTCGTCTCGAAATTGTGGGTCCGCATCTTCTCTGTCTTTGTGCAAGGTCTCCAGATAAGCACAGAGCTTGACGCTATTGTCTTGGAGTATTTTTATAACCTCCGGTGGTTTGTTGGGATTCGCAACAAAGACTTTAAAGACGTGAAAGGCATCCAAGGTTATATGCGGAGAGGTATCCCGCAACAGCTTCATGACCAGAATCAAGTTGCTTCGGTCTGCCACGTATCGGATCATAATGGCATAGTTGGATCGTGTCAAAAGCACAGTGGACAATATCTGCAGCGCGCATCGACGCGTCATGTAATTGGCTGTATCGGAGAGCAACTTTGGATTGAAGCGTTGAACCCAAATGGCATCATAGTCGCGGGTTAAAAAGGTGGCGGCAATATCGGCCATGGCCAGTTGGGATTGTTCATCGACGTGCTTGTCGCCTCCTCCTGTCATAATGACCCGTAGTGTTTCCATAGCGTCGCTGGATACATCAAAGTTTGGTAAGTGGACATATTTCTCTAAAAAGGGAAAGACATACCGTTGCGTTCTGTCGGTTGTCACTGTGAGCTCTTGGTAGAGAGCCACTTGTCGCAGACACGACCGCAGGATCGAGCCAAAATGCAAGGAGCAGTCCGCTTGCCCACCGTGCATCGTACAGTCATGACCTTTGACCAAGGAGGACATGATTTCATCAAATCGGGATTGTACATAATCTCGAAAGGCTTCCATGACGGGTTGGTACAAGTATGCATCGGATCCCTCCAAACCGCAGATCAAGAGATAATTGATAATGGACGCCACATGCTTGCGACTTTCAAAGGGCAAGATGCCCAAATTATCCAATAAACGAGGGACTACATGATTAAAAGCGTCTTCGGTCAGTGCCTGTACGGTAGCGGCTGCCACGGCGGGAGTCCCCCGACCTTGTTGCGTGGTAACGCGTCGTTCTTCCGACAACAAAAATCGGAGACGCTGGGATCGGGCAGCCAAAAAGTCTTCGGGAGAATCGGCATTATTATTCGTTTCGCCATTTTCTGTTGCGGATGAAGTTGCATTATTTTCTGTGGATGTTTCGGAAGACGCCTGTTGTTGTTGTTGTTGCTGTTGTTGTGCGGATGCTCCACCGAGACAAATCTGTTTTAGATTTTCATCAATGCCGGTGACCAAACTCAAGACATCTTTGCAACTATCAATGCTTTCAATGCCTTTGGTTTTCTTGCCAAAGAATAAGCCGCCCGACAGCCATTCAAAGGGGCTGGCTGGTGCGTCTGTTGCCATCGTCAAGTGAAGAACTATAAATGCAAGCAAGCTAGTTCCTACGTACGGTGTATGGTGGTGGTAAAGGTTAGTTGTCGTCCCTTGTTGCTTCGATAGTTGATGCACTCCTCTTCAATTTACTACTCCAACACGGTAAACTGTCATGTGGATAGATGACTTTGGTCTCCGCGCTGGATTTTTTGTTTGCTGCGTGACCCGTCTATTTGGGGGCAGCAGCTGGGTGCCCCATAATAATTGCCCCCTCCTCCGCACTCAGGACTCACTCATTTTTTTTCATTCAATGAATGTTCCCGCAAAGGTTAAGGTTACGGGGACCCTCACAGGATCCTCGACCTGTCGAGATGGTTATTCCACCGTCGATGGTCAGACGGTAAGGGACGCACTCTGGATCCCAATACAGACGTGCCGGTTACAGAAGACAGAGCCGCTAGTCCACTACATGCAGGTTGTGGATAACTAGTGGGTTGATGGAATCCTAGGTCTCGACCTAGGATGAA
>Ga0163144_10030325_pt1 | contig 10348 bp, 4 predicted proteins | sample OliLak19BULKMAT1_FD_123175 | JGI IMG/M metagenome (GOLD analysis project Ga0163144, IMG submission 123175) | Freshwater microbial mat bacterial communities from Lake Vanda, McMurdo Dry Valleys, Antarctica - Oligotrophic Lake LV.19.BULKMAT1 | ecosystem: Environmental > Aquatic > Freshwater > Lake...
AGAACCTTGAAAGATTCGTTCAAAACGCTTGTACAACCGGTCCTGAAGACTCGGAAATGTTTTCGAGGCAAGAGATGCAGACCAAATGCCCTGACATTTTGGTTACTAACTATTCGATGTTGGAGTACATGCTCCTACGACCGATCGAACGACGCCTCTTTGACCAAACAGCGGCTTGGCTTCGGGCAGATCCCAACAATACATTCACGGTTGTACTTGACGAAGCACATATGTATAGGGGCGCGGGTGGTGCCGAAGTGGCATATTTGCTGCGACGGCTGCATGCTAGATTGGGCGTTCCACGAAACCGAATTAAATACATTTTGACGAGCGCTAGCCTAGGGGAAACGCAAGAAGCGGATCGTCGAATGCAATGCTTCGCGGCAGACATCAGCGGCGCGGCAGATCGACAGTCAAGCTTCATCATCATCAGAGGGGAAAAGCAAAAGAAGCAAGGGGAGCGCGCCGCCACAATCTCAGAAACCAACGCACTTGCTAACTTTGACTACTCGTCAATGCATCGCAGCGAATCCGACAGCAATGCCGGCGCTCTCGCTTTCAACAAACTCATGACGTTATTGGGGTCAAAAGCCATCCAAGAGAACAGTAAGCAAGAGGAACTGCAAGACGCGATTTATTGCTGGATAGATCGATTTGGGCCGGCAGCCCTCTTAACAAACCTCCTCGCCTCGCGCCCCCAACAACTCGATGCTATCGGCAAGATTACATTTCCGGGTTCAACAAACGCAGGCAATGCAACGGAGGCGCTCATTGCGCTCATGTCGTTCGCTAGGGAACGATCCTCCGGCCGCGTATACGCACCAGTTCGCTCGCATCTGTTCTTCCGAGGGATACCTGGACTATATGCATGTATTGACCCGTCTTGCCCAAAAAGATCGCATTTAGGAACTGGCATCCTTGGCAAGCTCTATGCAAGCCCACAAGTCAGGTGCGATTGCGGTGCCCGAGTCTATGAGGTTCTCACCCACCGAGATTGTGGAACCGCGTTTATTCGCGCCTATATGAATGATCAATTTGGCGACTTCTTGTGGCACGAGCCATCGACGGGACTTTGGACAACTGGCGGTTTGTTGGAGTCACATTTTTTAGTTGAGGTTGACCGCCGATCATCTGCGTCCTTTGGTCGACTAGAAGGAACAAGAAATTGGGTTCACAAGACAACAGGGCGATTAGTCACGTCCTCTCCATCCTCCAAAGAGTCTGAATATCTGCCGATATTGAGACCAAATGGTTTGGTCCCAATAGGTGGCCACAGCATTTATTCCTTTGCCAACGAATGCCCGGTTTGTGTACGGTCTTGGCAGAATGGCACAACCAAGATCATGGACCTCGCCACCAAAGGCGAAGCACCGTTTGCTCAACTTATTCGGACTCAAGTGGAGCTTCAACCCGCGACAATTGCAGTGTCCCCTCAGTCGTCAAATGGCGGCCGAAAATCACTACTTTTCTCGGATGGCCGCCAAAAAGCTGCCAGACTGGCCCGAGACATACCAAGAGAAATTGAAAGTGACGTCTTCCGGCAAATTCTGGCCCTGGCAGCAAAGGAGTTGGAGAACCTCGGCCGCGAACCGAGCTTTGGGACGTCCATGTACGTCGCGCTTTTACACGTAATGTCTAAGCATTCATTGCTGCTGTTCGACGGGAATGACCGTCAGATGTTGCAACAAGATATTGAAAACCATAGGCAGTACTACCAAGACGATCTCTCTGATGCGCTGGAAGACCGACCGGGTTCGGTGCCATCCCGACTAAGTGCACTTCTGCTAAAGCAACTTGGATCGCCTTACTACTCCGTATCCGCGCTAACCCTCGCAAGTCTAGTCCCTACTCGCCGTGCCGAAAGAGCATTGCGAATAGCGCTGCCAACGTTAACCGAGGCCGACCTGCGCAAACTTTCTGTAATTTGGATTCAAAGTTTTGCGAACAAATACGCAATAGACCCGAATCTCGCCGCCGGAATACGCATCCAGGCCGCTGGCTATCCTGTATCAGTTGGTCTTGATGTGCATGGAGGCATTTCCGTACGACAACAAACTTTCTTGCGCGAGAGATGGAATGACATCGCTCAAATGTACAGCGCACTAAGTTCGATCCTGTGCCAAGCAAGACCGAACACGGCTGGCATTTTTTTAGTGCCTTCGAAGATCGCTCTGAAACTAGCAAGCGATACGGAAAGATGGTGTCAGTGCGAGCAATGCGCTACCATTTCGCCAGAAGATTGGTGGGGACATTGTCCCAATTGCCTCTCCACCAACATTCAATCTGTACACCCTGGCACGACGTCTTACCTCCGAGCACGAAAGTCATTCTTCCGCGATCCCGTCAATGATGTTCTTGAAGGGCGAGCAATTCCGTTTAACTTGTCAGTCGAAGAACACACTGCTCAGCTTTCACATCGAGATCTAAATGAAGTCAGTCCCACCACGGAACAGTATGAGCGCCGGTTCCGGGATATTTTAGTTGACCCTAAGGACGTCTCCATCGATGTGTTGAGTTGCACAACGACAATGGAAGTTGGCATCGATATCGGCTCATTGATTGGCGTCGGTCTTCGCAACGTACCGCCCATGCGCCAAAACTATCAACAACGAGCTGGGCGTGCAGGACGTCGCGGTTCAGCGCTCTCGACGGTGCTTACGTATGCACAAAACGGGCCGCACGATAGCTTTTACTTCATGAATCCGGACCCGATCATCAGCGGAGAGCCAACGTTACCCGGCATCGATATCGCAAACCCCAAGATCATTGAACGTCACGTGCGCGCCCAGTTAGTGCAAAAATTCTTCCATGGACAGAATCCGACTAGCGGTCTAAGCGACATTTATTCGGTTCTAGGCGGCACGTGGGATTTTTATAGCGGCACCGGTCCGTTCAGCCTCTTCGCCTTTCAGAAATGGATCCGCGAATCGTCTGCCGCTCGCGAGTGCTGTGATGAAATGCGTAGCTGGTTGCCTCCCACTTTCCTAACGAATCCTTCAGAAATTGCCGCCGCGTTCGTCAAGCGTCTTCAAGAGATTGCACCAACCGACTCGGCGCTTCTCGACTCCTCAGAAGAACATCTGATCGAATTTTTGTTCAGCCGAGGCTTCTTGCCGGCCTATGCTTTCCCTAGAGATCTCTGCGCGCTTCAAATCGAAGAAAACCAGCCGCACGGTCGTTTCCCACCATTCAAGATCGTGCAGCGACCGCAGCAAGGCCTAAATATCGCCCTTTCAGAGTACGCACCCGGCCGGTTTGTAGTTGTTGACAAGAAAACTTACCGAATTGGAACAGTTGCCGCTGGCGGAACTAGTGCGGTTGTTAATCGAGCCGAACGGCTATTTGCGAATCGTAGGTTCTATGTGCATTGCACTGCGTGCGAATACACAATTGGGTTTGCGAAGAATCCAGTTGTCAACCAGACCTGCCCCTTGTGCAAGAGTATGCCGATGGTGTCAAAAGCGGCTATCGAACCCGAGGTCGTCTTTCCGGATGGCGGACGTGAAATCGATGAGTACGACGATGAACAAACATTCACGACCGTAACGACAGCACAACTCTCAGTCGCAGAAGGATCTTCAGAATTTCAATTTCGCCCGTTTGGCAGTAGTGGAAACCTTGCATTCGCAAGAGATCAGCATCTGGCCATGGTCAACAAAGGCGAGGAAGATTCCCAATATATGGGCTTTCTTGTATGCAACTTATGTGGAAAGACTGGAGATCGAAACACTCCACTAGGACCGCACATGCGCGATTACAAGACCTTTCCCAAAGCTCCAGGGCGCTGCAACGGCGAATTTGAAGATGTCTACCTCGGCTATGGCTTTTCTTCAGACGTGCTCCTGTTACGAATCCCGTTGAAACCGCAGTTCCGCTTTGATCCGGTTCAGAAAACCGAGCGCGAACCGATTTCTGATGCCCTACTTTCTCTAGCAGAAGCCATCGTAATCTCGATCGGGAGAACGCTTGAAATTGATGTGAGAGAGATCAACTCCGGCTTTCGTTTCGGTCTACAAGCAGATGATCGATATGCCGATCTGTTTTTCTATGACACCCTGTCTGGTGGTGCCGGATACGCGACGCAGGCGGGCGAACAATTTGAAGCAGTCATGCGATGCGCTCGCGCTGTACTCGGCCATTGCACATGCGGCTCTTCTTGTACCGAATGTCTACGTCATTTCGGAAACCGATTTCACCACAATAGGTTAGATCGATGGCTCGCACTCGATCTTCTCAACTACATCCTTGATGGCAATCTTCCTGAAGCTTTTCCTATTAACTCACAGCGATCCATACTGACTCCGCTGATAGATATGCTCACCCTGGCAGGGTGGACGGAAGCTCAACATTTAGACGACGAGTTTAGTTTCCGACGCAACGACTCCGACATCATCATCTTCACATTTCCTTCCCTCATTCATCCTCGCCACTATGGCTTTTCCAGCAGGGAAAACCACTTTGCCTTTTCGCCGTTTGAGTTAAGCCGGGATTTACCTGGCGCCCTAGGACTCCTCCAATGACGGCCGACGTAATACCGCTGCCCAAAGAGGATGCGCGACTAAAGAAAAAGATTCGAGCGCACTTTCGAAATCTTGGCTTTCTACGTAGTGGTGACGGAACGTTAGTTCCCCCCGGCTTGGATAAACAGTCATATCGGGATTTGCACGCGCATCAACGGCAAGCACATCTTGCCAAGCACCAAGCATGGATCGACAACAATACAGATGCGCTTTTGGGACATTTCGCCTCGGGTAAAGACTTGGAGCCTGCGCGGATCCGCCCTAGAGTTGAAATGGTTCGCGCTGGCACCTGGCAAGGAAATCTTTTCCGCCTCGCGACTTACTATTGGCGCATTCCGATCTCTGAGGGGTATGGCAGGCGAATTCGGTTTTTGGTTTGGGATGAGTACCACCAGAAACTGATTGGGCTATTTGCACTCGGCGATGCTGTCTTTAACTTAAAAGCTCGCGACGAATACATCGGCTGGGATCATCATCGACGCGCTGAAGCTCTAGTCAATTTGATGGATGCCTACGCTTTGGGGGCCGTCCCCCCTTACAACATGCTTCTAGGCGGGAAGTTAGTTGCAAGCCTTATCAGAACGCAAGAAGTGATCGAAGCCTTTGCTTCAAAGTATCACGACTCAATCGGGATCATCTCAGGAAAGCGTAAAGAAGCAAAACTAGTCGCCATAACGACTACATCCGCCTTGGGACGGTCCTCGGTTTACAACAGACTTCGCCTCGATGGAAAATTGATCCTTGAGCCAATAGGCACAACAACTGGATGGGGACATTTCCATATTTCAGGCGACCTATTTATTGAGATTCGTAACTTTTTACGCTCGCAAGAGGGAGTCGATCCCGATTCCCACGGCTTCGGCCAAGGGCCCAACTACCGATTGAGGCTCATTCGAAAAGGACTTAAGTTGCTCGGTCTCGACCCCGACTTAGCCCGACATGGTCTGACAAGAGAAGTTTTCTACTGTCCAATAGCCACCAATTCGACCCAATTTCTTCGTGGCGATCATAAGCAGGCGCGTTACGGGAAGCTGCCAACCGTAGGCGAAACAAGCGAAGCCGCGATCATTCGGTGGATCACGGGGCGTGCTGAAAGAATGCCTAACTACAAGGAATGGAAGAGAGACGACTTTCGTCGGGAGCTTAAACCAATGCATACATCTGCAATTCCAGCAAGGTCGATCCGGCGGTAAGAATGGATTGGGCGCGCGACTATCTCGGGAATCTCGTTCCAGCTACTTCAAGTTCGCTAACGATTTTCTCGCTCGTCTGCCCCACCTGCGGCGAGCCGGTCCGGCGCCGCGCAGGTCCTGAACGACGCCCCCATTTCGCGCACTTCAGCTTCCGCGCAAAACCGGAATGTGAGAATTTTTTCCCATCCTTAGATGCAGTTCGCCGATCATTTTCGGGTAGAGACAAAGGCGATATTGATCAAGTCCTCGGCAATCAAAGTGATTTTGGAATTTTCCTTGGATCCGGTTCAACTAAGGGCTCCCATACACTGTACTTACGCCTTCCTCTACTTCAAGCGGCAAGCGAATTGAGTGGTCAGTTGGAGGTAGTAACCGCTCAAGGGTCAAGAACGTACCGTTCCAATCACCTCACCATGCGCCGCCTCATTCCCTTAATGCCAAACGCACCTGTCGGCAAGGCGTCAGGAGATGGGGATCTCGCTGCTCTAGCGGCGGCCATAAATCGCGAGCTATCGAACTTTGATCCGTCTCTTAACGTATTTCATGGATCAATAAGTAGCTCTCGCAATATTGGTACCGGGGAGCAGCTCGAATGGGGAGGTACCTACCGACTTTTGGCACGAGATAACCGCGACCCGCCCACAGAAATTGGTGAACTTTTGCATTGGCGAAAGTGCGGTTCAATATCTTCTTGGTTCGTTTATGAAGCGCGGCTGCCTAAGCGACTCCTAGCGAGCAAGGCACATCTCAGGGGGGAGATATCCCTATTTCTTCGCCGAAAGATTGGAACACCAAGGCCTAGCATTGCATTGGTCAACCCGCTTCCTCATCATTTTGACCCCGATGGCGCCTTTGTATACCCGGCGTTCCCTGCGTCAATATTAATTCGCAGAAGCGAGAACCTCGTCATAACAGTAAACGGACTGCGCCAGGGACATCAAGGGATATCGGTTGTTGAACACTGTGAAGCATACGTGAGCATCAAACTCTCTGATCCACATTTCCATGAGCTCGCGATTGCCGTTGGCGAATCCAGGCCAATTTTGCTACGCCTGGATGACTGCAAATTGTTTCAGCCAAGGGGATTGGTGGCTTCGGCCTCGGACGCCATTTGGAATCTGCTAGAGCTATCACCAATTTCGGACTCCGAAATGTTCGGCTCTGTGGCACGCATTGAATGTGGAAATGAACGGCTGGCCAACTACCTTTCTAAGCTAAACCCAAGTTGGACGCGAAACAAATTCATCTTTGCAGCATCAGAGGGGTGCGAGAAAGTCTTTCACGGAGAGGCCTTAGGAAGACTCGATCCCTTACGAAAAGCGCAAACTTCTAACGCCGCAGGACATGTTCGTTTAGGCCTAAACGCAACTGCGACGGGAAGAGCATGGTGGCTTCAATCAGTGATCGTCCGTGAATTTGGACCTCATGTGTATATGAACGCACGGCTCTATCTAAGCGAACCTTCGAACGAGACCTTGCAACTCCTAGGTCCGTTGCTCTATAGCCCTTGGATGCCATATCTCCGAGCCGCCGCTTGCCCCACTTCTGATCGTTGACTGAAATGGCTTATTTAGGAATCGACAAGAAACGCTTCCTAGACTTACTGAAGCTCGGAACCAGTGACGATGAACGGCGTCGCTTTTTTCATGATGCTCGCCTCCACCTGATACAGCGAGGGGCAAGGGTGCAGAACCCGCCACACGGTGAAGAGCCGCGATTGCGGATGCTTGTGCACGGCCTCCCCGAACCGACTGAGCGAGTCGTTCAACGCTGGTTCGCGTCCCAGCTAGCAATGATAGACCCTATGCCTGTCGACGAGATATTGACCACCATGTCACTCCATGATGAACATCAAGAACCGATCGCCGAAGGCGAAGCTCGAAGACTTGCACGGTCTTGTTTAGTGCATTTGTTCTCTGAATCGCCACCCTCAACCTTCATAGACTATTTGCGCAAGTCGGCGAATGTGCAAGTAGCGACGCCAGAGGTTGATCTGCCAAAAACAGCAGACGGACCGCTTGCGAAGCCTTCACCAACCCTTTCTCCTGAGCTACGAACCGCGCTTATTCAGATTTTGGAAGGACAAGACCCGGATGAAGCGTTGTCCGCACTAGCGCCCGAAGCGGCGAGCTTCCTCGCTGGCCTGCATGCAGCGCGCAACGGCAATGAAATTGAAGTCGAAACGGCCCTCTCAGCGTTAATGGGCGACCTGGATGCATACGCCCAACTTCAGGACTTTTCTGACCGATGCCTCGCTAAACCCGTGCTTTCCCATACCGCTGAAAGTGGGCTCACCCAGATTGGCGTCCTAGAACCCGATGCTGATTTTGAGTATTCGATGGAGCGAGACGAGATGATTGGAGTTTGCACAAAGGATTACCCCGAAAACTCGGTCTTTGTTCACCCTATCGCCATTCGCACAACTGCAGGGAAATACGTTTCACTAGCGCGCAAGGAGGATTGCGAGCGAATTTTCCCGGAATCTGGAGACGTAATCGTTTTTACTAACCGAGCCAGTCGCACACGATTGCAGCGCGGTGAAATTGGAATATGGACAGTTGAGCCGAACGCGCTTACGCAATCTGGCCATCGAACACGCTTTCACGTCGCGTCCGAAAAGAAAAAGGTTGTATACGAGGTCAGGAATGTCCCTTATGTCTCGACTGACTACGACTCGGTTCGCGAATACATTAAGGAACAAGTTGCGGCAACACCGCAAATACATCAAAAGTCGCTCCTATTCTTGCTACGCGACCACTTAATTGTCGGAGCACCCAGTGGCAAGGATTTAGCCAAGGATGATGGATTCGACAACGGATTGAATGCATGGCGACAACTAGACGCAATAGCGTTCGAAGGACGGCTCATCGTTCCAGGTCCTTTGCCACTCCCGAAGAAATACGAGTGCGAAGCTCTGGCAGCCTCTCTTAAGAAACTATTTGCGACTGATCCAACGGATCCGGATCGATTGTCAAAAGCACAGCAACGGAGACTTCAAGAACGAATCTCTAGTGGCGAAGCCCGCTTGACGCTTGCACGTGCCGAACGGCTTCGGGAAGAACTTTCACTTATTTCAGAGCATGACGGCGCCCTTTCCACGTTAGTCAAGCAGGCGATGTCGGACGACGTGGTTCGGGCCGAAGTCAAAGAACGTATTCAGCAGCAGGTCAATGAGCAGGTCGCTCAAAACGCTGTTCTGCGCCAAGAGCGTGAGCAGATTGAAAAAAAGCTTGCCGAGCTCGCCGAAAAGCTACGAGCGCAAGAAAAGGAGCAAAAAGCCCTGGCTCCCGGAGTTGCCAAGGCTATTCGGGCCGCTTTTGACAAGGCGCGTAGCGATGCGATTGGAACGCTAGGACAAGTCGCTGTCTTCCAATCCCTAATGACACATATCGGAGAGCCAGTTGAGCGACCGGCAGCAAGCGCATGGGATAACTCGCCGCACACACCTGTATCGCCAAAGGCGCGCTCACTTATACCAAATACGCTTTCGTTGACACAAGTTCTACGTTCCATCGGCATTCCTCTTCAGACAGCACAAGCAATCGCGGTTGCAGGTAACTTGGCTATGGACGCAAGCCTAATTGTTGTTCTCGATGGCGTTTGCGCGCGCCTTGCTGCTGAAGGCTGGGGTAGCTGTGCAGGCGGCGGTGGCGAGATCCTAGAATGCGAAATTGGAATGACATCGGATCAACCCGTCACCCAAATTCTCGGCAAAGCACCTCAGACGATAGTCGTACTCGACGCCAACCTTTCACCCATTGAAATATATGGACGTCAGCTTCTCGATATAGTCCAACGGAATATCCTCAACGCTGAGTCACGACAGTCCCCAAGAAAATTGATCCTGTCGTATGTCAATAGTGTGGCCGGTCTACCCCTCCCACCTGCAATTAATGCTGTTTCGGTCAGGATTTCGCTCGATAGGAACCTCCCCTCAAATCCTGTGGGGGACATACTCTCGTGGTTGGATTCTGATTCTAGTTTTGAAGAAAGGCCGCAATGTATTTCTAGACTCTGGCGGCCAGCTGCAAATCGCTTAATCGACGTCCTACGAAAGGCGCCCGAGCCCGATGCAGCCATGGCTGTTAGCGTATTTTCACTAGAAGATGACTCCTCGAGTCCATAAGGTTTGAACCGCCCTGGGTATCGTGGCGGTTCGCTGGATAGAGTCGGGCTGGGATGATCAGACAAAGGCAGCGCAAGCGTTTTCAACTTCGGGCTAGCCGCGCCTCACAACCCCTGGAACAACTCCCCCAGCGACACACCCAGCTTGGTCGCGAAGCCGTGCAACGCGGCCACCGTGGGATTGCGTTGTCCCGTCTCAATCTGTGACAGGTACGTGGGGCTGATGTCCGCCTCCGGGGCGAGCGCCTCTTGGGACATGCGCCGGGACGTTCTCCTCCCCCCCCCCAGCTCCCGCTGCATCATCGCCAAACCCCTCGCCATGCGGCAAAAGGTGGCGACCGGGTGCGGGCCGGTCCATCAACTGCAGTGAAACATCGGAAGAATCCAATCGGCAATCGGGACGGGCTTTCTCGCCCTTCTCAGCGCGAAACCACAACAAGGAGTCCTCTTTGAAACCCAAAACACGAATCACCGTCGTGCTGCTGTTGGCCGGCGGCGGCGCCGTTGCGG
>Ga0163144_10030326_pt1 | contig 10348 bp, 9 predicted proteins | sample OliLak19BULKMAT1_FD_123175 | JGI IMG/M metagenome (GOLD analysis project Ga0163144, IMG submission 123175) | Freshwater microbial mat bacterial communities from Lake Vanda, McMurdo Dry Valleys, Antarctica - Oligotrophic Lake LV.19.BULKMAT1 | ecosystem: Environmental > Aquatic > Freshwater > Lake...
CCTCGTCGTCGAGCCAGTTTACAGAGGGGGAATTCAGATTCCGGGCTGATTGCCGGACGGCTTTGGACTTGGGCGGATGCGAACTTGGCGGAGAGGGTGTCCGCCTAGCCCGCAGCGGAAACAATGAGTTGCGTGAGTTTTCAATTTTTACCCCCGAACCTACCCCATCGCGCCGTCCGAGAGGCTTTGATTTTACCTTCGGCTTTTCATTGAGCGCTCGAATTTGAGGCCGCGCTTATATCAGGCGCCTGATCTATCCCCTTGCCCTTCCATGTCTCATGCCTGCAAGCCGTCAGGCGCTGCAGGCTGCATGCTTTAGGCGTCCGGTGTCCGAAACGTCCGAACCCCCTTATAGGGGGTCGGTTTCGGACGCTGCGTTTCGGACGCTTGTCCGGAATGTCCGAAACGTCCGGTTTCGGACGCTGTTTCGGTCACGTTTCGGACGCTCGTGCGGGGTCGTCGGCGAGGTAGATAAATGTGTCCTCGATCACCACGCTTCCGCGCTTGGTGAGTCCGCTGAGCGCTTCGGCGTAGCGTTTGCGGTCCATGCGCCTTGCGTCCACGACAGCGGCTCGGAGGCCGGTAAGGAATATGCGGGCGTCGGTGGCGGGGCGGCCTTGCTCCTGCACGTTCTTGCGGTTTTCCCGATACAGGCGCTGCAGGGTCTTGAGCACCGTTGTCTGATTCTCGCCCATGCCGGATGAGGCGCTGCGTTCGCCGGGTGCGTCGTCCCCTGGTGGCATCGCGTCTGTCTGCTCAAGCACGATGCTCCGCAGTTCCTCGCCGTCTGAGTCGATCCAGCCGAGCGGCACGATTCTGCGCATGAACGCCATGGGCGCCGGCAACTCGTCGTCCTTGGCCTTGTTCCATTTCACATCCAGCACCTTCGATACGTCATCGTACTTCGCGAGGATCCGGTAGTCGGCCGATGCGATCAGCGCGTAGGAGCCGCGTTCCCGCGCGCCCTCGTGCCCGGTGTGGTGGACGACCAAGCTTGCGGCATCCGGCGCGGCCTCGCGCACGGAGGCCAGCGCCAGGCTCATGTCCGAGGCCTTGTTCTCGTCACCCGGTCCGAAGTTCGCGGCGAGCGTGTCGATCACGATGAGGCCGATCGGCAGCCCGAGCTGTTCGGCGGCGTTGGCGACGGTCGCCCGCAGCTGCTCGGGATTCGTCATCAGGTTCGCGCCTTGGCTCGTCACGAGAAGCGCTGGCTGCTCGGCGGTGGCGTCCAGTCCTCGGCTCAGCGCCCACGCTCTCAGGCGCTTCTTGATGCCGCTGTGGCCCTCTCCTGCCACGTACAGCACGCCGGTGCGGTTAGCGCGCTTGCCGTGAAATTCCCCGCCGGTTGCTGCGGCGAGCGAGAGCTCGAGTGCGATCTGGCTCTTGAGGTGGCCCGATTGTCCGACCAAGACGGTGAGCCCGGCCGGCACGAGGAAGTCGCGCACGAGGTACGGCGGCGGCTCGTACCCGGCCCAGAGGTCGGTAAGAGTGAAGCCGGGCAGTGCGTTCGCCGATCCAAGCGCCCGCGGTGGCCCGATCCTCATATCGAGCAGGCCCGCAGTGATGCGTCCGCAGCGGCGCACCACGTTTTCCCGGTAGACCATGAACGTCTCGGCATCGTGGCTTTGGAGCGTGCGCCAGGCCGCGACCGATTCCGGGGCGAACAGGAAGGTCTCGGTATCCGGTAACTCCTTTACCAAGGAACTGAGGACGCCGAATGCGCTGCGAACCTCCTTCGGCACGGTGTCGAGAAGCCGGATCTTCGCCGCCGTGCGCGCGATCTCGGCTTCAGCGCCCTCGCTGGTGGCGCTCATGTCCGCCCCGCGCGGCGCATCAGCTCGGCGTGCATGCGCGCCTGCTGGCGCCGGCTACGGCAGCGGATCAGGTCGGTCATGCGCTGAAGGTGCGCTGTGCCGAGCACCCGGTGCAGGTGGATCCGCAGCTCATGCAAGGCATCCGCCGCACGGCCGAAAAGTGTATTATTCGTTTTCACGTTGTACTCCATCAGAGGCGCCCCGCCAGGGCGCCTTTCTTTTTTTCAAATTCGCCCGGGTCTCCTGCGGCTGTTTCTCTCCTCCTGCCTGCGGTGCGCTTCTTCGAACGTCAGGCGCTTTTTTGCTTTGTTGATTGCCGCTAGCGACGCCTGCCGCGGCGTCGGCTTCTGTGTGGTGGCGCGATGCTGGATCGACATCGCCCCGTACGAAAAGGCATCACCCGGGTGCGATGCCCAGTCGTGCTTCGGCTCGCGCGAGTAGATCTTCGTCTCCTCGTTGAACTCGTAGGACCATGAGCGCAGGCCCGCGAGCCCTTCCTTGCAGCGTGTGCGGTTGAAGTGGCAGAACGGCATGGCCAGGCGCGCCGCGTTGATGCGATCGGCAATCCGCGCGATCGGGACAATGCGCATCACCGTCGTATCGAACGCGTCGAGAAACTGCTCGATCACGCTTTTGCGCGCGCCAATGGTTTTCGCCCGCGCATCGTGCGGCAGCCAGATCCGCTTGATGGTGTAGGGCTTCGCCTTCAGCCGCTCTACCCAGTCCTCGGCGACGAGCCCGGTGTCCTGGTCGTAGTCGACGATTGCGATGCCGTTGGCCGAGGGCTCCCAGAACCACCATGCCGCGGTGTCGCGGCGTCCGAGGTCGGCGGAGATCTCGACATCAATCTGGCAGTCCACGTCGTCGTTTATGCGCCCCTGGCGCTCGGCGTCCTCGACGTACCGGCCGAGGATCGCGCCGACGTTCGAGGCGCTGAAGTCGCACCCGTACTCCTGCCGGTACAGCTCATCCGGCATGGATGCGCGCTCGTCGGCCAGCACATCAGCGGGGATCACGCCGCTTTGCTCGGCGGTCACGAGCGACGCATGCCAGGCGGGTGCGGTCAGCGCGTACTGGTACAGGTCGTGCCCGTGGTTGTAGCCGCGCGGGGTCGTCGCGAAGATTGCCCATCCGCCGTTTTCCGCGAGGATCGGGCGGATGTAGTCCCAGGCGCGCGGATCGGACAGCGCGAACTCAGAAAGCACGATGCCGATTGGTGGCGAGCCCATGAGGCTATTGAAGTTGTCCGAGCCGACAACCTGCCAGGTCGATCCACAGTGAAAGCGGATGAACATCTCGGAGTCGCGCGTCTGCGCGCGCACTGCCTGCGGGAACACCTCGTCAATGCGGCGCTTGCCGGTGTGCGGGTTGATGGCGTCCCAGATAACCTTGCGGCCTTGGGCGGCCTCCGGGAGCATGTGCCAGTACGTGCCGATTCGCTTGTGCGCGGCGACGCAGGTGTAGTGCAGCCCGACCTCGTCTTTGCCCGAACGCCGGTGCCAGATCGCGATTGCACGTTTGCCGCCGTGCTCGAGGTAGCTCCACAGCGGCAGTTGATGCGGGCGCGGGCGCCAGTTATTTGCGGGGAGTGTCAGCGTGCTCATGCGTGATCTGCGGTTGCACGCGCAGCGCTTCTTGCCTGGTCGCGAAGAGGATCGGACCGTCGGTGAATTGCACAATCTGAATCGTCGCGGGCGCCGTGCCGCTCACGTTCATTTCGGTCGGGATCAGGCGCGCGGCGATCTTGTAGAACTCGGTCTGGTTTTTCTTTGCCCACTTCGCGAATGCCGCGTCGCCACCAATCGAGTTGAAGGCGCGCATCGTCGCTTCCTTGAAGGCGATCGTGATCTTGTTGCGCGAGCCGAGCTTGCGGCCGGCGCCTGGTCGCTTTCCCCCTGGCCCTTTGCGCACCGGCGGCGCAACAGGATTTGCGACCTTAGGCACTCTTGCGCCCTGCCTGGCGTGCGTGCCGGATCGCGTCGAGGCCCGCACCCAGGTCCGAGCGCAGCGTGTCCGGGATCTCTTTGCCGGGCGCCGCCTGCGCGGGTTTCGACTTCTCGCCCGAAGCTTGAGCCTTCGCCCGGGTTGTCGGATTGCTCCAGATCGCGGCCTCGTACGCTTGCGCGAGCGTCATCGGACGGCCCTCGTCCCGTGCTGCGCTGAGCAGATCGCGCACGTCGCCTACCACTTCATCGAAGTGCGGGCGGAGCGCGTTCCCGGCCTTGTCCTTTGCCTCAGCGAACTGCATCACATAGTTCGTGTTCGCCCGGTCCTGCTGGATCTGGAGCGACTGCGCGTACGCGTGATCCCCCGCCTTGAGGGCGCGCTCCTGCTCTTGCGACCAATGGTGATTCGCCTGCGCCAGGATCGAGTCCTCCCGCGAAGCGGCGCTCAAGGGCGCCGGGTTCGCGGAGTCGTACTCGCGCGACAGGTCGCCTCGAAGCGAGCCCTCGGTGTGCGAGGGCTGATCGCCATCATTTGGCTCGCTCTTGCTCGATACCTCGTCGTAGGATTTTTCGAAGTCGCTACGCACGCTCGAGGGTTCCCAACTCGCGGCGGCCCTCGCGCCGCCGCCCGGGTTCAATGCCGCGAAGTTTTCAGAGCCGCCGGCGTCGGCGGGCGCGCTTGGTGCTGTTGCTTCACTCATCGCATTTCCTTTTCAGTGGTGTAGAGTTTCCGCATGGACGACCTGCGCCCGCTTGCAATCACTCTGGGAATATTTTTCTGGGGCATCGTGATCGCCTTAGCGAAGGGGCTCGGCAGCGACAGCCCCGGCGCCGAAGCTCGCCGGGCCCAGGAGCGCCGCGACGCGTTTGTACGACTGGGGCGTAAGCTCGGCCGCGCGGTTCGGTATCTCCGCGGCCATAGCATCTGAGACGGTCCTGCGGTTCGCCAGGACCTTGTGCCCGGCAGACAGTAGCGAGAGCGTCGAGGGCACGCCCGGCACCTTCGAAAAAGCGGAGAGCGCCCATCCGGCATTGTTCGAAAAGTTGACGGACGCAGCCGCCGGCGTGCTGTTCACGTAGGCCCCGACGCGCCCCAGCGCCTTCATCTGCCAGACCTCATCGCGCGTGAACATCGCAGCGAGCTTCTCGTCGCCGAGATCGCGCAGAAGCTTGGCGTAGCGGTTCGGCTGGAACAGGGCATCGCCTGCCGGGTTCTCCCCGAAGGCTGCACGCACGAGTTGCCCGCCGACTTGCTCGCGCATTTCGCGCAGGGCGCCCGGATTCTCTTGCCTGAATACATCGGCCAGCGCCTTCACATCGTTCGTCTTGCCGTTCACGAGGAAGCGCTGCACGAAGTCGTCGGGTGCGATCTTGTTCTCGACTGCGGCCTTGAGCGCCGGCACGGCCTCCTGCAGCTGGAAGCGCTTGGCGGCCGCCTCGCGCGCCTTGGCGAACGCCCCGCCCTGGTCGTCGGCGGCGAGTACTGCGTTTTTCACGGCACCCCGCAGGGTGTCGAGGGCGCCGGCCTCGGCTTTCCGCATCGGGTCGTAATTCTTGTTGATGGTCTGGAGCAAGTCCTCGGCGTCGGCGACGGAAAAGACTTTCTTCTGCGTGCCGCCCATGAGCCCCAGCTCGGACATGCGCACCTTGATCGCGCCCGGAATGTTCTTTGTCCCGAAGTCGCGGGTGATCGCTTCGAAGTCCTGCGCGAGGCCCTGCAGCGGGACTTCGAGGTCCCGGCCGGTTGAAGCGCGAGCGGTCGCGTATTCGGTGCTTACAAATTTACGCAATCGTTCGTCTACTTCGTTGAGCGATGCGACGAAACGCTCGCCGGCCGGGTACGCAGCCGGTGCATCCTTGCCGCCGAACCCGCCGACGCGTTCAGCAAGCGCCCGGTTCTGCTCGGAGAAGCGCGCCTGCAGGGGCTCGCCCACGTTCGCCACGCCGCGCAGGTTGCGCTCGTTCGCGAATTGGATCGGGTCGCGCGTGATCTGCCCGCGCGTCGGGGCAATGCCCACGGTGTCGAAATCGGCCTTGCGCATGAGGGCGGCCGGATCGAGCCGACGGCCGGTGCGCAGCGCCTCGGTCGCCTGCATGCGCAGGCTCTGCATGAGCGCGTTGGGTACGTCCGAAGCTTTGGCCCCGACTTCGGCCAGCACTTCCTCGATTGCGCGATCGGCTTCCACCGATGCGCGCCTGGATAGCTCCTGACGGTCCGTGTAGCCCTGCAGGCGCCGCCCTACTGCGTCACTCAGCTTGCCGAGCACGGGCGCAAGCATGGCCCCGCTAAGCGCGCCTACACCCGCCTGCGTGGCCTTCATGGTGAGGAAGTCGCCCCGCGTGTCCGTAACCGGCGTCAGGGCGCCGCCAGCGGCCCCTGCTGCAGCGCCGACGCCTACCCTGCCCATCGTAGTGGCTGCCGCCGGCAAGCGCGCTGCAAGCGCCAGGTTGGCCGGGCTGAGGACGTTTCCGCCCAACCGCGCAAAGTCGAATCCCGGATCAGCGCCGCCGGTTGCCCGGCGAGACGCTTCGTAGTCGCGCTCGTTCCCGGCGACGCCCTCGTCAACGCGCTTGGCCTCCGATCCAAGGAATTCGGAAACCCGGTTCGGGTAGGCTCCGCCGGCCGATGCCACGTAGCCCAACGCGCGAGGAAGCATCTGGGCTCCTGCGTCGATGGGATCGCGGATGCCCTGCAGCATGCGCATCGGAAGGGTCGACTGCACGCGCTGGCGCTGCGTAGGCGGCTCCTGCGGCTGCGCAGGGGCTTGGGCGCCCGGTTGCCACTGAGAGGCCGCAACGCGCGTGAGCTGGTCCTCTGTTGCGCCCTCGGGACCCTCGATACGGAGGATTGATCCGTCCGGCGCTTGGACCTTGTAGATCGGCATTACCAGTCCGACCTTTCAACCCCGAGCACTCGGAAGCCGGATGGCGCCTGCCTGCGCTCCTGTCCGTCGTATGCGCGCTGCGCGTTGCCCGAGGCATTCGACATACCCGAGGCTGCGAGGCGGCGAGCGCCAGCCTTTTGCGAGATCACCCCGGGCGCGTCGCCGATCTGCGGGAAGTAGGTCCGGATCTCCCGGTCCATTTCCTCATCGCCGATCACTGCGCCCGATTCCTTACGCAGCTTGGCGCGAACCCAGTCCTCTTGCGCCTGGTAATACTGCTGCCGGGTTGGATCGCGCGCCGCGTTCGCCGCGGCCTTGCCGACGAAAGGCAGGCTCGCGGCCATGCTTTCGAGGGCGCCGGGCTTGCCGCTGGTCGAGAGCGTTCCGATCACGTCCTCGGCGCGCAGCATGCGGTCCGCAAACGACGCGGTAACGCGCTGGGTATCCGTCACCCTGCCCTGATCGAGCGCGTCGCGTGAGCGCGCGTCCGTCATGTTCTGCCCGCGCAGCGAAACCCCGCGACCCAAGGCCCCCTCCGATCGCGTGCGGCTGTCCGTCATGTCCTGGCCCCGCATGGTCGTGGTCGACGTCAGATCCTGCCCGCGCATGGTCACGTTGGCCCCGAGGATCGCGCCCCCGCCCGGTGTCTCGTGCCGGCGGTCGCTGCCCGTCTCGCGCAGCGCTGCGTCGGGCGTTACGCCCTTGGCCAGTTTCGAAACGATGTTCCCGCGTTCGTCCATCAGGCCGATGTGCGAGCCCAGGTCGACCCGCTCGAGCTTCTGCTTGCGAAAGGAATCCTCGAGCGTCGCCTTCGCCAGTTCGCCCGTCATGCCGAGATTGCCCGCGAGCTGCATTGCGGCCGTGCGGTTCGTCTCCTGCGTCGGATTGAACGCCGGCATGTAAATTTCGTCGTCCGTGCCGGCCTCGCCTCGGTAGCCGGCGGGGCTTGCCGTGGTCGCCCGCTCGTGCTGCCCGAGCGCATCGGCGACCATCGCGACATTGCGCTCCGTCAGAGACTTTTCCTCGACGTCGAGCGCCTTGCGATCTCGCTCCCCGAAATATGCCTGCACACTCGGCGCGATCAGCTCAAGAGCATGGACTCGTTGCCCCGGCGGTTTCGGCGCGATCGGCATCAGTGCTTGAGCGATCATCGCGGTGTTCGCCTTGCGCCGCCGTGCGATGTTCTCGGCCTCGAGCTTCTGCGCTGGGGTGAGAAACAGGTTTGCCATGTCAGTGCCTCGTTTGTGCGCCGGCGGCGCGTGCAGCGTTCAGGTGCGCTACGTCCTCGTCGATCGCGGCGGCGATCACCTCCAGGCGCCGCGATACCTCGGCGTGAGCCTCGGGGTGGCGCTCGGCCATGTACACGCGCTTGCCCTCGTTCTCGAAAAGGTGCGCGGTGCACATTCGGCAGTCGAGAGACGTATCGACGTACGCGTAGTGCTCAGGCAGCCCGATCGGCTTGTCGGCCAGGTACGCGTGCACGTCCTCGCTGCTCCATTCGAGGATCGGAAAGAGGTATTGCACTCCCTCGACAATGTCACCCGAGCGCATCGGCGTGGTCTGCATTTCGTCGCGGCGCATGCCTCGGATCACGAGCGTTGCGCCCAGTTCCTTCATTGCACGCACGGCCGGCGTCATCAGGTTTTCGAAGCAGCACGCCCAGAACGATTGCAACGGCTGGCGCGGATGCGGCCACATGATGTTCTGAATATTCCGCTGGCTGCGGATCGGCAGCACGTCAGTCGGGTAGCCCCAGTACTCGATATGCGCGGGCTGATCGCTTTTCACTTCAACGAAGTTCGGCACGAGCGCGCGAACGCGGTCCATCAGCGCGAGCGTTTCCGGGAATGCGTCCTGCGTGTTAACCCAGACGACAGTGATCCGCGGCCAGTGATCCTTGAGCAGCCACAGGCACGCGAGCGAATCCTTGCCCCCGGAGAATTGCAGTACCGGCTTTTCGTGCTTGGCGACAATCGCGAGGTCGATCCAGTCCATCAGAAAAACGCGGCGGCCATCGTCGCGGCGGCGCTGAGGCCCGCATTGCCCTGCCCGACATCCGCTTTGTAGCCCTCCGTCTGCCCCTGGTATTGCCGCGTCAGCGCGTTCTGCTCATTGTTGAACGCGTTCGCTACGTTCGGGTCGGTGCCGCCGCCGCCGGGCGGCGCCTGCATCTGCGTGAGGCCGAGGAGTTGGGCGAGCTCGTTGAAGCGTTGCTGGCGCTCCTGTAGCTGGCGCTGGCGCTGCTGCTCCTCGAAAGACATCTCATTGCCGAAGGCGGCCTGATTACCCTGCATGAAGCGCTGGTAGTCGTCGCCGAATTCCGTACCTTGCTGCTGGCGCGTGGAGATCTGCCGGGCGTAATCAGCTTGCTGCTCGGCCGACATTTGCCCGCGGGTCGCGAGCTGGCGCCCGAAATCGTCCTGTACTTCTCCCGTCTGCTGCTGGCGCGTCGAGATCGCGCGCCCAAACTGGTTCTGCTCTTCGTTGGCGCCCTGGATAATCGAATCGAGGGACGCCCGGGTGTACGCATCGGCGCGCTCGCGCCCGAAAACTCCGTTCGCATCACCATAGGCTTCCGAGCCGATGGGCAGGCCCTGATTCACGAGCCTCTGGTCGAGCTGCTCTTGCATGCGGTCGTACGTCGGGTCGAGGTTCAGGCGGGATTTGTCGTACACGGCCTTACGCACTGCATCGCCGTTCACGTTCGGGGCGAACTTACCGAGGTCCTGCACGTTCGGATTGAACGTGCCCATGTCGCGGACGTTCGGGTTGAACGTGCCCATGTCGCGGACGTTCGGGTTGAAATCGCCGTATGCCGTGCGCATGCTCGGCTGGCCGCCGCTCATGCGATCGAGCGCCGATCGCGCGCCACCGCCGGCCGGATCGAAGCTGAACGGATCGCTCGGCAAGTTGTTGAGCCCGGACTGCGCGCGCCCGAGCATCGACATCGCGATCGAGTTGTACGAGTCGTATTTCGCGCGCTCGGCCGGTGAAAGGTCTGTCTCGAGCGTCCAGGGCGCGTCGTACTGGCCACCGCGAGCCGCCCCGCCGCCGTCCGCGCTCGGCGCATCGGGCTCCCATTGCGGGAGCGCACCCTCGCCGCCTCCATACTCGACCCAGCGCCCTCCAGGGCCGCCCGGTGCGCTCGTCGTCGCTGCGGGCATCGCAGGTGCTCCGGGCACTGCGGGAGGAATCCAGCGCTGCGTACCGAAGGGCGAGCGTTGGTCATAGCGCGATGCCGCGATCTGGATGCGCGGGTCGGGGACCGGAGGCGGCGCGGGGGAACTTCCGCCTTTGTCGATACCGAGGATGAAGAACTCGCCGAGCAGGAATTTTCGAATGAGGCGATGAATTAGCATTTCGAGCTCTCCATTTCCATCATTGCTGCCGCAACCATTTCGCGGCCTCGCTGTACAGCATCCCGAACACAATCATGTCGACGTTGCCCTCCGATGCTTCGCGCAGAACGCCCTCCTGCTGCGCGCCGAGTCGACGCACGAGCTGCAGCGATGCGATGTTGTCTGCGCGAACGAGGAAGGTGCAGCGGTGCAGTTTCCACTGCAGGAACACCGTCGAAAAAATCGCGTTCAGCGCCCGACGCGTCGGCCAGGTCCGTGTCCCGTCCGTAAAAATGCTCAACTGGCAACCGCGGCGCGCGAAATCGCTGTAGACCACAACCCAGACGATGCGCGCGCCCTCGACG
>Ga0163144_10030327_pt1 | contig 10348 bp, 8 predicted proteins | sample OliLak19BULKMAT1_FD_123175 | JGI IMG/M metagenome (GOLD analysis project Ga0163144, IMG submission 123175) | Freshwater microbial mat bacterial communities from Lake Vanda, McMurdo Dry Valleys, Antarctica - Oligotrophic Lake LV.19.BULKMAT1 | ecosystem: Environmental > Aquatic > Freshwater > Lake...
GCTGGAGTTCCTGATGCGCCACGCCGGTCAGTCGGTGACCCGCACCATGCTGCTGGAGAAGGTGTGGGAGTACCATTTCGACCCCCAGACCAACGTCATCGACGTCCACATCAGCCGCCTGCGATCCAAGATCGACAAGGGTTTCGACCACGCGATGCTGCAGACCGTGCGCGGGGCGGGATATCGGCTGGAGGCCTAGCGGCCGCATGCAGTTCCCCTCCCTCTTTCGCCGCACGCCTTTCCGGCTGACGCTGCTGTTCCTCGCCCTGTTCGCGGCGGCGGCGAGCGCGATCCTGGCCTATGTCTATATCGCCTCGGCCTCGGAGGCCCAGGCCCGGGCGCGGTCGGATGTCGAGGCCGAGAATGGGACGCTGACGGCGATTTACCGCGAGCGGGGTCCGGATGCGTTGAACCAGGCCCTGGTCGACCGCATCCTGACCGGCGGACCGTTCCTGTATCTGTATATGGACGCTCGGGGCCAGGGCATCACCGGCAACCTCAGCGTTACGGCCGAGGACGCGGACGGCGCGGCGGAGCGCCGATCCCTGAACGAATCCCCGATCGCCGACTATGAGGGCGGCGAGCAATGGGCGACCTTCCGCTTCACGGACACCGAGGCCGACGGCAAGGTGGTGCGCAAGGAGGCCTTCGGCGTCCAGACCACCCTGTCAGGCGGCGAGATGCTCTATGTCGGCAAGGACCTGGGGGACACCGAGGCCTATCTGACGCGCCTGACCCAGGCGCTGTGGCTGGCCATGGGCATGGTGCTGCTGCTGGGGGCCGGGGGCGGCCTGCTGATCAGCCGTAACGTCGAAAAGGCGATGGGACGGCTGAACACCGTGGTCGCGGCGGTGCAGGAGGGTGACCTGAAGGCGCGCGTGCCCGTGCGCAACTCGGGCGACGAACTCGACGAACTGGGCCAGGGGCTGAACCGGATGCTGGAACGGCTGGAGGGGTCTATGGCCTCGATCCGGCACGCGGGGGACGCCATTGCCCACGACCTGCGCTCGCCCCTGACGCGGATGCGGTCCAGGCTGGAGGTTGCGCTGATCGACGCCGAGAGCGGGCGGATCGACGGTGCCGACGCCTTGCAGGTTGCGCTGGATGAGGCGGACGCGCTGCTGAAGACCTTCAACACCGTGCTCGCAATCGCCCGGCTGCAGGCCGCGGCGGGACGGGCACCGGAGGCGGGGGTCTTCGACGCCGCAGAACTGGCCGCCGACATGGCCGAACTTTATGAACCCGCCGCCGAGGACAAGGGCCTGGAGTTCTCCGCCGAGATCGAGACGGGCCTGATGATCGAGGGGTCTCGCCCCTTCCTCGCCCAGGCCCTGGCCAATGTCATCGATAACGCCATCAAATACACACCGGCCGGCGGCGCGGTGATGCTGCGCGCCCGCCGGCGCTCGTCGGGCGAGATCGAATACTCCGTAACCGACACCGGCCCGGGCGTTCCGGAGGAAGATCGCGGCCGGGTCATCGAACGCTTTGTACGCCTCGACAACAGCCGCACCGAGGCGGGCTCGGGTCTGGGGCTGTCGCTGGTCGGGGCGGTGATGGAGGCACACACGGGCCGGATCCAGCTGGACGAAGGGCCGGGGGCTTACGGCGGATCCGGACCCGGGCTGCGGGTCGCCCTGGTCCTGCCGCCGGCGGTCGAGGGATGAGCGGCTCTCCCCTCCGCGACCGGCTGGGCCCTTGCGGCCCTGTGATCGACGCAGAGGCGGCTCTGCGCGCACACGAGCGGCTGGCCGCGCTGGCGGCGGATGACGGCTGGGCTCCTCGGCTGGATCGGTCGTGGCCGGCCCTGGCTCCTGTGTTCGCGGCGTCGCCCTATCTGTTCGGCCTCGCCCGCCGCTGGCCGGATCGGTTGCAGGCCGTTCTCGACGATCCGCCCGAAACCCGGCTGCAGGACATCGTCGCTCGTACGATCGACCTGACCGGCGGGGCGGACGACATGCGTGTCCCGCTTCGGCGGCTGAAGGCGGAGCTGCATCTGCTGACCGCCGTGGCGGACCTGGGCGGGGTCTGGGATCTGGATCAGGTCACCGGGGCCCTCAGCCGGTTCGCCGACGTGGCCTCGCGCGCGGCCCTGTCCGCAGTGGCCGAGGACCTGCGGCGGCGCGGCAAGCTGCTGACCGCCGCCGACGATACGCGCGGCCCGATCCCCGGCCTGTTCGGCCTGGCCATGGGCAAGCACGGCGCATTCGAGCTGAACTATTCCTCCGACATCGACCTCAGCCTGTTCTTCGATCCGGACCGCCTTGCCCCGGTGCTGGCCGAGGGGACGGAGGGGCAGGGGCTGGTGAACCGCGTGGCCCAGGGCGTGGCGGCCCTCCTGTCGGAGCGAACCGCCGACGGCTATGTGTTCCGGGTCGATCTGCGGCTGCGACCCGATCCGTCCTCTACGCCGCCCGTCGTCGCCGTGCCCATGGCCCTCGACTACTATGAGAGCGTCGGCCAGAACTGGGAGCGCGCCGCCTTCATCAAGGCCCGCGCGATCTGCGGCGATTTCGGCGCGGCGGACGAGTTCCTGAAGGCCCTCGTCCCCTTCGTCTGGCGCCGCAGCCTCGACTACCAGGCCGTTCTCGACATCCAGTCGATCAAGCGACAGATCCATGTTCACAAGACCGGCGAGGGTCTGGTGGCTGCGGGGGCCAACCTGAAACTGGGGCGCGGCGGTATTCGCGAGATCGAGTTCTACGCCCAGACCCAGCAGCTGATCCTGGGCGGGCGCGACCCCTCCCTACGCAGTTCCCGGACGGTTGACGCGCTTGCCGCGCTGGCCGCCCGGGGCCATCTGCCGGCCGAGGTCGCTACGGAGATGACCGCAGCCTATGTCGAGCTCCGGGGTCTTGAGCACCGGGTGCAGATGCTGGAGGACGAACAGACCCATATCCTGCCGGACGAGCCGGGGCGTCGCGCGGCCGTGGCGGCGCTGGCGGGGCAGGGTGATCTGGCGGTCTTCGACGCGCGTGTCGAGGCCCTGCTGCAAGGGGTCAACCAGCGCTACGGGGCCCTGTTCGAGGGAGAGGAGGAACTGTCCTCGCCATTCGGCAGCCTGGTCTTTACGGGCGTCGACAACGACCCCGAGACCCTGGCGACGCTGCATCGGATGGGCTTTTCCGAGCCGGCCGGCGTCGCCGAGACAATCCGGTCTTGGCACCATGGACGCATCCCGGCGACGCGCTCGGTGCGGGGACGCGAACTGTTCACGCGGCTGGCCCCGCGCCTGCTCACCGCCCTCGCCCGGACGGGCGCGGCGGACGCGGCCTTCCGCCGTTTCTCGGTCTTTTTCGCCGGCCTTTCGGCGGGGGTGCAGGTCCAGGCGCTGTTCCTGAACCAGCCCGAACTGTTCGAACGCATCGTCGGCGTCATGGCCTTCGCACCCCGGCTGGCGCGGACGTTGGGCCGCTATCCGGCCGCGCTCGATTCCATGCTGGACGCACGGTTCGAGACCGAGCTGGGCGTCAACACCGGCCTGTTCGACCAAATGGCGGAGGAGGCCGAAACCGCCGGGGATTTCGAAGGGGCGATGAACGCCGTGCGTCGCCTGTACCGCGAACAGGCCTTTCGGATCGGCATACAGACCCTCAGCGGCCGGGTCGGACCGGAGGCGGCGGGCCGGGGGTTTACCAATCTGGCCGATGCGGTGATGCGCACCCTGTCGGCGGTGGCGCTGCGCGAGACCGGGCGGCTGGGCGGCACCATGCCCGGGGCGGTTGCGGTCATCGCCCTGGGCAAGGCGGGTTCGGGCGAGATGACGGCGGGGTCGGATCTGGACCTGATGACCGTCTATGACGCGCCGCCGGAGGTGACCTCGGCCGGCAGGGGCTGGTCGGCGGACACCTTCTACGTCCGTTTCACCCAGCGGCTGATTTCGGCCCTGTCGGCGCACACGGCCGAGGGCGGCCTCTATGAGGTCGACATGCGGCTGCGCCCTTCGGGCTCGAAGGGGCCCGTGTCGGTGCCGCTTTCGGGCTTTCGGACCTATTATCAGGGCGAGGCGGAGACCTGGGAGTTCATGGCCCTGACCCGCGCCCGGGTAGCCTGGGCCAGCGATCCGACGTTCGGTGCCCGCGTGGCGGCGACGGTCGAGGCGACGCTGCGCCGGCCCCGACCGGGCGTAAAGGTGGCCGCCGACGTCCGGGCCATGCGCGATCTGATGGAGCGCGAGCGGAGGGCGCACGGCTTCTGGGACCTGAAACTGGTGCCCGGCGGGCTTGTGGACGCCGAGTTCGTGGGCCAGTTCAGACAGCTGCAGCTTGCAGCCGGAGGCCTGCCGCCCAGTGTGTCCACCCTGGATCAGCTCTCGGGTGACCCTGCGCTCAGGGACAGCTGGGCCTTGCATCAGGCGCTGGCCCAGCTTCTCGCCTGCGCCTTCGACGACAGGGGCGATCCGGAGGGCGAGTCCGACATCTTCCGCGCGCGTCTGGCCGAGGCGGCGGGCGAACCCGACTTCGGCACCCTTCGCCGCCGGCTGGAGCGTATTCGCAAGGCGGCCCGCGAAGCCTTCGACAGGGCTCTGCCGCCATCGCGCGACGGATCAGCGCCCCGGCCGCGTTAGAGTGGCTGCGGGGGCTTTCGGGGCGGGTCGTGAGACTGACCCCATCGGAGACGACAGTATGAAAAAGACAACCTTGGCCGTCGGTGCCGCGATCGCAATGACCGTCCTGGCCGGTGGATCGGCTCTGGCCCAGAATGAGGCTCGGCCCGATCGGGGTCTGCGCGCCGACGCCGACGGCGACGGCCGCATCAGCCGTGCCGAATTCGTCGATCGCCGCATCACCCGCCTGACCGCAGTCGACGCCAACCGCGACGGCTCCGTCAGTGTCGAAGAACGTCGTTCGGGCGTCGAAACCCGTCGCAACCAGCGCGTCTCGGCCCGGTTCGAAAGGCTCGACCAGGACAGCGATGGCGCTGTCAGCCGCGAGGAGCTCACGGCTGACAGCGAAATGCGCGGCGAACGAGCCGGGCGTGGTGGCCGCCACGCTATGGGTGGACGAGGCGGTCATCGCGGCGGTCTTGGCGGCGGCGAACGGGGACCCCGCGCAGAGGCGGCCGGTCCGTTCAGCATCGCCGAGGTCCAGACGCGCATGGCGACACAGTTCGACCGGATCGACGCCGACAAGGACGGCTTCGTCACGCTCGATGAGCGTCGCGCAATTCGCGACGGCATGCGGGAGCAGCGCCGCGCCCGCCAAACCATCGGTCAGCCGTCGCCTTCGGCGACCGCTTCGGAGTAGGGTCGGTGGGGACGGTCGCGCGTGTTTGGCCGTCCCGCCTGTCCGGAAGGGGACCGATTGGTCGCTGCCACCGATCCCGACGAGGAACTGTTGCGCCGCGTGGGTCAGGGCGACCCGGCAGCCATTCAGGCCATGGTAGGGCGGAAGTTGCCGCGCATGCTGGCGCTCGCCTACCGCATGCTGGGTGATGCCGTGGAGGCCGAGGACGTGGCCCAGGAGGCGATGCTCAGGGCCTGGAAACAGGCCCCGCGCTGGCGGCCCGGCCAGGCCAGGTTCGACACCTGGCTGCACCGGGTCGGGCTCAATCTGTGCTACGACCGTCTGAGACGGCGTCGGGAAGTGCCGACGGCGATGCCACCGGACCGGCCGGATCCCGGACCGGCCCCGGATCGTGGCCTTCTGGCGGCGGAGCTCGGCGCGCGCGTGCATCGGGCGCTTCAGGCCCTGCCACAACGCCAGCGCGAGGCCGTCGTACTGTGTCACTATCAGGAACTGACCAATATCGAGGCCGCAGGTTTGATGGAGGTCAGCGTAGAGGCTCTGGAGAGCCTGCTGTCGCGGGGACGAAGAACCCTGCGGCTTTCGTTGGCGGATCTGGCCCCCGGCGCTGAACCGGCGGGAGAAGGAGGACGAGGATGAATGCCCGGCGCATGACCGAAGGTCGCATCGCCGAACTGGCCGAGGCCTGGGGCGGTGACGTGCGGCGCTGGCCCGAGGGCGAGCGGGAGGCCGCGCGCGCGTGGATCGAAGCCCATCCGGACGCTGCGGACCGCGCCCTGTTCGAAGCACGCCAGACGGACGCGGCCCTGGACGCTGCGCCGCGACTGGCAGTGTCCGCCGCCCTGCGCGATCGCGTCATCGCCTCGGCCGTCGGCGCGGGCCTGAGGGTTCGAGCCGCCTGGCCCGGATTGCGGCGGCTGCTGTGGCTCGGCGGGGCCGGCTGGGCCGCAGCCGCCTGCGCCGGCGTGGTGTTCGGCGCGACGCTGAGCGGTCATCTGGCGCTCGAGCGCCAGGTCGAGGCCGTTCTCGACCTGGCGTCCATGACGGGCCTCGACGATACGGCGGTGCTGGGTTGAACGCGCGCGCCATCGCCCTCGCCCTGGGCACAGCCCTCGCGATCTCCTTGGCTGGTAATCTGTTCGCGGCCACGGCGGCCTATACGGCCCTGACCGGCGAGAGCCGCATCGAGCGTCGTCAGGACGGCGGAGAGGCGGATGATCGCCGTCCGGCCATGCGCGATTTGATCGCCGACCTTGACCCCGGAACGCGCCGCTCCGTTCGAACGGCCCTGCGCGATGCGGGCCTGCGCGCTCGCGAGGATTTCCAGCAGGCCCGGCAGGCGCGCCGCGACGCGGTCGCCGCCGCCGTCGCCGAGCCCTATGATCCGGCGCTCGTTGCCGCACTTCTGGAGCAGTCCCGCCTTGCAGATGCACGCGGCCGCCGCAGTCTGGAGACCGATACCCTCGCCATCCTCGGGACGCTCAAGCCGGCAGACAGGGCAGCGTTCGCGCACATCCTGAACGCCCGAAGTCGAGGGGGCGGCGGGGGTCGATCTCCGGCAGGCGATCCGGCGCCGGAACCGCGCTGACCGTCACTATGCTGCCCGCGCCTGCTCGACAGGGGCCGCCTCGGGGCGGCGCATGGGGATGTCGAAGCTGACGGTCGTGCCCACGCCGGGCTCACTTTCCATAAGCATGCGCCCATGGTGCAGTTCGATCAGCGCCTTGGTCAGCGACAGACCGAGGCTCGTGCCCTGGGTGGTCTTGGAGTGCTGACCTTCGACCTGTTCGAACGGGTTTGCGAGACGTGCCAGATCTTCGGCGGCAATGCCGATACCGGTGTCAGTCACCGCAATGCGGACGCGGTTATGTCCCAGACGCTCTGCCGACACGGTGATTTCGCCGCCTTCCGGCGTGAACTTCACGGCATTCGAAATCAGGTTGAGCATCACCTGCTTCAGACCGCGATAATCGGCTTCAATCTCGGGCAGTTCGGGCGCGTTCAGGATCAGTGCCAAGCCCGATTCCTGCGCCTTGCCGCGCATCAGCCGGATCGCGTCATCGCAGATGTCCTTCAGCGATACGGGCTCGTAGTGGAGCGTCATCTTGCCCGCCTCGATCTTGGCCATGTCGAGGATGTCGTTGATCAGGCTCAGAAGATGCTGGCCGGACGTGAGGATGTCGCCCGCATAGCCCTTGTACCGCGCGTCACCCAGCGGGCCGAACATCTCGCCCGCCATGATCTCGGAAAAGCCGTTGATGGCGTTCAGCGGCGTGCGCAGTTCGTGGGACATATTGGCCAGGAACTCTGACTTGGCCTGGTTGGCCGATTCGGCTCTGGTCATGGCGATCTCGTATTTGCGCGCCAAGAGGCTGAGCTTCTCCTGGCTGGCCTCCAGTTGATCGACCGTGATGCGCAGGGAACCGGCTGCCTTCTGGCGCTCAACTTCCTGGCGACGGATGGCGGTCACGTCGGCGGCCGTGACCACGGTGCCCCCGTCGCCGGTGTAGCGTTCCGCCAGCTGCAGAACCCGTCCGTCGTGGAGCTCCACCTCGCGCGCACCGGCCCGGCCCTCGGCCGAAGGCCGGTCGGTCTTGATGGCCAGCGAGGCTATGCGGTTCAACTCGTCCTTGAGGGCACCTTTCCTCACCGCCTCGTCGGTGAAGCCGAAGGCGTCCTTGAAGGCCTGGTTCCAGAGAACCAGCCGGCCATGCTTGTCGAACAGGACGAAGGCATCGGACACGCTCTCGATCCCGTCCCTCAGCCGGTTCTCGGCGGCCTGGGCCTGGGCCCTGGCGCGCCGCGCCTCGGTGATGTCCAGCGCAACGCCCAGGATGACGGAGAAGCCGTCATCGCCCCGCGCGCCCCGCGCCTGGCCCCTCGCGTCGATCCAGCGGACGCCCCCGCCCTCAAGCGGCACGGGAAAACTGACCTCGAAGGCGCCGAGCGTCGCCGCCTGCCGCAGGGCGTGCTGAACCAGATCGCGATAGCGGGGATGGATGCGCGCCATCACCGTCTCGGCCTTGGTAGGCCCGCCGTCAGACAGGCCCAGAAGCTCCGCCATGAAATCCGAGACCGTGACATCACCGCATGCGAGGTCCCATTCCCAGACGCCGCAGCGTGCGGCTTCCACGGCCACGCGGAAGCGGTGTTCGGTCTCGGCCCAGACCGTTGCCGCCCTCGACTGGCGCCACCGCTGCATCAGCGCCAGCCCGAGCACGAGCACGCCGAGGCCCAGAGGCGCCACAAGCAGCCAAAGGTCGCTGATGAACGCTGCCGCGCCGGTCGCTTCCCGACGCCAGGCCACCACGACCAGACCGGTATCACCGACGGCCGCCGAGGCGGCCTCCACCGCCTCTCCGGGCCGCGGCGTTCCGTGCACCGGCGTGCGCGAGCCGGTCAGGGCGGCCAGGTCGATGCCCAGCCGCTCGCCAAGGGAAACGCCGCCATCGCCTGCGATGACTCCGTCGGTCGGCGAAACCACCAACGTGCGCCCGGGCTCGCGACCTTCGACCGGCGTGCGGGCCACGACTGCGTCGTTACTCGACAGCAAGGCCTGCCGATCCTGTGCTGGTCGGATCCCGACCATGCGGGAAGACGCCAGCGGCTGGAAATCGCCGGCTGTCGCGCCCGTGGTGGCCCGCAGCCGCCCATTCGCGTCGAGAACGGCGAAGGCGCTGGCTGGCGCAACAGCGCGCGCCGCCTCGACGGCGTCCAGCGGGCGGTCCGGCCGGCTTTCCAGGGCCCGGGTTGCGGCGACCAGTCCAATGCGGGCGCGGGCCAGCCGGGCGTCCAGAGTGGCCGCGCCAAGGTCGGCCTCGCGATGCAGCGCCTCGGCGCGCAGCACGGCCGCTTCGCGCGCGGGGCGGGTGCTCTCGCGCGCGAACAGAACGACATAGATGGCCAGGCCCAGGGTCAGCGCGAGGACCAGCACCCGGCCCCAGGCGGGCAGGCCTTCAGTGCGGTCCGTGGACCGCCGTCCTCGCTGCTGGATGCGGCGCTCGCTGCCCCGCAAGGCGCTCTCCCCGACAGGATCGCAGCGTTCCCGGCCAGGGGCGGCGGGGCCAGACGCAAGCGATTCGATGACGCCACGGAATCTAGGCTGCGTCGGCGAATCCTGTCGAGGTTTGGTTAACGAAACCTGACCGATGGGAGGTCAGGCTGCGCGCGCTCTCGGCGATGCGGCGCTCGCCGTCTCCGGCGCAGCGACCAGCACGTCCGTGACCGACTTCAGAAGGTCGCGCGCCTCGCGCGCCAGGGTGAGGGTCTCGGGTGGCGCATCGTCGGGATTTTCGGCCACTGCATCGACCAGCGTCCGAGCCAGGGCCATCAGGCGCGGCGCGGCCGCGATCAGCCGGGCCTGGAACTCGATCCGGTGAGGATCGCGATCATACTCCGCGCCAGGCACGCGCCAGCCGCCCCAGTCGGCCTTGTCGGTGACCACGACCGGATAGGTGCCGGGAGCCGGATGGTGCGGAACGTCCTCGGCCGACTGCCACTTGTTTCGCGCGCGCAGCAGTCTCCACCCGCCGAGGTCGCCGTCGGCGTCGTCCTGGCTGGGCAGAAGCAACTCGGACCCCTGGAACTCACGCCCCAGACCGACATCATAGGTGACCTTGACCGGTTCCTCGAAGCCCTTGGCCCAGACGGGCTGGACCTTTTCGATCTGGGCCCAGGCCCCGACACACTCGACCCAGACCTTCTGGCCCTTCTGGAATTGCGCGCGCGCCATGGTGTTCCCCGCTGCTTGACGGCCACCCTGCCCCGGGTCGCATTGATGCGGAGTTTCGAGACAGGGTGAACCCCCGATGAACCCGGGTCCGTCCATTCGGCCGGGACATCGTCTCCAGGGCGTCGTCCGCAGACCCCTCCTTCACGCCGTCCGTGGCCGTTCATTTACCTGACGGCTGCACAACAGCCGGCTCAGGGTCGTGTCAGCTTCGCCGTGGTTTTCTGGTCCTCGCCGTCCGATCCGGGCCGCCCTGAAGGAAGAAGATCATGACGACCGCCCTGACGAAGAAAGCTCTGCTTTCCTTGCTGGCGGCGTCGGCGGTCGCGATCGCGACCCCGACGCTGGCCCAATCCTACGGCCGAGGCCATGA
>Ga0163144_10030328_pt1 | contig 10347 bp, 8 predicted proteins | sample OliLak19BULKMAT1_FD_123175 | JGI IMG/M metagenome (GOLD analysis project Ga0163144, IMG submission 123175) | Freshwater microbial mat bacterial communities from Lake Vanda, McMurdo Dry Valleys, Antarctica - Oligotrophic Lake LV.19.BULKMAT1 | ecosystem: Environmental > Aquatic > Freshwater > Lake...
CCGCATCGCTCGGAGAATGGCAGGCGACGACGTCGCCGCGATGACCTGCCCCTCGGCGAATAGCGAACAAAAGCCTTGAAAGAATGCCAGGTGGTCCTCCGGATGCAGGCCTTGTTCTGGAAGGTCGATCAGCACCAGCGAACGCGCGAGGCCAAGGGCCTCGAATGCGGCAGCGACGAGGACGGCCATCTTCTCGCTGTCCGACAGTGCGGCGAGCTCGACCGTGTGGCCCGAGGGCCGAGCGAACAAGCAGGCCCAGTCAGCACCTGCCTTCTCGCAGCCGACCCACATGAGCCGTGGCGTCAAAAGCTTCAGCGCGTCGGCGAAGCTCTGTCTGCGCGGCAGCGCGTCGCCACCGAAGACGATACCCCTCTCGCGCAACGAGGTCAGCGTCGAGGCGGCGTCACCGTGCGCTGACTCGATCAAGAACTGGCGTATCCAGCCGTACTTCTCCCGACGCTTCGAGAGTCTGGCGCTGGGCTCCGACCAGCCGAGGGAACCAGCGTCGCCAAGCTGCCGGCCTGCGTTGAAGTACTCCACCTTCCAGCTCGAAGGCGCCGTGTCATACCGGCGTAGCAGCTCGCGCACTGGAGTCGGGGCCAGCGCCTGAGGGCCAGCGACCGCGAGATCCCAACGTAGGTGGAGCCCTCGCGCCGTCGCTCCGGCGGTTTGCTGCTCGGCCTCGTCGAGCTGGAGCCCGATCTCGATCGAGCCAGGCTGACCCGCTGCCGAGAAATCGGCCACTCGCGGAGCAGCGCCATAGGCGCCCGCTGCCTCTTTCACGGCAACGATACTTTCGAGCACGGTCGTCTTGCCAGACACGGCTGGCCCGGTGACGACAATCACACCCGGAGCATCGACCTGAAACGCGAGATCAACCCCGCGAGCTCGCGCCAGCTTCACGTGTGCAAGCTTCATGGGTTGAGCTCGATGAGGGGGCTGACCACCTTGATGCCGCCAGGCGTGATCTCGATCATGGATCCTCCAACCGTGAGCAGGATATGTCCGGGTTTGATCGAAACGAAGCTGCCCCCAGTCGAGAGGAAGATATGGGACGCGTGAACCTCGAAGACACCGCCGGTGTAGTGCGCTTCATCGCCATCTGTGTCGACCTTGATGCTCTTGGCGTGCTGATCCCACGGGCCGTCACATGAGTCGAAGCGGTACGTCCCGACGGTGATGATCAAGCTCCCCGACGCGTCGAGTCTGAGGTCGACACCCTCCCATTTGGCGGGGCTGCTGCACTGCACGCTGGTGAGCCCGGTGATCTTCATGTTGGTGTGGCGTGCCACCTCGAAGGTGAAGTCGCGGCCGCACGTCGCACGGCCGTCGCGCTCGATGGTCGTTTCCAAGTCGAGCTGGGCGTGAATGGAAATGAGCTCCGCACCCGCGTTGTCATCCATCCGGATCTCGTTGTAGCCGTCGCTATTCGGCGTGCTCTTCGTCCGCCAGGCCGACACCGCCTGTTCGGCCGGCAGCTTCACCGGCTGCCGGTTCTTTCCGTTGTGGACGCGACCCACCACGATCGGCTCATCCGGGTCGCCATCGAGGTAGGCGACAAGCACCTGCTCCCCGGTCCGCGGCTGACTGAAGACGCCGTAGCCAGCCCCAGCCCAGGCCTGCGACACCTCCACGCGTCGCGTGACCAGCTTGTCGCGCTCCCAATCGAAGCGGCACAGCACCCGACCGTACTCGTCCGAGTCGATCTCGCCGTCACCAACGACGAAGGCCTTCTGAATCCCCGCGACGATTTGTTTGGGCTGGCGCGGCGGTGCCCAACGCTCCGCTTGGCTGATGCAGGTGAGCACGTGAGTTGCGGCGCCCTTTTCGCCTGCCGCCCAGCGCGACCGAGCCGACAGGACGAGCAGCTTCGACTCGGCGGCCGGGGCCGGCGCGTGCTCGATCTGCAGCGTCGAGCCCGGTTGAATGAAGCGATTGCTGGTTACCTCGACCAGCTTGGCCGATGAACGCGCTTCGGTCAGGCGGAGCTTGGCCTGTCGGCCCAGCTCCTTCTCGTCGTTTTCGATGCGCGAGTCGAACGCATAGAGCTCCAGCGGGTCCTCGTCTGCTTGCAGGCTGGAAACCCTGGCAGCTTCGAAGTCTGGCCGCTCCATCCACGCGTCGCGAACCTCGACTCGACGAATGCATTCCCGAGCCTCGAGCGCCACGCTGACGATTGCACCATTGCCAACCACTTGCATTCCGCCGCTGCCAATGAAGGGCAGCGTCACCTCGGGGCCCGTGTAGGCCCTGGTGTCTGGGATCAAGACGAGGTCGCACTCGTGCCCCATGTCGAACAGGTAGCTGACTCCGTCGTCAGAGAGCAGGCGCGTCATCGCCGCGAGATCAGACTCGCCGTATTGGACGCGGTATTCGTGCACTGGCAGGGTCGCATCATCGAACACGGAGATGCTCCCAACCCGGTCGACGAGCGGCGTGGCGATCTCGATGGCCAGATCCGTCGCCTTCATGTCCTTGAACACCCGGTGGTCCCGACGAAGGGCCATCCATTCCGTGCGCGGCTGCAATAGCAGCTCGTAGTGAGCGGTGTGTGCATTGGCGCTCAAGAAGCGCGCCTTCGAGATCATGCCGGAAAACGCAAGCCCCACCTGCTCGTCCAACGTGACGCGCGCTTTACGCCCCACGAGGCCTGCTGGATCGAGATCCGCGCGTGGGTGCTTGACGCGCAGCGTGACGCCGAAGCTCTGCGAGAGCGCTGTAGTTGCCGTCGCCATCTCGACCGCGAACCCGGGGTCATCGTCCTCGAACACGAGCGTGAGCGGCACTGCCGATTTGCTGGCGAGAAGGTCGATCGCTGACTGGGTCATTAGAAGCTCAACTCTTTCTGCGGTTTCGACTTCTGCGGTCTTGGGGCCGGCGGTCTCGAGACGGGCGTTCTCGACGCCGGCGGCTGGTCGTAACGTTTGCCAACAGACGGGGGCGCCGCGGCCGCTAGCGAAGCTCTCCGCAGCCTGGCTTTTTTCACCAGCGCGACGAGCTCGCTTCGTTCTCCTTCCGGGTCGTCCCCGAGCGCGCCCGCGGCGAGCGTCTCGACCTCCTGGAGCGTGAGGTTGCCGACGTGTTTCGAGCCGCGCAGCACCATGCCGAAAGCAGCCACGGCGGTAGCGAACCGAAAGTCTGTGGTCATCTCTTCCATCGGCTGCGCGCCGGCCGGCAGCTCTCCTTCGACGAGCTGGCTCGTGCTCCCGTCCGGCGCTTTGAACCGAATCGAAACTTTGCCGAAGGTCTCGCCGGTCGAGCGTTGTGAGACGGGCTCGATGTCATAGAGTGCCGTTACCGTGTGGCCGGAGCCGATATCTCCGGCATCTTTCGTGTCGTCGGCAAAATCATCTTCTTCGAGCTGGCGATTCTCGTAACCGATGAGGCGGAAGGATTTTACCGTTCTCGGGTTCCACGCGACCTGGAGCTTCACGTCTTTGGCAATGGTCACGAGCGTGCCGGTGAGCTCGCGCGAAAGAAACCGCCTCGCCTCAGCGGCGCTGTCGATGAAGGCGTAGTTGCCGTTGCCGTGGTCGGCGAGAAGCTCCATCGTTTTGTCCTGGGGGTTGCCCTGGCCGAAGCCGAGCATCGTCAGGTAGATGCCAGTCCCTGCCATGCGCTCGATCAAGAGCTGCAGGGCGCTCGGACTGGTCATGCCCATGTTGAAGTCACCGTCAGTCGCGACGAGCACGCGGTTGGTACCGCCCGGGATGAACGATTCAGCCGCGATGCGATAGGCCGATTGAATGCCCTGCGATCCGTTGGTGCCGCCCGCGGGCTCCAACGATTCGAGCGCGGTCAGGATCACTGCGCGTCGATTGCCTGCTGTGGGTGGCAGCGCAATGCCAGAGCGGCCCGCGTAGGTCACGATCGACACAGTGTCTCGCTCGTCGAGCTTGTCGATCATCATCGCGAAGCCTTGCTTCAGCAGACCCAGCTTGTTGGGACCCAGCATCGAGCCAGACACATCGATCAGAAATACGAGGTTCGAGCGGGGGCGAGCGGCAGCCGCGATTTCTCTCCCCTTGATGCCGATGCGGACGAGCCGCCGTTCCAGTGCCCAGGGCGCCTCTGCCGCATCTGTCATGAAGCCGAACGCGCTGGTCGGGGGAGCCGGATAGGAATACCGAAAGTAGTTCAGCATCTCTTCGATGCGAATGCGGCCAGGGGGCGGCATCATGCCCGCTTTGATGAACGAGCGAACCATGGTGTAGCTGGCCGTGTCGACGTCGACACCGAAGGTCGACTTCTCGTCAGTCGCGGTGTCGACGAACGGGTTTTCGAGCAGGGGCCGGGACTTGGGCGAAGGCCGCTTAACCTGCGGCGGCGGTGCCGTGCCAGTGGCAGCGGGCGCAGGCTGAGGCTCATCGTAGCGAGCGCATGCGGTCTGGGCTGCACCAGCCGACGTTTTCGGGGCGGGCAGCGAGGGGCTCTGCTTGCTCAGATCACCAGCCTTTTCGTCTTCCGTCTCGTTGCGGTTTCCGCAAGCGAGCATGAGGAGCATGGCAACCAGGCCGGCCAAGCGGTGGCCGGAGCTCTTGATCTGTTCGGTCATTGGAAGTCCTTCGCGTGGAACCCGTCGAGCAACTTGAAGCGGTTCGGAAACATCTTGCGCGCTGGCGCCTCGCATTATGTGCCGCGGACGAGCGCGTACATCACCACCGATTCGGCGTAGTCCTCGGCCGTTCCCCCTCCGTCCGCGTAGGTCCTACGCGCGTAGTCGCTGGGGAATTTGCGGTCCGCGGCCACGGCGGCGTTCCACGCGGCATCGTCGATGAGCTTTCCCTCGTCGTAGCCGTGCGCAACCTCGTGCACCATCTGCCAGTTCAGATCGCCCTGCGTCCGCGGGCGCCCGGCAACTGTCGGGCTTCGCGGGTACAAGTAGACCTCTTTCGCGCCATAGTCTGCGGGCACGGTCGTCGCTTCGCCCTGCTCGTTCTTCAACTGTGTGGGCGTGATCACGACCGTGTCGACGCCGTCGAGGTAGTCCTTCGGCAGTGTGGCGAGTGAGGCCGCGACCTCCGCGTCGGTGGGCAGTATGGTGCCGTTTGGGGCAGCGCCGTCCTCCCGCACGATGCGGATTTGTTTTCCGTCAATGGTGACGACGCTGACATCGCCGTCGACGGTCTTCTTCTCATTTCGGTTCGTGTTCGTGCCCCTCGTCGGCGAGCCCAGCGAGAACGGTTTTCCGTATTTGGCGAGCCGGTCGTGCGGCAGCGGCGTCATCGTGTCGGCGTCGTCGATATTCTCTCGCCTGAGAAAGGCACACTCGGGAGGAATATCGACCGCCTCTCCTTCGGGAGTGGTGGCCGGTACGCCCACCACCACGTCGCGCCCGACGCCGGCAATCTTCTGGATCACGGCTCCGTGGTCCAAGAAGTCGAACTCTCTGGCGATCGGCCGACCGTTCACCGTCACCGTCGGGTTGCCTGTCACGATCGCGTTGATCGCACCGCTGCATGAGCACCCGTCTCCGATTCGCGCAGCAGGTAGTCCTCGGATGGTCACGTTGGCCGACCCGGGCAGCTCGACCTTGGGTGGTGGGCTTGGGTGGGTCTTGCACAGACAGGCGCTGGCTACGGTTGCGGCATGACGGCTCATTTGATCATGTCTCGAGCGACGAAGCGTGAGCGAGATGTTGCGTCGTTTGCACAATAGCGAGTCGCCTTGGGTGCGCCGACGTGGACAGAAAATGCGACGCACGGCTTGAAAACATCGGCGCGCATCACAAGCGCAGCTCTTTTTGTCGTTGCAGCCACTGGAACCAGTCGGCGCCCACCGCGCGATAGAGATCGTGAAATCCATTCTCGGTGACGTCGTCCCAACGGTCGAACACCAGCCTTGCAGCCTCCTGGTCGGCGGCGGACGTGACGTCACGCTTCGCGAAGAAGGCTGGCCACAGTTGCTGATTTGCGGCGCGAAACTCGCGATAGAGATCGTGGGCATCTGGCGTCTCCAATCTGTAGCTTTTGCTGTACGGGCCAGGAGGCGCAACGACGTGCAAAGCGGCCGACGAAAGCTGCCCGGCCTGAAGAATCGCACCGTTTTCGGCGTCGATCGTTCGCTGCCCGACGGGCCACCCAACGCCGTCGCCGATCAGAGTGGTCGGATAGTCGAGCACGAGAAATGCGCGTCGGTGCTCGTGGAAGACAGGGCACGGCGTCGTGCTGTCGATTCCGGCGTTGCCATCTTCGTCGACCTTGAGCTGCAGCTGCTGAAAAGACACGATCATAGGGTCCTCGATCACGGTCGGCGGGCCATCACTCGGCGTACACGCAAGCAGCGTCGGCACAAGAAACACCGCTCTCAACGTGGCGCGCAATTGGTCTACCAAATGCGCTCCTTGGTCATCACGCCCTTGGTAAGCAGCGCGCGATGCAGTTTGTCAGCTGGCACTCGCGCGCCGCAGCCGAGCCCCGCGGTGTCGTTCACGATGTACGCAACCACGCTGCCGTCTGGGCCGAGCTCGAAGCCAGTGACCAGAATTGCGTGCTTCCCGCGCGCCTCCTCTTTGTCTTTCCAGAGTGTTTTGGCGTAGACCCAAACGAGCACCCCCTTGCCGCTGGCCACACCGGCCTGAATGGCTTCTGGGGACTGATCGAAAACGTCGGAAGGGACGCCGAAGTCGTTGAGGATCGCTGCTTGCTCGGCGCCTCCGGTTCCACCCGAAGGAAATCTCTTGGCCGGTTCCTTCGACTGGCCCATGGGGGCTTCGCCGCGCGCCTTCTTCTTCTCATCGCTCAGGTAGTTGTCGATCGCGTAGTCGAATAGCGTCTCCTGATCGATCGGGTTGCCGGTGGCCTGGCGGATCAGCTGCCTCGAGGCCTCGAGGCCGCAGTTGTTGTAGCTCTGGCCGCCGCTCCCCGGCAGCAGCGGCTGGCCGTTTCGGGTGTCGATTGCTCCCTTCGGGGGGTTCCGCCCGGCGGCCATTGCGACGCAAGCCTTGCTCAGCTTGCCGGGACAGCCGCAGCCGCTCGGTGAGCCGATGACGACCTTGGGTGAGCCGGAGTCGACGAGCGCCCCATGCGTGGTCCGCTCGCCGACCCTGCCGACGAACATGCTCGACACGGTCACGCGCGTGGCGCCACTGGCGAGCGGATCGACCGTCGAATCGGCGCATACGATCGTGTCGCCAATTTTCACCACCGGACGACCGTTGATCGTCACGGTGCCCGCCGGTGGCCCGGCAACGCCAGCGCCGTGCTGCGGGCAATTCGTCGTGTCGGCGCTCCTGAATGCTGCTTCTGCCAAGCTCCCTCCAATCGTTGCGTTCCTCGTTCTCGAAGAGCTATCGGGTCCGCCGGGACCGCGTGCTCACAAAAAGCGTCGTCGGTTCGGTTCCGTTGCTTCAGGCTCGGTGAGCCCTCGCGGCGCGGAGGAGAGCTAGCAACGCACACGCGAGTGCGGGGGCTACACCGTCACCTGCCGCACCTGGGAGGGTGCACCCACAAGACGCGGGCTTCTTGTCGTTCGCGCCCTGATCGTTCGCCTCGGTTGGCCCCTCGTCTGGCCACTTCGAAGTGGTTCGGTCCGTCGGGCATCTCGAGATTCCACTCACAATCCTGTCTTCTCGCTTCATAGACTGGGGATCGGGACCCGGGCAGCTCCTCTGCCAGTCCGCGGGCAATGGCGGCGCGCCTCGTTTGCGACAAAGGATGTCGACACGTTGGGTGGCGCCGAGTCCGCAGCGAAGACAGAAGCCTTGCTGCTCGAGATATGAGAGGCAGCGTTCGTCCCAAGCTACGTGGCCGTGTTCGACGCACTCTTCCCCATCGTCGATGGCGTTCGCCATGGTGCAGCGTTCAACGTAGCCGTCAGGTGGGGTGATGTCGGCGCGTGCTGGGGTCACCCAGAGCAGTGCGAGAAGAGCAATTGTGATTTTGGCTGCGGCGTCGGCCCGGAGCAATTGCTGTCCGATTGGAAACGCTCGCCAAGCGCGCGCGAGCCGAGCCAACGCAAAAACGGGTTGGTGGGTGGTCATCTGCATCTTCCCCTCCAGGTCGGGTCGAAACCTGCCGCCTGCTCAGTGGAGCGGGCTCGCGCGCGGGGATGGCACGGGGAACGGTGGCCCGGCTTCGCATTCGTCCTCGCGCAACCCGGAGGCTCATCCCCGCCGACGAACGACAGCAGACGCGGCACTATCACTGTACTTTCGCTCGAAACGGCTCGCGAGTTGGAGAGTCCGCGAGCAGGTAGACTTGCATCGGGCGCGCCAGCTTCAGGTCGGTCTCGATGTAGTAGAGAATAGATTGCTGGCTTGCGCTCAGGGGCGTCTGTTCGAAGACGCCGCGCTCGTCGGAAGGCGCAAAGAATCGCTCGAACTCGTGGCCGGTGAGCCACAAATCGAGATATTCGCTCTCGGCATAGGTCGGACCAATAGTCAGATGCGGGAGGAACTGAAAGCTTCGATGGACGCAATTGTGCGCCAACCCAATGTGCGGGAAGACCCACACGCGAAGCCGCACCAGGTTGAACGCGGTCGGTGCGCCGTGGTGGATGTAACGCATATCCTCGATTGCGTCGCCGTAGTCGGGACCCGGATCCTGGTGAAGCGGAATTGAGCCTTGAAAAAGCCAGTCGCCGCCGGGGTCGATCCCGTCCGGCGTTACGACGCATGGTTCCTCGTGCTCGAATAGGTGGTAGAGCTTGACCGGAGCAACTTCGATTGTCGGGGCGCCATCGACCATGAAGAGCGATAGCTTGGTATGCGGCTTGGAGATGCGCTCGCTGCGATGATTCTGGATCCAAATGGCGAGCTGCCCGACCTCGGGCTCGCTGACGACTACGCTGACGTCACGCCTCGTCGCAACCTGCGGCTCACTGAGCAGCCTGTCATCACAGCCGAGCATGAGTGCCGACGCTACGACGACTGAGACGATGCGCCGCATGCTCAGTAGCCGCCGGGTCGCAGGTTCTCCGGGCCGTCGATCGGACCGGTCTGCTTTTCGCGGTCGAGCAACTTTTCGCCGCGCTGAGGCACACCCAGGTCATCGCGCAGGCGATTCTCGGAAATCGACTCCTCCCATGCCCTTCCGCCAGTGCCACGAACAATTTCCTCCTCGTTCGCGTACTGTTTCTGGTTCGCGACCTCCGGGGGCGCCTTCCCTTCCGCAATTCGCACCGCATGCGCAAGCTCGTGGCCCAAGGCCGTCTGCGGTGGCGCATTGACGGCCCCGCCGCTGCGCCCAATGGAGACTGCTACGAGATCTGGATTGTAGTAGACGCGGCCGCCTGCGCACTCGTTCGCGAGACCGGGCACGATCTCCACAACCCCGCCCGCACGCGCCATGCGGTCGAAGATTTCTTTGCCCGTCGGGGTCTCCGAGAGCAGCCAGAGATCGCGAACGACCTTGTTCTGGTACTCGGCATCACCACCCACGCGCACATTGCTGGGCAAGGCGAACGTGGGGCCGCCGATGTTCACGTTCTCCGACCCAGTAAAAATTCGAGCGCGGTGAGAGCTGACATGGTCGATCGTAGCCGCAGGCAAACCGCCGATGCGAACGCTGGCGGCGCCTTCGCTGACCACATCGTGCACCCCCCCGGGGCAGTTGGCTTGGTCGGCAAGCCTGATGGCGGGCTGGCCATTGATGAAGATATCTGGATTGCCGAGCGGCAGAACCACCCCCGGCCCGCGCTTGTGCTGTGCGCAATCGGTGACGTCGAATCTGCGTGCAGCGGGCTTCATGAGATTTCTCCGTCAGCTGGTTGGTTGTGCGGGCGCTCGGCGATGCGCGCGGGCGCACCGAAGGAGAGGTATGGTACCACCAGCACTGGCCCCGAAGCGCCGGAGGACTGCGAGCCGCACCGCCATCCCGGCGACCGCGGCGCTCGCAGCGCCTGGACGCGGGTTGGCATTGCTTGTCTATGATGCCCAGCCCCGTCGCTTCGCGACTCGTCCTCTGCTCGGCGGTTGATCCGGTGTTTCGGAGCAGGAGAGGGACGAGAGGACATGCAGAAGTTCGCCAGCGGACGAGCCGGGCGTGATGACACGCACGGCGATCTTTTGGTCTCGACCGGCGAGGGCGTCTCGAGGGTCCATTGGTGGAGCGCCTGTGCGTACGAGAGTGCGTGAGCTCGCACTCGAGCGTGGGCACCATGTCGAGGTCAATCTTGGCGAGCTCGCCGCGATATGGCGCCGCGTTTCCGCAAACGGTGAGCATGACGCGGACGGCAAAGGCGACATCAACGTTGAGCGGCTCGAGCGGGCCCTTGGCGGCCTCGTTGATCTCGGCCTTGCACTTCTCGAACGCAACAGCGCTGGCTGCGGTCGGCACGAAGGGAACAGAAACGGTATTCGACGAAATGGTCGGATCGCTGGTGGTCATGGCAAAAGCCTCGCGCACA
>Ga0163144_10030330_pt1 | contig 10347 bp, 9 predicted proteins | sample OliLak19BULKMAT1_FD_123175 | JGI IMG/M metagenome (GOLD analysis project Ga0163144, IMG submission 123175) | Freshwater microbial mat bacterial communities from Lake Vanda, McMurdo Dry Valleys, Antarctica - Oligotrophic Lake LV.19.BULKMAT1 | ecosystem: Environmental > Aquatic > Freshwater > Lake...
GCTCAAAGGCGCCTTGGCGATCGCGCGGAATGTCCAGCGGCAACTCGCCGAACTCCCCCTTGAGTGTCTTCGCGCTATGCCCGTTGCGGGCGTTGCCGGTGATATTGGTCACCGGATCGCTCTTGTCGTGGCCGAGATGTTCGGCCATTTCGGCTTCCAGAGCCCGCTCGACCAGCATCTTGGTCAGTTGCTTGAGCAGACCGTTCTCGCCAATGAGGTCTTCGGGCTTTTTGTATTCGTCAGTAACCTGTCGGCCAACTGCATCAGCTCGGCGTTCGGCTTCGGTCGTTTGGTGCGCTTCGTTACGGTCATCATCACTCCTTGAAGGACGGCAGTTTCCTGCCAAATGACCGTTTACACAAAACTTATTACACCCCCGACGAATTATCCAAAAACGTCCAGTCGGTAACTGACTGTCCTTGAATGCTTGTCCGTACCGTGCCATATTTCTTCCTTATCGCCCCCGGTTTCTGATTCTATCGAGGCGACAACTAGTCTGACACGGGGGGTTACGGCCTGCATCTTTGTCGTTTAGGAACTCACGACCTCCGATCACTCGAACGCCGCTCCTGCGTGCTACCAAGGCGCATGGACAATTCCTTGGACGGGACTTTAACCCGCTAGCTCAATTGCTGTTACTGCGAACGTCTGACCCCATTTATTGACCTGCTTCACAAATCATCCCGTTCATCACAAATTCATAATAGACTCTAGACTTGACCGTTACTCGATGAAGCTCCGGCAGATAGGCGGGACTAAAAAAGCTCGCGAATTGCGTAGCTATTACGTAACATTGCCATGTTGCATATGATGCTGAGAGACTTTGTGTGGCTTCTTTTGAGAGACAGCGAGCACCGCAAGGCTTTGATTTACAATATGTCCATAAACTTGAATCCAAATGTGATACGGGCTACCCCCGATTATTACCATGAATGAAGAGCTTTGTTTCCTTTCGATTCGCGAGGCTGGTAATCTCATTCGCAAAAGAGAATTGTCGCCAGTCGAACTTACCCAAGCTTTTCTCAGGCGCATTGAGGCCATCGATCCTCAGTTGAATGCTTACCTGCTGGTTACATCTGAGCTGGCGCAGAAGCAGGCGCGTATCGCGGAGTCGGAGATCACACACGGAAATTACAGAGGGCCGCTGCACGGCATTCCGTTTGCGCTGAAGGACATGTTCGACACTGCGCAAATCCGCACGACTGCGCATTCGAAGATACTAAAGGATAACGTTCCAGCACGCGACGCCACGGTGGTCGGAAAACTCTACGCCGCCGGAGGCGTATTGCTCGGCAAACTGGCCACACATGAATTCGCCCACGGTGGCCCGTCCTTTGATCTACCGTGGCCCCCGGCTCGCAACCCGTGGAATCCGACCCATTTTACTGGTGGTTCAAGCAGCGGTTCGGCGGCTGCGGTCGCGGCGGGACTCGCCATGTATTCGCTGGGCACAGACACCGGCGGTTCCGTGCGCAGTCCGTCCTGGCTATGCGGAATCGTCGGCATGAAGCCGACCTTCGGTCTGATCAGTCGCACAGGAGTGGTGCCGTTTTCATCGAGTTGCGACCACGTCGGACCGATGACATGGTCGGTGCAGGACTGCGTAACCGTGCTTCAAGAGGTTGCGGGCCATGACAACTCGGATTCAGGCAGTTCTCACGTGCCGCTACCGCCGCTGCCGAACAGTTTCCCAACCGATCTTCGCGGCATACGCTTGGGTGTTGTAAGACATTTCTGGGAACGTGACCTCAAGGTGAATCCTGAACTTTGCACAGCAGTCGATGCTGCCATTGAGGTTTTCAGGAAGCTCGGTGCGCAAATCGAGGACATAGAATTGCGCTCACTCCACGATTATTACGCCGTTCGCCTGATGGTGACCGAGAGTGAGATGTACGAGATGCATCTGAAAAATCTTCAGGAGCGAGCGGGCGATTACGGCCATCATTTCCTTTCGCGCTGCCTGCCGGCCTGCCTTTACACCGCGGCGGATTATATTGCGGCACAGCGCGACCGCGGCCGGATCATCAGGGAAATGCAGCCGATCTATGAAAAATACGACGCGCTAATCACTGCGGGAGCAGGCCCTGCGCCAAGCCTGCACGACCACAAGACCCTTGGGTCGGCAGACAAGTTCCTGCGCCCAGGTCTTGGCACGTTATTCAGTGTTACGGGTGCGCCGGCACTCGCGTTGTGCTGCGGCTTCAGCGAGTCCGGATTGCCGCTCGGCTTACAAATTGGCGGACGGCTATTCGGAGATGTTACCGTGCTCAAGATCGCTTATGCGTACGAGAAAGCAACTCCGTGGCGGGACAAACGGCCAGTATTGAAAGCCGGCGCGGTAGCTCCTAAGATTCGCGTGGACGCTGATTCACATATCGAGATAACCGCCGACGAGAAGATCCGCGAGCTAGCCGAAAAAATGACTGCCCGTGCCGGTCTCAAACTTACCCGCACACACTTCGACCTATTATTGGAAACAGCACCCTATGCGATGCAACTTGTTGGCCGCCTGCGTCGTAACGGTATTGTCAGCTCAATTTAACCCCCGAGTGATCTACTGGGGAACTGGCTACCTTGGAATGGGTGTCTTGGTTCAATCACCACCGACTGCTCGAACCAATAGATTATATTCCACCGACAGAAGTTGAAACAAACTACCATCTGCAACTCGCCGAGAAGACCTCTTCACTGGCCTTAACTTAAACCACCCCCCAGTCTCCATGAAACCCGAGGCGATTCAGCTTCGTCCATTTATACCGGTGTTAAGTTGACAAAGCCCGCTTCGTGATTCTTGTTTACTCCGATTTGAGCCCGATCGCCTTTACGACTTTTCGCCATTTCTCGACCTCGTGACCAACGTGAGTCCAAAACGCTTCGGGCGTTGAGCCAACCGGCTCAATCCCTCCGTTGATCATCCGCTCCTTGATTTCGGCCATCTCAAGAATACGCGCTATCTCCTTGTTTAGTTGCGTGATGATATGATTCGGCGTTCTGTCTGGTGCGACTACCCCGTACCAGCCAGTGACATCAAAACCAGGAATGGATTCTGCGACACTGGGAATATCTGGTAACAAGCGGAATCGTTTTTCCGAGCTCACCGCAAGCCATTTGAGACGACCAGCCTTAACGTGCGGCTGACTCGACAGGACCGTCGCGAAGAGCAACTGAATCTCCCCGCTCAGGACACCGGCGAGTGCCGGAGCCCCCCCCTTATAGGGGACATTAACCATATCCACGCCGGCAAGCACGGACAGCAACGCGCCGGTAAGATGACTGAGACCTCCCACTCCGGACGAGCCGTAGTTGATCTGACCGGGCCGGGATTTCGCAAGCGCAATTAATTGCTGGACGTTGTTGGCAGCAACACCCGGATACGCAACTAGCATGTAAGGTTGGCGGCTGAGCTGAATGACAGGCGCCAGATCTTTTAGCAAATTGTACGGGGGATGTTTGTTGACCGAAGGATTCACCGATAGCGTAGCCGTGATATCTCCGATGGTATAACCATCCGGTGCAGCCTTGGCGATAATATCAACACCGATCATGCCGGACGCACCGCCACGATTATCCACGATCACAGCCTGTTTCCAAGTTTCCGTCATCTTCTGTGCCACCATACGCGCGAGGATGTCGCTGGCGCCACCGGCGGGGAAAGGATCAATCCAGCGTATGGGCTTGCTCGGAAAAACTGAGGGCGATGATTCGGCAGCGTTTGTTGCACACGCAACGACACTTGCCAGCATTGCAGCCACGCCCAGCACAAGTCGACTGCGCCGCCGCGTTGATTTTTTCTTTGCCATGGACTCCTCCCTTACCGGTCTCGATTTTAACTTTAATGAATGGGTGAGAATATTGTCAACTCTTAGCCTTTTTCATGGAAGAAGCTCCATTAGTATTTTCCAAAGAGAACGGGATACAAATAACGGATATCAACAATGGCAAACGAAATTATGCAATCAATCGAACTCTTTTAGCACTCATCATGGTATCTGAATTTCCATCAACGGAGCATACTGTTGTCCACCATGTCCATCGCTGTCACGCGGATCGCCCTGCGTAAAAGGTCGCGGAATTGATGCCTTAATCGCCAAGGCCGCGTCGCAAAAGAAAAATTTCACGTCATTCGCTGAGAGATTATAAAGTTTCGCTACGATTTCACGGGTCACTTTGTTGGATTGTTTTACGCGTTCGTAAGTTTTAGCATCATCGAACATGATGTCAAAGGTGAGTTCAAATGGACCGGCATTCTTGCTTCGGATAAGTTGCGCGAGTTGTGCAAGTGATGTCATGCGGAGACCTTTTTCGATGCGCTCGCCCCAATCTCTACAATTGTCATGGGAAACATTTCATAGGGATCAGAAGGCTCTACAACGTGGTTCACATTAAAGCGGTAAACCGGACCTCGATCGAGGTGGTTATATGGACATGCCAGCGAAGTGATCAAACCACTCCATTCAGGGATTGGTAGATGCAAGGCCTGGTGGCGAAGGATGCCAGCTATGGTACTGGCAATTTCCTGCGTTTGTGCTGTTACCTCGAACGTAAGGCAAAGTTCGTGCGAGCTGATCTCCTTTACCGGTTCGAGCGGCCCCATGGTCCCATTCTTACCATAAATCCGGATGTGCAGTAGATAATCTTCACGAGTAATTCTCTCGCTATAAACCATATCGACGCGGTTGTGAACCTTTTCCCGCAATCGTGCAATCCAGTCGTCAATCTGACGAATAATAAACGGATCCCGAATGGAGCCGATCAGAATACTCTGATAGCCGACTTTCTCTGCACCTTCAAGCTTGACAGTATAGCGCTCTGCGGGAAGAAACGCGCTATCTGATACTCGAACCGAACGATCACCGGCAGATTCGTAGCGCGACCTGGTAAGGTCAAGCGTCCCCGAGCATTCAACGAGCCGAAAAGGGTCAGCATTCTCGTATAGACTATGTGATGCAATACTTTGCGGAGTGCATCTAAGTTCGGGGTCTGGGGCTTCCACCACGAAATGATCTTTGCGTACCCATGCGAACATGCAATCCGGCGTCTTGCGCTGAACCACCGACGCGGCGCCACATTCCAATATTTTTGCTGCGTGCCATGCTAAGCCCTCTGGAAACCCCATCATGATCGGCATGGCAGCAAAAATGGCAGTATCGCTTGCTCGCCCAGCAATAATCACATCAGCGCCGGCCTTTAATGCTCGAATGAACGGCTCAGCGCCCATCATACCGACAATATGCTCGCTGCGATCGATGGTCGCACTGTCAAAGTGCGGGGCCGGAGAGAGAGGTTTTATACCCCCTTCGTTTAAGCGCTGTTTTAGGTATACCTTATTTTGTTCTGCTTGGATGAGCGCAAGTCGAAAACTCAGATGATCAGATGCAGCAATGTCATTGACCATTTGATGCATCATTTCCAATTGCGTATCGTTGCCACCCGTACCCGCCGATCCAATGATTAATGGGATATTCAAGCGTCGGGCGCCAATGAGCATCAGTCGCAGATCACGCCGAATAGCATCCTTGGGGAACACCGTTCGGCTTGACCCGAGATAAGCAGGGCCGGGATCTGTCGATCCACCATCACAACCGATGAAGTGCGGTTTCTGAGCTAACGCTCTTTCGAACGAACTCTCGAGAAATCCAGCGCCACACACGCTGCTAGTTGAAAGGATTCTGATTTCTTCCTGCATGATCCGTCGCCCAATCACCAATGTGAGTACATCAAGTTGCCCGCAACCGGCATCTTTGCCGTCAGAATGGTGCCGGTATCGGATTCGGTGATGAACAACGTTTTGCGATCCGCTCCACCATAAGCAAGATTAGTGGTCCGGATACCAGTACATGATTTGATGCGATAAATCGGTTCTCCAATCCGGCTGAAGAGCCAAACGGTACCGAATCCAGCATGAGCAATAGCCAAGTTTCCTTCCGAATCAATCGCTAGGCCGTCCGGCCCCCCTAATCCGCCGGAGAGTTGAAGAAAAACGCCCGCCTTGGTTACCTCGCCCGACCCTAGCAGAGGCAATCGCCATACTGCATTGGCTCGACGGCGCGTGTCAAGGTAGAGCCTTTTCCTTGTTGCGAGTTCGTGATCTGTCCGGTTCTGTAGCACGTGATCTGTCCGGTTGTCATAGTCACCCAAAGGGGGTGACCGATGAGACGGACGGAGCTGTTACAGGAGATTCAGAAGATGAGATTCGAGGAAGCGTATGCAGGGTGGCATGCTCGGCTCGGGATTCGTGGAGGACAGCCTCAAGCGGGCGCTCGAGTGGGATCCGGATTTCATCGGCTGCGATGCGGGCTCCACCGATGGCGGCGCCACCAGCTTGGGCACTGGTGCATGCGCCTATTCGAAGGCGGCCGTGAAGCGCGATCTGCGCCTCGCCATGCTCGGGGCTCGCGAGAAGAAGATTCCCCTGCTCATCGGGTCTTCCGGCTACGCGGGAGGCGACATTATTCTGGCGTGGGCTGTCGATATTACACGGGAGATCGCGAGGGAAGAGCGCCTCAAGTTCAAGATGGCGGTCATCCATTCCGAACAGGATAAAAAATACCTGAAGAAAAAGCTGGCCGCCGGGAAGATCACTCCGCTCAAGCCGGTCATCCCCTTCAGCGAGGACGTTATCGACCGCAGCGAACACATCGTCGGGATGATGGGGGCGGAGCCGTTCATCCGTGCCATGGAGCAGGGTGCTGAAGTTATCATGGCTGGCCGGTCGAGCGACACGTCAATATTTGCTGCCCTGCCACTCATGCGGGGGGTATCCCCTGGGCCTGCATGGCACGCCGCAAAAATTCTGGAGTGCGGTGCTGCCTGCGTGACACACCGATTGCGCGGCGACTGCATGTTCGCGCGTATCGGGTCGGAGAGCTTTATCATAGAGCCACCGAACCTCGATTACGCGTGCAGCCCGGCGAGTGTGGCGGCCCATACGTTCTACGAGACGTCGAATCCCGTGAACCTGTACGAGCCCTCCGGGATGGTCGATACAACGACAGCCGTCTATGAGGCGGTCAACGACCGCGTTGTGCGAGTGACGGGCAGCGGCTTCGTGCACGCCGACCAATACACCATAAAGCTCGAAGGGTCGGAGCGTGTTGGTTATCAGACGATCAGTGTGGTCGGCATCTGCGATCCGTGGCTGCTGAGTCAGCTCGATGACTGGCTCAAGCTGCTTACGGATAAAGTGAAGGTCCGTGCGACGGAGGTCTTTGGGCCCGAGGTGGCGAATGGCGGCTACATACTCCATATCAGGGTGTACGGACGCAATGGCGTGATGGGCAAAAGCGAGCCGCTCATGGACAAGCCGTTGCACGAAGTGGGTCTCGTCTTCGAAGTGACCGCGGCGACGCAGGATCTCGCCAACGGGCTCATGTCGATGATCACCTATCTCGGGCTCCACCAGTCCGTGCCGCAGTGGAAGGGACGGGTTTCGAACTTCGCGTTCCCGTACAGTCCCAAGGAAGTGCCACGCGGCCCGCTCTACCGGTTTAACATGAACCACGTGGTTGAGCCCGCCGATCCCTACGAAATGTTTCCGATGGAAATGGAAACGGTCTGACTCCGGGAGCAGAAAACATGGCAAGACTGATGGACATTGCGCAACTGTGCCGCAGCAAAAATGCGGGCCCCTTCTCGCTCACCTTCGACTTCATGTTCGACAAGGTCGAAAACTACCGACGCGTAAAGGACTCCGGCATCCTCAGCAAGGCGCTAATACAGAAGCTGTATGGCACGCCGCCAGACGATATCGAAATCTTCTACGTCGAGGCCGCGCGCGGCATCAAGATCACGATTCCACGCCCCATGATCCAGGGAGATCCCGAGGACAGCGACCAGTACGGGTGTCAGCAGTTCCGGCCCCTAGCAGAGCTGGAGCTTCCGGACTGATCTGCTGCGCCTTCACGCAGCTGCTGTAGATGCTTACGATGTTTTCCATCTTTCAGGGGGTGATTTTATGGGCAGGAGTCTCAACCGCTATGCCGTGATCGCCGGGTTGGCTATCGTTGCTTCCGGCGGAGCGTTCGCGGCAGACGCCTATCCCTCTCGTCCCATAAGGCTCGTCGTGCCTTACACCCCGGGCGGAGGTTCAGACACCGTCGCACGCATTGTTTCGCCGAAAGTCGGCGACGATCTGGGCGGAACCATCGTCATCGATAACCGTCCCGGGGCCGCTGGATCCATCGGCACGGGGATCGTTGCCAACGCCCCGGCAGATGGCTACACTCTGCTGCTCGCCGACTCGCCGTTCGCCATCAACAGCCTCAGCAAGCGCGCGCGTTACGATGCCCAGAAGAGCTTCACTGCAGTGGCGATGCTGGCGTTTACACCCTACGTCCTTGTGGTGTACCCCTCGCTGCCTGCCACCACTCTGAAAGAATTCATTGCGTTGGCGAAATCGCAACCGGGCAAGCTGAACATGGGGTCGTCGGGGACGGGCGGCGGCAATCACCTGACGGGAGAACTGTTCAAGCTCAAGGCAGGCGTCGACATCAATCATGTCCCCTACAAAGGTGCCGGGCCGGCAATCTCCGACGTCATGGGCGGGCAGATACAGTCGACGTTCGCGTCCGCACCGGGTGCGGTTCCGGGCATCAAGGCGGGTCGCCTGCGCCCCCTCGCAGTGACTTCCGCAAAGCGGAGCGCGACGCTGCCCGATGTGCCGTCACTCTCGGAGCAGGGCTTCAGCGATTTTGCCGTGGTGAATTGGTATGGCATCACTGCCCCGGCTGGTACGCCGAAGGCCGCTGTGTCGAGGCTTTATGACGCCGTCGCGGTGGCGCTCGCTCAATCCGACGTGAAGAGTCGGCTGGGCATCGCGGCACTGGAGGCGGTGAAGCCCGCGCCGGGACAGTTCACCCAGCAGATCGACGGCGAGCTCGTGCGCTGGCGTACCATCATCCGGGACGCGAAAGTGCAGCTGGAGTGAGCAATAGGAAAAATCAATCCTTTATAACAGCCTTGTTTTTAATGATTTTTTGTGACTGTTCAGCCTGAAGCTATTGTACAGATTGTATGCGGCGCGTATGCTGTGATTCATGGAAGAACTGCCGGATCTTTCGCGCCTTACCCACGAACAGAAGGACGATCTGATCCGCATGCTGTTTCCGTTGATCGCGCAGGTTCGGCAGTTAACGGCGCGCGTAGAAGCTCTGGAAGCGCGGCTTTCCAAGGACTGATCACCGCCGACGCTGGTTACCACTGACGCAAACGTTGCCGCGCTCAAGCGCGAGGGGATCCCCGCACTGATCGCCGACAACCAGATGCGCAAGCGCGAAGAACGACTCAACGACCAGGACAAGCACGGTGCCAAGAAGACCCGCTTTACAACAAACAGGCGACCGGGAAAGCCAAAGTCATCAAGCGCTTTACACCTCAGGATTTTCAATTCCAAGAAGACCACACCGCCATCTGTCCGGCGGGCAGGACTCTCAAGAGCAACGGCGCCCGATACACAACCGCCGCCGGTCTGCGCTACCAGCTCTATGCTGGCGACGCAGCAGATTGCCAAACCTGCACGCGCGAGGCCAATGCCTGAAAGACCAAAGCAGTCGACGCGGCAGACAAGTCACCCGTTTCGAACCAAAAGCCACAGACCCGTCGAACCCTAGCGAGCGCATGAGGCGCGCCATTGATTCGGTGCGCGGCAGGCGGCTATACAGCCAGCGCATCGGCACCGTTGAGCCGGTGTTCGGCAATCTAAGACACAACAAGCGCCTGACGCGCTTGAACCTGCGCGGGAGCGAAAAGGTCAACGCGCAGTGGCACCTGTACTGTATGGTTCACAACATTGAAAAAATTGCCAACAGCGGTTGGGCACCGTGAAAGAGGGCAATCGCTGGTCACGAGGCCTCTCAAAGAGGGAAAATCGCGTCATGCCAAACGAACACGTGATGAAAATCGCATCGATTGCGAATCTTCGGTCAGAGTTTTGTGATTGCTCCGGCGCGTGTGTGCCAAGTGGGGTTTTTGGTCAGCCTAGTTATATTATGTGAGATTGTGTGATATTCTGAAATAAATATAATAAGACTATAATAATCAAATGGTTATAATGTAATTGTCTTTGACGCCTCCGCGGTTCCCCGAGGATCCATCCCATTACACATGGCCGCGGGGGGGGCTGTAATGAGTCAGCCGTGCAGTAGAGTTTGCTATACGCGCTCTGGTTTGCGCCGGTAAACCCGGGCTGTCATGCGGCTATCGACGTGTGCCAGCAACTTTCTCGCGGTCTCCAGACTTGCAGCGTCTGAGGCGCACTTGGCCCGCAGGTCGTGCTCAGTGAACCGCTCGGTGACTTTGGTCTCTGCCAGCAACCGGGTCATAAAGTTTTGCCACATGGAGTTGAATCCC
>Ga0163144_10030331_pt1 | contig 10347 bp, 2 predicted proteins | sample OliLak19BULKMAT1_FD_123175 | JGI IMG/M metagenome (GOLD analysis project Ga0163144, IMG submission 123175) | Freshwater microbial mat bacterial communities from Lake Vanda, McMurdo Dry Valleys, Antarctica - Oligotrophic Lake LV.19.BULKMAT1 | ecosystem: Environmental > Aquatic > Freshwater > Lake...
CCGTCCCGCGCGCTGTCCCCGCCCCCGGCCCCGCCCCCGGCCCCGCCCCCGGCGCCGCGCCGGTCGATGGCGCACAGCCCGCCGGAGCGACCGACCTCCTCCAGCCCGGCACCGATCCCACGAACCCCGGCGACCCTTCCGCTGTTCTCGATGACGATTCCATCACCCTCTCCGCCTTCGCCGAACCCGTCCAACTTTCCGCCCTCGTCAACCTCGTCGCCACCACCCTCAAGATCAACGTCTCCATCATCGGCGACCTGCAGGGTACCGTGATGTTCAATGCCGCGGTCCCCGTGAAAAAGACCGAACTGCTCGCCCTCGTCGATTCCCTTCTCGGCCAGGCCGGATGGACCTTCACCAAAGACCCCACCATCAAAAACTGGTACTGGGTGATCCAGGAAGCAAACGTCCCCCTCAACTTTGAGGGCGAAATCGCCACCACCCGCGTCTTCGCCACCCCCAATGTCCGCCCCAGCGCGGTCGTTCAGGCCGTGCAAGGCCAACTCGGCGGCGGCGGCATCCCCGGCCAGCCCATGCCACAAGGGGGCGGCGGCGGAAAACTCCAGCCTTTTGATGAACTTGGAATCATCATCGTCACCGATTCCGTCCGCAAACTCGCCGCCATTGAAGCCCTCATCACCAAAATTCTCGAAGAATACAACAAGGCCCAGTTCATCCGCGTCGAAGTCTCCAACCTCGCCGCTCCCGCCGCGAGAGACCGCGTCCTCCAACTCATGGGTCAAGGCTCCGCCACCGGCCGCGGCGGCTTTACCGACCCCAATCAAGCCGTCCAGCAGCCCAACCGTTTCCCCGGCCAGCCGGGAGCGGGCTCTTCCGTCGGCAACCTTGACAATATCACCGACCGCCTCACCGTTGACCCCTCCGGCAACGCCCTCATCTTCCGCGGCGTCCCCGAGGAAATCGAAAAGGTCAAAAGCATCCTCGCCGTCATCGATGTTCCCAACCAGTTAGAGCCAAAGCGCTTCAATGCCGGCTCAATGGCCGCTCAGATCGCCGACTTCGCCCAGAAGTTCGGAATGGGCGAAGTCACCAGCATCAGCGCCGGGGGGAGCGATCAAGGCCAAAACGGGCAGTTCAATCCCCAGCAGGGCCAACAGTTCAACAACCAGTTCAACCGGCTAGGCGGGGGGCAAGGTGGGGTGGGCAACTCTCCTTTCGGTCAGTCCGGCAACAACACCCTCACCGGCGGCCCCCTCCTCGTCGTCGATCAAGCCAACGGCACGATCATCTACTACGGCACCCCCAAGCAGCACGACCGCCTCGATCAGCTCATCAAGCAACTCGATATCCAGTCCGAGCGCATCGTCATCAAGGAATATAAACTCAAGAACAGCCAGGCCGAGGATGTCGCCGATGTGATCCAAGGCCTCCTGAGTAATCAATCCGTCGTCGGAAGTTCTCCCCTGCTCCCCGAAGGCGGCACCGGCGGCTTCGGCGGAACCAACAGCGGCGGCTTCGGAAGTCGCAACCAGGGCCGCACCTCCACCAGCGCTTCGCGCCGCAACCGCGACCGCACCTCCACCCAAAGCGGCGGTCAGAACACCGGCCCCAACGGATCGCGCATCCCCGGCACCGGTGGGGGGGCGCCCGGCGATGGCCTCGAGCTCGACGCCACCAACGCCTTCGTCATCGCCGACATCAAGAACAACCAACTTCTTGTCAAAGCACCCCAGGGCCAGCAGGATGATTTCCGCAAACTCATCGAAAAGATCGACCTCCGCCTCCCACAGGTCTATCTCGAAGTCCAGATCGTCGCCGTCACCTGGAGCGACGACCTTCGCATCGCCTTCGAGACCCAACTCATCAACGCCGGCGGCGCCAGCGGCGCGGGCCAGACTTCCTTCGGCCTCACCTCCGCCGGAACCAACTTCGTTGATCGCCGCAACGTCGCTACGGGCCTTTCCGGCCTCACCGCCGCCATTATCAAGTCCGACCACCTCCCCATCGTCATGAACGCCCTTCAGACCAAGGCCGACACCAAGATTTTGAGCAGCCCCTCGCTCCTCGTCGGCGACAACGAAGAGGCCGAAATCGTCAGCACCGAAGAGCAGCCCTATTCCACCACCCAGGTCAGTTCGGGCACGCCCAATACCACTTCCTTCGGCGGATACGAGAGCGCGGGCACCAAACTCAACGTCACTCCCAGCATTTCCGAGGATGGATACTTACGCCTCAACTACGATGTGGAACTCTCCAGCTTCACCGGCGCGGCGGGCACCAACGGCAGCCCACCTCCCAAACTCGTCAACAACGTCCGTGCCGACAACGTCACCGTCCCCTCCGACACCACCGTGATCGTCGGCGGCCTGAACGTCGATACCCGACGCGTCTCGCGCATTCAGGTGCCGCTCCTGGGCGACATTCCCATCATCGGCCAACTCTTCCAGGACTACAACCGCAGCGGCAGCATCACCACCCTCTACGTTTTCGTCACCCCGCGCATCATGCGCGAGCCCAACTTCATGGACTTCAAACTCCTCTCCGAAGGTCCCCAGCGACGCTCCAAAATCGACCCCGACATCCCCGTCCTTAAGCCCTCCGCCATTGACATCACCCCCATCTTGCTGGAACCCGGTCGAGCGATCATCGACTCGCCCGTCGGCCCCTTGCGCAAAAAGTCCGAGCCAAGCTCCCCAACGGCGATCCCCAACATCACCCCTTCGACCCCGGTCCTCCCATCGATCACAGCACCCCTGCCGCCCACGGCGCCCACGCCCCCCGAATCCACAGCGCCAACCACGCCGCCGACCCCACCCCCATCCGCCCAGCCCCCGCCCAAATCCGACAAGTAAGTAAGCCTCTTCCTTCCGAATTTGCCATTTGCCATTTCCCATTTGCCTCCCGCTTACGCACTCCCCATGGCCGCCAAACGCAACAACCTCCTCGCGCCAACCCCCCCCGCGCCCACCGGCCCCGGCGCCCAGCCCGCCCGCGACCTCGCCCGAATCTCCCAACTCTTCGGCCAGCTCCCCATCACCCCCGAGCAACTCCGTCAGTTCCCCCAGGTCGATGGCTCCGATGAAGAGCCTTGGGATGTCATGCTCTCCCTCATGGCCATCGATGAGCATCAGGCCCTCGGAATGCTCAGCCAGCGCACCGGCCTCAAGTTCCTCCCCGAACCCCGCGGCAGCGAATCCGCCCAGCGCTACTACGAATCCGTCCCCCCCGACATCGCCCGCCGCCACCTCTGCGCAGGCCTTGAGTCCGACGGCGTCGTCATGACCGTCGCCACCGCCCAGCCCATGCAGCCCGCGACCTTCAACATGATCGAGGACCTGCTCAACATGCCCGTTCGGCTCGTCCTCTCGCCCCGCGGCGCAGTCGCCAACCTCATCAACCGCGGCTACGAGCAAAAACAGGACCTTGTCACCGAGATCATCGAAGAAATGCCGCTCGATGAGCGCGCCATCGCCGCCGCGGCGGGCTCGGCGGGCCAATCCACCGACCTCCTCCAACTCGCCCGCCAGACCCCCGTCATCCGCCTCGTCAACATGATCCTCTTCGAGGCTCTCCGCCGCCGCGCCAGCGATGTCCACATCCACCCGATGGAGAGCAAACTCGTCATCCGCTTCCGCATCGATGGAATGCTGGTCGATGCCTTCAGTCCGCCCCTCACCCTCGCCAACGCCATCTCTTCGCGCCTCAAGGTAATGACCGAACTCGACATCGCCAACCGCCACACCCCGCAGGACGGCCATACCTCCGTCCGCGTCGGCTCGCGCAAAGTCGATATCCGTTTCTCCTGCATCCCCACCGTCTACGGCGAGCGCCTCGTCCTTCGTCTCCTCGATCAATCATCGACCCAACTCTCCCTCGATGAGATCGGCATGATGCGCGAAATGCAGGCCGAACTTCTCGACCTGGTCGAGCGCCCCACCGGCATCATCCTTGTCACAGGCCCCACCGGAAGCGGCAAAACCACCACGCTCTACGCCGCCCTCTCCCGCGTCGACCGTTCCAGTCGCAACGTGATGACCATCGAAGACCCCGTCGAGTACCACCTCGATGGAATCAGCCAGATGCAGGTCAACGTCAAACGCGGCGTCACCTTCGCCACCGGCCTGCGCTCCCTCCTGCGCCAGGACCCCGATGTGATCCTCGTCGGCGAAATCCGCGACACCGAAACCGCGCAACTCGCGATCCAGGCCTCCCTCACCGGCCATTTGGTCCTCGCGACCCTCCACACCAACGACGCCCCCAGCGCCATCCCGCGCCTCGTCGACATCGGCATCGAGCCTTACCTTGTCACCTCCTCCCTCCTCGCCTGCCTCGCCCAGCGCCTCCTCCGCCGCACCTGCCAGACCTGCCACGGCGAAGGCCGCGCCCCCAACGGCGCCGGCGTCTGCGATACCTGCTTCGGCGTCGGCTACAAAGGCCGCCTCGCCGTCTACGAAATCATGACGATGGATGATGAACTCCGCATCTTGACCGCCAACCGCGCCGACGCAATCGCCCTCTACGACATGGCCAAGAAAAAAGGCTTCAAGCCCATGCGCGAAGATGCCCTCCAAAAGGTCCGCTTGGGCCTCACCGATGAAACCGAAATTTTCAGAGTCCTCCACTGAAAACCCGGGGACTGCAGTCCCTGGGACCGGCCGTTTCGTCTACCTCACGAAACCGTAAAACTCACATTCACCGGTACACTCAACCCGCCGGTGTTGTCCGTCGCCTGCGCAAACGCCTTGTACGAGCCCGCCGGGAACCCCTTGCCCTTCACTGTCAGCACCCACACACCGCCCACGAACTTCGCTTTCCCCAATGACTTGTCGATGCGATTGCCATCGAGCGTGCCGTTGCCGTTGGAATCCAAGAAAATCTCAACTTGTTTCACCGACCCGTTGGCATCGCCCACACCCGCGGCGGTGAAGCTAAAGATCGTCGTCGCCGCGGGGCCGGTATCCGGCGACACCGACAAACCCGCAACCGTCGGCGGAATGTTGATGATGTTGGTCGTGACCACCGGCGCGCTCGCCGCCCCGTCGGTATCCACAACCACCGCGAAGTAGCGGTTCAACCCAAGCGTGAACTGCGTTGACACCAGCGTCAACTTGTACCCGCCCGATGAACTCGTAACGGTGCCCAGCAGCGAATCGACAGCAGGGTCAAACTGCCCATCCGCCGCGCCCTCGCCCGCCGTGGGGGGCGTATCGCGGTAATACCGCACGCTCGTGACCTTGCCATCCACATCCTTTTGTCCGCTCACGCTCAACTGCACCTGATCCCCACGGTTCTTGACCGTAGTTGGCGATGCCTTCATCGAACGCACCGTCGGGATGTTGTTCACAATCGTCGCCGCGGCGGAAGTAGCGGGGCTCCAAACCCCCGCCTTATCCTGCACCCGCGCAAAGAACATGAAGTTCCCCGCCGCGAGACCCTTGGTGTTCACCTGCACGGTCGCTCCCCCGTTTCGAAGTGATGATGAGGAACCCACCCGTTTGTCCGCGCCGTCGAACACACCGTTGTTGTTCGTGTCCGCGTAAAACTCGACTTTCTTGAAAACCGCGCCCGCCGGAAGCATGATCTGCGAGGCCGCGATCGTCACCTTGCCGTTGCGCGGGATCGGGCTGGGCGTGACTGTCAGCACCTCGACCCCGAACGTGCGTGTGATGATTGATGTCGCGATCGCGGCATTGCTGACCCGCAGGGCCTGATCGGTCGCCACCGCGAAGAACCCCACACCCCCGGATCGCAGCCCCGAGGTATCCACAACCGCCGAGAAGCCATCCGCGCCCTCGGTATCCTCCCGCACCAGCGTATCAGTCCCGATGTCCAGCACCCCGTTCCCGTTGTCATCGCGGTAGAATCGCACGCTGCCCACAGCGCTATCCGACTCAACCACCTGCACGTTCAGCGTGATCGGCGACCCCGCCGTCACCGGGCCGGGCGTCGCGGTCAACGCGATCACCGGCGCGGCCGCGACCACCTCAACCCCCACGCTCAACACGTTGCTCAACTCCCCGTCTGCATCCGCCGCCCGCGCAAAGAACATTTGCGTGCCGATGAGCAGCCCGTTCGCGTTCGTAACAAAACTCCAGCCCCCATCCGCGGATGGGGGGCTCGTGTCAGTCCCCATCAGCACGTCCGTCCCCACATCCAGCACGCCGTTGTTGTTTGAGTCCCGATAGAAGTCGATCTTCGCAACCCCCACATCATCCGCCGCGGCACCCACGCTCAGCGTAAACGACATCCTGCGCGTCACCTGCGCGGGTGTCGCCGTCAGGTCCGAAATCACCGGCGCGGTGGTGACCACATGCACGACCGTTGCCGCCAGGGCCGTGTCCCCGCCCAGCGCTTCATTGTCGGTCGCCAGCGCAAAGAAGCGATTGTCCGCATTCGCAAGGCCCGCCGTCGCGATCACGGTGGTGAACCCATCGCTCCCGTTCCCGTCTTCCCCGATAAGCGTGTCCGTGTTGATATCCAGAACCCCGTTTCGGTTGCTGTCGAGGTAAAACCGAACCAGTGAAACCGACCCATCCGGGTCCGAAGCCTGTGCGGTGAGCGTAATCGGCACGCGCCCGGCCGCGAGGTTCGGCGAAGCCGCCAGCCCCGAAACCACCGGCGCGGCGTTCAACACCTGCACGGGCAGCGAGAATGCCGCGCTCACCCCCCCGTCATTGTCCACCGCGACAGCGAAGAAGCGATAGTCCGTCGCCGAGACTCCCGCCGTCTGGAAAATCGCGTTGAATCCATCCCCACCTGTGCTGTCCTCGCCCATCAGCGCATCAGTACCCAGTTCCAGCGTGCCGTTGCGGTTGCTATCGACATAGAACCGCACCAGCGACACCGTCCCATCCGAATCCACCGCTTGCGCTGTCAACGTCATCGGCGAGGGCCGAACCGCGGGCGCGGGAGTCGCGCTCAACGCACTGACCGTTGGAGCCGCGTTGAGAACCCCGATCGGCGTAGAAGTCGCCGCGCTGACAACCCCGTCGCTGTCCGTCGCCACCGCCAAAAGCGTCTGCGCGCCAAGCGGGAAGCCGCTGGAACTGGTCGCAAGGTTCCAACCCCCATCCGCCGACGTGTCGGTGCCCAGAAGGCGGTCGGTGCCGACATCCACCGCGCCGTTCCCGTTCACATCGCGGTAGAAATCAATCTTCGTGATCCCCGCATCATCCGTCGCCGTGCCCACGCTGAGTGTGAACGGCGTATCCCGACGAACGTTCGGGGCACTGGCGGTGAGGTTGGCGATCATCGGCGCGGAGTTGACCCGCAGCGTAAACACATCATCCACGAACGATCCATCCCGCGCTGTGACCCGCACCGTGATCGTCGCCGTCCCCGATGCGTTCGCCCCGTACGCGAGCGCCAGGTCCGCGCCGTTCAGACTGGGATTGACCAGCGCCGGATCACTGCTCAAAACCGAATAACTCAGCTCAGGGATCGCCGAGATAGACAGATTCAGGAAGTCGCTGGGATTGACCAATTCCCCATTGTTAAAGTCCCGCAAAGGCAGCCGCGAGAACACGGTATTCGGAAAGTCAAACGTCGGAACCGCCGCCAGCGCATCCATCACATCCAAACCAACGATGATCCGCCCAAAGACCGTGAATCCGCCATTGGCCGTATCCAATGATGGGTTATCCGAGAGGTTCAGGAACCACTGGCTCGTGGCGCTGTTGGGATCACCGTCCGGTTTCGACATCGCCAGAGTGCCGCGGACGTTCGAGTTCCCCGGCTCATTCGCCACCGGCGGAAACGTCAAAATCGCGAATGGCTCGGTGCTGACTTCGCTCGGCCTGACGTAGCTCCCGCTCCGAAGCACCGAAGCGCCCACGCGATCATGCAAAATCGAGTCGTTGTACCGCCCCGCATTCACATACCTCAGAAAGTTCGCCACCGTCGCCGGCGTCGCGCGCGTGGCCCCCGTCTCGTCATACAACTGCACAATGATATCGCCCAGCGCTGTTGATAAACGCGCCACAGTCCCATTCAGGTCAGGATTGTCGTACCGCCCCGCAAGGCTGAACACTCCGGGCGCGGCGTTCCGCAGCGCCACCCCATCGGGCAACCCGTTGATGATGTTGACGGTCAGCATCGTGCGCGGCTCGAGCGCATCCAGAGCGCCTTCACCAGCAGTGAACCCGCCACCAAAAGAGCCACGAGGAGTGGGCCGGGTGTGGGATGCGCAGGAACGAACTCCGCCGGAAATCGCACGAAGCAGGGGGGCAAGCAGATTTTTCATGTGGTCTCTCTCATTCTTCAAAGCACTAACCCACGGGCATGGTGGCACCGGTCTGATTGAATGGCTGGAACTCGCCCGTCCCTTTTCGATCCATCGCTGACACGAGATGCAAGTCCACCGCTCTACAAGCATCCACAAGCAACCCCATCGTTGCACAAAATGAGTGTACTACTTTTTCATGTACAGGCGATGAGCGCTGAATGAGAAGAAACTAATCCAGAGCCCGTGAAAACCCATGCGCTCCGACGTCGCTGCTAACAATTTTGCCACGACTTCTGTAACTTCGACTCGCCCAATCTTATCTTGGATGCTTCTCGAAGTACCAAATCTTCATGATCCTGTCTCCATCCAGCGCGTCAGCAGCACCAATCGATCCATCTACAACACAAAGCCATTCACGACCCATAACTCAAAGATGGCGCTTGCCGCACCAATCGGCCCGTAACTCGGTGCCCACCCCATTCACCCTCCAACACACCCTCAACCCCACCGAACCCCGCAATTCCCACCCCATCCCCTCATCCCGACGGAAATCCGATCCGATTCAATCTCTTCCTACCGGCCCTCCTCACTTCCTCCCCTACCTTCTCCTTGGCTGCCACGCTGCAACCAAACTTTCCCCCGACCCGATACGTAGATAGACATCTGTTCCACTCACGACCGGAGACTTGCATGCCCTCATCCCGTTGGTTTCGTTCCGCCGCGGCCACCCTCAGCCTCGCCGCCGCCGCGTTTTCCTGCGCCAGCCCGTTTGCCGCGGCGCACCAACAGGCCGTCGAGGCTGCTCCACACGTATTAGTGGCCGGAGCGGGGGGAGCCGGAGAGGCGGCCGCGGGGGACCTCAAAATCGCCGACCGCCTTTGGCGCGAAGCACGCAACGGCGACCTCACCAAGTTCGATGCCACCCTCGCCGACCTCGCCGCGAGGGCCAACCCCCAAAACCCAAAGGCCAACCCCCTCGCCACCGCCGCCGCGACCCTCAAAGACCATTTCGCCATGCGCGAAGATGCCCGCACCAAGCGCCTCGCCGAAACCCGCACCGAATTTGAAAAAGCGATGACCGGCGACCAGACCGATGTCACCCGCGCCAAGGCACTGCGATTCGCCACCGAACTCCAAGTCCTCTCGATCGAGAAAGAGGCCGTGATGGCCGAGCAGCAGATCAAGGCGCTCATCATCAGCGCCAACGTCGCCGCCCACGAAGCCGAGGCCCGCGGCGACATCTTTGCCGCCTACGAGCTCTTTTCTCTGCTGGGCGCTCTCGAAGAAGATTCCGGCGTCTACAGGCCCGATGTCCGCCGCCTCTCGCAGCGCCTCGAAATGCTCCGTCAGTACGTCCCCGAAACCCTCTGGAAACTCCGCAACGAACGCCAGAAAGCCTCGGGCGAAAAAGAACTTCCCCCCTACAACCCCTTCGGCGATGACTACCAGACCAAACTCAACTCGATCAATCAAAACATGGTCATGGCCGCCCTCCAGCGCACCACCCAGCACATCGAGCAGCAGCCGATCAACGCCATCCTGACCGGCGGCCTCGAATCCCTCCGCGTCATGGTCACCACCCGCGCACTCGCCGACGCCTTCCCCAAACTCGGAGATGAAGCCGCCCGCGGCGCCTTCCTCGCCGCGATCGAAACCGAAGCCCGCAGCATCTCCGCCGCCGCACGCACATACGACCTCGCCCAGGTCGAATCCATGTTTGCCCGCCTCAAAAAGGCCAATGACCAAAGCGCCCAAATCCCGATGTACGTGGTCTACCACGAGTTCGGAAACGGCGCAATGGGCAAACTCGATGAGTTCTCCGCTATCATCTGGCCCGATGAACTCCGCCGCTTCAACAAGATGACCCAGTCCAGTTTCATCGGCGTGGGCATCCAGATTGAGTACGATGAAACCTCCAACGTCCGCGTCGTCTCGCCCCTCGAAGGCACCCCCGCCCAGCGCGCGGGCGTCCATCCCGGCGACATCCTCAAGAAGGTCGATGGCCGCGTCATCTTCGGCCTCTCCCTCGACCAGGCCGTCGATGTCATCACCGGCCCCGCAGGCACCGATGTCGTCCTCACCATGCAGCGCAAGGTCGAAGGCGAGAAAAACGACAAGGGCGAGCAGAAAACCGAAGACGTAGACTTCCGCCTCACCCGCAC
>Ga0163144_10030333_pt1 | contig 10346 bp, 8 predicted proteins | sample OliLak19BULKMAT1_FD_123175 | JGI IMG/M metagenome (GOLD analysis project Ga0163144, IMG submission 123175) | Freshwater microbial mat bacterial communities from Lake Vanda, McMurdo Dry Valleys, Antarctica - Oligotrophic Lake LV.19.BULKMAT1 | ecosystem: Environmental > Aquatic > Freshwater > Lake...
CACTATGCCGTCCACTGAGTTGTTGGCGACTTCGGCATGCTCACTGCCATGAATAATTGTCGTGAGCAGCTCGTCAAGCTTCGTGATCTGAGTGGACGCCTTCAATGTCTGCTGCTGACCGGCGACCAGCCTGTCCTGAACAGCTGACATGCGATCCAGTGCGGCCATAGCGACAGCTGATGATTCGGCCTCGCGCTGAATACTGCTGCGAAGATTCTGGATATCGGCCACACTCTTCTGAACTTTCCGCACATGGCTGGCCTGTTCTTCAATGCTCGTGAGCAGAGTGTTGGTCTTCCAGACGGAGTCCCGTCCGGCGACCAGCTTCTTCATATTGCCTTCAGATTCGTCCAACCGAGCCTGGATGCCATCGAGTCGCCCTTTCAGCGGGCCAACCATCATGAGTTGCATTCCAAAGAACACAACCGCGAGGGACATAACCATACAGATCCACATGAAACTGCGGAATCCGATGAGTTCGGTGTTTGCATTACGTCGGATTGTTGTTGAACCGTTCAAGGATCTTCCTCCACGAAGTGCGCGGCAGACACGTGATCGTGCCGAATTGTTGATGAATGGGCCCCCGTCGGCACAGGCGTTACTGAAAGCCTTAAATGCCGAAACTTAGTTTTCTCTTTGACTTGTATCGCCGTCACGATCATGTGCAGTTTGCCGGATTCACGTCAACAGGCACTTTTTGCCGGGAACCCGCATCTACCCGCATCGAATGCCGCTCTCGAATCGATTGTGACGTCTGTAACGAGGGGAGAGGAGCAAGGCCGAGCAACGCCAGCGATTCATGTAGGTTGGACATTCATGTCCGACAATTTGGCCAGCAGCTGCGGAGCCGGTCAGCAGAATGGCGCGCGCAACCGGTAACTGTTCCGCACTCTAAATCTCATTCAGCATTGCCAGGGCCGAGTTCCATGAGTAATGCTGTTGCACCCACTGAGCCGCAGCGGCGCCGAGATCATGCTGCATCTGCCTGTTTTCGAACACAGCACTCAATGCTGTGATCCATTCGGCGGCGGTGTCTGCTCTGAGCAGGTGAACACCGGGCTCCGCCGCGAGCGCCTTTAATGGTTCCGGAGAACAGATTACCGGTCGACCACACGCCATTGCCTCTAATAACTTGTTCTGGATGCCGCGGGCGATTTGCAAAGGCACGACTGCGCATGTCGCACGCATCAGCCATGGGCGGACGTCCGCGACTGCACCTGTCACTTCAATGCCGCCAACTGCCTGCAGAGCCCGAACATCCTGACTCGGTGACTTACCCACAACATAGAACCTTGCGTCCGGGTAGCGCTGACGAATCTGCGGCCACACATTCTGAGCGAACCAGATCACGGCGTCGGCGTTTGGTTTGTAATTCATTACGCCTACAAACGCGCAGGAATGGGCTTCTGACGCAGTGCCCGGCTGCGGCGCAAAGTATGCGTAATCAACGCCGTTGCTGACTGCAGCGATGCGATCCGTCGGGCAAAACGCACGAAACAAATCGCGTTCCGCTTCGCTCACAACCAAAAGTCGTTCACAGGTCGCAGCCAAACGACATTCGACAGTCCGGAGTCGCCGACCTTCGGTGCGATAGACCAGTGACATGGGAAAACTCGCAGCCCTGGCATAATCCAGCCACTTCTGGCTATCCACATCGATCAGATCGACCCAGCGCTTCGCGTCGTCATTGACGCACGGTGGAAACAGGTAACGAGCAACGCCCGATGACGACGCCAGAACTGCATCGTACGTTTTCTTGCCGCTCCACGTACGGAGCACGGATGTCAAAGCAGGCGATTCAAACAAGCCTTCAGTCATGGTCCGGCCAGAAAGCATCGAGAACGCCCCGCGCACATAGCGCCCGCGACCGGAATGCGGAACCACGGCCAGTTGATTCGTAACTTTGCGAAGCTCCTGCAATGTGTCATCTGAAGTTGGCTCATCGGCAAGACACGCCAGGTCTACCGAAGCACGGCTGGCGAGGAACTTGAGCACGTTCCAGGTCCGAATCCGATCGCCGCGATCCGGCGGAAAAGGAACTCGATGAGTCACGTAAAGGATCTGCCTGGTCATGTCTCAGATGTTCTCGTTCAGGAAGGAGCGGCTGCTTGCAGGTTGCGTGTGGAGCTCGTCGCCGGGCATTGCTGCCGCCAGGCTCTGATCCAGCACCGCAGTCATCGTGGTGAGCCGAAACTGGCTCAACATGCGCGTGAGTTTCGAGGCGGTCGTGGACAGATTCTGGTAATGTCGGAATCGAGATTTCAACGACGCTGCGATACGCGGCTGATCGATATCGACTTCCCAGGGATGCAGATACACGTTGAGCGGTCTACCCGCAGAGCGAATCTTTCGCAGGAGTCGCGCCGTCAATCGCCACGGAGTCAATCGCAGATATCCACCCCCGCCAACTGGCACTGTCACGCCCGCGACCGTGGCTGTCATGCCTGGAAACTCGCGAATCGGACCGCTCGTCGTCTGAATGATGTGCGGCATCTTCGGCGACCCGGGGATTCCGTAGCGATCGTGTCGCGTCGGATAGATACTGGAATCGGTCTCGAAGCCCTCCTCCACCAGAATATCGAGCGCCCACAGTGACCGCAATGTGATCGAGAAGCTCGGAGCCCGATACAGGCGAACGGGTTCACCCAGAATATTCTGCAGCACATCGCGGGACTGAATCAAATCGGCACGAAAACGTTCCGGTCCAAGTTCGTAGACCAGCCGATGCCACTGACTATGACAACCGATTTCGTGGCCCGCCGAGCGAATTTCTGTCACCAGGTGCGGATATCGTTCGGCTACCCATCCGAGGATAAAAAAAGTGCCGAGCGTGGATTGTTTCGCCGCAATTTCCAGAATTTGCCGGGTGCTGTTTTCAACTCGGCAGTCGTATTGGTCCCAGTCGTCCGGCTTAATGACCGATGCGAAGGCGGAAACGTGAAAGTAGTCTTCCACATCAACCGTGAATGTTCCATCGAATGGGTGTGGAGAGTCAGTCATTTGATACCTTGCAACTCAGATCGGTACTTAGCCGGATTCGTGAGAATTCGGCTACCCGGCAACTCCATCAGCCCGAAGTCTAACGGCTTCGGCGACTCTTACGACTTCGGCTGCGACGAATTGCCTGGTGCATTGTCAAACCTTAGATTGGAGGTCAACGGCATCGCGGGAAAATGAGTCACATCGCGGGAAAAGGGGTCAGGAACCAATAGTGCGCAGCACCCTGCGGGCCATTTGGCTATTGATTCCTGACCCCTTTTCCCTGGCCAACCCCAGGATCAAGCGTTGACAATGCACTAGATATTCGTCATTGGCACGACTTCCTGTTGATAACCATACGTCTGTCTCTGGAAGTCTGAATCCGCACCGACCATGATCGCACCCAGCAACGGAATCTGCAAGCTGCGCAGCGAATCGCGAGCCTGAGTGACGTATTGCACGCGGCTGTAATCTTTGCGAGTCGCCAACAGGACAATGTCGGCATTTTGAGCCAGCATGGATGGTTCGGCGACAAACAGCAGCGGCGATGTATCAATGACAACAAAGTCGAAACGCGACTTCAACTGCTGAATCAGCCCTCGACCACCGTCAATCGACAGCATCTGGAGGACGCGCTGATCCACATGGCCGGCGCCGATGAACGTCAGTCCCGGTGCCTGCGTCTGCTGTCGGATGTCATCCAGCGTTGCGTCGCCGCGAAGCCACTCACTAATGCCCGGCCCCTGTTTGCCGCCGACCATCAGGTGAGCCGAAGGACGTCGCAGGTCACAGTCAATGAGCGCCACCCGCTTGCCGGTTCGAGCGAGACTGGCGGCCAATTGACATGAGACTGTTGTTTTGCCTTCGTTGGCCGATGCACCCGCGATGAGGATTGATGCCGGACGAGCCGGATCGATATGTCGCATCAGAAACGTCCGGACAACGTCCATCGATTCTGTGACGGCACGGTTCCATACATCGTAATCGACTTTGCCGGCAAAAATCCCCAGGCCCAGCAAACCGCCGCGATCCGGTGACGGAATCGTTCCGATCAGTCGCAGGCCGACTTCGCCGGAAATATCCGTTGCCGCACCGATGCGATACGAAAACCATTCAGACAGCGTAAAACCGCAGACGATGCAACCCAGCACGCCCAGACCTGCCAGCATTGACAACTGTGTCTTTTTCCCGATCCCTCGTTCTTCCGGAACGTTGGCCTCCTGAACCGAACTGATTCGGTCCGGAGCGTTGATTTCGACTTCCTGCTCGCGGATCTGCTGAGCCAGTGATTCCCGCATCCTTACGTCGGGATCGATCTCACGCTGTTCACGTTCCAGTTCAATCCGCTGCAGATTCTTTTCGTGATACAGTTTTTCCTGTGTGGAGATTTCAGCGGCAACCGCCTCCCGTAGTTTTTTCAGATACGCCACCCGTGAAAACGGTGCCGGTGTCATGGTCCCATCCGCGCCCGGGGCGAGTCCGCCGCCCAGCATGTTACGAAGCAGTTTTTCCTGCTCACGCCACGCGAGGAGATCGGGATGGTTTGGATTCCGGGTGGTTGACTCAAACTGCACAATCTTCTGACGCAACAGAAAAAGCTGTTGGCCCGGATCCAGAGTGCCACCGGAGCCGCCGGAAGCACCGCTTCGTGCATTGCCACCACGGATGGTCAGCAGGCCGGGATCGCTCCCCATCAGCCCACCGGACAAGCCCTGAGCCTGCAGTGCTTCTTCAGCATGAATGGCACCGTCGAGCTCGCGCAGTTCTTTATCAAGGTCTGAGATCTTCTGTTGAATGCGACCTTGATCCAGCATCAGGTTCTTCGGATCAACCGTCCCGAGGTTAGTTGCCAGACGTTCAATCTCCTGAAGGGCTGCACGCACACGCCGATCAACGTCGCGGTGCGATTCTTCTGCTTTCCGGAGATTTTCAATGCGTTTGTTCCGTTCGTTGTAGACAACTTCGTTCAGATACGATTCTTTAATTGCATTGACGATCAATGCCAGGTCTTCAGCATATTCGCCCTGCAGACTGATCTTCAGAAATTCAGGACTGATCTGTTCATCGACGTTGAGCTCCCTCATCAACCATTCGACGGGATGACCCACGGTTTTCATCGTGCGGCAGTCAGCGACTTTTGGATCGCGCAACGCGGCGGTCAGTACACCACGGCTTCTGATGAATCCTTTTTGAGTATCGCGGTACGTCAGGAATTCTGTGCTGCGCTGCCCGGCATTTTCAAAAACAATGATTTGTTCGTATTGTTGAATTTTCAGAATGGCAGACGACTCGTATTTTGCCGGGACCGTTTCCCACACGATCGCAAATGCCAGCAGCGCGGCAGGGATCGCCAACACCAACGCTGGCACCCAGCGACGCCGCAACGCCGTCAGGATCCCCATCGCCGTGAGTTCACGCCCCCTGGCGTGTGTGCGGGGCGTCGAGCCTTCGGGACGACTGCTGATTCCAGGTGATGCGCCGACAGCAGCGACGCTGCGAACTTCCTGAGTGGTGGTCATTGTGAATCTCTCCGGGCGCACACGGCAGAACCGTGAATCTGCAACGACCTCGTGCGTTATGCCTGCTGGACAACACGAACGTCGCTACCGGAATCGAAACGACTGGCCCACATCAGGGAACACCCCAAGCGCAGCGCAAGACCTGTTGCGATTCTCCGGAAACATAACTTGCGGATTGGTGACTGGCATCAAAAGGCGAAACAATTGAAGCAAACAGAGAACATCATACGTTCACGAAACTCAACAAGATCCAGTTGAATCGATCGGCACGATAGCGCGGGTCGCAGCAATCCTGCAGGATGAGGAAACTCCGTCATACGCTGCACGCATGCCGCTCGACTCAGATTAGTCCTATTCCGTCCATACAAAGACTGACGGCGATCACCACTCACCGGGGACTTCACCATGGTCACGCGTGGACAGCATCGATTGCAATTCGTGATCGATCGAGTACGACACGAATCGGACGCTCCCATCCGCAATCGCGTAGTGACAGCCTCCGTCATGCCAACTCCACAAACACACGCGATCATTTGATGCGTTTCTTCTCGGGCGAATTCCACCACCACCGAGCGGTCCAAGGACACCGGGCATGACCACATCGAGAATTCCAAATGGGCAACGGGAAATATCTCCTGCGCCACCCCATTTGCCCCACTGGTCTACAACACCTCGTTCAGCTAGCATAAACGTATTACTGAGCCCATCTGTAACATCAGCGAACCGCACGGAACTGTTCCCGAAGAATAATCCCGCATGGACGGAACTGCGTCCTGTGAGCTTATCAAACCGTTCACAATCGTTCACCGTAAACATTGGTTGCAAACCACTGATCCCCGAAATACCAAAATAATTCGACGTGCCCCAACCGCCTTCGAAATACGCGCCGAAGACAGGGTGTGGGCCTTGTGGAGGTTTCCAATCGATCGGCACGCCAGCGAGCGGATCTGACGGGCACATGAACGCATTCAGGTTCTGTTTTGTCAAATCGCGTTGATGAATCTGACAGTCAAGATTGAAGTCAAACTTTTCAAAAATCTGCGATTGTTCCACAAATGGAAGAATAGCAACGGTCCATCCAAACGACTTTGAGTAACCAGGCGGGATGTTGAAATCCACGACTTGTGAACCAGGCGGCAGGACTCCGTGCAGGGATGCGTAATTGTGCAATGCGAGAGAAAGCTGCCGCAGCTTGTTGTTGCACGACAAGCGGCGCGAAGCTTCGCGAGCCTGCTGCACAGCCGGAAGCACGAGCGCGATGAGAATGGACACGATCGCGATTACGACGAGCAATTCGACAATTGTGAAACCGAAACGGTTGCGCAGGAACCGGCGGCGAACGGGAGAACTGCGGAAATGGAACATAATTTTTTCTCCTGGGCAGCACGCCCCGGCTTCCACGGGCAACGACTGCAACCACGAAGACTGTGATTGCAGTCGCAATTCATCGAGTGATCATTGACGCAAAAATGCCATGTATCGATCATTCGCTCCCGCTACTGCAGTTTCGGAATGCTGGTGTAGAGCCACTTCTCAGATGAGATCTTTGCAACGGAGTAAGTTTCGTACATGAATGCCAATCCTTCTCCCAATCCTCGCAAGACATTAATCTCAAGAAGATCCCGCTGTTGCGAGACAATTCACTAAAGATTGCACTCACACTCGGGAAAACTTCCCCATAACACTGGTTCATACTCAAGTACAGCGAATGGCAGTGCCGTGGAATCGTTTTTATCTGGACAAACCGCAATGCAATTGTCTCCCCACGACCAATGATCAACATAGGGGCCACCAGTAACACCATAAGTTCCGCCAGTAGTTAAAGCCCATGCTGCAACGCAGCATGTTGGGACATCGGCTTTGATACATTCAGCCCCGACTTTCCAGAACTGATCCACATGGCAACCCTGCGAACAACCTCCACCGCCGGGCGGTTCCGCTGGAACGGTGTTCATCGCCAGGCAGACAACACCAACTCCCAACATTAAAGTTCGAATTCTGTTGATAGACAATCCCGATCAAGCAAACGGAACGACCAGATATTTGAATGGGAAACGCTCCACATTCGCAAAGGTTATGATGGGCGAAACCCATCAATGTACTCTCTTCCGGACACGACATAAAATGAGACACACAGCAGCGATCGCCACCAACGCGACGAGCACCCATGTACCGTTCCTGGACTTCCGTTCTACTTTAGAAAACCCAGGGACATGGCCATTTTCCCCAACAACGACGTGTTGCTTTGTGTCGCTCAAGAGGACCGTAGAACCTGCCGGAAAATCAATGTGAAAGATTGAATCAGGAATTACTGTTTCTGCATCGAATTCGTCGACAACCACATCTTCGCTGCCGACCAGTCCACCGGATGAATTCACAAGAGTGAGTTTCCACGATGTGAGCGCAAATCCGACTGTCCTATGCGGCCGATATTCAGCGTCAGACTGATGATTCGGGACTTCATTGATGCGTTGGAGAATGCGAAGTGGAACATAGTCACGTTTGGGATCGACCCAGACTTCGGTCTCGACGAGTGCAGTGTTTTGAACGATCGACAGCAAAACCAGGCAATCTGTTTCACTCATTTTTTTTGAAGCTGGCAGGATTTCGCACTTGCTTAATGGAAACGCAAATGGTCCACTCTCTGTAAATCGGTAGGCGACTGAGGCGAGTTTAAATTCACCATACAATCCGTACTCTGGATGATTCCGATTATGCGTAACGGCTCCGTTCGCACCGCTGTCGAATTCAAATGATTTGCGGTTGGCCCGAATGCGCTGGCTCCCCAGTTCGTTATGCACGTACTTGGACTTTGGCGCGAGCCACGGGACGTCCAACGGATCTCTCAGTCGAGTTTCGATTGCGAGCTTGTCACGGGAATACCATAACTCTGAGGTCAAATGACGCGCTCGAGGTCCCGTATTTCCTGACTTGCGATCTTCATCCGTCAGCGCAAAGCCTGGCGGCGGCGCGATCCGGACTGAACTGAGTTTCAGGTGTAACGATTCTGCCTGTTTCTTCCGGGTTTCCCAAGCCGTTCGGATTAGCTCAAGCCGGTCGTCGAAGGCACATGCGGCAGAGGCATGAATGGCGATTGCGATTCCAAAACAAAGCGACACAAATTTGAATTGATTCGAAATGCGCATATCCAAGGTCTCCTGCACGTGAGAGAACCATTCAATTTAAATCTGGATTCTGCCGACCCTCGAACGCCTCAGCGACAAACTCAATGATTGTTTGCGCCGTTACGGTCTGGACTTTGGGGTTCTGAGGTTCCGATATAGCCAGGTCAAATGAGCAGTGCCCTTTTGATTCAGGTGTCACCACCACGGAAAATCCGTCCGCGTCATTGTGGCATTCAACTTCAACATTGTGTTTCTGATGGACCACAAACTCCAAGCCATTAAGTTGGCGGCCTGTGCGGCTGGTCACGCTGTAATTTGCCTTCAGTGCTATGCCCGCCTGAATCGCTCCGAGATGCGTGATCTGGGGTTCGCCCGCTAAATCCGATATCCATGAAATCTTCACAGGCCATTCTGACGAAATCTGATTTCCATCAGTATGCGTCCCCGACAAGATGAAATGGCCCACTATCGAGCCGGGCGTTTTCGTTGGTAACGCTGAAATCTCGACTAAAAATGCACCGCTTGCGTTCTCGTCGATCAAGTGCGCGTTAAAATAAAGTAGATCACTTTCGACGCGGATGTCTTTCGCCGCCGGATCATTTTTAAATGCGATTCTTCGAGTCGCCGGAGTTTCGTTACCAGCTATCGTCGAGAGTGAAATTGTCTCTGGGACTGCCATCCAGAACGCATCACGGACCATCCCGGTCACACCCCAACGCATTTCGTGGCCGTCTATGGTCAAGGCCGAAATTACAACGCTAAAGGGACGCGTTTCGCCAGGCGCAGCGGACTTTCCCCGAAGGTCAATTGTCAGTGGGATTTTTTTTGTTTCGTTCGCGGCAAGCATTATTGGCTCAGAGCCGGTTGAGATGACGGTACATCCACACGAAGTAGAAAATGTTTGGAGCCCTATTGGCTCGGGGCCTCGATTGATGAGCGCCAATTCCCATTGAAAAGCTGCTGACGACCAAACTGTCCCAAAATCCCTGGAAGCTTCGGCTAACTCAAGGGGCGACAGATGATGTACTTCCGCTTGCTTCGGGGTTGACGGCACGTTGCTCAATTGCGTTGAGTCGCAGCCTGATCCCAACATCACGATGGCAAGACAGAAGATTCGGCGGAGAAGATTCGGCGGTCATCCCATCCTCCCAAAACTTGTACCGCATCGTTGCGTACGAATATGTGTGTGTGGTCGCAGATTCTATCCGTATTGGTGAGGCTGTCAATAACGCGGGGGGGAGAATTTTTCGCCATCGCCGAAGTAATGAGAATTCAGACTTCCTCCGAATTCCCACGAGTTCTGTAACGGGAGCGAGAAAGTACGAGCGGCCGCCCGCCTAAAAACTTGGTTGGCAACACCTATACGCCCATCGCTAAGTTCGCTCGTATCTGGTAATGATTGATCTCAATGCGGGGCAAGCTCAATTGTCGGTGAACCAATATTACATTCGCATTCTGCGGAAGAGCCCAAGAAAGTGCGAGTGCTTACTTCACATCCTGCAGCAGCTTTTCCACATACGGAGTGATGTCCTCCCCATAAGTGAACGCTTCGTCTTTGCCATCGACCAGCAGACTGTCGTCGAACCGCTTCAGCAGTTTTCCGTCCGTGCCGTAGACATAGGCTGCAGGAATGGAAGACAGTTCCAGCGACTGAAAGACTTCGTCTGACGGCATTATGGAGAGAATATTTGTGCAGGTGGCTTTGTGCTTCTGCAGGAATTCC
>Ga0163144_10030335_pt1 | contig 10346 bp, 8 predicted proteins | sample OliLak19BULKMAT1_FD_123175 | JGI IMG/M metagenome (GOLD analysis project Ga0163144, IMG submission 123175) | Freshwater microbial mat bacterial communities from Lake Vanda, McMurdo Dry Valleys, Antarctica - Oligotrophic Lake LV.19.BULKMAT1 | ecosystem: Environmental > Aquatic > Freshwater > Lake...
AGCGCCTCGGCATCGTCCGGACCACACAGGCCCAGGCGGTTCGGCCCGTACGCGTAGCGGGCGAACAGGATCGGACCGCTGACCGGCCGGCGATCAGGCTCGGGTCGCCGCACGGCTCCGGGGAGCCGCTCGGCGGCGTCAGGCCGGCGTGACGACGTCGCGGCGTGCATCGGTCGGATGGAGGCGGCCGGTGCTGAGCGCGATGCCCGCGACCGCACCGACGACGAGGAGGTACCCGGCGACCACACGGGGATCCGGCGTGGCACCCGTGGTCAGGGCACTGAGCACGCCGGTACCGACCGCGGCGACCACGAGGATGCTCGTGACCGTGGTCGCGGGCGCCAGGCGCAGCGCGCCGTACCAGGTGGAGACATAGCCGGCCAGGAGGACGCCGGTGGCCAGGATGAAGCCAAGCGCCTCGGCGGGCAACGCGGCCAGCCCGGCCAGGCGACCGCTCAGGGCGAGGTAGGCGATGAGGAAGACGACGCCCAGGCCCATCCGCGACGCGGCGAGCAGCGGTGCCGAGATGCCGGTGAGCAGGCGTTTGGCGACCACGACCTCGACCGCCCAGAGCAACGTGGCCGCGGCGATCATCGTCTCGCCCGGACCCCAGCCCATGCCGGTCGGAGGAGTCATGAGCACCTGGCCCAGCAGCAGCACACCCATGGCCGCGACCGGGATGAGCCCGAGCCGCTCCCCGAGGAGCGGGACAGCCATGAGGGCCACCCACACGAACAGCGTCTTGTGGATGAATGCGGCGGTCGGCGCGGTCGCCAGGGCGAGGCCGCTGAAGAACAGCACGAATGGGATGCTGCCGCCGATGAGGGCGATGGCCACGAGGCCGCCGCGCTGCCGGCGATCCAGGGTCGGGACCTCGCGGCGGGCCCCCAGGGCGAGCGCCAGGCTGACCAGGATGAGCGCTGCGATGCCGTTCTTGGCCGTCGTGTAGACCGCCGCATCGGGCACGAGCTTGACGCCGAAGGCATTCACGTAGACCGACAGCGCGCTGATCGCCGCCGTGCCGAAGGCCAGGAGCACCCCGCGCTGCAGGCCAGGGGTGGGTCGCGATCCGTTCATGGTCCCTCGTCCTCCTCGGGCATCGTCGCGACGTCCAGGAGCGCCCGCAGCTCCGCGGCATCGGATGGGTCGAGGCGTTCCAGGACCATGCCCGCAGCGATCAGCACCCAGTCGCCGACGGCGACCTCGGGTGCGACATCGAGCGAGGCCCGGCGCAGTTGGTCCTGGATGCGCACCGTGGCCATGCCGCCGGCCACCGCCAGCACCTCACCGGGATAGGTCACGCACATGGCCGTCGCTCGTTGCCGGCGTTCATCGATGGGGCGCCGTGGCGGTCAGGTCGGGCGGGGTCGTCCAGGACCTGATGGTGGCCATGTAGTTGGCGCGCTCGAAGGCCGCCGGGTCGCCCGCCGTCGACGCGCTGGCGCTCCCGCGCAGCTGCTCGACCGACACGTACTCGCGCTCGACCATCCACGCGCGCAGCTCGGACTCGACGGTCGCGACGTGCTCCGGTCCATGGCGGAGCAGGGCGGAGGTCATCATCGCGACGTCGGCGCCGGCCATCAGGGCCTTGAGCGCATCCGTGCCGGCATGGACCCCGGACGAAGCGGCCAGACCGACGTCCGGGCCCAGCTGCGGGCGCAGGATGGCGATCCAGCGACCGGGCAGGCGCAGCTCCCAGGGGTGGCTGAGCTCCAGGCGCGGCACGATCTCCAGGCGGTCGAGGTCCAGATCGGGTTGGTAGAAGCGGTTGAACAGGACCAGGCCATCCGCCCCGGCCGCGATGGCCGATGCGGCGAACGCGGCCAGCGCCGAATAGTAGGGACTGAGCTTGACCGCGAGCGGGATGGTGACCGCCCCGCGCACGGCCGCGATGAGTGCCAGATCCGTGGCCTCGGCGACCGACGCGGTCCGGCGGGGGTCGGCCGGGACGTGGTACAGGTTGAGTTCCAGGGCATCAGCGCCGGCATCCTGGACCCGTCGGGCATGGTGGACCCAGCCACCGGTCGTGGTCGCATTCAGAGACGCGATGACCGGCACGTCGACGGCCGCCTTGACCCGCTCCAGCGAGCGCAGGTAGCGGTCCGCGGCGCCGACCAGCGGACCGATCGCGGGGAAATAGTCGAGGGCCTCGGCGAATGCCTCCGTCCCCTGCTCCAGGGCGCGGTCCAGGCCGACCAGCTCGCCCTCGATCTCCTCCTCGAACAGCGACGGCAGGACGATGGCGCCGACGCCGGCCCGGGCCAGCCGCGCGGCGATCAGCGGGTCGCTGTTGCCCGGCGCCGCGGACGCCACGAGGGGCGAGCGCAGGCCCAGGCCCAGATAGCGGGTGTCCAGTTCCACGGTCATGCTTCGTCGCCTCCGGGGAGTGGCTCGTCGGGGGCAGCGGGCGGCGTCGCGACCGGTGCCGACTGCCGGTGCGGGACGGTCCGCTCGATGCCGGCCAGCTGCTGGTAGTAGTGCCAGCGCTCGTCCGCGTCGGCCTGGGCCAGCTCGGCGAGGCTCGCCGCTCGTTCCGGGTCGGTCCGCTGGAGGACCGCGAAGCGCGTCTCGGTCGCCACGAATTCGGCGATGGGGATGCTTGGCGCCGCCGAATCGAGCTTGAACGGATGGCCGCCATCGACCTCGGAGGGATGGAAGCGGTAGAGCGGCCAGTAGCCGGACTTGACCGCGTCCTTCTGGTGCGACATCGACTGGCTCATGTCGATGCCGTGCGCGATGCACGTGCTGTAGGCGATGACCAGCGACGGTCCGGGCCAGGCGTCGGCCTCCAGGAGCGCCTTGGTGGTCTGGGCGTCGTTGGCGCCCATCGAGACCTGCGCGACGAAGACATTGCCGTATGAGCGGGCGATGGCGCCGAGATCCTTCTTGCCGGTCCCCTTGCCGGCTGCCGCGAACTTGGCCACCGCCCCACGCGGCGTGGCCTTGGAGGCCTGACCGCCGGTGTTGGAGTAGACCTCGGTGTCCAGCACGAGGACGTTCACGTTGCGGCCGGAGGAGAGGACGTGGTCCAGCCCACCGAACCCGATGTCGTAGGCCCAGCCGTCGCCGCCGATGATCCACACGCCCTGCTTGACGAGGTCGCCGGCGAGGGTCAGCAGGTGTTCCGCGTCCGACCGCTTGGGGTCGTCGCTGGCGACGACGGTGCGGAGCGCGACGCGCAGCCGATCGACACGCTCGCGCTGCTGGACGACCTCCGGCTCGGTCGCCTGGCTGGCACCCAGGATGTCGGCCACGAGGTCGTCGCCGACGGCAGGCGCCAGTGACGCCAGCAAGCCGCGAGCGTGCGCGGTCTGGGCGTCCAGGGCGAGGCGCATCCCAAGGCCGAACTCGGCGTTGTCCTCGAACAGCGAGTTGGCCCATGCCGGCCCCCGGCCCTGGGCGTTGACCGTCCACGGCGTGGTCGGCAGGTTGGCGCCATAGATCGACGAGCAGCCGGTCGCATTGGCCACGATCATGCGGTCGCCGAAGAGCTGGCTGACGAGGCGCAGGTAGGGTGTCTCACCGCAGCCGCCGCACGCCCCGGAGAACTCGAACAGGGGCTCCAGGACCTGGCTGCCCTTGACCGTGTCGTGGGCGAGGAGCGAGCGGTCCAGCGGTGCGATGGCGGCGAAGATGTCCCAGTTCGCCTGCTCGACCGCCAGGTGCTCGCCGATCGGGGCCATGTCGATGGCCTTGTGGCCGATGGCCGACTTGTCCTTGGCCGGACACACGTCGACGCACACGCCGCAGCCGGTGCAGTCGTCGGGGGCGACCTGGATGGTCAGGCGATGGTCCGGCAGGTCGCGCGAGCGGAATTCCTTGTGCTGGAAGGTGTCGGGCGCGCCATCCACCGCGGCTGCCGGGAAGACCTTCATCCGGATGGAGGCGTGCGGGCAGACCATCGCGCATTTGCCGCAGTCGATGCAGATGCTCGGATCCCAGACCGGGATCTGCTGGGCGATCTGGCGCTTCTCGAAACGGGTCGTCCCGGTCGGGAAGGTGCCGTCCACCGGCAGCGCGCTGACCGGCAACTGGTCGCCCTCGCCGGCCATGATCCGAGCGGTGACACGGGTGACGAAGTCCGAGGCGCCGGCAGGCAGAGCCTGGGTCGTGCCGCGCTCGTTGGTGACGGCGCCGGGCGTGACGCGAGCGAGCTTGGCGAGCGCTGCATCGATCGCCGTGAAGTTGCGCGCGACGACCGCCTCACCACGCTTCGCATAGGTCTCGCGGACGGCGTCCTTGATGCGCTCGATGGCCTCGGCCGGCGGCAGGACGCCGGACAACTGGAAGAAGCACGGCTGCATGACGGTGTTGATGCGGTTGCCCATGCCGGCGGTCGCGGCGACGGCGTAGGCATCGATGACCCACAGGTCGATGCCCTTTTCCAGGATCACCCGCTGGACCTCGCCGGGCAGGTGCTGCCAGACCTCGTCCGGTCCGTACGGCGCGTTGAGCAGGAACGTGGCGCCATGCCGGGCGTGATCCAGCATGGGGAGCTTGCCGAGCAGGCCGAACTGATGGCAGGCGATGAAGTCGGCGTCCTGGACGAGGTACGTGGAGCGGATGGGCTCCGGTCCGAAGCGCAGGTGCGAGACGGTCACCGAGCCCGACTTCTTGGAGTCGTACACGAAGTAGCCCTGCGGGTACAGGTCGGTCCCCTCGCCGATGATCTTCACCGAGGCCTTGTTGGCGCCGACCGTCCCATCCGAGCCCAGGCCGTAGAACAGCGCCTGGACCTCGCCGGCGGGCCGTGACGGACGGAACTCGGCGTCGATGGGCAGGCTCAGGTGCGTGACGTCGTCGTAGATGCCGACCGTGAAGTGGCGCCTGGATCGGACGGTCGCCAGGTCGTCGAAGATGGGCTTGACCATCGACGGGGTGAACTCCTTGGACGACAGCCCGTAGCGACCGCCGCTGACCCGTGGCGCGACGGCGAACGGCGGGCTCTCGGCGTCCATCACCTCGGCCAGGGCCGTGACGATGGCCTGGTAGAGCGGCTCGCCGACGGCGCCCGGCTCCTTCGTCCGATCCATGACCGCGATGGACCGGGTGCTGGCCGGCAACGCGGCCAGCAGCGCGTGCACCGGGAACGGCTGGAACAGGCGCAGCTTGACCATGCCGACGCGCTCACCGGCGGCGACCAGCGCATCGACCGTTTCCTCGACGGCGCCCGCGGCCGAGCCCATGACCACGATGACCCGCTCGGCATCGGGCGCGCCGTGGTAATCGGCCAGGTGGTACTGGCGACCCGTCCGCTCAGCGAGCTCGTCCATGACCGTCTGGACGGTGCCGGGAACGGCGGCGTGGAACGGATTCGCGGCCTCGCGGGCCTGGAAGAAGACGTCGGGATTCTGGGCGGTGCCGCGCACGACCGGCGCCTCGGGGGTCAGGCCGCGCCGACGGAAGGCCAGGACGTCGTCGTCGCGCACGAGCGCCCCGATGTCCTCGTCGTCAAGCAGCTCGATACGGTTGATCTCGTGGCTCGTCCGGAAGCCATCGAAGAAGTGCAGGAACGGGATGCGCGAGCGGAGCGTCGCCGCGTGGCTGATGAGCGCGAAGTCGTGCGCCTCCTGGACGGATCCAGCGGCCAGCATCGCCCAGCCCGTGGCGCGCGCGTGCATCACGTCGCTGTGGTCGCCGAAGATCGACAACGCGTGCGTGGCGATGGTCCGGGCCGCGACATGGACGACGGCCGGGGTCAGCTCGCCGGCGATCTTGAACATGTTCGGGATCATCAGGAGCAGGCCCTGCGAGGCCGTGAACGTGGTTGCCAGAGCCCCCTTCTGGAGGGCGCCATGCAGGGCGCCCGCGGCCCCCGCCTCGGACTGCATCTCCACCACGTCCGGGACCGCGCCCCACAGGTTGGGGCGTTCGGCCGCCGACCAGTCGTCGCAGTGCTCGGCCATCGGCGAGGCCGGCGTGATGGGATAGATGGCGATGACCTCGCTGCACGCGTACGCGATACGGGCAGCGGCCTCATTGCCATCCAGGCAGGCGGATCGACGGGTCACGTGCTGGAAGCCCCTTCCGGAGTGCTGCGGGCGGCGTCCTGCGGGTCGGCCGTCGCGCCTCCGCGCGTTGCGGCGGACGCGTGACCGGGCCTCCACCCCAGTATGCGCAAGCGGCCCGCGCCATCCGGGGGCCACACGGGCCTGTTCACGGGCGCAGCGGCCCGCCGGATGCGGGCCGAATGTCACATGCCCCAGCCGGGTCGCCGGTGCTAGGTTCGTGATGCCCGCCACGCGCCCGCCGATCATCCCGGGCAGGGCGCGTGGTGCGAGCAGTCAGGAGGGTCCCGTGCCGGTCGCGCAGGCCAGGCCACCAGCGCCGAACGACGACAAGCGCTGGCGCATCGTCGAGACGCGGATGCGGCGCCTGGGCAATCGGCCGGACGCGCTGATCGAGGCGTTGCACGCCGCCCAGGAGGCCTTCGGCTCCATCGACGAGGACGCGCTTCGCTACATCGGCGACAGCCTGTCGGTGCCGCCGTCCACGGTCTTCGGGGTCGCCACCTTCTATCACTATTTCACCCTCGAACCGCGAGGCGAGCACACCTGCGTGGTCTGCACCGGCACGGCCTGCTACATCAACGGCGCTCTCGAGGTGCTGGCGTCGATCCGGACGGCGCTCGACGTCATCCCCGATGAGACGACCGCCGATGGCAAGCTTTCCCTCCTCATCGGCCGGTGTTTCGGCTCGTGCAGCCTCGCGCCCGCGGCGATCGTGGACGGCGACGTCCAGGCCCGCGTCGATGCGGGCGACCTCGTCAGGCAGCTCCAGGCCCTGTGACCGAGCTGCCGGCGGCCACCAGCCGTCTCGAGCCCTCGACTGGACGACCCGTCGAAGGTCTGGCCCCGGCCGGCCCGATCCGCGCATCGGCGTACGTCTGCGAGGCCGTCAGCTGCCTCTCGATGGCGTCCCACGACATCCTCACCGGACTCGTCGAGGTCGCGGGCACGACCATGACCGACGTGGCCGTCAAGCGGGTCGGCTGCCTTGGGCTGTGCGCGGCCGGGCCACTCGTCCGGATCCCGGAGACCGGGGAGCTGTTCAGCCACGTTCGTCCGGATGCGCTGCAACCGATCGTCGAAGCACTCGGCGCGGTCACGCCGGCTGCCGTCCGGGTCCCCGAGTCCGTGTTCTTCGACCGGCAGGTCCGGATCGCGACCGAGCATTCGGGGCGGATCGACCCGGAAAGCGTCGAGGACTACGTCGAGGCCGATGGCTACGCGGCCCTCCGCCGCGTCCTCACGACGATGACGCCTGCCGAGGTGCGCGACGAGATCACGAAGAGCGGCCTGCGCGGCCGTGGCGGCGCGGGCTACCCGACGGGTCTCAAGTGGAACACGGTCGCAAAGGCAACCGGCTCGGGCAAGTACGTCATCTGCAACGCTGACGAGGGCGATCCGGGTGCGTTCATGGACCGGACCATCCTCGAGAGCGACCCGCACCAGGTCCTCGAGGGGATGGCGATCGCCGCCTATGCCGTCGGGGCCAGTTACGGCTACGTGTACTGCCGCGGCGAGTACCCGCTCGTGGTGAGCCGAACCCGGAAGGCGATACGGGACGCCACGCAGGCCGACTGTCTGGGGACCACGATCATGGACACCGAGTTCACCTTCGAGGTCGACGTCCGGCTCGGCGCTGGTGCCTACGTGTGCGGCGAGGAGACGGCGCTCATCGCCTCCATCGAGGGCGGGCGGGGCACGCCCACAGCGCGGCCCCCGTATCCGGCCGTCTCCGGTCTGTGGGGCCAGCCGACCCTCATCAACAACGTCGAGACCTTTGCCAACGTCCCTCCGATCATCCGCAAGGGGGGCGACTGGTTCGCCTCGATCGGGACGGCCAAGAGCAAAGGTACGAAGGTCTTCGCGCTCGCCGGCCGGGTCGCCAACACCGGTCTGGTCGAAGTACCGATGGGCACCACCCTGCGTGAGATCGTCTTCGACATCGGCGGTGGGATCGTCGACGGCCACGTCTTCAAGGCGGTCCAGACCGGGGGGCCGGCGGGCGGCTGCATCCCGGCCGAGTTCCTCGACATGGGTGTGGACTACGAGTCCCTCATGGAGGCGGGGTCGTTCATGGGCTCGGGCGGGATGATCGTCATGGACGAGACCTCTTGCATGGTCAACGTCGCCAGATTCTTCATGGACTTCATGCGCGAGGAGTCCTGCGGCAAGTGCGTTCCGTGCCGGGTCGGGACGACCCAACTCTGGATGATGCTGGACGCGATCGCGAGCGGCCAGGCACAGGTCGGCGACATCGAGCGTATGGAACGACTTGCGACCATGGTCCAGCGGACGAGCCTGTGCGGGCTCGGCCAGGGAGCGCCCAACCCGGTCTTCAGCACCCTTCGCTACTTCCGCGACGAGTACCTTGCCCACATCGTGGACCGGGTCTGCCCGGCAGGCGTGTGCACGATGGAAGCGACGGTGCTGGCATGACGGTCCACACCCTGCGCATCGACGGGGCCGACGTCGCCGGCCATGATGGTGAGTCGATCCTCGCGGTGGCCACCGACAACGGCATCGTCATCCCGACGATGTGTCATCTCGACGGCTTGTCGGACACCGGCTCGTGCCGTCTGTGTGTCGTCGAGATCGCGGGCTCCAACAAGCTGACGCCAGCCTGCATGACGGCTGTGGCCGAAGGCATGGAGGTCACCACGACCTCCGAGCCGTTGACCGAATACCGCCGGACCATCATCGAGATGCTGTTCCTGGAGCGGAACCACATCTGTGCTGTGTGCGTCGCGAACAACCACTGCGAGCTGCAGGACGCGGCGGAGGACCTCCGCGTCGATCACTTCGAGCTGCCGGTCATCGAGCCGCAGGTCGCCATCGACGCGAGTCACCCGCTGTTCGCCATCGATCACGCCCGCTGCATCATGTGCGTCCGCTGCGTGCGCGTATGCGCCGAGGTCGAGGGCGCCCACACATGGGGCGTGATGGGCTCCGGGATCGACGAGCGCGTCGTGACCGACATGGGCACACCCTGGGGCGAATCAACGACCTGTACAAGCTGCGGCAAGTGCGTCCAGGTGTGCCCGACCGGGGCCCTGTTCGAGAAGGGTCGGTCGGTCGCCGAGGGCGGCAAGGCCCGCCGCCCGTTCCTCCCCTACCCGCGCGCCGCCAGCGCCACCGGCGTGACCGACGAGGCGGGCTCCTGATGACCAGGCCCACGCTGGCCACGGTCTGGCTGGACGGCTGCTCCGGCTGCCACATGTCGTTCCTGGACATGGACGAGCGACTGCTGGACCTTGCCGAGCGGGTGGACCTCGTGTACAGCCCGCTGGTGGACATCAAGGTCTTCCCAGAGCATGTGGACCTGTGTCTGGTGGAAGGCGCCGTGTCCAGCGAGGAGGACCTGCACAAGATCCGCCTCGTGCGCGAGCGGACGGGCACGCTCATCTCCCTGGGCGACTGCGCGGTCACGGCCAACGTGCCGGGCATGCGCAACCCCATCGGCCCGGGCCCGATCCTGGAGCGCGCCTACGTCGAGAACGTCACGCGCAACCCGGGCATCCCGCTCCAGATGGTCCCCGCCCTGCTGCCCACCGCCCGGCCGGTCCATCGCGTCGTGCCGGTCGACGTGTACCTGCCCGGCTGCCCGCCGTCGGCCGATCTCATCCATGGCGTCCTGGTCGACCTGCTCGAGGGCCGGACCCCGGACACCACAGGCGCTCGCTTCGGCCGCTGAGGAGCCCCCATGCCCGAGCCCATCGTCATCGACCCGATCACGAGGATCGAGGGCCACTCCAAGATCTCCATCCACCTCGACGACGCTGGCGAGGTGACCGAGGCGCGCTTCCATGTCACCCAGTTCCGCGGCTTCGAGGGCATCGTCCAGGGCCGGCCGGTGCACGAGATGCCGTCCATCATGGCCAGGATCTGTGGCATCTGCCCGGTCAGCCACCTGGTCGCCTCGTCCAAGGCCTGCGACGAGATCCTGGCCGTCCAGCCACCACCGACCGGGGTGGACCTGCGGCGGGTCATGAACCTTGCCCAGATGGTCCAGTCCAACGCGCTGAGCTTCTTCCACCTGTCGTCGCCGGACCTGCTCTTCGGCTTCGACGCCGATCCGGCCGAGCGCAACATCCTGGGCGTGGCCCGGGCGAACCCGCAGCTCGCCCGTGACGGCGTGGCCGTTCGCCGCTTCGGCCAGCAGATCATCGAGTGGCTTGGCGGCAAACGCATCCATCCGGCCTGGATCGTGCCGGGGGGCGTTGATGCTCCCCTGAGCGCCGACGCGCGCGACCGGATCCTGGCGACGATCCCCGAGGCCATCGCCGCCATCGAGCGGGCCATCGCCTGGTACACGGCCAGCCTCGTGCGCTGGGAGGGAGA
>Ga0163144_10030338_pt1 | contig 10345 bp, 10 predicted proteins | sample OliLak19BULKMAT1_FD_123175 | JGI IMG/M metagenome (GOLD analysis project Ga0163144, IMG submission 123175) | Freshwater microbial mat bacterial communities from Lake Vanda, McMurdo Dry Valleys, Antarctica - Oligotrophic Lake LV.19.BULKMAT1 | ecosystem: Environmental > Aquatic > Freshwater >...
ACCGCAGTCCAAAGGGGCTACCCAATCACGCAGGGCACCAGCACGCCGTCGGTCATGCCGTGGATCTTCTTCTTGTCTGCCGGGACGATCGTCGCCAGGCAGCCACCGAATTTCGTCTGACCGGAATCATTGGTGAAGAAATACGGGCAAAGCCGGACCCGGCCCTGCATCATTTCCACCGACCCGTCGTCGCGGAAAACCGGATGTTCGATCCGCCGTCCTTCACGGAAGTCCTGGAGGATCCACGGTTGTTCCGAAGATTGACCGAGCGCGTGGTGAAGCCGCTCCGACCACTCGGACGACGGCATGTCGTGGCCAATGAAGACCCCGCGTGAGCCCCAGGCCGTTTCGTGGAAACCGCTGACTTTCAAAACGAGCTGGCGTTCCTTTTGGCTGAAATTCGCCACCTCGTCCCACGAATGCGCGTTGATGCGCGGCAGTGCGGCATGCGGCGGCAGGGGCGTGGGATCGAGCACCCAACCGAACGGAACCAGCGACCGCAACCGCTTGAGGTGGCTGCCCCGCAGGGTCTGCTCCCAAACCTTCTTCAGAGCCGGCGACCACAGCAAGGCGAGCCAAAGCTTGTCCTCCAGATGCGGCTTGAACGGCGGGGTGATCTTGATTCTTCCCGCTGCAGCGTCTTCCGCGAGATGCCTCACTTCAGGCACCGACTCCCAGTCAAAGAGCTCGAAAAAGCGATAAAGTGACTTGTCCCCGGCTTGATATTCCTCCGCCGGGCTGACGTGCCATGCCTTGCCCAATTCACGGGTCAACCATTCCATTTCCGGGCGATAGTCTTTGGATTCCTCCGAGATCAGAACGGTCCCACCCTCTGGCATCAACGAGCGGAAACCGTCGATCATTCCATCCGGTCCACCGAGCACATCGAATCCGGCCTTGGAATAGACCTGCGACAGCCAGGCTGTCACACCGATGCCGCCTGGCACACTGTCCAGTTCGGTCATCGAGAATCCCGTTTCCGTGAGGATCAAATCCGGCCGGATGACGCGGGGAAACTGCTCCGCCGTGCCCGGTTCGCGTTGGAGCATGGCCAGCCACTCCGGTTTCCCCTCGTCGAGCAGCTCGGCCAACCATTCCGGCAGCTTGCCCGCGGCGCTGCGTCTGTAAAGACCGTCGCACGCCTGTTGGAATCTTGCCAATGGGTGCCCCAGCGACATCATCTGCCTCGCCTCGCCCGGGCTCAATTTCAGGGGTTCCGGAGACCAGCGCCATGCGCCGCCGCCAAACAACCCGCCGTCCGGCAATCCATCGCGCAGTTCAGAAAGACTCAGACCCATCCCGCGCCGAACTTCCACTGCCGCCGCCCGAATGCCAAGCGATTCTTCAGGCTTGCACGGCGTCCGATGCTCGTTCTCATTGGTTTCAGAAGATGCCTGAAGTCCTGAGTTACCGTTGCCCGTTTTGCGACCGCGAGGCCCGCGTCGGCGAACCGTGTCCCGGATGTGCGAAGAAGGTGGCTAAGATCAAGACGAGGAAAAAGTCTTGGGAGCAGCCCAAGTCCCTGGATGGTGTCGATCTGCCGGACGACGGGTTCGACTACGAGGATTTCTGCAAACGCGAGTTCGGAAAAAGCCCGCATCACCGGACCGGACTGAAATGGTATTGGTGGGCTCTCGCGGTCGTCACCCTTGCTGGAATGGCGGCCGGGGCTTTCTGGCTGTAGTTAGAAAGGCACGTCGTCATCGAAATCGTCATCGTTGCGGAGGTCTCCCATTGATGGCTCGGGGCTGGTGCCCGCCGATCCGCCACGCTGCGGCTCCGCAGCGCCGTCCGCTGCTTGCAGTTTCCAGCAGGACAGGTTCACGAAGTATTTGCCATTGTACTCGTTGCCGCGGATGTCGAAGTTCACCTGCACGTCCTCGCCGGTCTTGAATCCGTCGAGCATCGAGCACTTGTCCTTCACCACCTCGAATTTCAGATCCTGCGGATACTTGTCATGAGCCGTGGTGACGACGAACTCCCGCTTGGTGAAACCGCTGGCGAAGGATTGCACCTCGCCGATCATTTTGATTTTGCCGCTTGCCTCATACATGCGGACGAATGTTTCAGCCAGCGCCGGGATGTCAAACGTCCGGGTGGAAAAATTCGACGATGTTCGGGGATCCCGAATGCCCGGCGCGCAGCGAGCGGCCATGGCGGGGGCGTGTTTTGGAACTTCCAACAAGCGCCATTTGCCGCCTGTCGGAAACTTTACGGTCGCGGGATGTCGGGGTGATCCGGACGATTCTTGATCGCCCAAGCACATTCACGTCACCGCTCATCGGCTCGTCATTGGTGAAATGGTCCGGCATCTGGACCGAATTCTGGATTTCACGGAACATCACCAGAATCCACGCAAGCGCAGCGAGTGCGAGTGCACCTGCCACAATCCAACCGGTTGCAACCGTCGTGCCGCCAAGCATCAGGAACGCTGCCGAAAGCAATCCAATCCATGCCAAGCAGGCCGCCACGAGGAGGATCAGCACTTTGAAGGGTAGCAACGAGGTGATCAAGGTTCATTAACTATCAAGTGGTTTTTGATTTGCCAAGGAATTAATGACCTACGTCATCGCGTAGGTTTTGGATTTTTGGCACCGGCAATAAGTTAGAGATTGACTTTTCGGAAATCGCCTGATTAACAATGACCAATCATGAGCTTACTTCCTAAATTCTCCTCAGCTCTGGCATTGTCGGTACCACTTGTTTCCCTCGTTGCCGTGCAGTCCGTCGATGCCGCTATTTATATGAAATTCGGCGACATCAAGGGCGAGTCGACTGACTCGAATCATATTGAGTGGGCGGATATCGAGAGCTTCTCGTGGGGCATTGCCTGCGAGCCGACGTCTCCCACCGGAGGTGGTGGCACTACGGTCAAACCGCTGGTGATCACCAAACGCATCGACAAATCAAGTCCGCTCCTGATGCTCTCCTGCGGCACCGGTCAGCCGATCCCTGAAGTCACCCTCGAACTGGAAGATCCATCTCGAAACGGCGGTGACTCTTATTACAAGATCACATTCGAGGACGTCATCGTCAGTTCCTTCCAATCTGGTCCAACCGACGGGGATTCCCTACCCACCGAGTCAGTATCATTCAACTACACCAAAATCACGTGGACCTACTATCCGGCGGACGGCTCGCCACCCGTTGAAGTGACACGCGACTTCAATCCAGATCCGGTGCAGTGATTTCCACATTCATCAAATCCTGTCTGAGCCTTGTCGGCGTATTGATCGTCGTCACTGCGGTCCATGCTGACGTGGCATTCAATGCATGGATTGACTTCGGCCCGACGATTCCCGGAGAGTCGGTTGCCCCCGGTCATGAGGGATGGGCTGAGGTTCGGACATTTTCCGCCTCCCATGGGGTCGATGGATTTTCCCTCACCTGCCACCGCAGGATCGACAAGGCGACTCCGCTTCTCGCTCTGGCCTGCGCGGACGGCACCATATTCCCGAGCGTGCGGATCGATGTCGCCAGGATAGAGAACGGCGCGCAATATGATTTCTGGCAGCTAGAGTTGAAGGACGTCGTCGTCTGTAGCTACGACCAGAGTCAGGTGGAGGGAAATGTGGCGGAGGAATCACTGACGCTGCGTTGGTCTGCTGTCCAGTTCACCTACCGGGTGTTCCCTCAGGCAGGCACTCCTTACAATGTTTCGCGGTTGATCTCGGTGGATACCGACGGTGACGGCCTGCCGGATGCCTACGAAACCCTCGTCGGACTTGACCCTGACATCAGCAATCTGGACCAGGATTCCGATGGTGACGGCTTGTCAGATGTGGATGAATACCGGCTGGGCACCGATCCCAAGGATCCCACTTCCTTTTTTGTGACCACCGCTTCGCTAGACAATCCCGACACCGGCATGCTGGTGCTCACCTGGCCAAGCGTCTCCGGGGAAAGCTATCAGATTGAATACAGCGCGGATCTTATGACTCCGTTCACTCCACTGACGACGGTGTTGGCGACGGGTGCGCAGACGAGTCACACCGTTCCCCGCCAATTGGCTGCGGGCTTTTTCCGAGTCGCTCACACCCGCACGCCTTGAGCTTTCCCATGCTTTCCGGGCAGGTTCCGGGCACCTGGGATCCATCCTCTCTTCGCGCTGCCTTGAAGACCGCGGGCTACACCGGCGATGCATTCCGGGCGGCGGATGGCGACGCAAATGTGTTGGTTGCCTCCGCCGGTTCACCGCTGCTCGACATCGCCCACCGACTCTTCGCCGCCGGTCTGCCTGTGCCCCATGCCGACGTGGAAAAGCTCCTCGGCAAGGCATTTGCTCCGCTGCTCGAACTCGGCCTGCTCGCACCTCAGGACAACGAGCGGGTATCTTCCACCGTGCGGATTGAACCGGATGGAGACTCGTGGTTCGCCTCCGACCATCCTTCCCGGCTCGCCAGCTCACCGGAACATGTGATGGGGATCGGCCGCAGCACCAAGATCCTCGCAGCACTCGCGCCCTCACGCCCGGGCCTTAAAGTGCTCGACTTGTGCACTGGTGCCGGCTGGGTCGCGCTTCAAATGAAGAGGACCGGTTGCGCGGTGACGGCGGCCGACATCAGCCAGCGCGCTCTCGAATTCGCCCGCTTCAATGCCCGACTCGGCGGCTGCGAAGGGATCGAATTTCTCCAGGGAGACCGGCTAAGCCCCGTGGCCGGACGCGGTTTTGATTTGATCACCGCCAATCCGCCCTTCGTCATTTCCCCGGAGTCGTCATTCACCTTTCGTGATTCCGGCCTGCCCGGATCCACCTTCTGCGAGAATCTCGCGCGCACGCTGCCAGATCATCTTGCGGCGGACGGCATCGCGCTGATGCTTCTGAGCTGGTTTGACGATGGTCGGGAGGAAAATGCCAGCGCGCCGCTGGATTGGACCCGGGATGCTGGCTGCAACGCATGGCTCTTCCGCACTCTGACGCAGGATCCGGCCGAGTATGCCCGCCAGTGGCTGCGCGAAGGTTGCGGCGGACGCTCTCCCGCCCCCGCCGACCTCCGGCGCTGGATCGGGTATTTCGCCGAGCTTGGCGCGCGGCGGTTCCACACCGGTTTCATGATTCTTCACCGTGGCGATGGTCCTCGCTGGACCCGCTCCGACGCCCGCCGGATGGAACATCTGAGAATGGACGCCGGACGCGACATCCGCGCGGTGGTCGATGGCGAAAGCTGGCTTGCCCGGCGGGCGGCTGACGCGGAAATGGATCTGCTAGGCATCCGCTTCGCGGTCTCCGCCGATATCCGGCTCGAATCCGTTTCTCATCTGGCTGAGGACTGGACGACGATCGCCCTGCGGCTGCTGAGCGCCGGACGACTTGCCTATGATGGTCCGGTCGATTCCACGCTGCCGCGTCTGTTAGCGCATTGCCGCAATGGCCTCGCGCCTGCGGATTTCCTTCCCGAACTTGCAGCGGGATCATCCGTCGGGGATGTGGCACCCCGTCTTGCTGTCATCGTCCGCGAGCTCATCCGCCACGGGATTCTTCTGCCACCGCAAACATGATGGTTTTTCCAGTCCGGAAATGTAAGGCGACGGGCTTGTCCTCCTGCTCAGAATTCGATCACAACGGGATTCGATGGTCATTGAACTGCCGCGCGTCATGAAATGGTTTGGTCCAAGGCGCTGCTTGGCCGCCCGGAATCAATCCAGGAACTTGCCGGGATTCAGGATGCCGTTGGGATCAAGGGCTTGTTTGATAGAGCGGTGGGTGGCGAAGGAAACTTCACCGAGTGCCTGGAGTATCCATGGCTTTTTGGCGAGTCCGACGCCGTGCTCGCCGGTGATGGCTCCGTCGTTCTCAAGGACCCAGGTGAAAAGGAGGTCGAGCGCCGCATCCGCGTGGGCGCGGACTTGCGGGTCCTCGTAGCCGCGGACCATGAGGTTGGTGTGGATGTTGCCGTCACCCGCATGGCCGAAGCAGGCGATGGGGATGCCGGTGTCCTTCTCTAACTTCCGGGCGAAAGCGACGAGTTCGACGAGCTTGGAACGCGGGACGACGATGTCCTCGTTGAGCTTGGTCAGGCCGGTGTCGCGGAGGGAAAAGGAGAACTCGCGGCGGAGTTTCCAGATGCGTTCGCAGGAGGCTTCGTCCGGCGCGCGCTCGATGAAGGTGGCTCCGAGTGCGGTTAGTAACTGATGGAGTTCCTCGATCTCGGAGGCAGTGGCGGCGGGGCGGCCGTCCACCTCGACGATGAGGTGGGCCTTGCCGGGCGGGAAGGTTCCGGCACCGAGCTTCTTTCTAGCAGCCGCAAGGGTGAAGGTGTCGGTGATTTCGAGGGCGGAAGGGAGATGGCCGGCGTCGAGGATCGCCTGGACGGCTGCGGCGGCCATTTCAAACTCGGGGAAGATGGCGGCGAGCATCGCGCGGCTGGCGGGCTTGGGAATCAGCCGCAGCGTGGCCTCGGTGACGATGCCTAACATGCCCTCGGAGCCGGTGAAGATGCCGATGAGGTCGAAGCCGGTCTTGTTCTTGTGGAGGCGTCCGCCGGTGCGGAGGATCTCGCCGCCGGCGAGGACGACCTCAAGGCCGAGGACATAACTACGGGTGACGCCGTACTTCAAGCACCGCGGTCCCCCCGCATTGGTGGCGATGTTTCCGCCGATGGAGCAGTCCTTGAGTGATGCCGGGTCCGGCGGGTATTCCCAGCCGACGGCGTGCGCGGCGGCCTGGAGGTCGCCGGTGATGACGCCGGGCTGGACAATGGCGACGCCGTCTTCCGGGTGGATGCCGATGATGCGGTTCATCCTCGCGGTCGAGAGGACGATGCCGCCTTGGACCGGCACCGCCCCGCCGACGTAGCCGTAGCCGGCACCGCGGGTGGTGACTGGAATCTTGTTTTCGTTCGCGAATGTTAGGACGGCGGAAACGTCGGCGGTGGATTCGGCGAAGACGACGATATCCGGCGGGTGGCTGGCGGACCACTTGTCACCGGAGTTTTCCGCGAGAGTTTCCGCAGTGGTGGAGACTTTGCCGGGACCGATGAGGGTAGCAAGGGTTGTCGCGGAGTCGGTTGCGGTCATGATGAATATAAGAAGGGGCAGGATGCCCCTGCGACGGTCTGGCGCGAGACGCGCCAGCCACGTTGCCGGGTTTCAGGCGTAGATGTTCTTGTAATACTCGTCCACCATGCGGTCGGCGTCGAAGAAGGGGACAACGTCGTTCATGGAGTTGAGGACGAGTTTGTTCCATTTGTCCGGGCTGTTATAATAGAGCGGAAGAATCTTCTCATCCATCAATTTGTAGAAGCCTAGCAGGTCGTGGCGGTCGCGGTCCTCGTGGCTGAGCGCCGGATCGGCGGGCGGGATGATGAATGAGTTTTTGCCATCCTTGGCGAATTCACAGACCCAGCCGTCGTAGGTGGAGAGGTTGACGGATCCGTTCATGGCGGCGGTCATGCCGGAGGTGCCGGACGCCTCGCGGGTGACGACCGGGTTGTTGAGCCAGATGTCCGAGCCGTTTTTCAGGAAACGGGAGAGTTCCAGTTCGTAGCCGACGAGGACGGTGGCGTTCGGATAGTCCTTCGTCAGGCGGATGAGATGGTTGAACGTGTCGATGGCGGAGTAGTCGAATGGATAGGGTTTGCCGGCCCAGATGATCTGGATCGGTTGGTCGTTGTTGTGAACGAGGTGGCGGAAGAGCCGCATGTCTCGCGCGATGAGGTCGGGGCGCTTGTAACCGGCGAAGCGACGGGCCCAGACGAGGGTGAGGACGGCGGGGTCGAAGAGTTTGCCGGTCTGGTCGGCGACGATGCGGAAGAGGCGCTCCTTGAGCTCGCGCTTGCGGTGTTTCAGTTCCTCGATATCGCCGCGGACACGGGCGTGCTCGAGGCCGTGATCGACCCAGTATTTCTTGTTTTGGGCATTGGTGACGTGGGTGATCGGGCAAATGTCGGGGTAGCCTTCCCACATGTGGCGGGACACTTCGCCGTGGAGTTTGGAGACTCCGTTGGCGATGCGGGCGAGGCGGAGCGCGGCGAGCGAGTGATTGAATTCGTCACCCTCGATGCCGGTGATTTCCCGGACATCTTCTTCGGCAAGACCGCCGAAGAACGAGAAATCATGGAGGAGCTTGAAGCCATGCTTCTCGTTTCCAGCCTCCTCGGGAGTGTGGGTGGTGAAAACGAGGCGTTTTTTCACCTCCTCCATGCTACGATGTTTCTCGTAGATGTGGAAGGCGGCGGACAGGCCGTGCGCCTCGTTGAGGTGCCAGACCTCGGGGTCCACGCCGAGTTCGTCGAGCAGGCGGGCGCCACCGGCACCGAGGATGATGTATTGGGCGATGCGGCGGAGGTGGTCCTGGTCGTAAAGGCGGTGGGTGATGGCGCGGGAGAGGCTGTCGTTTTCCTCGACATCCGTGCTCAGGAAAAACATCGGGACGGTATTGAAGATGTCGCCGGGAAGGAACATCGCCTTGACCCACACCGGGTGGCCGTGGACGGGGACGGTGAAGCGGATGCCGGTGTCCTGAAGGAAGGCGTATTCCTTTTTGCGGAACTGGATGGCGAGTTCGCGATCCTCGCCGCGGGCCTGATTGTAGTAGCCGAAGGTCCAGAGGATGCCGATGCCGCAGAGGTTCTGGCGCATCCCGGCAGCGGCCCGCATGTGGGAGCCGGCAAGGAATCCGAGACCGCCGGAGTAGATCTTGAAGCTCTGGTCGATGGCGAACTCGCAGGAAAAATAGACGGCGGGTTTCGAATACTCGGGAGCGATTTCGTAAGTGTGGACAAAGGGTTTCGGAAGAAAGGAGGCAGGCATTTCGAGGTGGGTGAGGATGAAATAGGGTGGCTTCGGAGCGGCGGGCTTGAGGTGAATTCAGGAAAGGGCCGGATCGCGCGGGTTTTTCCGGGAGGCGGAAAGTGGCTGAAGGTCCGGAAATTGTCGAGTCTGGCGCGGATCGCGGTGTGGATTTCATGCTGGATCGGAAGGATGCCACCCAACACGGCAGCAGGGGGATTTCAGCCTAACGCGAGGTAATCTTGGCCCGAACGCCTTGCAGAGGGGATTCGATCCAACGCCACGAGGCGAGGGTGAGGGCCCAGGTGACGGCGGCGAAAACGGGGATCCGGATGATTTCGCCATAGACGCTGTCGAACCAGCCGAGCCATAGGAAGAAAAGGATTTTTCCAGTCAGGAGCGGTGCCAGATTGTGAAACAGGTAAATCCCATAGGAAACCTGACCAATCCGCTGCAGCCCGGGATTCACGAGGAATTGCCCCAGGTGCCCGCGGAAGCCCACCGATCCTGCCGCGATGAATCCGCAAAGCGCGGCCGAAAGAAATGTCTGCTGCACCGGACGCAAGCCATAGGTCGGCCAGCCGAGGGCGTGGGATCCGAAAATCCCGAGATAGCCTGCCAGTCCGATGATCGATACCCACCTCAGGACCGGGCTCTCCAGCGACATCCCGTGGTGCACCGCCAAGGCGAGCAGTCCACCGAGGCCGAAGTAGTCGAAGGCCGACCAGGTGAGTATTTCCGGCCGCGAGAACCATGGAAGGAAATCGTCGTGGCAGTAGCGGCTTGCCGGTCCGATGGCCGCGAAAACCAGGATCGCGAAGGCGAGCCATTTTTTCGGAAGGAACCAGATCACAAACGGCCAAATCAGATAGAACTGTTGCTGGATGGCCAGCGACCAGAAGTGGTTGGTCCCGGATGGCCAATGATCGAGCATGGCCATGTGGATGTTGGAAAGATGGAAAAAATACCAGCCGAACGCGGCATGCATGTCCGGTGCCCGGACGATCCACGCGAGGATGATGGCGGCGTAGTAGGGAGCGAGGATCCGCAAGCCGCGGCGGATCTGATAGGATTTCAACGCCTCCAGCTTCCACGACCCGCCGCGTGCTTCCTTGCGATCGCGTTCCCTGAGCAATGACCCCGTGATGAGGTAGCCGGTGAGGACGAGAAAGAAGAACAGGAAGATCTCAAAGGGGAAAATCCTCGGCCAGGTCTTCGGGCACCAGTGATCCCAACAGATGGCGACCATGGCCACTGCCCTCAATCCATCGAGTTGCGCCGCACGGCCGTTCACTCGGTGTTTGAAATCACGATCCGGCGCGGCATGCACGCGTTTTCCCGGAAATTACATCCGGCAGATCCGTCGCTCCGGAGAAAACCCGCTTGAATCCATGACCCGTTTCGCCAGTCTTCGGGCTGATGAAAGCCTCCGATCTCATCTTCACCGGATTCAACCGCCGCGTCGCCGCTCTCCATTGCGACACCGGGCAAATCGTCTGGCAGTGGCGGGCACCGAAAGGCTCCAGCTACGTCAGCCTGCTCCTCGAGCCCGACCTGCTGGTCGTCGCGGTCGATGGCTACATGTATGGTCTCGATCCGCTCACCGGCGGCCAGC
>Ga0163144_10030339_pt1 | contig 10345 bp, 5 predicted proteins | sample OliLak19BULKMAT1_FD_123175 | JGI IMG/M metagenome (GOLD analysis project Ga0163144, IMG submission 123175) | Freshwater microbial mat bacterial communities from Lake Vanda, McMurdo Dry Valleys, Antarctica - Oligotrophic Lake LV.19.BULKMAT1 | ecosystem: Environmental > Aquatic > Freshwater > Lake...
TGGCCGTAGGTGTTGCGAAATTGAAGGTTGTCGGCGGCAAAGGCCGTCCCACAGATGCCGGCAAGCGCGGCCAGAAAGAGCGGTTTCATCAATAAAGGTGGCAGAATTTGGTAACCCTGTGGTTACAAGTCAACCGCGGCCGGTGGCATTTTCGGTGCCGGCCGGCTCAATCGACGAAGGTGAGCTCGTTCGCCAGCAACAGCACCTGCGCCAGTTCCTCCCAGCGCGTCAATCGCGGACGTTCGCGGCGGGGAGTATCGAAGTCTCTCCGGGCATTCCACGTCCGCACCGTGCCATCCCGCTCCGCCGTAAGGCTCACGTTTGGCGCCCACGTAAAGGTGTCGTTTGTGCTCGTCGCACCCGACTCGACGACGAAGTGGATCGTCTGCCCCCTTTCCACGACCATCTCTTCCAACTTCGTGGCGGCTTTGCTATCGTGGACCGCCCACGTTCCCAGCGTGCCCCGGCGGCTCGACACCACTCTCGCGGTTACCCCATCGCCGCCGACGTTCGCATGCTGCACGTTTCCTTCCATTCGAACCGTCCCGGCCACCGGTGCCACCCAACGTCGAATGGCCGCCTGCGCGGAGTCCCGCCCCGGATGGCCGCCCGTCGCCGTCAGATGCAGGTGCCCGAGTTGCGGATCGGGAAAGATCTCCGACGGCCCCACCCGTCCGCCCCGCCGACTCTCCAGTGCCGCAAAATCACGCACGCGATCCGACTGCGCGTCGAACGTACCCCAACCGGCCACCCAGCCACCCGGAATCGGCGCCGACGACGCATCGTCCAAGCTTGGACGACCCGCAGTGATAAAGGCAGTCGCCAGCTTGATCTCGTTCGCCTCGGGCTCGCGTTGAAAGACAACGCGGTAGAGCGCCGCAATCTTCGCCCGGTCTGCACCCGACTCCCGAATTTCAACCCGTTGCACCAGCCCCCGCGCCTGCTCCTGCACAAACGGGCTGTTCATCATGAATAGTCCCTGCTGCGGCACGGTCGTCGCAAAACGCTGCGCCGTGCTCGTATCCGGATTCGGGTAATCAAAGGTGCGAAACATTCCCGGAAGGTTCTGCCGGTCAATATAACCATAAACCGTCCGCCGGGTCGTAAACGGCTCCTCCGCCAAATCATCCGGCAACCCACCGGGTTTCAAATCCAGCGTGCCCGCGACGGCTAACACGGTGTCGCGCAAAGCCTCGAACTCGAGCCGGCGACGATTAAACCGGTGCACGAGCTGATTATCCGGATCCACCGCCGCCGCGGCCGTCTGCGTGTCACTGGATTGCTGATACACTGCCGAGCGCACGATCCAGCGGTGCAGCTGTTTCACCGACCAGCCGGATTCGACGAACGAGGCCGCCAGCCAGTCCAACAGTTCACCGTGGACCGGGGCTTCGGTCCGCACCCCAAAATCGCTCGGCGTCCGCACCAGCCCTTCGCCGAAATGCCAGCCCCACACGCGATTCACCAGAACGCGTGCCGTGAGGGGATTGTCTGCCTGCACCACCGCCCGCGCCAGTTCGAGCCGGCCGCTGCCCTCCGTATACTCCGGACGCGACTCGCCGCTGAGCACCTCAAGAAATCGCCGCGGTGCTTCGGGTCCGCGATTCGCAGGATTACCGCGGAGGAACACCTTCGAGTTTATCGGAGTGGCCTTGTCGACCAGCGCCATCGCTCGCAACGGCGCGCCCGACTCGGTCCAGTTCAACGCTTCGATTTCACGTTTCAAACCCGACGTCTTGTCATTGATCTGTCGGCGAATCATGTCAGCCGCGATCGTCGGCAATAGGTAGGCGGGCGAATGCTCCGCATAAACCAGTTGTCGCACCGCCTCGCGTTCCGCATCGGGCAGCACCTCCGGCTTGGGCTCACTCGCGTTCTGCGCCGCCGCGATCGCGGCCATCCAGGTTTCCTCGACCGCTTTGACGACTCGATTATAGATCCCCGCCACGTCCTTCAGCGAACCAGGCGGTGGCGCCTCATCGGCAACGAACGCCGCCACCACGGCCGCGTTCACCGGCCGCGCCGGGTCACTGCCCATGCTCCATTGTGCAATGAGTTCCCGAGCGTTCTGCGCGAACCCGTCCTCCGGCAACGCCGCCAGGGCGAACCACGGCGCGAGCACCGGGTCATGGGTGAGCGCGCGCTCTTTTAAATAAACCTGCCAACGCTTGAGCACGTCCGCGTTCACTTTCCGTGCGCCCGCGAAGACTTCAAACTTCTCCGTCACCGGCAGCTTCGCCGCATCGCGCGCCGCCAGCAGGTAGTCGCCGGTCTTAACGCGGATCTCCGACAGAAACTTACCCACTTCCTCCGCCGCCCGCGCCTCGACTCTCGACTGGATCTCCGCCGTCTTGTCCAAGAATGCCTGATACTCGGGCGTCTCGACCAGTGGACCGAGCAAGGGCCTTTCCGCCGGCTCCTCCGACGAGGCAAAAATCCCGTGCAGCGAATAATAATCCCGCGTGGGAATGGGATCGAATTTGTGATCGTGACAACGCGCGCACGACACCGTCAGTCCGAGCAGACCACGCGTGACCACGTCGATGCGGTCGTCGATGATGTCGTTCTGGTTGTTGAGAAAGCGTCGCCCCAGCGTGAGGAAGCCGAGGCCGGCGAGCGCCGACTTATCCTCGCCCAACGGCAACTGATCCGCTGCCAGCTGTTCGACAATGAACTGGTCAAACGGTTTGTCCGTATTGAACGCGCGAATGACATAGTCGCGATACGTGTGAGAAAATGCGAAACGCCGCTCCACGTTGCCCGCGAGGTATCCTTTCGTGTCGGCATAGCGCGCGACATCCAACCAGAAGCGGCCCCAGCGCTCGCCGTACTGCGGCGAAGCCAGCAGACGTTCCACCACGCGGTCGTACGCCGCCGGCGACGAATCCGCCATGAACTCCACCATCTCCGCCGGAGTCGGCGGCAAACCCGTCAAATCAAAGGTCACGCGCCGCAAGAGCGTTCGCGGATCGGCAGCCGGCGAGGGCGTCAGCTGCTTCGCCTCGAGCGCCGCGATGATGAACGCGTCAACCGGAGTTGCCACGCGAGCGGCCTTCGCCACCGCCGGAACCGCCGGCTTGCGCATCGGCTGAAATGCCCAGTGCTCGCGCGCCGCAGCCATGTCCATCGGATGCGGTTTGCCACCGGTGCGCGGATCGGGCGCACCCATTTTTATCCACGCCTCGAGCGCCGCGATCTGGTCGTCCGACAACTTCCCGCCCTCGTCGAGCGGCGGCATCTGCAGATCCGGGTCTTTATAGTGGACGGCCTCGATCAATAGACTTTTGCCGGGATCGCCGGGCACGATCACCGCGCCCGACGCACCGCCTTTGCGCAGACTATCCCGCGTGTCGAGCAACAGGTCGCCCTTCGATTTTCCACCCTCTACACTATGACACTTATAACACGACTCGACGAGGATCGGCCGGATCTTCGCTTCAAAAAACTCCACGTGTTCCGGCGGCAACTCCGCCGCGCGACTGCTTGCGAACAAGGCGGTCATCACCGCGAGCACCCGCAGCGCGGCCGGACCTCCCGACCCACGCCGGGTGCGTGCCGTCGTCCCGCTCGTCCCACGTTCAAACCATCTTGGCGCTAATATCATGGGAGCAGCGTGGACGAAGTCGTTTTCGTTCAGCCTACGCGATCAAGTCGCGCACGACGTTCCCGTGCACATCGGTCAGCCGGAAATCGCGCCCCGCGTGCCGGTACGTGAGCTTCTCGTGATCGAACCCGAGCAACGCGAGGATGGTCGCATGCAGGTCGTGCACATGCACCGGTTTCTCGACGGCCTTGAAACCGAACTCATCCGTCGCGCCGTAAACCGTGCCGCCTTTCACGCCGCCGCCGGCGAGCCACATCGTGAAGCCATAGTGATTGTGATCACGGCCGTTCACCTTGCCGGCATTCGCTCCCGCGGTTGGCAATTCCACCACCGGCGTGCGCCCAAACTCGCCGCCCCAGATCACAAGCGTATCTTCCAACATCCCCCGTTGTTTTAAATCTTTCAGCAGCGCGCCGATCGCCTGATCGGATTCGCGGGCGAGTTTGCGGTGATTGATTTCGATATCATCATGACTGTCCCACGGCTGGCCATTGCCATGCCAGACTTGCACAAAGCGGACGCCGCGTTCGAGCAGCCGGCGCGCGGTCAGCAACTGGCGCCCTTGCACGGTGTCACCATAGAGTTCCCGCATGGGCGCGGGTTCGCTCGCGATCGCAAACGCATCCGTCGCCTCCATCTGCATGCGATACGCGAGCTCGAACGACTGGATTCGCGCCTCGAGTTGCGCTTCGTTCTGCCGCTTTGCGGCGTGTTGTGCATTCAGGGCGTGCAGCAAATCGAGTTGGGCCCGCTGGTCGGAACGCGCGGTCGCAAAATTCTGGATATGCTCAATCAGCTGATCGATGTCCGTGTGCGCCGAATTGATATAGTTCCCTTGATAAATCCCGGGCAGAAAGCCGCTCTGCCAGTTTTGCGACTCCTGAATCGGATAACCGTTTGGACACATCGCAATATATCCCGGCAGGTTCTGGTTTTCGGAACCAAGTCCGTACGTCACCCACGACCCCAGACTCGGCCGTGGCAGCCGGGCATCGCCACAATTCATCAACATCAACGACGGCTCGTGATTCGGCACGTCTGCGGTCATCGAACGGATCACCGCGATCTCATCGATCGACGCGGCGACGTGAGGGAAAAGTTCACTCACTTCGATGCCACTCCTGCCGTAGCGCTGAAACGCAAACGGTGAGGCAAACGCCGCCCCGGTCTTGCGCTCGGTTTTCAGGTCGAGCGGGATCGGTTTGCCGTGCCACTTCGTCAACGCGGGCTTCGGGTCGAACGTGTCGACTTGCGACGGCCCGCCATTCGCAAAGATGTGAATGACCCGCTTCGCCTTCGCCGGAAAATGCGGCGGGCGTGGCGCGAGCGGGTTATCCAGGTTCACCGCGCTGGACGGGCCGGCGAATGCGTCTGGTCCGAGAATACCCGCCAGACCCAGCGCGCCAAATCCGATGCCACAGCGATTGAGAAAATCGCGCCGCGTCAGGAAATGGTCCTCGAGGCGTTTCGGGTGGTGGGACATTGCAGAATGGCGCGCAGGCGAGCGGGAGGTGGGGGCGAAGGCGAAAACGGGATCTGGTTTATACACCAAAGCCGCCGCGGTATTCTTTCGTTATATACTGATTCGCCGCCGGCAGATTCGTGATCTTCATCGCCGCGGCATCCCATTCAATTTTTCGCTGCGCGCGCACGGCCACATTACTCAAGAGCACCATTTCGGTGAGGCGCGAGGAATAATCAAAGTTGGCGCCCGCGGCGACGCCGCCTTTGCACGCAGTGACCCACTCCTGGAAGTGATTGCCGCCGGGCACGCGCGGGATCGTCTTCGGCGGCAACGAGGGGCCGAACTCCTTCATCTTCGTCTCCGGCACGATGCGGATGGTGAAGTAGTTCGCGTCGGCAAGCACCGCCGCTTTCGTGCCGACCACCAGCGTACTGTTATCCGGCATCTGGCGCCCTTCCTCAAACCAAGGCGCCAACGCCGGCCGCATGCCGCCATCGTACCACACCCACTTCACCGGACCTCTCACGCCGCGGGCCGGAAACTGATAGGTCACGACCGATGCGGTCGGTGCGCTGACATCCGTGTGCTTCGCACTCACGGCCTCGACGCTCGTCGGCGCATCGAGGTCGAGCGCGTAGAAGCCGCCGTCCATTTGATGACAGCCCATGTCACCGAGCGCGCCGGTGCCGAAATCCCAATAGCCACGCCAGTTGAACGGACAATAGGCCGGATCATACGGACGCGGCTGCGCCACGCCGAGCCAGAGTTCCCAGTCGAGTGTACTTGGAATTACAGGACGGAGCTTGGTGTGGTCGGGCGGGTTCACGCCTTGCGGCCAGATCGGCCGATTCGTCCAGCTGTGAATCTCCTTCACCTCACCCAAAATACCCGCGTCGACCCACTCTTTCAACAAACGCGTGCCCTCGGCCGCATGGCCTTGGTTGCCCATCTGCGTCGCGAGTTTCTTCTCCTTCGCCAGCTTCGCCATCACCCGCGCCTCGTGGATCGTGTGCGACATGGGTTTCTCGACGAAGACATGTTTGCCGAGCCGCATCGCCGCCATCGCGATTGGAAAATGCATGTGGTCCGGCGTGGATACGGTCACCGCATCGATTTTGCTGCCGAGTTGGTCGAGCAATTTCCGGTAATCCCGAAACTGCGGCACCTGCGGATATTCTTTATACGTTTTGGCGGCGCGAGCGTCGTCCACATCGCAGAACGCGACCATGTTTTCGTCTTTCACCGCCGCGACGGCGGCCTGGCCCCGACCTCCAACGCCGATGCAGGCGACGTTCAGTTTACTATTGGGCGAGACGCCACCCTGACTCCGCATCACATGGGGAAAGCCGACTACTCCGGCCGCGGATGCCAGCGACGCGTTTTTGAGGAAGGATCGGCGGGAAAGAGCCGCGTCAGTGGGCGAGGAGGAGACCGTCTTCATGATTTAAAGCTGAGGGTAAGCCGGCGACAAACGGTGTCGTGCGACCAGTGGGAGCAAGACGAGCATGGGGTGAAATCGATCGTGGAAAAGCACGGAATCGCAGGAATTGCGCGCCCTTCAAAAGTAAGAAGAGAAGCGTTTTTTTCATGACCGGGGCAATCCCGGCGTTTCTGAAAGGGGGAAAACGAACGGTAAAAAGAACGCCGGTAGCGGCGGCTCCGCAACCGTCGGATTTGAATCCGAACGGTTACTTACCTGCGGGCGTCAACGTCCGGCGCCCGGCTTGACCTCCATGCCTTCGATTGCACCGAGCAATTGTTGATACGGCTCGTCGCGAAACCCATCCGCCATGATTTGCACCTCCACGAGCACATCGGGCGCGAGTTTGATTTTGCCCATGCTCATCACCTTGTAGTTTCCCTTCTGCGGGGGCTGTCCCCGCAGGTTACGATCGGTGAAGCTGCAATAATAGCCCATCATGCCCGCCGGGAGGTGAAACTCGCGGGCGACCGCCCGGCCTTCCACCGACTCTTCCGCGAGCCCGTACGCATCGGCCTCGACGCGAAGTTTCAGTCGGGACTTTGTGTCCAAGCGATCGATCTCAGGAAATGAGATCGCGATCGTCGCCGAGGCGTTCACGGACTCCCGACTGGGAGAAATTGTAAGCGTGGTGTTACCGCCAATCGTGGAGGTATCCGCTTTCCACTCACCGAGCAGGTAGAGCGTGATCTGTCCCCGGGACCCGAGGTCGATCGTCTCAACCTGACCGAAGGCGCAGGAGACCGACAGCAACAAGAAAGCAACGAGAGTCTTCATGGGAAAAAACGAACAAATGACGTTCAATCCGGGCCGGGCGCAAACCGGTTGTAACGAGAATTGGGGGCCGCCCCCTGGCTCGGCGAACCGGCCGGTTCGCAAATTCGAAAGAACGAGTGGACCTCTCGATTAGTTCCGTCCGGTTCTGCATCAACCATCCGAAGCCCGACAGGAGGCTCACCTGTTTGCTGCCCCGTAAAGTCCGCGGCGCATAGGAATGCGCGGAACGTGCCAATCCACAGTGTAATTGCCTTTGACGGTGCCCGGCAGGCATCTTAGTTCGCAGCCTCCTTCTTCTGACCCACTTTCATGACCATGCCCGCGGCACCTACCATCATCTACACTCAAACGGACGAAGCTCCTGCTCTCGCCACCTATTCGCTCCTGCCGATCATCCAGGCATTTACCAAGCACTCGGGCATCGCCGTGGAAACCCGGGATGTCTCTCTCGCCGGGCGCATTCTCGCCGCGTTTCCCGAGGTTCTAACCCCTGACCAACAGGTTCCGGATCACCTTGCCGAACTCGGCGCGCTCACACTCACTCGAGAAGCGAACATCATCAAGCTGCCGAACATCAGCGCCTCGGTTCCGCAGTTAAAGGAGGCCGTCATCGAGCTCCAAAAGAAGGGTTACCCGCTGCCCGATTATCCAGAGGCCCCCAAGACGGACGCCGAGAAAGAGATCAAGGCCCGCTTCGCCAAAGTCATGGGCAGCGCCGTCAATCCGGTCCTCCGCGAGGGAAACTCCGATCGCCGTGCGCCTAAGGCGGTCAAGGAATACGCCCGCAAGCACCCGCATTCCATGGGCGCCTGGTCGGCTGACTCGAAGACCCGCGTCAGCTCGATGACGCAGGATGATTTCTTCGCCAATGAGAAATCGGTCACCGTTCCCGCGGCCACCACGGTCCGCATCGAATTCGTCGGCGCGGACGGCTCCATCAAGGTATTCAAGGAAAAGACTCCGCTGAAAGCCGGCGAAATCCTCGACGCCACGGTCATGCGGAAGCAGGCCCTCGTCACTTTCCTCGAACAGCAGATCGCCAAAGCCAAGGCGGACGGTGTCCTTTTTTCCGTTCACTTGAAGGCCACGATGATGAAGGTCTCCGACCCGATCATCTTCGGCCACGTCGTTCGCGTGTTCTTCCAAGACCTGCTCGCGAAGCACGGTGCCACGTTCACCGAACTCGGCGTGGATTTGAACAACGGTTTCGGCGATCTCGTCGCCCGCATTCAAAAACTCCCCGCGGATAAAAAGGCGGAAATCGAAGCGGACATCCAGGCCACGTATGCCGCGCGCCCGAAGGTCGCGATGGTGAACTCCGACAAGGGCATCACCAATCTCCACGTTCCCAGCGATGTCATCGTCGATGCCTCGATGCCCGCGATGATTCGCAGCTCGGGCAAAATGTGGGACACCAAGGGCAAGTTGCAGGACACGCTCGCGGTGATCCCCGATCGTAGCTACGCCGGCATTTACCAGGCCACCATCGATTTCTGCAAACAGCATGGCGCGTTCGATCCCCGCACCATGGGCTCGGTGCCGAATGTCGGTCTCATGGCGCAAGCCGCCGAGGAGTATGGTTCGCACAACAAGACGTTCCAGATCGCCGGCACCGGCACCGTCCGCGCCGTCGACGACGCCGGCAAGGTCCTGCTCGAGCACAGCGTCAACGAAGGCGACATCTGGCGCGCGTGCCAGACCAAGGACGCCGCCATTCAGGATTGGGTGAAACTCGCCGTCAAACGCGCCCGGGCCACGAACACGCCCGCGGTTTTCTGGCTGGATGCCCAGCGCGCGCACGACGGCCAGATCATTGCCAAGGTGAAAACGTATCTGGCGCAGCATGACACCACGGGACTCGAACTCCCAATCATGGCTCCGGCCGACGCCTGTCGCTTCAGCCTCGAACGCCTCAAGGCCGGCCAGGACACGATCTCCGTTACCGGCAATGTGCTCCGCGATTATCTCACCGACCTGTTTCCCATCCTCGAACTCGGAACGAGCGCGAAGATGCTCTCCGTGGTTCCGTTGATGAACGGCGGCGGGCTTTTTGAAACCGGCGCCGGCGGATCGGCCCCGAAGCATGTCGAACAGTTCCTCCAGGAGAACTACCTGCGTTGGGATTCGCTCGGCGAATTTCTGGCCCTCGCGGTTTCATTCGAACACCTGAGCGAAACCTTCAAGCTGCCCAAGGCGAAAGTCCTGGCCGACACCCTTGATGCCGCGACGGGGAAGTTCCTCGATGAAGACAAATCGCCTTCACGCAAATTGGGCGGCATCGACAATCGTGGCAGCCATTTCTATCTCGCGCTCTATTGGGCTCAGGCGCTCGCCGCCCAGGATCAGGATGCCGACCTGAAGCGGATCTTCACGCCGGTGGCGGAGAAGCTCACGGCCAGCGAGGAGCAGATCGTCGGCGAACTCATCGGCGTGCAAGGGAAGCCGGTGGACGTCGGCGGTTATTACCAACCCGAGGATGCCAAGGCTTCCGCCGCCCTTCGACCCAGCGCGACGTTTAACCAGATTCTGGATACGCTGTAAGGTGGCGTTAGCGTGTTGTCCTCACACGCCGGGGCCGGAAAGACACGCCCGGCCCTCCCCCAGCCGGCGTAACAACAAGCCGCGCACCGCCGCAGACCTGGTCGCAGAGATCCGTTTCCCACTTTCCCACTTCTGCGCGTCCGCCTTTCTTCTTTCTTCTTTCTCTCCGTTTCTTCTTTTCCAACTCCGCTTTTCCGTTGGCCCCCGCCCGCCATTTTCTGCTCCTGCCGCTGATTTATCTGGGCTTCATCAGCCTGGGTTTGCCGGATGGCACGTTCGGCGTCGCGTGGCCGCAGATCCATGCCGAACTGAATCTCCCAATCGGCCTGGGCGGTACGATCGTTATGGTCGGCACCCTGCTCGCCGGCCTCTCGGGATTCGCCAGCGGCCGGATCATCGCCCGCTTCCACACGGGCCCGGTCGTCCTCGCGAGCTGCGTGCTGACCGGAGCCGCACTGTTGGTCATCGCCCATGCCCA
>Ga0163144_10030340_pt1 | contig 10345 bp, 10 predicted proteins | sample OliLak19BULKMAT1_FD_123175 | JGI IMG/M metagenome (GOLD analysis project Ga0163144, IMG submission 123175) | Freshwater microbial mat bacterial communities from Lake Vanda, McMurdo Dry Valleys, Antarctica - Oligotrophic Lake LV.19.BULKMAT1 | ecosystem: Environmental > Aquatic > Freshwater >...
GAAGCTCGCCGTCAAATGTCAGAAGGGCATCACCAAGGCCGGCGCGAAGTTCGCGTCCCTGAAAGCCAAGGTGACGCAAAAGTGCGGGAACGCCGAGCTCACCTGCCTCCAGGTGAAACCCGCGAACGCGAAATGTCTGCCGAAGGCCGTCACCAAGTGCCAACAGCAACTCGCGAAGCTCGCCGCACCCGGCAAGGGTGCCGCCGCGAAGCTCGCCGCAACGATCGCCAAGACCTGCACCAAGCCACCCTTCACGCTCGCAGACGTGCTCGACAGCGGGGGGCTCGGCTTCGCGGCGCTCGGCGGCGAATGCGCAGCGCTGGGCGTTCCGGCGCTCGACTCGCTCGCCAATGTGACGACGTGTCTCGAACACCGGCACACCTGTCGCATCCAGCAAATGCTCGAGACGGAGATGCCGCGCATCGAGGAGCTGCTGGATCTCGCGCCGTAGCGTCTCCCGGCTTCGCCGAACCGGCGCAGGTCAGGTCGCCACGTCTCCCTTGACCGCCGCGCCAACTGCGGGGACGGGATCGTGTCCGGCGCCGAGGAGTGCGACGACGGGACCCTCGTCGACGGCGACGGCTGCAGCACGCTGTGTGCCATCGAGCCCGGCTTCATCTGCAGCGGCGAGCCGAGCGTATGCACGCCCGACTGAGGGGAGGCCGAGTCGTCTGAGGAGCGTGCGCGGGGCCGAGGCTCGGCCAAATGCCGGCGCTGGCCCCGCCCGTCATCTATGAGGCATCTGCTTTGCGCGCGCCTCCGCCCGTGACGCGCGCTCGCCGATGCACCGTCAAGTCACTCCTTCGGCGCGTCGGCCCGGAGCAGGTCGTCGTCCGCATGCCCGCGGCGCTCGCCCTCGATGTGTTGCTCGAGCTCGTCGCGCGGCGCGATGTCGACCGCGACCGTGGGGCCGCGCACGGCGCGCCGCGCCGGCGGCGTTTCCTTCGCGTCGGCACCGAGCGTCGGCGCTGCCCCCGAGAGCCGCACCGAATAGATCGGCTCCGGCATGGTCACGTCGGCGGTGTCGAAGGCCTGCTTGACCAGCCGGATCGCCTCGCTGCGGACCTTCAAATAGTCGGCGTGACGCTGGTCGACCCAGCCGGCGATGCGGATCACGACGCTCGAATCGCCGAGCGACTCGACCGTGGCGACGGGCGGCGGATCGTCCAGCACGCCGTCCATCCGCGTCAGCGTCTCGGCGCCGAGCTTCTGGACGCTCGCGAGGTCCTGCTCGGTGCCGACGCCGACGTCGAACTGGAAGCGGCGACCGGGATTCCGCGTGTAGTTGACGACGATGGTCTTGTAGACGATCGCGTTCGGGATCCGCACGTGGTTGCCGTCGAGCGTCATCAGCACCGTGGCTCGCGACGTCAGGCGGAGCACCCGGCCCTCCCAGCCTTCGATGCGAACCAGATCGTCGTGGCCGAAAGGTTGGCGGAGGCTGAGTAGAAGGCTCGCAATGTAGTTCTCGACGGTATCGCGGAGGGCGAACCCGATCGCGAGGCCGATGACGCCGGCAGCGCCGAGGACGGTGCCGACGAGCGCGGTCGCGTCGAGCACGTCGAGGGCAATGACCACCCCGATCAGCACGATCGCCGCGCGCACGACTTGCTGGAGCAGCTCGGCGAGGAACTGGTTGCGCGCGAAGCGTCGAAACGGCGCGTCCCAGCGGCCGACCAGCCAGCCGAGCATCCAGAACACCGCAATGATGAGCAGGGCGACCGCGAGGAGCGGCAACCAGCGCACCACTCCCCAGGCCCGCTCGGTCAGCCGCTCGACGACGGGCGCGAGGCGCCGTTGCACGTCGTGCACCTCGGCAATGCGATTTTCGACCTCGACCACGCCCGACACCTGCCGCGTCAAGCGCTCGGCGCGCTCACGCAGCTCGGCGGACAAGGTCTCGCCCGACAGCGTCACGACCCCGCCGCGCACGGCGATGCGCACGTCGCCGAGTCCGTCGAGCTCGGTGAAGATCGAGCGCAGGCGGCGCTCGATGGCACGATCGGTGTCCGTCCCGGACGCCGTGTCGATCCGCGGCGCCGGCGCGACCGGAGCCCCTGCCTGGGGCTCGTCGGCCGCCCCCGCGCCCGGCGCCCCGGCACCGATCAGGACGAGGAGCGCAATGGCCGCGATCAGCTTCGTCGGACGGATGTGCTTGCCCGCGTGCGCGTCATGCTCCATCGATCGCCGACGCTACTGGACGAGTCCGCGGTGGTCCACACACGGTTGACCGCGAGACCCTTCACCGTTGGCGCGGAAGCTCGACGCTGGCGGCGGAGATCCAGGGGGCACGAAGTCCTGCGATCTGCGAGCGAAGGTGTCGAAGTGGAGGACGTTGACGAGCATTCCGCGGCGCCTCTACATCTACGAGGCGGCCTTCGCTGCGACCCAACCAACACCGGCCAGCATCACGCACCGACGGAGATGACATGCGACGACTGATGACGATGGGCGCGGCGTTGGTGCTGATGCTGAGCGGGGCCATGACGACGTACGCGGACGTCGGACTAAGGGAGCCCTCGAGTATCGGGTCGCAAGTGATCTTCTATTACGACACCCGAGAGGGTTTCACGACGTTCGCGAGCATCAACCAAATTGGGAGCACTCCCGTTACGGTGCAGATCGACTACTGGGGACCGACGTTCGAAACCAAGGTCACTCAGACGTTGACCTTCGCGCCCTTCGCCGGGCGGGTGATCGACGTCGGGGCGCTCAAAGCAACCAACGGCCTCGGTGCCCAACAGGGGATTGCGGTCGCGAGCGTCATCGATGAGTTCGGCAACCCGATCAACCCCTATGTCCTGACGGGGAACTTCACGGTGGCGAATCTCGCCACGGGGTCGGCGTGGGGCTCGCCGGTTGCGGGACGGGTCGGACGCAATGCCGTCGACGGAACGACGACGCTGCCGAGTGCGATCGTCGACGGCACGAACGTCGTCTATCAGTCGTTTCAAGTGGATGCGCTGAACCTGGCGGCGTACTACGACCCGCAGACCCTCGCGCCCGTGTCGGCGCATGGCAATCAGGTGATCTTCATCAATTTCAAGAATGCGACCGGTGTCGGCTCGCCGCTGACCTCGGCCTCGACTGCATGGGCGTTGACCGCGATGCGGATCGACGGGCAACAGCTCCCCTCCCGCACCGTGACCGTGAGCGGTGTGAGCGAGAGCGATCTGGTTTCGCTCCTCGGCGAGGACGCAAACGGATCAGCGGGTCGCGTGATTTTCTTGACCAGGGATACCGCCGCCGGCGTGTCACACCTGATTTTCTTCGTCCAATCGCTCGGCACGTTTGGTACCGGCTACCTGTTGCCGTCGACGCTGAACTAGTGGTGACGCGATGGCGGTGATTCATCGCTTCGCCGGCGCCGACGGCACGTATCGTTGGCAGGGCGTGGCGGTCGAGCCGTATGCCGCCGACGACACGCGAGCGGGCACGCGCCAGGTATTGATCGGGCCGGCGGAGGGCGCCGCGAGCTTCGCGCTCCGCTACTTCGAGCTCGCGCCGGGAACGACGTCGAGCCTCGACGTGCACGCCCACGACCACGGCGTGTACGTGCTGCACGGCCGTGGTCGCGTGCGGCTCGGCGATGACGAGCACGCGATCGGTCCGGGCGACGTCGTCTACGTCGCGCCGCACGATCGGCATGTGTTCGAGGCCGCTGGCGACGTCGCGCTCGGGTTCCTGTGCGTCGTGCCCGCGCACCGCTGAAACGGGCGGGACCGGAGTCCTCTTCGGCACCACCGAGCGCTGGACGCCGCCGCGTCGAGCTGCCATCGAGTTGGGCGTCGTGATCGCCCTCAGCCCACACCCGTCGACGCCCGCGTCCGCGTGGACCGTCTCCGCGCTCGCGGAACGGACTGCGGGGAACGATCTGCGGCTCCGCTACGTGGTCGCCGGCGCGCTCGACGGTCTGAACGTGCCGCCGCCCGGTGCCGTCCGCCGCGGCGACCGACTCTGGGAGCACACGTGCGCCGAAGCGTTCGTCCGGGCCGACGGGGCGTCCGCCTACGTCGAGCTCAACTTCTCGCCGGCGCGGGAATGGGCGGCGTACGCGTTCACGGCGTATCGCGCGGGCGGGCCGCTCGCGGCGAGCCGACTCGCGCCGCGTGTCGACGTCCGGCGGGAAGGCGAGACGCTCATGCTCGAGGCCCGCGTCGCCCTGAGCGACCTGTCGTCCGCGTATGTCGACGCCGCCGTGCTCGGCGTCGGCTTGTCGGTGGTCACCGAGACGACCGACGGTCGGTGCGCCTACTGGGCGCTGCACCATCCGCGGGCGCAGCCCGACTTCCATCACGCGGACGCGTTCACGCTCCGGTTGGAGCCGTCGGCATGAAGTTCGGCATCGACCGGTTGATCGCGGACGCGACGCTGCGTCGTCCGCTCGTGGGCAAACGCCTCGGCCTCGTGGCGCATCCGGCGTCGGTGACCCGCGATCTCGTGCACACGCTGGACGCGCTCGCGGCCGTCGGCGACCTCCGGGTGACGGCCGCGTACGGCCCGCAGCACGGCCTCCGCGGCGACAAGCAGGACAACATGATGGAGTCGCCGGACTTCCGGGACCCCGTGCACGGCATCCCGGTGTTCAGCCTCTACGGCGCCGTGCGCCGGCCGACCGACGCGATGCTCGACGCGTGCGACGTGCTGGTCGTCGATCTGCAGGACGTCGGCTGCCGCATCTACACCTTCATCACGACGCTGCTCTACGTGCTCGAGGGTGCGGCGGCGCAGGGGAAGGCGGTCTGGATCCTCGACCGACCGAATCCCGCCGGCCGGCCCGTCGAAGGCCTTCGGCTTCGACTCGGCAGCGAGAGCTTCGTCGGCGCGGGACCGCTGCCGATGCGCCACGGCCTCACGATGGGTGAGCTCGCGCGTTGGTTCGTGCGTGAGCGGCGGCTCGACGTCGAGTGCGAGGTCGTGACGATGGAAGGATGGGAGCCGCACGAGGCGCCGGGATACGGTTGGCCACTCGGCGAGCGCTCGTGGGTGAATCCGAGCCCGAACATTCCGAATCTCTGGACGACGCGCACGTATCCCGGAACGGTGCTGCTCGAAGGGACGACGCTCTCCGAGGGCCGCGGCACCACGCGCCCGCTCGAGCTCTTCGGCGCGCCCGATCTGGACGCGCCGGCGTTGCTGCGCACGATGGAAACCCTCGCGCCGGAGTGGCTGCGCGGTTGTCGGCTCCGTCCGTGCTGGTTCGAGCCGACGTTCCACAAGCACGTCGGCACCCTCTGCGCCGGTGTGCAGATCCACGTCGACGACCCGGCGTACGATCACGCGGCGTTCCGCCCGTGGCGACTCGTCGTGCTCGCACTGAAGGCGATCCGCCAGCTCCGGGCCGACTATCCGATCTGGCGCGACTTCCTCTACGAGTACGAGCCCGGCCGGCTCGCGATCGACGTGCTGAACGGCGGCAGTCTCCTCCGCGAGTGGGTCGACGATCCGGCGGCGACCCCCGGCGACCTCGACGCGATCACCGCGCGTGACGAAGCGGCGTGGCACGCGGAGCGCCGCGACATCACGTCGTACTGAGCGGCGCCGCGCGCCGGCACTCAGTGCAGACAATGCGGGGAAGGTGAGCCGGTCCGCCGCGAAGACGTCCGCGAAGGCCGCGTCCGTCTGCACCGCGCCGCTCCCCGATTTCGGGCACGCCGCGGCGGCGACGGTGAGCTCGGCGGACGTCGCAGGGGCGCTCGCCACGTTCGGCGATCTCTTCGGGTCGAACCTCGATGCGGCGGCCATCGCTGCCGCGACGAGCAAGGCCGGTGCGAAGTGCCAGGCCAAGGCCGCCAAGACGACGGGCAAGCTGCTCACGGCCATGCTCGACGAATTCCGCGCCTGCAAGAAGACGGGACTGAAGACCCAATCGATCACGGCGACTGCTGCACTCGCGCTCTGCCTCGATGCGATCGACACCGATGCGCGCCACAAGGTCGCACGCGCCCGACCGTCGTTGCCGGAGACGACGGGGTTGGTCTCGCAGTGGTTGAGGAATGTTTTGTCGCGGCGGCGCTCGCCGTCTGGAGCCGGTCGAGCACGACGAGTCTCGAGCGCCCGCACGAACACGAACTCACGGCGCCACTCCTGCATCTGCGTTGCCGACGGCACGAGGTCGACGGCCGCATACGTGTAGCCGGGCTGCGACTCGAGTCGCTCCACGATCGCCGACGGTCCCGTGTACTGGGGCCCGGGGTCGGCACCGTTCACGAGCACGGTGTTGTGCGCGAGGCCGAGCGCACCATCGACCGTGCCGGCGCCCGCGTAGCCGGCCACGTCCGTCGACCCGTCCCCGGAGTACGCCGCGGTCTCGCGTGACACGAAGCGGCCGTCGCGCCAGATCTGGAAGGTGCCGTAATCGCCGTGCTGGTGGCCGATGGTGTCCCCGGGTGCGTCGCCGAGCTGGAGCATGAACGCGGTGGCGCTCGCCCCCCACGCGTTCCGGCCGAACAGATAGCGCGGACCGGAGGCCCAGAGGTCGAGCGGCAGCGAGGTGAAAGCGAGCGGCGTGTTCAGCACGTCGACGGCCTGGAACTGGCGCCACGGCGTGGTGCCAACCATGTTCAGCCTTTGGCGCGCGTGCCGGCCGACGTTGTCCGTCGGCCAGCGGAGCACCTCGACGTCGTCTTCCGCCAGCTGATGCGCAGCTCGATGTCGGCTGTCGGGATCGAGTAGAAAAGGTAGTTGCTCGCCGAGGCGACGGTCGTCGTGTCCTCGACCGCGATCGATCAACCGAGAGCCGCGTTTTCGCATGGCGGGCATCTCGCCCCGCTGCGTAGCGGACGGTCACGTGTCGATTTGGAAGCGTCCCATTCGTCTAAGGAGCAGCAAAGGAGACGACCATGGGAGTGACATTTCCGAACGAGACGCCGGAGTATCGCAGCGCACGCTTGGCCCTTCTGGCGCGCGAAGTGGCGCTCCGACGGGAGATGGAGGCCGTCGCGACCGTCTTACGGGCGCTGCCGCTCGGCGGCGTCGTGCCGGAGGACTATCGCTTCGACAGTCTCGACGCGGAGGGCATGCCGTCGAGCGTGCGACTGTCCGAGCTCTTCGGCAACGGAGATACGCTGCTGCTCTATCATTTTATGTTCCCCCGCCACGTCGCGGACACGCGTCCCGGACCGACGGAGGGCCCATGCCCCTCGTGCACGGCGCTCATCGACATGTGGGAAGGGACGATGCCGCACTTCGAGGGCCTCGGCGGCAGACTCGCCATCGTGGCGAAGGCCCCCATCGAGCGCGTCGCGGCGTTTGCGCGCGAGAAGGGATGGCAGCACACCCGGCTGTTGTCGGCCGCCCACAACAGCTTCAAGCGCGACTACCACGGCGAGGACGAGCGCGGTCAACAGGTCCCGATCATGACGGTCTTCAAGCGATGGCCCGACGGCGCCATCCGACTCCACTGGGCCTCGGAGCTCGTCTTCGAGCCGTCCGATCCCGGTCAGGACATGCGGCACATGGGAACCGTCGAGCCGCTGTGGACGCTATTCGACCTGACGCCGGGCGGGCGGCCGAATGCGGAGGAGCAGCTCGTGTATGGGTGCTGCGGGGCGTAGGCGGTGGGCAGTCGCGCCCGTTGTCGGGTCGGGGTCAGGTGTGCGATCAGCTGATCGTCGACAACATCCCTTCCGAGGTGCCTGCAGGCGGTTCCGCTCCGTTCTGATTCTGCTCGCTCTGCTGTGCTCTCCGGCGCTCGCGCGCGCGACGATGTTCAACGTCACGCTGACGAGTGGGGATGGCCAGTTCCCCGGGAAGCAGGCCGCACCCTTCGGCAACACCGCGGGTCCCGTCGACGTCGATCTGACGCCGGACACTCCGGGCTTGCTGCCGATCTCCCGGTTCAGCGGGTTCCAGCCGGGCCAGGTCTTCCCCTACGAGCCGGGCGCCAGCACGACGATCACCCAGACTCTGACGGTGAATGGCGTCGCGACGACCGTGAACCGGACCCTGACGCTGCTGCGGCCGGGTGCGTGCGACTTGGCGCTGACGCTGTCGCCGGTGACGGTGACGGTCGATCTCGGCGTCGACGGCAAGGTGACGCTGACGCTCGCGACCCCGGCGACGCTCGCGTTCCCCTGCAGCGCCGGCCAGCCGTCGCCGAACACCATCATCATCGTGCCCGGCACGACGACCCCGATCAGCGCCGCCGTGCTCGACAACTTCGTCTTCTACAAAGTGAAGAGTACCAAGGGCGCACCGAAGCTCTTGCCGTTCGGTCCCGTCGAGCTCGGCAACCTCTTCGACTTCGCGGCCACCGACGTCACGAAGATCACGGCGCTCGGCCTGCCCGCCGGCACGAACGGCGCCGGGATGTTCGACGCGGACACGCACCTGCTCCGCTACGCGATCAAACGGCGCAAGAGCAGCGGCAAGTTCTTCAAGCTCGCCGACACCGTGATCCCGAACGAATGCGGGCGCCTCTACGTGACGCTGGTGAAGCCGGAGAGTCTCCTCGTGCCGGTCCACTCGGGGGCGTCGCCGTCGGTGCCCGACACCGGGACCTCCGAGGTCGATCATTTCGTTTGCTACAAGGCGAAGGCGCAGAAGAAGCGTCTCTTCAATGGCGCGAAGGTCGACGTCCTGCCGAAGGGCTTCCAGCTTTCCGCCGTCGATCACTTCCAGACCCGGCGCTACGACGTGAAGAAGATCACCCGCGTCTGCCTGCCGGTCGACAAGTCGGGAACGCCGATCGTGCTGAAGACCGGCGACCCGAAGCCGATCACGCCGTCAGTCATCCGCCACTTCGACAGCAATCTCGTCTGCTACCAGGTGAAGCCTGCCAAGAGCCTGATCGCGCAGAACGCCTGCGGCCCGCTCGTGCCGAAGGACAAGGGCGCGAAGATCGTCCCGGCGCCGGCGAAGCACGAGAAGCAGCCCGGCGTGCAGACCAACGGCCAGCTCGGCTCGGCGACACTCGACACCGCCGGTGAGCTCGAGATCTGCGTGCCCGTGGCGGTGGAGCTGCCGCTGGCCTGAGGCGACCGCCGGACAGCAATCGGGCGCTCAGTGGGCGGTCGGTTGCCAGCCCGCGAACAACGTCTCGGCGATCGCGGCGCTCGCGACCGCAGATGCTTCGCCGCGAGAGCGCGTTGACGGTTCGTATGCGCCGCCAGGCGATGCCCGGCGCGCTACGCGAGCAAACCCTTCAGCGCCCGACATCCCTCGACCATTGCCGTGCGCGACACCGGGCTCACGCTGACCGCGTTGCAGAAGCCGTGCACGAGCCCGGCGCTCCGTCGGAGCTCGACGCGGCCGCCGGCTTCCTCGAGACGACGCGCGTACGCTTCGCCTTCGTCGCGTAGCACGTCGAACCCGCAGGTGAGCACGACCGCCGGCGGGAGGCCGCGCAGATCGGGGGCGAGTAGGGGCGATGCACGCGGATCGCGCGCCGCCGCCTCGTCCGGCAGGTACTGCGCCCGGAACCAATCCATGTCGCGCTCGGTCAGCAGGAATCCTTCGGTGAAGAGCCGGTAGGACGGATGCTTCGTCGCGACGTCCGTGACCGGGTAGGCGAGAGCTGGGCCGCCGGGCGCGGACCGCCGTCGCGAACCGCGAGCTGCGAGACGACGGCGGCGAGATTGCCGCCGGCGCTGTCGCCCGCGACGGCGACCCGTGTGGGATCGAAGCCGAGCCCGGCCGCGTTGGCCGCCGCCCAGCGAAACGCGGCGAGCGCGTCGTCGACGGCGGCGGGAAACCGATGCTCGGGGGCCAGCCGGTACGCGATCGACAACACGCCGACGTTGGCCTCGCGCGCGAGATGGCGAGACGCGGTGTCGTGCGTGTCGAGATCGCCGATCACCCACCCGCCACCGTGGTAGTTGACGACGAGCGGGCGGCGCACGCCGTCGTCGAGCGGGACGTACAGCCGGGCGGCGATCGGCCCGGCAGGTCCGGGGAGGACGCGGTCCTCGACGCGCGCGACCGCTGGCGGCGAGGCGGCGAAGACGCGCGCGGCGCGCCGGATCTCCGCGCGCGCCTCGGTGGGCGTCATCGTATCGAGCGGGCGGGGGGCGGCGAGCGCGATCAAGCGGAGCACGAGCTGATACTCCGCGGCGAGCTCCAGCCCGTCGATCCGCACCGGCCGGCCGCCAGCGAGGAAACGCTGCACGGCCGGCGGGAGCGCCGTGAGGAAGCCGACGAACCGACCCTGAGCGCGTTCGAGTAACGTCGTCACGCGAGCCCCATACGCCGACTCCGTCATCGCGCGCCACCGCATCCCAGTCGCTAGTCCCCTGGAATTGTGGTTCCTAACAAAAGTCTGGTCACTGGCCATGTACCTGCTGCGTACGGATCCCGAACCGGCCTAGCTTCTCGAGGATCTCGTCGGCGGTCTTCGTCCACTTAA
>Ga0163144_10030341_pt1 | contig 10345 bp, 10 predicted proteins | sample OliLak19BULKMAT1_FD_123175 | JGI IMG/M metagenome (GOLD analysis project Ga0163144, IMG submission 123175) | Freshwater microbial mat bacterial communities from Lake Vanda, McMurdo Dry Valleys, Antarctica - Oligotrophic Lake LV.19.BULKMAT1 | ecosystem: Environmental > Aquatic > Freshwater >...
GCCTGGCTGCGTACCCTCCTTCGCAGTCGGGGTGCAGTTTGTGGGGACGGGCGGGCGACTGAGCGGGCGGTCCAGCGTAGACTCAGCACTCACAACTGAGCACTCAGCACTCAGAACCTCAGCACTGGAGACTTTGCCATGCCCGGAACCGTTACCTATGAGCGCGATGGTCACGTCGCGACGATTACCTACAACCGCCCGGAGGCTCTGAACGCGATCAACCAGGAGTTGCGCGAAGACCTCAACGCCTCCTGGGTGACGTTTCGAGAGGACGACGAAGCATGGGTGGCGATCGTGACGGGCGCGGGGCGGGCCTTCAGCGCGGGCGCCGACCTCCGCCAGAGCGCGAAGCCGCAGGGCACGACGCACTGGGAAACGCCCAGCATGAACTCGCTCGAAAGCGGTATCGAGATTTGGAAGCCCATCATCGCGGCCGTCAACGGGTACTGCCTCGGCTTCGCCTGCACGCTCGTCGCGGCTTGTGACTTCGTCATTGCGAGCGAGCGGGCGGAGTTCGGCTTCCCGGAGGTGCGCATCGGCGTGCCCACGATCCAGGGGTCTATCCGCATGCCCATGAAGGTGGGCTGGCAGAATGCCATGGAGTTGCTGCTCATCGGCGAGCGCGTGAACGCCCAGCGCGCGAAGGAGATGGGCCTGGTGGGCAAAGTGGTGCCGCACGACGACCTCATGAAGGAAGCGCGAATGCTCGCCGACCGCATCTGCCTCTCTGCCCCACTCGCGGTGCGCGCGACCAAAGAGGTGGCGATGCGCGGGCAGCAGCTGCCGTTCGTCGATGCCATCCGCTTCGGCGAGACGATGCGGAAAGTGGCGGGGGCGACAGAGGACGCGGCTGAAGGCGGTCGGGCCAACCGGGAGAAGCGCGCGCCCGTCTGGAAGGCACGGTAAGCGGTGCCGATAATCGCGCTTGGCGATAGGAAACCGCGCATTCACCCTTCGGCGTTCATCGCCCCCACCGCCAGCATCGTTGGCGACGTGACGATCCATGAGGGCGCGTCCGTCTGGTATGGCGCCAGCGTGCGCGGGGATACATCGTACGCCGTCATTGGGCCGGGTGCGAACGTTCAGGATGGCGCGGTCGTGCATGGACGCGCGGACCAACCAGCACTGATCGGGGCGCGCGCGTCGATCGCCCACAACGCCATCGTGCACGGCGCGACGATCGGCGAGGAAGCACTCATTGGCAACGGCGCGCAGGTGCTCGATGGCGCGGTTGTCGGGGCCAGGGCGTTGATCGCGGCGGGGTCTGTCGTGTTGCCGGACATGGTGATCCCGGAGGGGATGCTCGCCGCGGGCACTCCCGCCGTCGTCAAGCGTTCGATCCTGGGCACGCCCTCGGAAGAGTGGGTAACTGGGAACCCGGGGCGGTATGCGCAGCTCGCGGTCGAGCATCGGGACACAGGGCGAGTGATCGAGCGGTCGGAGTGCTTGGCGCCGGAGTAGGAGATAGGAAATAGCAGGTAGAAAATAGCTCTGCCGACGAGCGAAAAACACGAAGACGGATGGCTGAATGAACCTTCGCATTCTGATGAGCACGGCTCCTATCGTCATATTTTTCGTGTTGAACCGGGCGGGGGCGCCGGCGTGGGTGGCGATTCTCGCCGGTTTCGCGGCATCGACGGTTGTGTACTATCTGAACCGCAAGGACCGCTTGATCGGGGCGTTGACGCTGTTCGGGTTCGTCGTGGTGACGGTCTCGTCGGTGGTCGGCATCATTTGGGACAGCGAAAAAGCATACCTGGCCAGCGGACCTATTTCCGATTTCCTGTTCGTCGCGCTGTACGGGGTCAGCATTGCGCTGCGAAAACCGCTGATTGGAGGAGTGGCGCGGGAGTTGTTTCCCCACGTCGTTGGGCGGATCCCCGTCGACGCGGTGGTTTTCATGCGGCTGTCGGTGGCCTGGGCACTGTACGATCTGGTGCAGGGTGTGGCGCGTTTCTACTTGCTCGGGCAGCTTTCCATCAGCAATTACATTATCTGGAGCCGTGTAGCCAGTTGGCCGTTCGCAGCGGCGCTGATAGGGCTGACAGCATGGTTGATCTACCGGGAGGCGAAGCGGCATGAGCCGGCGCCGCTTGTCACGGAGGCGGGGACGGTGGATTCCGAGAGCTGATTCCTGGCCGGGCCGCCCCGGCGAACTTCGCCGAGGTGGAAGATGCGGGGTTTCCTAGCGTAGAGTCGAGGAATTCACGGACCCCTACGATATCGAAGGCGGTCGAGGTTACGAATTTGGAAGCAACAGCACTCTCACACCTGCGGATATGCGACTTCACGGGCCAGCTCGCGGGCGCTGGCGCAACGAAATTCCTGGCAGCCTTCGGCGCCGAGGTTATCCGCATCGAGGACCCCGTGGCGCAGGGCCGCTGGGACATCCTGCGCGGAATTCCGCCGTTCAAGCCGGGGCAGGCGGGGCTCGAATATGGTGGCGCGTTCAATAACCACAACGTGGAGAAGCTCGGCATCACGCTGAACCTCCGCACCGACCGGGCGCGCGATGTGCTTCGAAAACTCGTCTCGGTCTCGGATGTGGTGAGCGAGAACTTCGCGGCCGGGGTTCTCGACCGCTGGGGCTTTGGGTATGAGGAGCTCAAGCGCATTCGCCCGGACATCATCTACGTCTCGAACTGCGGGTTCGGGCATATCGGGCCGTACGTCAGGTACAAGACGTGGGGGCCGATCGTCCAGGCCGTTTCGGGGCTGACGTTCAGCTCAGGGCTTGCTGGCCAGCCGCCCGCGGGTTGGGGCTATTCCTACATGGACCACACCGGCGCCTACTACATGGCGATGGCGATCTTGATGGCGATCTACCACCGCAATCGGACGGGTGAGGGGCAGTGGGTGGATATGGCGAGCACTGAGGCGGGGGCGGTCCTGAACGGCCCCGCGCTGCTCGATTACACCGTGAACGGTCGCCCCTTGCGGCGCCCCGGTTCGCCCGATTCGAATCGCAGCCAATACCCTTCGCTGGCGCCGCACGGGATCTACCCCGCGGCGGGCGAGGACAACTGGGTCGCGATTGCCTGTAGGGACGACGAAGAGTGGAATCGTCTCGCCGAAGTGATCGCGGTCCCGCGGGCGGCGGACGACCGGTACAAGGCGCTCGCTGGACGACTGACGGACGAGGACGAACTCGACCGGCTGCTTTGTGAGTGGACGCGCCAGCGGACCGCCGCCGAAACGACAGGCCTCCTCCAATCGCGGGGCATCCCCGTCACTCCCGTCCGCCGCCCCGGCGAACGCATCGACGCGGACCCGAACACCGGGGCCTGGGGCCTGTGGCCCACCGTTCAACACGCAGCCATGGGCGCCGTTCGCGTGGACGGAATGCCGGTCCACCTGAGCCGGACGGACTGGAGTTTGAATAGAGGAGCGCCCTGTTTGGGTGAACACAACGACCATGTCCTGCGCGAAATTCTCGGCTACTCGACCGCGGAGATCGCGGGCTTCCGCGCGGATGGTGTGATATGAGCGGACCGCTGGCGGGAGTCAAGGTCATCGAATTCTGCGATGAGATGGGCGATTGGGCGGGGAAGCTCCTGGCCGATATGGGCGCCACGGTTATGAAGGTGGAGCCGCCTGGCGGTTCGCGGACGCGCGGGTATGGACCATTTCTCGACGACATCCCGGGCCCGGAGCGCAGCCTCTGGTTCTGGCACTACAACACCAACAAGCAGAGCGTCGTCCTCGATGTTGCGGCCGCCAGGGACCGCCTGGCGTTCGCGGCGCTCGTGGCGGACGCGGATGTGCTGATCGAAGATGCCCCGCCGGGGCGCATGGCGGCGCTGGGGCTCGATTGGTCGGACCTTCAGACCACGAATCCTCGCCTTATCCATGTTTCGATAACAGCCTTCGGGCGCAGCGGACCGGGAACCGGCGATGCGTTCACGGACCTCACTCTGCTGGCAGGGGGCGGGCCAGCCTGGAGCTGTGGCTACGACGACCATTCGCTGCCACCCGTGCGCGGCGGCGGGAACCAGGGATACCAGACAGCCTGCCATTACGCCGTGATGGCGCTGCTTGTCGCACTCCTGGAACGTGACGTTTCTGGCCTCGGGCAATTCGTTGAGGTGAACGGCAATGCGGCGGCTAACGTGACGACCGAGGCGTCGAGCTACAGCTGGCTCGTCGCTGGCCAAACCGTGCAGCGCCAAACGGGACGCCACGCGGGCGTTAACCCATCGATCAACACGCAGATCCGTTGCGCCGATGGGCGCTATGCCACGACGGGTCTGCCCCCTCGCCGCGGAGACGACTTTCGGCGGATGCTCGGGTGGTTGGACCAACTTGGGTTTCGCGCGGAGTTCGATCAGTGGCCGTTCCTCGAACTGGGCATGGAGCGCGACCGCATCGACCTGGCAATGCTTGCCGAAGACCCGGAAGCGGCCGCGATCTTCGGTGCGGGACGGGACTGTGTGAACTTCATCGCCGCGCGGCTCCCTGCCTACGAATTCTTCACGCAGGGCCAGGAACGCGGCTTCCAGGTTGGGATCGTCTACTCACCGGAAGAGATGATGGAAGACCCGCACTTCAAGGCGCGCGGTTTCCCCACGGCGGTAGCGCATCCAGAACTTGACCGCGAATTCGTCTACCCTGGGGCGCCCTATGCCTTCGAGAAGTCGAAGTGGTCGATCCAGCGGCGCGCGCCGCTGTTGGGCGAGGACACGGATGAGGCGTTGGCCCCCTATCGGTAGGAGTCACCCGTGGAGGCTCGGACTGACAGTGACGGGAACCAGAGACGCTCTTGCGGGGTATTCCAGGCATCTCAAAGCGAGGTGTCCGGATGACCCAGACAGCAGCAGTTCCAAAAAATGGCCACGGATGGCCAATTCTCGGCGCATCCCTGTTGGCCGTCTTCCTGATAGTCACGGCCGCGGCGGTCGGATTCGTGAAGACAGACGAGTCCCATCACGAGGCGCCGGCCTCGATCTCGGCGGAACCGGCCAAGCCCACTGGCGAAGTGCTTTACTACTTGACCGGGGGCGGGGCTTTCGCGTCCGACGCCGCCGGCGGTGGACTTCCACGAAGGGCGACCTTGCCCGCCCGGCAGGCGTCCTCCAATCCGGGGACTCACAGCGCGCCAGACGGCAAAGCGGAATTGATTGTGCGCAGTTCGGAGGAAGGGACCTGGCTCAACCTCAACGAGAGCAGTTTCAAGTGGCAACTTTCGGGGCCATCGGATCCATGGTTGGTACCGGATGGGAAGGTCCCGGCGCGGGCCGTCGATGGTATTCCCTTGGTCATCGCCTGGTCGCCCGATTCGAAGGCTTTCGCGTTCGGAAGTGTCACCGGGGCGCCGTGGACGTTGAACGTGGTCAACAACGTCTCTTCGCACACACCCGTGATAACGTCCTACGAGGTTGTCGACGGTTATGTGGGCGAGCTCGTCTATTCGCCGGACGGTCGCTACCTTGCCATCTCGACGTACTCACTGGACCGGCGCGACCACGTCGTCCTGGTGCTGGAGACGGCGACCGGGAGCATGAAACGGTTGAGTGACGGCTGCCACGTCACCTGGTCGCCTGACAGCCGTTTCGTCGCCGTACACCGGGATCCCACCCAGGAGCCCGGCGCATGGGTGCTCGCCATCGACGGGAGCTATCGAGCCGTCATCTCTGGCGACCCCCAGGCATTCCCGGTCGAGTGGAGTTGACTCCTTCGAAGACCTTCGCCGACGACCCTGGCGCATGTGAGTCCGATAGCCGGGACCCGGCTACGGGAAGCGGTTGAACCAGGCCAGGGAGAGTCCCGCGCCCGCGAGCAAGAACACGCCGGCGGCGGCGCCGAAGGCCCACGAGATCTCGCGCTGTTTGGTGTCGTAACCGATCTTGGAGCTGAGCTTCTTATAGACGTTCTGGAGCTGGTCGTTGCTGAGGGCGGAGTAGAACTCGCCCCCGGTCTGGCTGGCGATCTCCTTCAGCGTCGCCTCATCCGGGGGGACGCGTACGCGACGCGTGCCGCCGCCACCGCCGCGAATCTCGGCATCGACCACGCCGTCTTGCGTTCCGAGGGCGACGGTGAAGACGGGGATGCCCAGCTCCTTGGCCTGGGCGGCGGCATCGAGCGGGTCGGTGCGGCCAAGGGTGTTCGCACCATCCGAAAGCAACAGGAGGACCGTCGGCGGTCGCTTGCCTTTCGCAGCTTCCGGGGCCGACTGCGCACCAGCGGGGGTCGTAGCGATATCGGGCACGGTTTCGAGTGTCGTATCGAGCGCGAGGACGAGAGCATCGCCCATCGCCGTGCCACCGCTTGAGCGCAGACGATCGACGGCATCATGGGCGAGCTGGCGGTCGGTTGTCGGCGGCAGGCCGAGGGCGGCCGTGCTGGAGAAGGAGACGAGGCCCACACGGAACTTCGCCGGGACGTGGTCAAGGAAGGAGCCTGCGGCCGTTTTCGCCGCCTGCAGGCGCGTTGGCGCAACGTCCGTGGCGGCCATGGAGCCAGAAACATCCATGACGAGCATGACGGTCGCCTCTTCCTTGGGCACGCGGACGTTGGCGTGGGGCCGCGCGAGGCTGACGGCGAGGGCCGCCACGGCGAGCATGAAGAGAGCCGGGGGCACGTGTCGCTTCCAGTTCGGGCGGCTCTGGACGACGTTCGCGAGCAGGTCCAGGTTGGTGAATCGGACCGCGTACTTTGAGCGCCGCCGTTGCGCCAACAGGTACAGCCCGATGCCCATGGGCACGACGATCAGGGCAAGGAGACCAAGCGGCCAGTCGAAGCTCACAGGTGGGCTCCTTTCTTTCGCAAGTGTAAGGCAAGCGTCCGCAGCCAATCGCCGTCGGTCGAGAGCACGAGGTGGTCGATACCCGCGTTTCGCAGCTCGCGGGCGACGGTGGCGCGTTCCGTTGCCGCGGCAATGGCAAAGCGCTCGCGCAGCTTACGGTCGGAGGTATCGACGCGGAGGAGGCGGCCTGACTCCGGGTCGACAAGGTGGAGTTCGCCCGCGTTCGGCAGTTGCTGTTCGCGTGGATCGCGGATCTCCACGGCGAGGACAGCGTGACGCGAGGCCACGGCGAGGGCCGGGCGTTGCCAGCCCGGGGCGCCGCGGAAATCGGAGACGATGACGACGAGGCCCCGCTGTTTGGCGACTGCGCAGAGCTGGGCGAGCGCATCCCCGAGTTGCGGCCCGGGCGTCCGATCAACCGGCGGGTCACGGCGGACCACGGAAAGGAGGGTAAGCAGTCCCGCGCGTCCCTGGCGCGGAGGGCTCGCCTCGATCTTCGCGTGGCCAAAGGTCATGACGCCGAGGCGATTCCCCCGGCGAGAAGCGGCGTGGGCGATGGCCAGCGCAACGCCCTCGGCGGTATCCGCCTTGCGGCGGCTGGCCGTGCCGAAGTTCATGGAGGGGGAGACATCGAGCACGAGCCACGTCGCCAGCGAACGTTCGGCGATCTGCACGCGGACGTGCGTTTCGCCCGTTCGCGCGGTGGCGTTCCAGTCGATCCGGCGGGGGTCGTCGCCGACGTCGTAGGGGCGGATGCGTGCGAGTTCGGTGCCGAGTCCGGGGACGTTCGCGCGGTAATCGCCGGAGAGGAAGCCTTCGATGCGGCGCCCGATCGTGAGGTCCATGGCGCGCAGCAGGGCCTCGGGCATCGGCCCTGGACCCGGCCGGTCGGGCGTGCGCACGATTGTCAGTGCGCCCCGCGGGGTCATGCGGACTGCTCCTGGCGGGAGAGGTCGATGCGCGGGAGGGGCACCTTCTGGAGGATAGCGGCGATGATCGCGTCCGTCCCTTGCTCTTCGGCGAGGGCCTGGTAGGTGAGGCCGACGCGGTGACGGAGGACATCGAGGGCGACTTCGTGGACGTCCTGGGGGAGGACGTAGTTTCGTCCGCGCAGAAGGGCGACGGCGCGGGCAGCGTGGATGAGGTTCAGGCTCCCGCGTGGACTGGCACCCCAGGAGACGTATGGTGCGAGGCTGGCGAGGCCATGCTGGGCGAGCGCGCGGGTCGTCGCGACGATGCGGACGGCGTACTCCATCACCTGCGGATCCACGTAGATCGCCTGCACCGTCTTCTGGAGGAGGGCGAGGTCGTCGGGCGTCATCACCTGTTGGGCGCGGGGCGGTTCGCCGAGCGAACGCTGGACGACGGCCATTTCGTCGTTGAAGCCGGGGTAGCCGACGACGACCTTCATCATGAAGCGGTCGAGCTGCGCCTCGGGGAGCGGGTATGTGCCCTCGGATTCAATTGGGTTTTGGGTCGCGAGCACGAGGAACGGCGAGGGGACGCGGTGAGATTCCCGCCCGATCGTCACCTGGTGCTCTTGCATCACTTCGAGCAGAGCCGATTGGACCTTCGCCGGCGCGCGGTTGATCTCGTCGGCGAGGAGGAAGTTGCAAAAGACCGGACCGAACTCGGTGTCGAACTCGCCCGTATGCGCTCGATAAATGCGCGTGCCGACGAGGTCCGAAGGCACGAGGTCCGGCGTGAATTGGATACGATGGAAGGTGCCACCGAGGACATCGGCGATGGTGCGCACAGTCAGCGTCTTTGCGAGGCCGGGCACGCCTTCGATGAGCAGGTGTCCGCCCGTGAGGAGAGCGACGAGCACGCGCTCGAGCAGGACTTCCTGGCCGACAATGACGCGTCGCGTTTCGAACAGGGCTTGTTCAAGGCGCTGTCGCGCCAGTTCTGGCTCGACGAGTCCGTCGGCATTCACTTCGAGTTGGTTCACGTGTGTCTCCCCCCGCTGAGTATGGCGCGATTCCGTGCCCGCCGGTACACCATGGCGCAAGAGGGGTTTATCGCCAGTAAACCCGCGCCGCGAAAGGGAAAGGGATGTTACGGAATGACCACCCAGTCATGGCTCGCCGCCAACAAGCGCGATGAAAGCGAACGCGGTCGAAGGTGGACGTTGGCCCAATCGCCCGTTCGTGCTGAGCCTGTCGAAGCATGGACGGGCGGCGCGACGATGGTCGAAGAGCGTGCTCACCCTTCGACCGTTCGACAGGCTCACGGTCAGGGCGAGCGGTGTTTCGGCGATTTTCGGAGCAGCTTGTCGAAGGGCAAGAGCCAGATCGCCGTGTTCCATCGATGTGGTACGTGGGATAGCATCGACCGATGAACATCGAAACAGAGACGAAAGAGCTGGAGCGGGCGTATGCGACGAACCGGGCCCGGTGGGACGAATCGGTCGCAATTCACGCGGCATCCGAGGGATATGACCTCAAGGGCTTTCTCGCGGGAGAGAAGACGCTCCACGATGTGGAGATGGACGAGGTCGGGGATGTTCGCCAGAAGAGCCTCTTGCATCTGCAGTGCCACTTCGGCATGGACACCCTGAACTGGGCCCGCCTGGGCGCGACGGTGACAGGCCTGGACTTCTCGGAGCCAGCGGTGACGCGCGCGCGGATGCTGGCGAAGGAGATTGGCATCGCGGATGCCCGTTTCATCCAGTCGGACCTTTACGCAGCGCCGTCGGTCTTGAGCGAGACGTTCGACATCGTCTACACGGGCATCGGGGCGCTGTGCTGGCTGCACGATATCCGCGGTTGGGCGCGAATCGTCGCCGCCTTCCTCAATCCGGGCGGGTTTCTGTACCTGTATGAGGGGCACCCGGTGGTGTGGGCGATGGACGACGAACGCGAGGATGACCTGCTCGTGATGCGCTATCCGTACTTCGAAACGGCCACGGCTTCTGAACGGGACTACACCTACACGTATACGGACGGACCAGCGCTCCAGAACACCAAGACGTTTGAGTGGAATCATGGAATCGGTGAGACCGTGACGGCGCTTATCGACGCCGGGCTTCGGATCGATTTCCTGCACGAGCACAAGGAAATGTCATGGAAGGCGCTCCCCAGGATGGAGAACGTCGCCAGCGAAGCCGGAGACGGGCGTTATCAACGCCGCGAAGAATGGCAGCTGCCGGAAGCCCAGCGCGATGTCGTGCCCCTGATGTATTCGATCAAGGCGACGAAGCAGCCATAGTCTTCCCGACGGAGACCGGGCGAATCAACAACGGGTCCTTTGTCCGGTGGCGGACTCACGGGGCAAGGGTCTCCCGGCGCCCTCGCTGGTATCCGCTCGCAGCCCTCATCCCGTGAACAGGCCGCCATCTGGGAACAGGATCTCCCCGGTCACGAAGCTGGATTCATCGCTCACGAGATAGAGAGCCATGTACGCGATGTCCTCTGGTGTGCCGAAGCGGCCGAGTGGGGTGCTGTTCACGATCGCCCGCGCGCGGCCTTCATCGGCCCGCATCCGTTCCGTCATTGGCGTTTCGATGACGCCCGGGCCTATCGCGTTGACGCGAATCCCCTTGCCCGCCAATTCGAGGGCAAGCACCTTTGTCAGCATCCAGACGCCCGCCTTCGAAACGCA
>Ga0163144_10030342_pt1 | contig 10345 bp, 22 predicted proteins | sample OliLak19BULKMAT1_FD_123175 | JGI IMG/M metagenome (GOLD analysis project Ga0163144, IMG submission 123175) | Freshwater microbial mat bacterial communities from Lake Vanda, McMurdo Dry Valleys, Antarctica - Oligotrophic Lake LV.19.BULKMAT1 | ecosystem: Environmental > Aquatic > Freshwater >...
CGTTTACTGCGGGGGCGTGGCTGCCGGGGAACTTGGCATTGAGTAGTAGGGCCAGAATGTTCTTTGAGATTCGGTTGATGTCGTTCTGCATTGAATAGATCCTCCTGATTAACTTGTTAATTCGCTGATATAATTTGTTATGATATCTTTGGTGACTTTGAGTTCGGCCCGGTAAACCTTGTCGAGTAGCTCCACAAAGGATTTGGTAGGCGTTTTCATTGACATAATGGCGTCCGCCTTTGTTACCCAGTCGGGGTTATCGCGCACAAGATCTAGGTAGGTATCTAGTGGGAGTGGCGGATACGGGGTTTGGTTGATTAGGCGGCTTAGGACGATAGGCGCGAACTTGGCATAAGTGTCTGGGAGGGTGGAAACAAACTGACGCCATTCCCGTGGGCAATTATCGGCAAGCCTGTAGGTCGTACTGCTGATTGGTTCGTAGTAACGAAAGAAGTGTTTGGCTACGGATACTTGATTCATGTCTTCTTTCCTATCTTTATAAAGTCTTTTTGTTTGATTGGGTCGCCCTTTGGTTCTGGGGGTCTGCCGGTCTTGGTGTTGATAATGCCCGTATTGTTGCAGGCACAGCGTAGGGAGAGGGACTGGATAACTAGGAGGGGCTCTGTGACACTTTTACCTTCGCAGATGGGACATTTTTGCCACATAGTTATTGGTCCTCACCCTTCGTCCATTCGAGAACCTCAACAACTAAAAACGCTATTATGATCGCGCAGATGGTTAGCGGTATCTCAATCATTCCTCGTCCTCGAATGCGAAACGAATCTCGCGGTACTGGATCTTGGCGGAGGGACTAAATGCATAAAGGGGGGCCATCAGGTTTTCTATCGCGGCTACAACCGCTTCTTCTTTATTTAACGGTATGATGTTTTCCAGTCCGCTCATCTTAAACACGGCATGGGTCAGCTCGTGAAAAAGTGTCTTGAACAACTCTTGCGGGTTGGTATGCGCCGATTTATTAACGCGGATCTCTGCGCCGCTGCTACAAAACTCGCCAAACGTTACATCCTTAGCGGGGCCAGGTAGTGACTTGAGGTAGCGTATCTTTATTTTATTGCCTCCAACCGGCACCATAACTGGTACTCTCATTTGGTTTCCTCCTCGTCGTCGTCGTCTTGTCTAAATTCGTTGGTACTGACCAGGACCGTTTTATTGTAAACATCCCGGTCTCGTGCGTTGTTGCTGTTGTAGAGCTTGCGGCGCTTGATGACAGTTTGGTGCAGGTCTGTCTCGTTGTTGTTGAAGTTTGCGCTGTAGTATTCAGTACTAAATTTGTTGAGCCAGTCTAAATTCTCGGGGGTCATCCCCGGCTTGTCCAGGTAGTCGAAGTCAATAAAATCCCTAACCTTCCTGTGATTCGCTGCTGGTATTAGTCCGTAGCGAGGCTTAGGTTTTTTCTTTTTCAACGGCGCTCCATTTTTCAAAGGCGGGTATGGTTGCATTGATAAATGAGTACTCGGCGGTAACTTCGTCGCTATCTGGCAATCCCGAGCCATCTAGTTCGAGGATGCAGCAACAAGCGTTGGTAGGGTCATTTCGCACTCCGGTTATTGCTACGGTTTGTGGGAGTCGTAGAAAGTCTCGGAGGAGGCGGAGGTTGATTTTGGTTATGGATTGCATTTGGAGGCTCCGAAAAGATTGGTCGTCATCCGGCTGATAATCGTGTGTTGTGTACATGACTCGAAGACGCACTCACCCTCTGCGACTAAATAAGCCGTTACAAACTCCTCTCTCGTTAGTTCTATCTTGGGGTATTGCACTTCCCAATCAGTGGCGAGAAGGTTGTTTCTGGTGGCTAAGAGGTTTGCTTCGGGTTGATGTCCTTCAGGTCCTACAACGTGCAGTACCTGATATTCGCTGGCGGCGTCGTACCAGTAAGTCCAGCCCTTGCGTCTGATTGCCAATCCTGTCTCTAATGCTTCTTGGAATTTCATTTGTCCGCCCTTCTGGCGATTGGACAATGCGCATAGTCCGTGGCCCACAATACCGGCGCGATAATTGTTTCTAGTCCGAGAATACTCCAAAAAACATTGCGGGCAGAAAGTTCATAAATCAGATCCTCCCGCTGCTCCCCCAATCCGACGCATTCGCCAAACTCTGTCGAGCCTTTGCACGACGCGAGGGATAGGGTAAGTAGGACTGCTGTTAGTAATTTCATTTGTTGGCTCCGAATATTACTTTGATTATTGGTTCTAGGAGTTCTGGGCAGGCTGCTAATTGTTCGACTGCGGCGCGGAAGGCGTTTTCGCTCATTTCGACGGTGACGTTGTAGGGGGTATATTCTGCCAACACGTCGGTTACGGTCAGCGTAACCACTGGCCAGTTACTTTGGGGGCGGGGTCCGTAGACTACCAGGCGGTCGTCGGTCATGCACCAGTGCCAGCCTTCGACAAAATGCTTTGCTCGAAATGGCCTCCCTGATGCCAGTGCTTGTAGTATGTTCATTTGTTTGCTCCTGTTGTTGTTAAACTGGCTCTCAGAATGACCTTAAAGTTGTGACTCTCAAAAATCCTGCGAACGATGACCAGGTTGAGGGGATGGCAGTAGCACTGGGTTCCGTTGCTAACTACTATGTGGTTGCGTTGGAACGGGATCAGCCACGAGAAGATACGCTTGTAAAATGGGAGAGGTTTGTAGCGAGGGACTGTGGCGAGTGGTGAGAGGTATATGATGCGCATGTTAATTCCTAAAGTGGTCGTCAGCTCGTTTATGTGCGACTTGGCGGGCTAGAATTTACGGAGGAGGGATACGACAATGGAGCGGTTGGATTTGTTGCTTCGCTTGATCTCAAGGCCCAATTCGCGTGCCGCATCTCCGCAGGCTACGTGCTCGTCTGAGGACATTGAAAATGCAATTGCTTGCCATACGCGGTCCTTGTCTTTGGCTAATTTGGCGAGGGCGTATTCGTAGGCAAGAAAGTCTGTCCAGTATTGAGTGGTGGCGGGGTTGTCGGTCATGCAGAAGCTCCGTTACTGTGTCCTACATCCCTTATCGGATTACTGCGCCACAACTTGAGTATTATTTGACGTATTATTTTTATTAATTAGCACTAAAGGTTTTTTACGGGATGCCGATAATATATTTGTGATAACCTAACAAGTTATTATAGGAAGACTTGATCTGCTCCAGCGCCACTAAGACCGCAATCCGACATCAGACACATACCGGCTAGGCAAAGGGACAGAGATCAGAAGCTAGACATTCTGATCACGTAAAGGGACCAACGGTGCGAGATTCTTAAGGATTCTGGCTCGCACCAGGAAAGTAAGGCTAAAGCGTTAGCGACGTTGCCTGAAAGCACCCACAGATCAATATCTACCCAACAGACATAACTAGCACTAATAACAACAACTTGCCGCAGAGCAGGTATGTGGCGGCTATTCAGTCAGAATAGCAATTCAAATAGTCAATACACCCACTCGGGTATCGTATTGATAGAGATGGGGGACCCAGGCTAAGTCGCAGGTTTCCGTAGACAGAATGGGGGAGGACAACATCCTCCTTATTAGTTATAGAGAAAATAATATATATGTAGCGTTCGGGTCGTAGTACTCGTCGCTTCGCGCCTCGTACTACTCCCCTCACTTAGCGTTTTTATGTACAAGTTATTATATATATTACGAGAGTTGATAGTTGTTAGTTTACTATCCGCAGTATTGTATTACATCAATGTGATAAGATATATGCCATCTCTAGCGTAAATGTATGCCACGTTATTAACATGTTATGTAGATGGCAGTTCGCACTGCGATAGATTGTAGGCTCCCTCCGTGATACTAGATACTCCGTTTGTGCCCGCTACGCGTTCATCACTACGTGTGCCCTCCAGGGTCGCAAAACCCCCCATACAATCCCCGTGAGTCATATATTGAGGGGTGTATACCCGAAAGGCTTAATAATGGATCTCAGCAAGCTCAGCCTCGAACAACTTCTCGGCGATCTCCAAGTTGTTGTTAGGGAGGCACCCACAGTAACGGAGATGTGGATAAATGACCAAGGATATTACCCAGGTCAGACTCGCATGAAGTCCCAAGAATTGTATATTGCGTTTAGGGCTTGGGCGACACAACAGGCTGATATTGCTGGGGGGGACATACCCGGCATAAGTGTGTGGGGTGTTGAGATGACTGGTAGGTTTAAGAAGGGACGCTCAAACCGCGGATTATTTTACTATATCTCTAGAGAGGCTGTTGCTACTTACCCCACTAAATAAAAAGGCGGGGGGCGGTAACCTGGGGGGGGTCGATACCCGGCATGCCTTGCTTTGATTATAACCGTATGATATTATAATATAAATAAATTACCATATTCAGTACTCAATGGAATCTTATAACTGCTACCATTGCGCTATACTATATAACCTAACGATAGTAGATGGTTGAGTATGTGAGCGAGTGTGTGTCCTATATAACCCAATGATATCAGTAGCTACTATATATAGCGTAGACTCATTAGTGAGACACACTAGGGCTGGTGCTAGTCAATTGGGCGCGTCTCTGCGGTCGCCTTAGCCTATACCTAATACCACACACCTACCAAACAACCATTATAGTACCCAATTACTACCTACCAGAACCTATTGTAGTACCCATTGGCCGATCTTCTGACCGATCATTGCTATATAGTACAGCCCTATTCTGCATACTGTTTACCCATTGGTCAGTAGCTTATATTGTACAATCCTTGTGCGATTAACGCTGCAACTACCTAATACCGCTAGCGAGCCACCAAGTTACGACAGCAGTAAGTGCCTGACGCTCCGTCAATACCTAATTATGCCGCCTAATCCTTGGACATGCCAGCTCCTATAATATCAGCCACTTGCAAAAACACAACTTATAATCCTACATTGCTCTATCATATCAGCGACTTGACCGTATTGCCGGTAATAAGTAATCAATTAAATCCAATGGTTAGGTGGCTTGGCACAGCCGTTGCAATACATATTAGTGTGAAGAGATAGATTTAATACGACTAACTAAGGGGTAACAAATGAGCATGATTCTAATCATCGTAGCAGGAATTTTGGCCGGTTTGTTTGTGCTAGCGACCATGGGTCAACTTACTAATCACAGATAACAACAACAACAAGGGGCAACAACATGTTTATAACAGTCAACGGCCAAATCATGACAGTAACCGCCTACAATCTAATCGCTTGGCAATCTAATACCATTAGGGCGATTAAGTTCTGTCAACCAGCTATCGCTGCACACAACGGCTATATCGGCACCAACAGCAATGGCGAATTGATCAGTGTAGCGCCAGAACAAAATAAGCGCAAAGCCAGCTAAGCGTAAACGCAACAACAACAAGGGGGCATATCATGATTACACTAGCACTAAACTTGGTAGCGATTGCAGTAATAGCAGTATTTGCATGGGTAGCACTATTAGTCGGTATTACTATCATTGGCGCAATACTCAACCACTAACAATAACATCGGGGGGTAATACCATGAAACACAGATATTCATTTGGCCCTAGCAAAGTTTACTTGGACCAACTACCAGAATACGAATCTATTATCCGCGATTATATTGACAGTCTATCGCCTGATTATCCCGATGGCTGTCCAATGGGTAAAGGTACCGAACCAATCGAGTGCCGTTCACGTGACGGTTTTAGTGCCCACAGGCACAATTGTGGCGGGTTTGATAGGTCCTGGTTAACCGATTTGAATATTGTTTGGGGCTCAGGCAATAATATCGGCAAACATGATCAAGAATCGGCAGATAACGAATACGGTGAAGCGCGAGAAACATTTATTAAATATTACGCCAGTGAAGAAACAAAAGCAGTATTGATGTCACTGCCTGAAGATAAGCGCGACTATAACGGGCTACTCGAATCGGGCCACGAGGCGATGGCCGAAGAACTGGACGGCTATTGCCGTGATTATATGCAGGATAGCGTTATATGGTTCGGCTATCGCGCTATGTACGAAGGTAGCGCCAATGGCTGGCATACGCTTGTCCTATACGCGAGCATCAATAGGTCCGAACACGGTGGCCCGATGGGCAGAGGTAGCGACACGGTAGCTGAAATAGAAGTCAAGTTTAGGAACGTAGCAGAACTAAGCAAAAAACTCGAATCAGCGCGCGCGCAACTAGAATCTGCGCTTTAATAAAGTTAATACGTCAATCATTAGTACGCGCGCAGAATAGCGCCACGGGTAGCCAACCGTATAAGAGAGCTTTTAAAAGGCATAAACACGTTTATAGGGGCAACAAAATGATTATCAAAATTCTATCAATTGATGCATGGCGAGACGGATCGGGTTGGGAGTGGAATCAATGGTTCAACGCGGGTGAATTGAATACCAACGATGTTAATATTGACAACACCCGAGCGCTATTAAAATTTCTGCGCGCTGAAGGCTTTTTGAACGAAGGCAGTAAAGGCAAAGTATATATTGAAGACGATCAATATAACCTGGTTGTTAAAGAACGATCTAACAACCGGCCACTGTATGCAATCGAGTATGGTGCACAATCATGAGTGAACCAACCGTAAAATCAACAAGCAGTAACACCGCAGAGCGAATGGAAGTAAAGCGCCAACGTGTCGAAAATTACGCAATCGCTTGTGCAGATAGAGCACTAATCAAACAGCGCGCGTATAGCGAACGAAAAGCAAAGCGCAAAGCATCATAACAACAACAATATAGGGGTATATATGCGAGTTATTTTTGAGCAAGGCAACCACAGAATCGTTGAACAATTTGATTGCGACTACGATATCGAAGACTTGAAAGGCGATTGTTATGACGCGGAAGTAAATGACGATATCGATCCCACAGAACTAGCCAGACAAGAACAAGAATTCGAGAATCTGGTAAGTAACGAAGGCGTATATGGCTATATCCTTGAGGTATGGAACCCCGAAATCGAAATTGGTTGGGAGCATGTTGATTCATGTTGGGGGTTCGTTGGCCAGTATACCCCGAGCGAAGAAACATTTAATCATTATATCGTCGAAGAACTCAAGCAACAAATCGCATCTTAACAGCACTAACGTGCAGAATTGAGCATCAATATGAGCCTATACGAACAAATAATGACACTTTCCTATATTGACCGTGAGGTTTTGTTAGATCGGGTATTGACTATCAGCGACAGGGATCTACACGCTCAATACGATAGCATGCTCGATGACTGCCATGATTCTGTGGTGATAGCAGGCTATCAATACGATACCTCCAATGCGCTGAAAGCTGTAGACCCCATCGCCTATCGTTGTGGCTTTTCAGACTGGCTAAGCGATGATCAATTCCTAGAAATCGAAGGCGAATATTACAACACGGAAGAACTACAAACTGAATACGATAAAATGATGGATGGCGAATAATGCTAACACACGTAGCTATATGCCTAACACTAATACTACTCGCGAGCGTACTAATACGTACCGCGCGATAACGAAAGGCAACCATGAAATACGCAATCATTGGTATAACACCCGCTAACCTAACAATCAAACTCGCGGACGCGGAAAACCTTATCCAAGCCGAGCAAATAGCGCGCAAGCTGCAATTGATGTTAACGGTATTTAAGGCAATTGAGATAATCACTAACTAACAGCCCTATACGCGGGCAGAATTGGAACCAACATGAACATCCAACGACATGACAGAGTAAAGGCAACACGCGGACACTTTGAAGGCAAGCTAGGGTATGTCTGCCGCGTATTTGGTGACAGTGCTTGCGTGGTTTGGAAAGGCGTTTGGGAGCATGGCATCTGGACACCACTGACAGAATTAAAACGAACAAAACGCTATAAGAAAGATCAGGAAACAACATGAGCCTACATCACATAACCAACTTGATTCAACTAGCAGGCTATCAAGTCGTAAAAAAAGAATCAGACCTGGAAGTTACCGAGCGCAAAAACAAAGAGAAACAAGCGCGAATAGAAAAAGAGCGAGCAGAAGCTAATAAGAAAGTGTTGAAGGAATACAACATCAAGAAATAGCGCCCTACGCGGGCAGAATAATGAGGCAACAATGATACGCAAATATTACTACTGGGTTTTAGAATTTACTAATGACAGGTCGAAAGTAATGACAGACTGGTTTAAGGCAACAAGTGCCGATAATGCAGCAAGGCAAGCGACAAAGGAACACTCTGGAATAGTCTACTCTGTGGATGGCCCGTTCGAATCAGTAAATGCGGCTGAGAGGTTTATAACCATGGCCCTATACACAAACAGAATTGAGGGATAAATGAGTTTTATAAAACGCGGTGAAGTATTCGAGCCATGCGATATGACATGGCTACAGGTAAATGTGGACGTAGTGAAAAAGAGCGTTAGCATACAGCACGAAGACAACGTAATAATCATTTGCGAAGGCGACGGGCAGCAACTATCAGAATTGATCGCGATTTTGAGACACATACGGAACACGCATTTTCCTGATTGTGCGTTTTAATAAACCTATTATCTTGCAGTGCTACCCCCACTGCTTTAGTCCTGGCCCCTACAAAATGGGGCTGGGACATCTTTACCCACTAAATTTGTGCGCTTAACCACGCACGCATGTTGGTAATAATGGCAAGTAAGTAATTATACTCGTTAAGTTATCGGCGACTTATTCCGTTAAAGTTAATGATTGTACACGAAGGGAGTTAATTATGAACGAACGATTAACACTAGACCAAAAATTGGCTATTATCGGGCAGCTAGAAGTTATACTCAAGACTCTGTTACAAGTTGACGATGTAGAAATAATAATTGATGTTGACACTGGAGACGAAAATGAAGATTTATCAGAAGAAGCCGTTGCGTGATGTAATAATTGTTAAGCCTGATGCAGACGACAACGAATATGAGTTTTGGATCATTACGCCTGTCAAGATTGGCGGCGCGCGCAAGGTAGGAACACAGCGAATTATCACAGACGATAACCAGCAGTTTACTAATTTAAATAGTGCCGCGCGCTACCTATTGGAGCAGATTAGTGAGAAGGAACTGGCGGCAGGACTGCCGCTCTGGATGAAACGTGATAGCAAGCGCATCGAAGTTGTTGGGCTGGACCTAATTGAATCGGGCAAGTGGACGGAATTCTGCAAGCTGCGCAAGATGGACGTGCGCAACACCGAGGCCATGGGCAAACGTTACTTTGTAACGCAAGACGAGGCCAAACAATTAAGGATAAAAGTATGATTGCAGTTTATATGAGGGTGTCCACGGACAAGCAGGACACTAACAGCCAGGAACACGAGATTAAACGCTTTCTTATAGAGCGTAATATGTCGAACATCACATGGTATACGGATCTAGGTATTAGCGGCAAGACGGCCAATCGTCCTGAGTACCTGCGTATGTGTGCAGACGTTCACGCGGGCAGAATTACGAGCGTGATAGTGTACAAATTGGACCGGCTAGGTAGGGACGCAATCGCTTCAATGCGCCTATTATTAGACTGGATGCAAGCGGGTATAGGGTTTTATTCGGTTACGCAGCCGATATTGCAGTTAGGACCGGAGAACCCGTTTAGAATTACTATCATGTCGATCTTTAGCGAATTATCGCAGGTGGAACGAGAGGGCATTGTACAGCGCATTAAATCAGGCTTGAACGCAGCCAAAGCGCGCGGAGTACAGCTAGGAGCCAAGCCCAAGTACACAGAGCACGCGGACAGAATTAGGCAGTTAAGAGAGGGCGGTCTGACACTAAAGCAGATTGTGAAGCAGACAGGAATACCGAGAACAACAATACACAGAATGTTGGAGGGATAAAATGACTTCTAAAGAAAAAGATGATGTTACTGCCGCTTGGCGATATGCAATGGCCCAGGCGTTGGGCGGCGTGTGGCTACCAAAACGAAACGGCCCTATTGTCGGCTTTGGTGTTTGCGACCACAACTTCATTGACACAGGCATGAAAAAGTCTTGGTGTAAGCATTGCGACAAAGAAGGCATTTTTAATACCAACAAAGGCACCTACGAATAAACTTTAATACGTCAATCACCCAACTTGCCTCGCATTACGCGGGGTTTTTTAATTGGAGAACCAGCGTGAAATACGAACTAACTACAGAAACAATAGAAAATATTTATGGCGTGGCGCTTTACCGAATCCGCAGACTTCTTACAGGCGAACTAGGCGGCTTCGTTCAATCAGATAAAAATCTAAGTCAAACTGGCAATGCTTGGGTGTCCGGCGATGCTCAGGTTTACGGCGATGCTCTGGTGTGCGGCGATGCTCGGGTGTACGGCGATGCTCGGGTGTCCGGCGATGCTCAGGTGTACGGCGATGCTCAGGTGTACGGCGATGCTTGGGTGTACGGCGATGTCCTAACAAATAAAACACATTGTATCAGCATA
>Ga0163144_10030343_pt1 | contig 10343 bp, 4 predicted proteins | sample OliLak19BULKMAT1_FD_123175 | JGI IMG/M metagenome (GOLD analysis project Ga0163144, IMG submission 123175) | Freshwater microbial mat bacterial communities from Lake Vanda, McMurdo Dry Valleys, Antarctica - Oligotrophic Lake LV.19.BULKMAT1 | ecosystem: Environmental > Aquatic > Freshwater > Lake...
AGATCGTCCAAAGTAAAGGCGTGCGTCTGATAATCGAACCAGTCGAAGGCGATCTGAATACTGTCGTGCAACCGCGACAACCACATGGACTCCCGCACGAGGAAGCTCCGCCAGATTCGCGGCTGACAGGACGTAATGCTGAGGCGCAAAAGGAACACCCGCTCCGGCGGCTTCTTAACCTTGGATCCTCTGCCTTCGTGAAGAGATATCATCTGAGCCGACAACGAAAACGTCCCCGCCCGCCCGCGGCAAGCGGGAGGTTTGATGCATCTCGCAGCGAGGGCGCATCTGCCGGTTGGCGGTGGCAGCCACCGCGGCGGCGAAGGGACTCGCCGCCCTACCCATCGTGACCTTTGAAAAGGCGGCGAAGGGACTCGCGGCCCTACCCCTCGTGACCTTTGAAAAAGGCGGCGAAGGGACTCGCGGCCTTACCCCTCGTGACTTTTGAAAAAGGCGGTGACGGGACTCGCGGCCCTACCCCTCGTGACTTTTGAAAAAGGTAGGGCGTGGACTCCGCTCCGCGCCGGAGCCGGAACCGCCAACCGGCAGATGCGTCCCTCGCGGCGACGGAAGCAGCCATGCAGCAGGCGAGAGCCCGCTGCACCGCCACTCGTACGAGGAGGACCGATTAGAATTGGAAAGCGACCGTGACTCCGACCTGGCGGGGATCTGCGCGCGCCTCATACCGACTCGGCACGTAATCGGGGTCCTCATTGCCGAAGAAGAAAACGCGTTTCTCGTAACGCTCGTTCAACAGATTCCGCGCCCAGACCGTGACGCTCCAGCTGCCCCACGTGTACCCAATACTGCCATTGGCGACCTCAAAGCCGCGCCGGGCTTCATTGTGATTGTTGGAGTCAAACTGCTCACCGCGCCCCACCCATTCAGCATTTCCAAACCAACCCGAGCGCGACCGATAACGCGTCCCAACGGTATAACCATACGGCGGGGTGTTGGCCAGCCGGCGCCCGCCGCCCGCATTGCCGTTTGAGAGCACGAAGCGGTTGAGCGAGGACTCCATTCGGCCCAACGATCCGTAAAGCGACCACGGCCGCGTCAGCGCAAACGAGGCCGAGGCCTCGAGGCCGTACACCTTGGCGCGCTGCGCATTGGCGGTGAAGAATCGATAGCTGCCACCGAATCCGGCTGAGTCGCGCACCTGCGCGTCAGACCGCTCCAGTTGAAAACCCGTCAGCTCCGCCGCAAGCCTCTGCTCGAACCAGTGTCCGCGCACCCCCGCCTCGTAGTTCCAGAGGTTCTCCGTTCCGTACGTTAGCGGATCCGCCGCGGGGTTGATGCGTGCATCCACGTTGATGCCACCGCCCTTGTATCCGCGGGTAACGGACGCAAATGCGACCGTCTGCGAGTTAAGCTCATGCTCGAGTGCGATTTTTCCGCCCAACAACGTGTCCCGGAATCGGGGCTGAAACGAAACCTCGGGATCGAAGGTGCCGCGGCTCTTGCGGAACCGCGTCCGCAGCCCGCTGCCGTCCACCAGGAGTCGCTCGGCCCGCAAGCCGAGCGTGAGCCGAGTCCGGGCGCTGAAATCATGGGCCATCTGGCCAAACAGCGCGTACTGCGCCGCATCATAATCCGTGCGCAAACCCCGCAGGTTGCCGGGGTCTTCGTTACGGTAGGAGCTCGCCTCGCGGGTATCCGAATAAAACCCGCCCAACGTCCACCGATCGATCCAGCCCCACGCGTCCCGGGTCACGGCTGAATCGACGCGTAGTTCCTGTCCGAATACGTCACGTTCCCGACGCAGATCGCTGAAGCCGTCGTATGAGTTGGAGGTCCAGTCATCGTCGTAACTGTAAATCGAATCCACTCCGGTTGCGCTCGTCACGGAGGTGAGACGCACCCCGGCAAATCCAGTGAAGGTGCCGCGCAAACTGCCGGCGAGGGAACGTTGCTCATCGCGCCCAGGCTGATTGCTGAAGGTGCGTTCGCCGTTATTATCCAGCGCGAACTCGTCGTAACCATTCTTCACGTCCGAGTACAAAAGCGCGCTTTCCCAACGCCACACCGGGGAGGGATTGACGGTCAGACGAAGCCGGGCACTGAACTCATCGCGCGCATTGGTGTCGCGATTGAGCGTAACGTTTCTGCGAAAGCCATCGCTGTTGAGTTGATGGACCGCGAGGCGGGCCATGACCAACTCGGGCCGATCCGACCGCAACGGGCCGCCGATCGCGAATCCGCCCGAGCGCAACGCGTCGTCTCCGACCGTAGCCTCCACGCGCCCGGTCCAAAACGGAGTCGGCGCCTGTGTGACCATACGCACCAATCCGCCGGCCGCATTGGCGCCGAATGCACCCGCTTGCGGCCCGCGTAATACTTCCACCTGGCTGACATCAAACGTGTTGGCGACCATTCCCAGCCCGGTGAAGTCTAAATCATCAACCTGGAATCGCACCGCGGAATCCGGGGTCTCACCTTCGTACTGCGAGTTTTCGCCGATACCCCGGATCTGAAAATACCGCGGCCGCGATGTCCCGCCGCTCCACGTGAGATTGGGAATCTGGTCCGCCAAGTCACCAAAATGGCGCACCGTCCCCGAGCGTAACGCTGCCTCGTCGTAAACGCTCACGCTCGCCGGGATTCGGGCGAGCGGGGATTCCCAAAGGTCTCCCGTCACGCGTAACGGTTCGAGGGTAACCGGGGGGGTCGTGCGGACTGACGCCGCCGCGGTGGACGCGGCGGCCGGCAGGATTTGGGCGGGAAGGAGTGGCCGTGCGGCGAGGGCGGTGAGTGAAAACAGGATTCGTGTCGGGAGCTTCATGGTCGTGGTAATGCCCGACCCAAACGGAACTCCCGCAGAAGGGGCGCCACGCGCACCTCTCGGCGCTCATCGCAGCGCCTGCTGTTTCCTTCGTCGGCATGATCCGTCCAGGTTCGAAGGGTCGAGCGGCCGAGCGCACCGCAATCTCAGTCCTCCGCGGAGGACACCCCTACAGGCAAGGCGCACACAATGCCGCCGGGCCGCCGGAGCAAGCGAATTCTCAAAATGCGTACCGGCCAAAGCCGAGTTACGGGAGGTCGTAAACCTCGAGCAAAGTCGACCCGGATCGGCCATCGCCGCTCGTCACGCGGACGGTGTAAGCACCCGGCTCAACCGAAAGGACCATCGCGGAATCGCGACTTGCTCCGTCGAGTAGGCGAAACGCGCCAGCCCGATCAAACGCCCCGGTCATTTGGGAGACCACATCGGCGGAAGTGTTGCCGTCGAGCCCGCGTCCCCAGCCATTGTTTTCAGAGACCAACCGTTCACCTTCGTAAACGGCCAAGCGTGCCTGCGTGAGAGCGTCCTTAACGCCAAACACATCCAAAGTCGGACCAATGGCCCGGACGAGCACTTGACGCGGTTTGGTGCCAGAGATGACAAAGCCGCTGACCAAAGAGTCCTCCGCCGAATTCAGTTTCGCCAGGGTGGAAATATTGATGAGGGCGAATCCATCCGCCGCTTCGGCCGAGCTGCTGAAGATGTGCGTGAGTTTCGCCCCTTCACCGGCCTTCATGCCCCTAAATCGACAGGCGACGCTCGGCCCGCCATTGTCGTAGACCTCAAGCAGGCCATATTGCTGACTGCCCGGGAGCACGCCGCCTGAATAGGGTCCGCCTTTGAGTGAGCCCCCACTGGTCAGCGCCGCGCCGTGCAGCACCACCAGCGGCGCCCCGCCATTCGTGGCATAGTCAGAATTACGCCCATCGTCGAACGCGATGGCGTGCATGTCTCCCGACAGCAGCACCACATTGCGAATGCGATTGTCGCGGATAAAATTCGCAATTTCCGTGCGCTCCATCGCGTGACCGCCCCAAGAATCGTCGCCGATCAAAGCGGGCGCAATCCAAGGATCCGGCGACACCCACAGGACCATGGGGAATCCGGAATCGCGGGCGCTGATCAACTCCTGTTTGAACCAAGCCTTTTGCGCCGCTCCCAAACGCGTCTTTGAAGCGGACTCTTTCTGCGTGGCCGGAGTCGAAGCGCTCCGAAGATCGGTCATGATCACGCGAACTCGGCCGATGGTGAAAGCCTGACCAACGGCGCCACCGGTGGGTCCAATCGGATAATGTGGCACCCGTTCGCGGAAGACGCTGCGCGCAACATCGCGGCCCGGTGCGGTCGTATCTGAATCATTGCCGCAGTAATCGTGATCGTCCCAAATATAGGCGACCGGAATCCCACGGTAGAGCGCACCTTGAATGGGATGACCCAACACCTGGTCATAGTTGGCGCGATAATCATCCGCGACGGTGGTGTTCGTATCGCTATAATGCAGGTCTCCCATGTTAATAAACAACAGGGGCTTTTCCTTCAGGATCTCTTCGTAGGCCCGCTGATCCGGTGGTCGAAAGTCACCACAGGAGCCGAATGCAATTTTGAACGAACCGCGCCCCAGGGGGAAAGTCCGAAAGCGTCCCCGCGATTCGACCTCGGAACGCAAAACTCCGGCGATCTCGACGCCGTAATAATAGTCGGTGTCGGGCTGCAGACCCTGCATCGTGAACTTCGCCGCTCCTGACGCGGGAGTCGTGACGGCGCCGGAAAAGATGGCCGGCGTGAGGCTCGGATTGGTGCTGACCTGCAACCGCGCCCGAAGATTCGGCGAAGCCAGCCGCCCTGCGACCGTAACCGTCGTAGCCGAAACGTTGCCGCTCCAAACTCCTCCCACAAACGGCGAAGTGCCTTGGGCAAGCACCGTGAAACTCGCCGCGATGAAGAGGACGAAAAACTTGAAGAACATCGATCAGGGGGGTTTGGGATAACTTGTCTCAGGGGTAAAAACTCGCAAGTGAATTGTCGGTAGTAGCGCCCACGCTAATCGGTGTGTCCCCGGGGTTAATACGGAGCGAAAACACGTACCCGAGATCTCGAACCCGTGGTTGCCATTTCTTTTACGCATCTTCGTGTTAACCGAGGGTGCATCGCGGCCGTCACAAGGGGAACGATGCCAACGCTTCATCCACACCTTAAGGTCAAGTACGGGTGCTGGTTGCTAGCGTTCTGGATGATGCTCGCGAGCTATGCCGAAGCCGACGTGATCATCAGTGAAGTCATGGCCTCTAATCGATCCACGCTGGCAGACGAAGATGGCGCTTACTCGGATTGGATCGAGCTGCATAATCCGTCGGCTCAAGCCGTTGACCTGAACGGCTGGTATCTGACGGACTCAGCGTCGACCTTAACCAAATGGCCGCTCCCCGCTGTCACCTTGGATGGCGGCGCCTATTTGGTGGTGTTCGCCTCCAACAAGAATCGACGCACCCCGGGGGCTAACCTTCATACCAACTTTGCCCTGAGTGCCGGAGGCGAGTATCTAGGCCTGACTAAACCTGACGGAGTCTCTGTCGCCTTCGAGTTCACGCCCGGATTCCCCGCATTGGCCGACGATGTTTCCTACGGCGTTGTAATTGCCAAGGACGGATCAATCTCGCGCGCGAACACGTTCGTGACACCGACACCGGGCGCGGTGAATAGCGCTTTGGACCCCATTCCCTTGGAAAACACCGTCAGTTTCTCGCGTGCCGGCGGGCCCTTTCGAATCGCGTTCACCCTGGTGCTCTCGGGCGTCTCCACCGACCAGGAGATCCGGTATGTCGTTGCCCGTGGCTTGGGTGCGAATGCGGCTCCTGAGCCGACCCGGACGTCCCCCGTTTACTCCGGTCCAATCTCGATCGACGCCAGCTCCATCGTACGTGCCGCCGTGTTTTCGACCAGCGGGGACATGCGGGGCCCCGCCGAAACCCACTACTACTCCCGGGTCGCAAACGACATCACTAGCTTTTCCAGTCAACTACCCATTTTCGTAATCGATAGTCAGGGGTCGGGATCGCTGACGCAGGACGGCATCGACCATGCGTCGTCGCTTTACGTCTATCAGCCCCGGAACGATGGACGCCCAGTTTTCGCGAATCAACCTGATCTGGTCACGCCGCTGACGGCTTCGGTCCGCGGTTCTTCGTCAGCCGATTTCCCGAAGAAAGGATATAACATCCGTCTGACCGACGCAGCGGGCAAACGTCAGGCGCAGCCTTTGTTGGATCTACCGGCTTACGATCGCTGGGCATTGGTCGCGCCCTGGTCCTTCGATCTTGGTTACGTCAACAACGCCTTCGTCTATTCGCTTTCGAACCAAATGGGACGCTGGGCTCCACGTACGCGCTTGGTGGAGGTTTTCTTTAACGCGACGGGAGATGCATTGGACGCGAGCGACTACGCGGGGATTTACGTCACCACCGACCGGATTGAGGTCGCCGCAGGCCGGGTTCCGATCGCGGCCCTTTCCCCTTACAGCGTTTCCGGCCCAGCTCTGACGGGCGGGTATATCATCAAAATCGATCCCAAGGACTCCGACGAGATTGGATGGCTCACCAACGGGGGGTTCCCGAACGATGGATCGGCCTCGATCATCTTGGTTTCGCCCAAGGCTGATGAAGTGGCCCCGGCGCAGTTAAATTACATCAAGGACTATGTCCAAGGAATGGAAAACGCCTTGATTGCTGACCGCTCCACGCGGTTCGCGGAGAGGAGCTACCTCGACTTCATCGATCGGGCGTCGTGGGTTGATCATCACATCCTCAATGTCTTCACCGCCAATCCCGACGCGCTGACGCGCAGTGCGTACTTCACGAAAGACCGCGGCGGAAAATTGACCGCGGGGCCCGTCTGGGATTTCGACCGCGCCTTGGGATCCTATTGGGACGAACGTTCCTGGCGTTGGGATCTGTGGAGTGGGCTTGGTACCCCTGATCCCTGGCGAGTCGGCTGGTGGGGCATCATCGCAGAGGATCCCGAATTCATGCAGGACTGGATTGACCGGTGGCATGCGCTTCGGAAAAACGAACTCTCCGCGCGAAACCTAGTTTCCCTGATCACTCCCCTCGCGGCCAGCGTGGGCGCGGATGCAGCGAGACGAGATGCCGCACGATGGCCCGACAACACGATTCCGAGTGGGAGCTACGACGCGCAAATCGAGCACATGAAACTTTGGGTAACCAACCGGGCCCAATGGATTGATCAGCAGTTCCTCGCGCCGCCCAAAGTCACCCAATCCGGAAGCTCACTCGTCTTCACGGCGCTCGCGGGCGTGCAGATGGTGTACACGCTGGATGGGTCGGACCCCCGCTCCATGGGCGGCGATATCGCTCCCAACGCCGAACTCACGTCCACCCCACTCTCCGTGCCCGCCGGTGCCAACGTGCACGTTCGGTCGTACCGCGCGGACCTCCGCGACGTGTTTCCAGGCAGTCCCTGGAGTGCCGCGGTGGGCGGCGAAGCGTCTTCCCCGCTATCGCCCAAAGCACGCCTCGCCAATATCTCTACTCGCGCGCTGGTGGGTGCCGGTGAGAACGCCTTGATCGCCGGCGTGGTGGTGGCGGACACCGCCGCCAAACGTTATCTGTCGCGCGCAATCGGGCCTGGTTTGGCCGCGTTCGGTGCCTCCGGCCTCGTGCCTGATCCCCAATTGAGCATCTTCGCAGGAAACGGTGCTGAAATCTTCCGCAACAACGGTTGGGAAACGGGCACTGACGCCACGGAACTGCCGTTCTCCCGCAACGCCGGCGCCTTCCCCCTCACTAAAGGCAGCAAAGACGCAGCCTTGGCAAACCATCTGAGTTCGGGTTCTTACACCGTGCAAGTGACCACCCCGTCCGGCCGAGGCGGCATCGGACTCGTGGAGCTCTACGAGTTGGACGGCAACGGCCGCACCGTGAACCTTTCGAGCCGCGCATCGGTTCGCACGGGCGACGGCGTGCTGATCGGCGGGTTCGTTGTTTCCGGCCCAGCCTATCAACGCATGCTGATCCGGGCCGTCGGGCCCACGCTGCAGGCATTCGGGCTGACGACGGCGCTCGCTGACCCAGTCCTTACCCTCTATTCCGGCGCCCAAATCATTGCGACGAACGACCGCTGGGAAACGGGCGAGAAACCCGAAGCCCTGGCCGCGACGACGAAGCGGGTAGGAGCATTCAATCTGACCTCTGGCAGCGAGGATGCTGCTCTTCTCGTCACCCTGCCCCCGGGCGCTTACACCGTGGAAGTTAAGGGCAAGAACGGAGAAGAAGGCATCGCACTCTTGGAAGTTTACGCGATCCCGTAAAGCGGGCGCTAATGTTCGTGGCCGGGGCGCCGGCGCTGCCTGATCGATCCTAAATTCCGCAGCAGAGGTAACCACTTATGAGCACTAACAAACACTGATCAAATAGATCCGGATCGATGGGATAGAGCTTTTCCTTCACTTACCTGGTGAACGGACTCCATCGCGCAACTCTGTTTGCATCAGTGGTCATCAGTGAAAATCAGTGGTTCAACTGAGTTTTCTAGGTTGATACCAGCGGCTGGTGTGATTGCCTTTGGCGCGGCAGCGCCGGTAGGGCCCGACCTCCGGGCGGGCCGCTCAGAAAGTGCGACTGACAACGGCCCGCCCGGAGGTCGGGCCCTAACCCCTCGGAAAAGTCCAAATCACGCTTCGGCATCCACCCGACCAGCACCGCAGAGCCTAGCCCAAGGTTAGCGGCATCGGGAAGGGCGAGACCTGCGGACGTGACTTTTGGTCAACGGCTTTGAGCGGATACCGGAAGACTTGGCCCTCATAATTTCGGAACACGATTTCGTCGTCGGTGATCGCCTCTACGTAATCGGGGTTGATGGGCACCTTTCCGCCCCCGCCGGGCGCATCGATGACGTACTGCGGCACGGCGTAACCGGTGGTGTGGCCACGCAGCGCCCGAATGATTTCGATGCCTTTTCGCACATCGACTTTGAAGTGAGCGCCCCCGGTGATCAGATCCATCTGGTACAGGTAATAAGGCCGCACCCGCATGCGGAGGAGCCGGTGCACCAGAGCCGTCATTACCTCGGCGTCATCATTTACGTCCTTCAACAAAACGCTTTGGTTGCCGAGCGGCACACCTGCGAACGAGAGTCGCTCACACGCGTCGCGCAGCTCCGCCGTTGCCTCCTTGGGATGGTTCACATGGATGCTCATCCAAATCGGACCGTACTTCTTGAAGATCTCACAGAGCTCCGGCGTAATCCGTTGCGGCAAAAACACGGGGATGCGTGAACCAATCCGAATAAACTCTACGTGTTTGATCGCCCGGAGCCGCGACAAAAGGTGCTCCAGCTTGCGGTCTGAAAGGAGCAGCGGATCCCCGCCGGATAGCAACACGTCGCGGATCTCTGGATGCGCCTCAATGTAGCGCAGACCCTGCTCGTACTCGGGATGGAAATTGTAATCCTGCGCGTTGGAAACCAAGCGACTGCGGGTGCAATACCGGCAATAAGCGGCGCAACGGTCCGTAACCAAAAAAAGCACGCGGTCCGGATAACGGTGCACGAGCCCGGAAACGGGCGAATGCTCGTCTTCGCCCAGCGAATCCAGCATCTCCCCTTCTGAAACCACCATTTCTCCGCCGCGCGGAATCACCTGCTTGCGAATGGGACAACTCGGATTGTCCCGGTCGATCAGGTTGAAAAAGTAGGGGGTAATGGCCAGCGCGAGTTTTTGGTTCGCGTGTTCGCATCCCGCCCGTTCATCGGAGGTTAGCGTCATCAAACGGTCCAACTGATCAACCGTGGTAATCCGGTTTTTGAGTTGCCACGTCCAATCACGCCAATCGCTCTCAGGTATGTGTTGCCAAAGGCCCTGGCCCTCAAACCAAGCGGCACGGTCTTCTATGTAAGGCATTATTTTGCGGAAGAGTTAGGATCCTAACCAACGGCTGTCAAATGACAGGGTGAGATTCGAAACGGCCAAATGGACCGAGTTTTCCTCACCGAGTGCCGCCCCCGCAGGTTTCACGCGCCGGCTTGTGCGATGGGGCAATCCCCCAAACCGCGCAACTTTTCCACGAAACCACTTGGCAGCCCCGAGCTGACGCATTTTCGTTCAGGTTTAATGTCCACACCGACGCCTGCAGTCCTCGCCCTCGAAGATGGTTCGATTTTTCGCGGCCGCGCGTTCGGCGCCGATGCGACTGTTTCCGGAGAGTGCGTGTTCAACACATCCATGACCGGTTACCAGGAGATCCTCACGGACCCCTCCTACTTCGGCCAAATCGTCACGATGACGGCCGTGCAAATCGGTAACTACGGTATCAACGAAGAGGACACCGAGGCGTCCGGCCCGAAAGCCAATGGGTTCGTCGTCCGGGAACTTTCCCCCGTCGTAAGCAACTGGCGCAGCAAGCTCTCGCTCCACGATTATTTGCGAAAGCACGGTATTCCCGGCATCAGCGAAATTGATACGCGAGCGCTCACCAAAAAACTGCGGGTGGACGGCGCCATGAAGTGCTGCCTTAGCACGCTCCCGATCAACGATGCGGATGCCGTAAAA
>Ga0163144_10030344_pt1 | contig 10343 bp, 6 predicted proteins | sample OliLak19BULKMAT1_FD_123175 | JGI IMG/M metagenome (GOLD analysis project Ga0163144, IMG submission 123175) | Freshwater microbial mat bacterial communities from Lake Vanda, McMurdo Dry Valleys, Antarctica - Oligotrophic Lake LV.19.BULKMAT1 | ecosystem: Environmental > Aquatic > Freshwater > Lake...
CGAAGAAAGACATTGAGGCACTCGGTATCGCAAACTTCAACGCACTGTGTCGTGAGGCCGTACAAAGGCACACGGATGAATGGCGCCAAGTGGTGGAACGCCTCGGCCGCTGGGTCGATATGGACAATGACTACCGCACGATGGACCCCGAGTACATGGAAAGTATTTGGTGGGTGTTTAAGCAGCTTCATACGCAGGGTCTGATCTACGAAGGATGGAAACCGATGCACGTATGTCCGCGTTGTCAGACACCACTCAGTAACTTTGAAGTGACACAGGGCTACGCCGATCGCACGGACATGTCGGTCATCTTCACGTTCCCGCTGGTGGATGATCCAGAGACACAGATCCTCGCATGGACGACAACACCGTGGTCTCTACCTGGAAACCTGTGGCTCCTCGTTGGGCCAGATATTCCGTACGTGAAAGTGAAAGAGAAAGGAAAAAAGATCACGTACATCGTGGCGGAGAAATTGGTGAAAGAAGTTTTCAAAGGAAAAGAATATGAGGTCATAGGAACGATCGAGGCGAAAGAACTTGTCGGTAAAAAATATAGCCCGCTCTTCACGTCGTACGTCGACAAAGTTATCCCTGCCACAGAAAAAAGTAGTAAGCCGCAAACCTACGGACAGCGCTGTTTTGACATACTCATGGACGAGAATGGCGAAGTCACAGACTTGGACGGTACGGGCATCGTCCACATCACCAACTCACACGGTGAAGATGGCTTTGAGATAAGCAAAAAGCTTGGTATTGATGTTCTACATCATATCAATACCGACGGTGGTTTCAAGCCCGAAGTGACACAACTAAAGGGCCTGTACGCTAAGCCGTTCGATGGCAAAGACCCGATGTCGACAGATAAAGCTGTGATCGCAGTGCTCAAGGAAATGGGTCGGTACTTCAAGAGTTACACATTCAACCACAGCTATCCACACTGTTGGAGGTGTGACACGCCACTTCTCAACTACGCCACAAGTTCCTGGTTCGTCGCCGTTGAAAAAGTGAAACCAAAAATGCTAAGCGCAAACGCAAAGACAAGGTGGGTACCAGAACATTTGCGCGATGGACGTTTTGGTAAATGGCTCGAAGGTGCGCGTGACTGGGCAATTTCTCGCAATCGTTTCTGGGGGACCCCTCTTCCTATCTGGAGGAACTCGGTCACAGGCGAGATCGATGTCATCGGTTCACGAGATGAGCTCATCGCAAAAGCTCCGGAGCGTTTCACAAAACTCATCGTGGCGCGTCACGCTGAAAGCCGTGGCAACGTGGAAAAAATTTACCAAGGAAAGACTCCAGGGACAGAACTCACAGACACTGGAAAAAGGCAGGCTGCAGGGCTTGCAAAGAAAGTTGCTGCATCGACGAAAGATATGAAGGTGACCGCGGTGTACTGCTCCCCTCTCATGCGTACACACTCCACGGCACAAGCAGTTGCTGAAGAATGTGGTGCGCCAATTTTCATTGATGAGCGTCTTCGTGAAGTGAGCTTTGGTGAGTACGAAGGAAAGCACATCGACTTTGATGACCTCACATTCATCCGCGAGCGTCGTGCGCACAAACTTGAGAAAGGACATGTCGAAAGCATCTATCATTTCGACGGTATGGAAACGTGGTCGCACATTGAACTTCGTGTCCGTGATTTCTTGGATGAAATTCTCGCGAAACACAAAGGTGAAACAGTTGCCATCGTGACGCATGCGGATCTCGTCATGAACATGAAGCACATCTTCACTGGTGAGGACCCTCACAAGATCGTTCATCAGCCATATCCAGAACTTGCCGGCATGACGACGTTTTACTGGGACCATGAGAGGAAGGCGCAGATGGACCTGCACAAGGAAACCGTTGACGAGATCATGTGGAATTCTTCCCAGAAGGAAGCCAAAAAAACGAAGGGAAAATCTAAGTCCGCCGCCACCGACGTCGATCTTACGATCGTGAGGCACGGCGAAACGGATCTCAATAAGCAACGTATCGTCCAGGGATCGGACGTCGATATGCCGCTCAATAAAGTGGGACGCGAGCAGGCCAAGAAAGTCGCCGAACATCTGAAGGATAGAGACTTCGACGTCATCATCTCGTCGGACCTGAAGCGCGCGAAGGAAACCGCAGAGATCATCGCAAAGGAACTGAAGAAGGAGGTCGGCGGTCACTTCCCGGTTCTGCGCGAACGCGCAGTTGGCGAGTGGAGCGGCAAAACCGTCGAGGACATTTACGACCTGCTCGGACAGAAAGAAAACCACAGGAAGTCGGTGATGTTCCTGAAGCACACACCGAAAGACGGCGAATCGTTCGACCGATTCATCGGCCGCGGCAAGAAAGCACATGACTGGTTGCTTCGGGAGTACGCCGGGAAGAAAGTCTTGCTCGTCGCACACGGCGGATTCAACCGTTCGCTTCTCATGGCTGCAAAAAATCTTCCCTACGAGGAAGCCGCGGCTATGGAACCCAAGAACGGCCAGATCGATGACGTGACGATTTCCCCACAGATGCGCAGAGTTGAGGAGGTTTTGGACTGCTGGTTTGAGTCCGGTTCCATGCCCTACGCACAGGAACATTTCCCGTTTGAAACAAGTTCAGAATCCCCTCCTGGTTTCCCCGCTGACTTCATTGCCGAAGGCTTGGATCAAACGCGCGGATGGTTCTACACACTCACGGTTCTGTCCGCTGCTCTGTTTGACTGCCCGGCCTTCAAGAACTGTGTGGTCAACGGCATCGTGCTCGCCGAAGACGGCAAGAAAATGAGTAAGCGCCTCAAGAACTACCCAGAACCAACGGAAATCGTGAAGAAGCACGGTGCGGACGCTGTCCGTTTCGCACTCATGAGTTCTCCTGCGGTTCGCGGTGAAGACCTGAGGTTCTCTGAAAAATTTGTTGCCGAGACAGTGCGTTCAGTGTTGCTTCCACTCTGGAACGCCTACCGACTCTTCGTCACGTATGCCAATGCTGCGGACTTCAAGCCGAGTATCGACTTCTCCCTTCGTAACGCCCAGTCCAAACATCAGCTCGACCGCTGGATGATTTTGAAAACACAGGAGCTTGTGAACAAGATGACTTCCGAACTAGAGAACTACGATCTTTCCGCTACGTGCGGCCATCTTTCGGACTCTATCGATGATCTGACTAACTGGTATGTTCGCCTCAGCCGTCGTCGTTTGGCAGGCAAGGATGGCGACACGTCAGCTGAAGCATTAGAGGCGCAGGCCGAGGCGCTCGACACGCTCTACCGCGTGTTACTGACAGTGTCACAGTTGCTCGCACCATTCTGCCCTTTCGTCACCGAAGATATTTACCTGAACCTTGTGGGTGAAGATCATGACTCTATTCACTTCACGGACTGGCCGGTGACCGCCGACATGACGGAGGATGACAAAAAAATTATCTCGCTCATGGACTCCACTCGCACAGTGGTGACTCTCGGTCTTTCACTTCGCAGTGAAGCAAAGATTGGCGTGCGTCAGCCGTTGCAATCCGTCACGTTCGCACTACCTCCATCGGATACAGCAGGAGTGGTGAAAGAACTGCTACAAGAAGAGCTCAACGTAAAACAGATCATGGATGTCGTGGATGCATCATCACTAGGCTCCGCCATCGTCATGGTGGATGCACGAAAAGTAGGCCCCCGTCTTGGCGGCAAAGTGCAGGACATCATCAAGGCAGGAAAGGCTGGCAAGTTCACGGAAAAAGATGGAAAGATTCTCATCAAAGATGAAGAATTTACGCAGGAAGAAGCCAAGATCGTGTATCAGGGCAAGGAAGGTAAACTCATCGCTGCAGCGAACGGCATCGTCGTCACCATCGATACGACGATGACTCCGGCTCTCCTCCTCGAAGGTCAAGCACGAGAACTCATCCGCGCCATTCAGCAAATGCGCAAGAACGCTGGTATGGAATTTACGGACACCGTGAAAGTGAGCCTGAAAGGTGCCGAGAAGATCATGGAAACACACGGAGAGCTCGTGCTCGAGGAAACGCGCTCCGTACTGGAGGAGAACAAGGGCAAAAGCGAAACCGCAGACCTCGGAGGACTGAGTGTCGAGATCTCCATCGAGAAGAAAACATAATAAAAAAACCCGAGCACTGTGCTCGGGCAACCTGTCAGACACTACGTACATACCAAGCGATCAACAACGGTATGGACCAGATTAGGCTGCAAAACCAAGCCAAGGCTGCAAATATCCAGGCTCGCTGGAGTAAGTCAGCCCACTTTTTTGTCCTGGAACTGAGCCAGATTAATGAGCAAACCGGTGCCCATACTGTTAAGAAGACGGTGGGCACCAAGCAGATCCCAAGCGGGATCAAGCACATGATCCAGACGTATTCCATACAAATCACCTCCTTTCTAAGGGTTGTAAGATTGTTGGTGGAAAAGATCTGACAGGATTCGTATCATCCTCTGTACAGAAAACTTGTCAATTCACTCGAGCTGCAAAGACGACCATGGCTGTGGCTAAAGTTTTTTCATTTGGGAGACCTAGGGAACCTTGTTCGGTTCCCTAGGTCTCCAAAACCCCCATTACCCCCCCCTAACTTGTACCGTTTGTCCTTCGGCCGAATCCTGTCGGTGTCCAAAGCGTTCTGGACACGGGGGCCTGAGAATTTTCGATTACGACAAAGAAAGTTCTAGATCCTTCATGGTCACCTTGGAAAATTTCCTTAGTACATCTTCATGAGTGAGACGGCTCCAAGGGCGGCGTGCGCCACGGTGGGGGTCTGCGGTCTGGTTCCGCGGCCGCGGGACCGTGGGAGTTTGTGCCCACGCATTTTCTTTCGTCCTTTCTTTGTCGCTCGGACAAAGAAAGGACATAATGCGTCATACTATGTCAGAAGAAAGCTCATCATCACTCTCACCAGCCACCAAGATCATCATCAAGCTCCTCGTGAACTTGCTGCTTCTCTGGGGTATGAACATGTTTCTTCCGCAGTACTTCACGGTCTTTGGCGGAGTTCCTGCATACATCATCATCGGAAGTTTGCTGACACTCATGAACATGTTTCTGCGTCCGCTTCTGAGTATCGTCACGTTTCCGCTTCACTTGCTTTTCACGCTGTTTACAACCATTGGCGTGAATGCTTTTTTTCTCTTCGTGATCTACGAGATCACCCTGAAGATGGACCCAAACGTTGTCGTGATGACCGTGACAGGTGGCCTCTCGGGCTGGCTGGCTGTGAGTTTGATCCTGGGAGTTTCGAACTGGTTCATGAAACACATGTTCTAATCTGGCCATCGTCGTATCAATAGTATCCGTATGTCTGAAATGGCTTTCTTCTGCGAAAATTGGCATTCCGCCCTGATCGAAGGAAGTGGATAAAGAATGTTGACAAATTCAGTTAAACATAGATAATCATATTATGAACACCCCAACGTGGGACCCCCTCTATGGCGGCTCCATCACACCTAGCGTGCATGATGAATTCGGCACTTTGAAAACTGCGATCCTAAGCCCCATCGCAACGCCCGCGCTGTATGCCAACGCCTCTGGACTAAGCATAGACCTCATGAAGGCTGAATTTGAAAAGCCCCATCATAATGCCAAACACAAGGTTCTGTACGGTCACCAAAAATTTCTCATGGATCGCGGTGTGCGGATTGTTCATCCTCATCATCCACATCTACAACCGACGATGCAAAATATGGCTACATACATCGGATACGATATGTACTGCCGAGATTTCCTCGGAGTCGTGGATGACACTGCCATTCTCTCAACGCTCGCGCCATACCGCAATCATGTCCGTGGACACTACCAACGAATCATGGAACAGATCCCAGAGAATCAGCAAGCACAGTGCCAAACGTCATTCTCATGGGGCAATGCACTCCTCACGCATCAGGGTCTCATGGTCGGCCTTGAGCATCCAGACTACTTGGAAGCGATGTATAAAAAGTTAGATTATGGTGAATTTTCGGAGATCCTGAACTCTATTGATGCGAGAAATGATGGCATCAGAACTATGCGACATATCCTCACCGACATGAAGAGCATGCGACAGCTTGCCATCTGTGCCCTGACTCTGAATACGGATCTTGATACCGCATTTGCTCCGCTTCCACGCAAGAGCAGAACATCTCCTCGTCAGGCCATCATCGCTTCCGATCAAATCCATCCGGAGTCCATCGCAACGCTCAGGCGCTCGTACAAGCTCATCGGCTCGCCAGATTCATGGGAGAAACTTGGATGCAACATTCTGTGGCTCGATCCTGAAACACCTCTCGTTTCCGCCGAAGCGACGAAGACCATCGCACTCTTGCGCTCACTTCACTTTAACGTGCAAACGCGCGCCGTCGGACCACTGAAAAGTCACAGCATCGGCGATGAAGAAGGACAGGAAGGCGGATGGAGATGTGTGACCGGCGTTCTTGAACGCGCAAATGATTACGATTTCGACTAAACCCCTATGCGTGATATTGATCACGACACTGCGTACAGTGCCATCCAGCACCAAGAGCAAGGCTATGGGAGAGATTGGCAACAAGACTCAGAAAAACTTGACGCAAGTGGTCTTTACCATACCATCGCACAACTTGTTGATCCTCAAAAAGGGGAAATCATTGTCGATATCGGCACAGGGCGCGGATTCCAGCTTATTGCACTCACGATGGCTGAGCCGGAAAGCATCATCATCGGCACGGAACGCACGCGTGTAAACGCATTGGAGGCATACCAATGTCTCGTCGAACTTGGTCTGGAAGATTATCTTGCGGTACTCGCGACATCCGAAATCGAGATCACTCCGGAGAGAAAAATTTTTTGGAGGCAGGATACGGAAGTTATTCGAAAGGCGATGAACTCCGTGCGTCTGGCCATGAAAGAAAAAATCATGATCATTGATGACAACATTCTCCACCCTGAGTCTCTCCCTCTTCTTTTAGAAGGACAGAAGATCGATGCTGGCATCCTGTCCATGCCCGGAGGCTCCTCTGCAAGAGCGCTAGAATGGCCATTTCAAGCCGAAATACTGGATGACACAGCACTGAATCAGCGCGTGTTCGATATCTCAAACCAAACACGATATGCGTTCTATCACTTCATGTCCGAGAACGTTCGTACGGACGGGCGCGTCGTTATTGCGGAACGCATGCTCGCAGACCCGAGTGTTGACCCACGCTTTGCCATCAACCACCTACTTGGTAAGCACATGAAGTCACTCACAAAATATTGGAAGCCGATGAACGGAGCATTCATCGAAGCAGACTTCACCAATACCACCGTCTCACTCAACCCTGCACATACAGAACATGGCCCCGTACCAAACGGTGTTCATAATGAGCAGTACCGTCGATACATCGGCGTGCTTCGTCTGGACCGAAACGATGTTCCGTTTGAGGAACCAGCTTTGCCTCGGCCAGTAGAAGGATAACAAATCTGACGTGCAACTTCTGCCAGAGAACGCATGTTTGTGCTATACTTGTCACCCTCGTTCTCTCGCATCATCGGCTCTGGAACCACGGCTGATACTCAATAGTCCCCCTTCGCTCCTCACTTCGTTTGGAGCTACGGCGGACACAGTATCTTCGGATTCACCTCGAATTCAACTGTGGGGATGACAGGCTTCGACAGCGTGAATCTGCGTTGTTTGTGTCTCGATCCGGGATTGCCGAGTTCCCGTTACCCACTCTGCAACCTATAGCTGCCAAAACCAGCACAATGGCTAAAGCTCTCGAGAACATCTTTGCAGATCTTTCTGCAAAAATGGCTCCAGCCTATGCCTAAGGTCTGATTCAGTTCGGACCGCGCCACCCTTTTGATCCTCGCTGGATTGGAATGGCGTCACTAGCGAGGTTGGATTCCGACTGACGTGACGGACTCCTGACTCAAGCGTCATCACTTCCGCCCTTCTCTCTGTTGTTCTCCTATTGGGTGGAAGAACTGAGAACAACATGATCGTACAGACCTTCGGCGTACACGTTGGACCCGGGTTCAACTCCCGGCATCTCCACCACACTTCGCTCTCATTCACTTCGTTCACGAGAGCTTCGCGTGGCGAGCCACTTCCTTGTATAGAGAAGGGTGCCCCGCGTAGCTCTGACTAGATCTGAAGTAAAAAATGAATAATCTCCATTTACTTCTGTACCGAATAACAGAGCGAAGTGGGGCTTCTTTGATATACAATCTTTGTTATGCACTATGTGTACATTTTACTGCTGCAGAATGAATGTTTTTCTCAAAAGGAAAATGCTCTACGTCTTTCGTTTACCGCTTTTTTGGAGGAAAAATCTTCATGAATTTCTCGACTGCCAGGTAGATATTGTCATCAGACATAGTTTTGCATTCTACCCCATAGAAAATGGGGTACCTCTGTGCCCCAATTGCATCCAAAGCTACTTAAATGAGTTTTCCATTTTATCCAAGGCTTCCTTCTCTTCTTTCTCATCTTCAGCTTTCTTCACCGCCTCTGTGAACCTGTCTATACTCTCACTCAACCCTTTCCTCATGGCATCAAGCTCGGTAGCAGAACCACCGTCTTGTACTTTGCGTTCAAGGACAAACTGTCGATTCCGAACGTCTTGAGCAATCTTAGGATCGACGCCAAGCTTGTTGGCAGCAGAAATCTGCTCACCAATAGCACGGAGTTCGTACTGCTGAAGGGTGCCGTTCGCGTTGAACTTAGCTGTCTCACGAATTTCTGTCTGAGATTTTGGCTGATTCTTTAGTGTTTCTGGCATAATATATTTTGGTATTGGATAAGTACAACTAACATTATATCAAATTTTACCAGAATGCGCAACTGGCAAATCCGGAAAAAATATCTGAAGGAAGTTATAGATTTGGTTCCAACTTTTTCGTATCATCTCCACCAAAAATTTAGCGAAGCACGCACCACAGTGTGTGGTTTGGTGAATTTTTTGTACGAGAGAGGGCTAGGGCTTACCGCCTGCCCGCCGTAGTTTTGCGGACGAAAGACTAAGGAGGTGCATCTCCACCACAGGCCACCCCCGATGCGCAGCGCCTGATCTGGTAAACCCACAAAAGCTCTGTTGTAGGCTTTTTTGTCATGAAAGCGCTGGACGCACGTCATAGATGCAGACTTCTCATCCCTCCCCACTTCCCTATGGGTGCCATCACCCCATTTATCGTTCTACTCATTGTTGCGCTGATCTTCAATTACATTCCCATGGATGGGCAGCTGAAGAAGATTGGCAACATCATCATCGGCATCGTGGCCATCGTCATGCTGCTTCGATTGGCTGGTTTGTTCTAATTCGCTTTATTTTCTTCCTCCACTCTTTTATGGAAAAATGTTCTATGTGTGGAAATGATAAGTGTACTTGCACAAAGTAAGTACCTACGAAGGACCCCCTCGTTACGGGGGTCTTTTTTATGTTTGATCACATAACATCCTCTCAATTACAACAGAGATGTACTCTCTGCATCATGCCGTAGGCATTGCCTACATAGCTTTCAAGATGGTTCCATCTTTTCTGTCATATCTCCACAAAACTTGACAATAATCAAATATTTAAATAATAATAGCATACTTTTATTATGGCAGGACTCAACCATCAAGAAGCGGCATACACGGATAAAGCTGAAGAGTTTGTACTGGAACACGGCGGCAAAATCGGCGGACTAGTCGCAATCCAAAGACTGATTCCGAGTTTGCGAGAGAGGATTCTCCGCATGGACATCATCAAGCCCGGTGAACAGTACGACGGTTCGCACGTGCGAAACGCATGGATTGTGCGTCCGTCCCATCCACATGATTTTTCAGGACTCGTAGACACCTTCGAGACCAAGCGCGCCGTGCGTCAAACCGAGATCGCCGACGCCATCGACGCTGGTCGCGAGGACGCCAAGCGTGACCCCGTGCTGTCCTACGCCCTCTATGAGGATCCGACGTACGATCCGGAGCAACTGACATTCGGCATACAGGAGGATTACGGCCACAGCGCTGGTGACATTGTTGAGCATCCTAACCGTCCGGGAAACTATCTCATCACGTGGATGCAAGGCGAAGGCCGCTCTGCGTGGCGCACAACAGCGATGTACGGCGATGATGGCAAAAAACTGACGAACATCTCTGGCATGAGTCACCCCGAGAGTGCGGACACGTTGATCCAAATGTACCGCGAGATCCGCGACGCCGACATCGTGCGAGGTGACATCGCGTTGCAAATGGAGTTTGGCTGGAAGGGAAGGCTCGAGAACACTGACAATGAAAAGAAGCTGCGCATCTATCAGATCCGTGCGTTCGCGAGAAAGCAGCTTGCGGATTGGAAAATCGAAGAACTCCCGAAATGGTGGCGAGGCCTCACGCTCGGCGTCACACCGGAAGAAGGTTTAGAGCTTCCTGTCCGCACGTGGAACGAACTGAACGAATCACAAACTCCGCCAGAC
>Ga0163144_10030345_pt1 | contig 10343 bp, 5 predicted proteins | sample OliLak19BULKMAT1_FD_123175 | JGI IMG/M metagenome (GOLD analysis project Ga0163144, IMG submission 123175) | Freshwater microbial mat bacterial communities from Lake Vanda, McMurdo Dry Valleys, Antarctica - Oligotrophic Lake LV.19.BULKMAT1 | ecosystem: Environmental > Aquatic > Freshwater > Lake...
CGCGGCGGAAATGCCGGGCGATGACTGCGCGCTGGGGTTGCCGCTGCGGCGCTTTCGCCCGGCCATTCCGGCGACGGTGCAGACGGTGCGGCATCGCCCGGTTTCCATCAGCTCGGCCAAAGTGCGTGGCGCAATCCGCGATGCGCTGGGGCCGTATCGCGCCTCGGGCGGCTGGTGGGAGCAGGAGTGCTGGGCGATGGAGGAATGGGACATCGAGACGAGCGCCGGCGGGCTCTACCGGCTGGCGCGCGAGGGCGAGGCGTGGCGGGTGGAAGGCAGCTACCACGAGCCGGCGGAGAGCGGCGGAAACGGCGCGTGCGGCATCGTGCCGCTGCGCCAGGAGACGCCATGAGCGCGGCGTATGTGGAACTCCATGCGCGGAGTGCGTGCAGTTTTCTGCGCGGAGCCTCGCACGCAGAAGCGCTCGCGGCGCGCGCGGCGGAGCTGGCGCTGCCGGCGGTGGCGTTGTGCGACCGCGATGGCGTGTATGGCGCGGCGCGGTTCTTTGGCACGGCCAAAGAGCACGGCCTGCGCGCGATCGTCGGCGCGGAGCTGACGATGGAAGACGGCGGTGTGGTGCCGGTGCTGGTGGAAAGCCGCGAGGGTTATCGGAATCTGTGCCAGCTCATCACGCGCGCGAAATTGCGCGGGACGAAAACGGACGCGCCGGTGCGCTGGGACGAGCTGGCGGAATTTGCCGCCGGGCTGGTCGCGCTGACCGGCGACGAGGAAGGGCCGGTGCGCCGGGCGCTGGCGCGGCACGACCGCGAAGCCGCGCGCACGCAGGCTGAGCGGCTGGTCGCGGCGTTTGGAAGCGGGAATGTTTTTGTGGAAATGCAGCGGCATTTGCAGCGCGGCGAGGAGCACGAAAACGACGCGCTGCGCGATCTCGCCGCCGCGCTGCGCCTGCCGCTGCTGGCGACCAACGGCGTGCTCTACGCCACGCGCGCCGAGCGGCCTGTGCTCGACGTTTTCACCTGCGCCCGCGAGCACACGCACCTCGATGCTGCGGGCCGCCGACTGGCGCTGAATGACGAGCGGCACTGCAAACCCGCCGCGCAGATGGCGCGGCTTTTTGCCGACATGCCCGAGGCGGTGGCGAACACCACGCGGCTCGCGGAGCGGCTCGGTTTCACGCTGAAAAATCTCGGCTACGAGTTTCCGAAATACCGCGTGCCGGAGGGCGAGACGATGGACTCGTTTCTGCGCAAGGTGACGATGGCGGGCGCGCGTTCGCGCTATTCCAATCCCAGCCGCAAGGTGCTCGCGCAGCTCGAACACGAACTCGCGCTCATCGCGCGGCTGGGCTTCAGCGGATACTTTCTCATCGTCTGGGATCTCGTGAATTTCTGCACCGAGAACGGCATCCTCGTGCAGGGCCGCGGCTCGGCGGCGAACAGCGTGGTCTGTTACTCGCTCGGCATTACCGCGTGCGATCCGATCGCCGGCAAGCTGCTCTTCGAGCGGTTCCTGAGCGAAGGCCGCTCGTCGTGGCCGGACATTGATCTCGACCTGCCGAGCGGCGACCGACGCGAGCGGGTGATCCAGGAAATGTATCGGCGCTACGGCCAGCACGGCGCGGCCATGACGGCCAACGTCATCACCTTTCGCGGACGCTCGGCGATGCGCGAAATCGGCAAGGCGCTGAACTTTCCCGCCGACACGCTCAGCCGGTTCTCGCACCTTTTCGCCAGCGGCGATTTCCCGCACACCATGGAACTCGACGCGCAGCTTCAGCAGGCCGGCATCGCGCGCGATCATCCGCGCACCACGGCGGCGCTCGACCTTTACCGGCGCATCTACGGACTGCCGCGCCACCTCGGGCAGCACAGCGGCGGGATGATTATTTGCGAGGGGCAGCTCAGTGGCATCGTGCCGCTGGAAAACGCGAGCATGCCGGGCCGCGTGGTCGCGCAATGGGACAAGGACGACTGCGCCGACCTCGGCATCATCAAGGTGGACCTGCTCGGGCTCGGCATGATGGCGGCGCTGCAGGACGCGCTCGAGATGTGCCAGGCGCGCGAGCGGCCCGTGGACTTGGCGGCGATTCCGAAGGACGACCCGGCGACTTACGCGCTGCTCTGCGCGGCGGATACCATCGGCACTTTTCAGGTGGAAAGCCGCGCGCAGATGGCCACGCTGCCGCGGCTGCAGCCGAAGGTGTTTTACGACATCGTCGTGGAGGTCGCGATCATCCGGCCGGGGCCGATTCAAGGCGGGCTGCTGCATCCGTATCTCGCGCGGCGCAGCGGGCGGGAGCCGGTGGATTACATCGACGAGCGCCTGCGCCCGGTGCTCGAACGCACGCTCGGCGTCCCGCTTTTCCAGGAGCAACTGCTGAAGATCGCCATGGTCATGGCCGGCTTCACCGGCAGCGAGGCGGAGGAGTTGCGGCGCGCGCTCAGCTCGCATCGCTCGCCCGAGCGGATGGAAAAAGTGTGCGTGAAATTGCGCGCGGGACTGGCGCGCCACGCGGTGCCGGCGGAGACGGCGGAGCGCATCGTGCAGGCCGTGCAATCCTTCGCCGTCTATGGCTTCCCGGAGTCGCACGCGATTTCGTTTGCGCTCATCGCCTACGCGAGCTGCTGGATGAAAGTGCATCGCGCGCCGGAGTTTTACGCCGGGCTGCTGAACAATCAGCCGATGGGTTTCTACTCGCCGGCCACGCTGGAGAAAGACGCGCGGCGCCGCGGCGTGCGGATGCGTCCGGTGAACGTGCGGGTCAGCGACTGGCTTTGCACCATCGGCGACGACGACACGCTGCGCCTCGGCCTGTGCTTCGTGCGCGGCCTCACGCGCGCCGACGGCGAACGCGTGGTCGCCGAGCGGCAGCGCGCGCCGTTCACCACGCTCGCCGATTTCCAACTCCGCACCGCGCTGCCGAAAACGGCGCTGCGCATGCTGGCGAAAATCGGCGCGCTGAATGGGCTGAGCGAGCATCGCCGCACCGCGCAATGGGAAGTCGAGGTGCCGCGCGCGGCCGACGATCTTTTTGCCCGCGCCGACGCCGCGGCCACGCGCCCGCTTTCACCCATGAACGCCGCCGAGCGCACCCGCGCCGACTACGCCGGCACCGCGCTCACTACCGGCCCGCACCCGATGGCACTGCTCCGCCCGCAAGTGCCGCACCTCTGGCGCGCGTCCGAACTCCCGCAAGCCGCGCACGGTCTGCGGCTGGCCATCGGCGGCCTGGTCATCTGCCGCCAGCGGCCAGGCACGGCAAAAGGCGTGGTCTTCGTCAGCGTGGAAGACGAAACCGGCGTGGCGAATGCCATCGTCTCGCCGGAGTTGTTCGAGGAGCGGCGGCTCTGCATCACGCAGGAGGCGTTTCTGGAAATCGAAGGCGTGCTGCAAAAGACTGACGGCGTGATCCACCTCAAAGCCCGCCGGATCGCCGCCCTCTCCGGCGTGGCGATGGCGGGGCCGGCCTCGCATGATTTCCGGTGATGTCACGGGCGGCGTCCCGCGGCCCTTCGCCCCGGCGGAACATTCGCCGCTGCTCAGGGGATGCTGACCATGCCAGCACTGCGCCGCGCCGCCCGCGCGGAACCTTGGTCAGCACTCGATTTGCGGGCGATGAAAACCGCGGAAGAAGGTGTTTTCGACGTGATTTGCTCACCGCCGGGTTGGCAAGAAATTTCTCGAAAGAAAATCTTAGGTGGTTTTGCAAATTTCTCTTCTCACCCACTACATATTGTGGTTTTATTTCGGCCCTCACCCAACATCGTGTGGTTGTTGGCCGCGGTTCACTGGAAATTCGCGACCTGCTCACAGGCTGTTGGGGAGCCCCAGGGGACTTATTCACGAACAATTCACAAAACACACGCAACGCCATGATCAAATTGAAACCGACCCGCCGCACCGCCCAGAGCGCCACCGTCGCCGACACCCGTCGGCGTTCCAATGAGGGACTGAAATTCGCCCGCGTTTTCAGTCAGAAATCCATCTCGCCTTTCGACGAAATCGAATGGGAGCAGCGCACTGCGGAAATCAACGATGATTCGGGTAAGGCGATCTTCAAGCAGGAGAATATCGAGGTGCCGAAATCGTGGAGCGCGCTCGCCACGAAAATCGCCGTCTCGAAGTATTTCTACGGCGACATTTCGATTGGCAACGACCCCTACAAGGGCGGTCGCGAGCGGAGCGTGAAGCAGCTCGTGCATCGCGTCACGCGCACGATCACGGATTGCGGGATCAAGGACGGCTACTTCGCCGACAAGGAAAGCGCCGAGACTTTCTACAACGATCTCACCTGGCTTTGCGTGAACCAGTTCGGCGCGTTCAACTCGCCGGTGTGGTTCAACGTCGGGCTTTGGCACCAATACAAAGTCGGCACCGGAAAAGGGGAGGGGAACTACTACTACAATCACCAGACCGGCCAGGCCGAGCGCGCCAAGACGCAGTACGAATACCCGCAGGGCAGCGCGTGCTTCATCCAGTCCGTGGAGGACAACATGGAGGACATCATGCGCCTCGCGCTCAGCGAGGCCATGCTCTTCAAATACGGCTCCGGCACCGGCAGCGATCTTTCCACGCTCCGCTCGACTCGCGAGAAACTCAGCGGCGGCGGCAAGCCCAGCGGCCCGCTCAGTTTCCTGAAGGTCTATGACCAGGTTGCGAACGTCGTAAAGTCCGGCGGCAAGACGCGGCGGGCGGCGAAGATGAACACGCTCAAGGACTGGCACCCGGACATTGAGGAGTTCATCGAGGCGAAAACCAAGGAGGAGAAGAAGGCGTGGGCGCTCATCGAGCAGGGCTACGATCCGTCGTTCAACGGCGAGGCTTACGGCTCGATCATGTATCAAAACGAGAACCTCTCGGTGCGGGTGAGCGACGAGTTCATGAACGCTGCCGTGGAGGGCCGGGAGTGGTGGACGAAGCGCGTGACCGACGGCCAGCCGTGCGAGAAAAAGGACGCCGCCACGCTGCTCCGCAAGGTCGCCGAAGGCACGCATCTCTGCGGCGACCCCGGCATTCAGTTCGATACCACGATCGACCAATGGCACACCTGCAAAGGCACCGCCCGGCAGAACAGCACCAACCCGTGCTCCGAGTATCTCTTTCTCGACAACACGGCCTGCAATCTCGCTTCGCTGAACCTGCTCAAGTTCAAAAAGGCCGATGGGGAATTCGATGTGGAGCGCTTCAAGGCGGCCGTGCGCATCTTCATCACCGCGCAGGAAATCATCGTGGATAACGCCAGCTACCCGATCAAATCCATCGCGGAAAACTCGCACATCTTCCGCACCCTCGGCCTCGGCTTCGCGAACCTCGGCGCGCTCATCATGAGCTACGGCCTCGGCTACGATACCGACGAAGGCCGCGCGCTGGCCGGAGCGATCACCGCGATCATGACCGGCCACGCCTACGAGCAGTCCGCGAAGATGGCCGAAGGCATGGGACCGTTCCCCGGCTACAAAGACACCCGCTGCAGCGGCGTGGCGAAGACCGCCGACACGACCAATGAGCCCTACATGCTGGAGGTTATCGAACAGCACCGCTCGCACGTGGCCAAGATCCAGGAGAGCGACCGCTTTGGCTTCCTCAAAAAGGAGGCCCAGAAGTGCTGGGACGGCGCGCTCGCACTCGGCAAGAAACACGGCTACCGCAACGCCCAGGTCACCGTCCTCGCGCCCACCGGCACGATCGGTTTTCTCATGGATTGCGACACCACCGGCATCGAGCCCGACATCGCGCTCGTGAAATACAAGCTGCTGGCCGGCGGCGGCACGTTGAAAATCGTCAACCAGACGGTGAAGCCTGCGCTGCTGAGCCTCGGCTACACCGCCCGGCAGATCGAGAAGATGATCGCTCACATCGACAAGTTCGACACCATCGAGGACGTCACCGAAGAGGACGGCACCACCGTTTCCAGCGGACTCAAACCCGAGCACCTCACGGTGTTCGACTGCGCCTTCAAAGCACACCGCGGCACCCGCTCGCTGCACTTTCGCGGGCACATTCGCATGATGGCCGCCGCGCAGCCGTTCCTCAGTGGCGCGATCTCGAAGACCGTCAACCTGCCTGAAACCGCCACCGTGGAGGACATCGTCAACACCTACGTGGAAGGCTGGAAGCTCGGCCTCAAAGCCATCGCCATCTACCGCGACGGCTCGAAGCGCTGCGCCCCGCTCAACGTCAAGAAAACCGCCAGCATGGGCGGCAAGACCGAAGTGGACGGCGCGGTCGGCGACCTCGACGCCGTGCTCAATGAGAAGGCGGCGCTCGCCTCGCGCATCGGCGAACTCGAAGACGTCATCACCGAGCTGCGCAAGAAAGTCGGCGAACCCGTCCGCCGCCGCATGCCCGAGACCCGCGTCGCCATCAACCACAAGTTCGAGATCGCCGGCCACAAAGGCTACCTCACCGTCGGCATGTTTGAGGACGGCCAGCCCGGCGAGATCTTCATCCAGATGAACAAGGAAGGCAGCACCATCGGCGGCCTCATGGATACCGTCGCCACGCTGACCAGCATCTCACTCCAGTATGGTGTGCCGCTCGCCAGCCTGGTGAAAAAGTTCGCCTACCAGCGTTTCGAACCGTCGGGTTTCACCAAGAACCCCGACATCCGCAACGCCACCTCGATCACCGACTACATCTTCCGGTGGATCGGGTGCCAGTTCATCAAGGGCTACAAGGAAGCCACTTCGCCCAACAAAGGTCAGGCCGAGCTGCCGATGAAGGAACTTGCCCAGATCGACAGGGCCGGCGTCAACCGTCCGGTCGCGGACCTCGCCAACGAGGCCCCCGGCATCATCGACGTCATCACCCATGAAGGTGGCAGCGAAGGCGCGCCGCACCTCAACCAGCCGAGCAAGACGCATTACGACCGCGTCCAGACCGCCTTGGACAACATGTATATGGACACGCCCTGCTCGAACTGCGGCTCCAGCAAAGTCATCCGCGCCGGGGCCTGCGGCTGCTGCACGGAGTGCGGCACCAGCCAGGGCTGCAGCTAGTCGTTCACGTCTTTATGAACCAACCCAGCAAAGAGGAACCACCCCGCGACACCGGTCTCGGGCCCGTCCTCGCGGATTAACAATCTGGCGGCTCCGGTCGCCCCAACCAAGACCGCCCGGTCATCGGATGCTTTGTTCATGCGATGGCCGGGCGTCTTCATTTTTCCCACCGCCGATGCGGAGCAAAAACGCTCCCGGCTTCCGCTACGCGACGCTCGCCAGCGGCGCGGCCTTTTCCGTCACTTCGAAAATGGCGCGACGCAGTTCGGCCTGGCTGACCGGCTTGCAGAGCACAAGATCCACATCGAGCGGATGCTTGCGTTCCTGGTCGCCGAGAATCTCCTCCCCGAAACCCGTGAGCAGGATGACCGGGGTGCCGGGCTTGATGGCCTTGATGGCGTTGCAAAGCTGGATGCCGTTCATGCCCGGCATGGATTGATCCGTCAAAACGAGGTCGTACCCGCCGGAGCCGAACAGCGTCAACGCCGCATGGCCATCTGGCGCGAGCGTGACCGCGTGGCCGTCGGACGAGAGATGTTCGGAGAGGAGTTCGCAGATGATTTCCTGATCATCGACGACCAGCACCCGGAGCGGGCGGACGGCGAAATTTCCGGCGGGGATGGGGATTTGCAGAGCGTCCTGAGTGGCGGGGAGATGGATGGCAAAGGTCGTGCCGACCCCGCGTTCGCTGGCGATCTCGATGGTGCCGCCGTGGCGCTGGATGATGCCGTAAACCACCGCGAGGCCGAGACCGGTTCCGCGTTCGCCTTTGGTGGTGAAGAAAGGTTCGAGGCAGCGCTTGCGTTCGCTTTCCGTCATGCCGCTGCCGGTGTCGGTTACGGTCAGCACTGCGCCATCGCCCATCTGCGCAGTGGTGATGGTGATCTGCCCGCCCGTCGGCATGGCATCGACTGCGTTGAAAATCAGGTTCATCAAAACCTCGCGCAGCTCGGCGGCGTTGGCCGCCACGAAGGGGACATCCTGAAGATTCGTCTGGACGTCGATCTGCACTCCGTCCGCGAGGCACTTGCCTTTCCATTTCGGCGAGGTCAGCGACACCGCCTTCGTCACGATCTCGTTGAGATCGACCGGCATGCGGATTTCGTTGTTCTCCGCCGGCCGGTAAAACTCCCGCAACCGGCTCACCACATGCGTGGCATCCTGCGCCGAGGAAATGATGTGATCGAGATACGTCTGCTCGCGGGCCGAGCCGTGCTGCTGCACCCACGGGAGGAGCAATTCGCCGTAGCCCAGCATCATGGTCAGCGCATTGTTGAAATCGTGCGCGATGCCACCGGCCATCATGCCCAGCGCGCGGAGCCGCTCCTGTTTCACGATATGCTCCTGCGTGGCGCGCACTTCCTCCATCGCCGCCTCGAGCTTCGCCGTGCGCTCGTGGACGACGTTCTCCAAGTTGGAATTTTGGCGCTGCAACCCGAGGTGCATGAACCGGGCTTCCAGCAGATTTTTGATCCGCAGGACGACCTCCATGTGGTCGATCGGCTTGCTCACAAAATCCTTGGCCCCGCCCGAAAGCGCGCGCCGCTTCGTCTCCGGCGTGATGTCCGCCGTGAGCACGAGGATGGGCAGGTAGTCGTCCTTGGAAACGGCGGTCTTGAGCTGCTGCATGATCGCGTAGCCGTCGAAGTGCGGCATGTGCAGATCGAGCAGGACGATGTCGGGCGAGAATTCGAGGAACTGCGGGAGTGCCTGCCGGGAGTCGGTGATGCCGCGGATGTTGGTGAATCCTGAGATGCCCAACATGCGTTCGAGGAGGAGGACGTTCGGTTGCTCGTCGTCCACAATGAGGATTTTCGCTGCGCTGAGGTTGTCTATGGGCATGCGGGTTGAAACACCTGCTCCGGTGCTGGATGGCCGGAATAGCAGGTTGGATTCGACAAACAAGGGTTAGCACGTGGTATGCCTACCCCGATGACGCTATTAAAACTGCGAGAGGAAATTTGATGCCTACTCTGGAGACCAAGGGCCAGTCGGTCCGCGCGATGTTTTCCGGCATCGCCCGGCGCTACGATTTCGCGAATCACTTTCTCAGTCTTGGCATGGACTACCTCTGGCGGAAAAAGGCCGCGCGCATCGTGCGGAGCTGGCAACCGGCGAGCATCCTCGATCTCGCCACCGGCAGTGGCGACCTCGCGCTCACGCTCCGCGCCGCGTGTCCCGAGGCGCTGGTCGTTGGGGCGGACTTTTGCCTCCCGATGCTGCGCGTCGCCCACGGCAAAGGCGTGCGCCATCTGGTCGTCGCCGACGGCCTGAGGCTCGCGTTCGCCGATGGCGCCTTCGACGTGCTCACCGTCGCTTTTGGCCTGCGCAATATGGAATCGTGGCCCGGCGCGCTCGCGGAAATGGCGCGCGTGCTCAAGCCCGGCGGCCATCTGCTGGTGCTGGATTTCTCCGTGCCGCCCGCGCCGCTGCGGTGGTTCTACCGGCCGTATCTGCACCACGTCCTGCCGCGCCTGGCCGGGCTGCTCACCGGAGAAAAAGCGGCCTACGAATACCTCGGCGACTCCATCGAAAAATTCCCCTGCGGCCCCACGATGTGCGCGCTGCTCGCCAGCGCCGGCCTGGCCGAAGCGCGCTGCGAACCCCTCAGCGGCGGCATCGTCTCCCTCTACACCGCCCGGCGCGATTAGTTCGGAGAGGTGGCGGGAGCGGGCAAAGCCGGCGTCGGCGGGATGGCGGTTGGGGGCGCACCTGGCGCCGGAGTGGCGGCGGGTTTGTCGATGAGGGGCAGCTCGAAGGCGGTGAAGTCCGGCAGGCTGAGGGTGAAAGTGCCGGTGAAACCTTCCGCGTTTCCGTGGCGAGAACCGTCTGGCATGGCGGCGCTGGCGATGAGTTTGCCGCCGGTCTTGCCGCTCGTTTTGAAGGTCACGGTCAGCGCCGGTTTGGCGAGGCCGTGCTCCGGCTTGGTGCTGCCGATCCAGCGCATGGCGCGCAAGGTGGCGAGCGTGTTGACCAGCGACTGGACGTTCGTCTGGTTGACCTTCCCGTCGCCTTTCGCCAGCACCCACTTCTTCTCTTTGTCCCGCTCGAAAGTGAGCGTCGGCTGGCCTTCACGGGCGATTTCGACCAACGCGATTTCGTCGGCTTTGTTCCGGTAGATCGCGAGATCCTGCCACTGGAGCGGATCGGTCATCGCGAAGTCGAGCAGCGTCACCGGCACGCTCACCACGAAGGGTTCGTCATCAATTTTCGCATACACTTTGTCGCCCTCGGTCTTGCCGAATTGCACGCTCACGATGAGCCGCTCGCCGGCTTTGGTCTCGGCGGTGTTTTCGGAGGAGTAGGAGCTGAGCGTGATCTTGACCGACGGCTGATCGAGTCCGTACTTCGGCAGGTCCGTGGCCAGGTCGGCGACAAACGCCG
>Ga0163144_10030346_pt1 | contig 10342 bp, 4 predicted proteins | sample OliLak19BULKMAT1_FD_123175 | JGI IMG/M metagenome (GOLD analysis project Ga0163144, IMG submission 123175) | Freshwater microbial mat bacterial communities from Lake Vanda, McMurdo Dry Valleys, Antarctica - Oligotrophic Lake LV.19.BULKMAT1 | ecosystem: Environmental > Aquatic > Freshwater > Lake...
ACAACAGCGCCCCCTTTACCACCGGCCTCACCAAGTCCGGCACCGGCACCTGGACCCTCTCGGTGTCGAACCCCTACTCCGGAACCAACACCGTCAACGCCGACTCCCTCAGCGGCACGCAAACGAGCAGCACGCCGTTCGGCACCGGGGCGGTGACGCTCAATGCTGGCATCCTGAACCTGGCTCCGACCGGATCCTCTGCGGATGTTTCGCTTCGGGTGGCAACGTGGCAAACACCAACAATTTCACCTACAACGCCGGTGCGACGTTTTCCCTGAACGAGGGATCGAACTCCAGCCTGACCTACCCCTTCAGCCGGAGCAACGCTACGGTCGGTATGACCCGCGGAATCAACGGCACGCTCATTCTCAGCGTGGGAGCCATCGGCAACCTCGGCAACACGGTCGCCGGAGGCGGCGAGCGCTTCCTGATCACTGCGATCGCAGCTCCCGTGACCTTGGTGAACACCTTGGTGAGCGGTGTCGTGGCCCAGGATCGCGGCAACAGCAATGCCCGCTTCCCGCGGCGGATCCGCTTTTGCCTGCGGCAAAAAACAACGCCAAGCGCGGACCGCAGACTGCCCTGAATGACGACGCCCTGCTCGCCCTCATCCGCGCCGCCGTCGCCGCCTTCGTCCACTCCTACAACCACCACTGGCGCTTCGAAAAACTCCACTACCAATCCCCCATCCAAGCCCGCCCTGCTCTCCACTCCGCTCTGCCTTTAGCTGCCTAAATCCTCCTAGCCGGTGTCCAATCAACCGGGTGCGGTACCGCATCTAGCCTGGGTTTTCTGCCATTCTGCGGAAGCGGGTCACGAGCGCGCCAACGAGGATCGCTGCGGTCGCCAGCATCGCGAGGTGGGAAAACCAGTCGCCGTGGCGGGTATAGAAAGACAGCGGAGCGGCCGTGGGGACGCGGATTTCACGGGCGGCAAACCCTTGCTCAAAGGGTTTCAGCCAGGGAGTCACGCGCCCCTGGGCGTCCACGGCGCAGGTCACGCCGGTATTGCCGCAGCGGATGAGCGGGCGGCGATTCTCGATCGCGCGGAAGACCGCGTTGGCGAGATGCTGCTCGGCGGCGGGCGACCGCCCGAACCAGCCGTCATTGGTGATATTCACCAGCACCTGCGCGCCGCCCTGCACGAAGCGCCGGGTGAGTTCGCCGAGCGTGTCCTCAAAGCAGATGAGCGCGGCGAGGCGGATTTTCGGATCGTCAAGATCGAGCACCGTGAATTCGCGGCCGGGGGAAAAGTCCGCCGGCACCATCTGGCCGCACAGCCCGCCAAAAATCGGGCGCAGCGGGAGGTATTCGCCAAACGGGACGAGGTGCATCTTGCGGTAGAACTGCTGCTTTTCACCCCGCTCGCTGAGCAGCACCGCGATGTTGTAATCCTCGCGCTTTTCGGGATCGAAATCGGTGCTGCCAAAAAGCAGCGCGCCGTCGAGCCGCTTCGCCTGGTCGAGGACGAAGTGGTAATTCACGTCATCGGCAAACATGCTGCGCGGCGTGGCGGACTCCGGCCAGAGCACAAGGTGCGGCGCGGGTCGCGTGAGCGCGGCGAGGCCGGTGAGCTTGTCGAGTTCGGCAAAAATTTTGCCCTCGGCCGCGGGGTCGAATTTCTCCGTCTGCGCGATGTTCGGCTGCACCGCGACCACGCGCAGCGGCACGCTTGGTCCGGCATCCGGTGCCAGCAAGGCGCGCACGCCGTAGCCAAAAACCGCCGCGATCAACGCCATCGTAAAACTGAATTCCCAGCGCACCCGTTTGAGAAAGGTCGGACCGAGTTCGCCGATGATCCGGCGCACGATGATGACCACCATCAGATTCAAAAACACCACGAGGAAGGAGATGCCGGGCACGCCGGTGAGGTCGGCGATTTGAATCATCGGCAAGTCGCGATGCAGCGCCACGCCGATGTTGTTCCAGCCGAAGCCGCCGAAGAGCCGCTCGCGCACCCATTCGTGCGCCACCCACGCCGCCGCGCCCGCGCCGGCCGTAGCGAGATTCCGCAGCGAACGCGGAAACCGCCGCGCCGCGTCATCAGGCGCCAGCACCGTGCCGACGAACCACGTCCAAAACGCAAAGTACAAACCGAAGACCATCGCCACCAGCGGCGCGAGCGCGAGCAGCCACCGGTTTTCGTAGAGCGCCGCAAGCGTGGTGCTGAGCCAGACGAAGGTGCTCGTGAAAAAAACCAGCCCGGCCACGTAGCCCAGCGCCGCCTTGCGCAGCCCCGCGCGCCGGCCCGCATTCTGGGAAAAAAAGGTCGCGCAAATCAGCGGCACGAGCGCCACCCACACGAGCCAGCCCAGATTCCAACGCGGAAAACAAAACGTCAGCGCGGCACCCGTCCCTACCGCCGCCAGCCACGGCCACACGCGCCTCCCAGCGGGGGGAGATGATTTGGGAGACTCGGGCATGCGCGGGCGAAAGGCCGCGGAGCTTCCATCAGAAATCAGCAATCTGAAATCGGAAACTTTCCCGCTACTCCCGCCGCACCCGCTTGCTCTTCTTCACCTCGGGGCGCGGGTCGAGCGCGTCGCGCAGGTCTTTCATGTAGCCGGAGTTCACGCGGAACATGACTTTCTCCAGCTCCTCTTTTTTATAAAACGCGCCCTTGTCCGCGACCACGTAGCCGATGCCGATGAGCCCTTGCAGGCAGTCGATCAGTTCGGCGATCGGCAGCTCGCCGCAGTTCGCGATGAGGTCCGCTCCGAGCGTGTCGCTGCTGCCAAAGCCCAGCGCTTTGATCACCGACACTTCCGTGCCGTCGAGGTTGATGTTGCTTGGTTTGCTCATGGCGTTCAGGGGGAAAGACGCCGCTCCACATCCTGCTGGACCCAGGTCCAAAGGCGTTCGAGGGCCGCTTTCACGTCGGCCTTGATGGCGGCCAACTCGGCGGGTGTAAAGGACTTCCCGGCCTCCGGGGCGCGCCGGGCGAAGAGGTAGAATTTGATTTTAGGCTCGGTGCCGGACGGGCGCACCGCGATGCGCCGGCCATCGGCGAGGTCAAACATGAGCATCTTCTCCTTCGGGATGATGGCGCCTTCTTCGTCGGTGAAGGTCTCGGTCGCGAAGTTGCGCGTGCCGGTCACCGCGCTGCCGTCCATCGCGTCCGGCGATTGGCCGGCATACGATTCCACGAGGCGCTGGATTTTCGCCGCGCCGTCCGCGCCCTCGAAAGTAAGCGAGCCGTTTTGCTCCCAGTAGAATCCGTAAGCCGCATAGACCTCGTCGAGCAGCGCGAGCAGCGTGAGGCCGCGTCCTTTCGCATACGCCGCGACCTCGGCGAAGACGACCGCCGCGCCGTTGCCGTCCTTGTCGCGCACGAAATCCGCCGCGCTGTAGCCGTAGCTCTCCTCGCCGCCGCACACGTAGTAGCTCGAGTGCGCGAGCCGCAGGGCGCGCGTCTCCGTCTCGGGCAGGGCGCGATATTTGGCACGGACTGCGGCGGGCAGGGCGGCTTCGTATTGGCCGAGCTTTTCGCCGATGTATTTGAAACCGGTGAGCGTCTCGACGCAGCGCAGGCCGTGCTTTTCGGCGATGGCCTTTTGCAGGTCGGTGGTGACGAAAGTTTTCACAATCACGCAGCGCGCCGCGTTGACCGGCGTGATGACACCCTGCGCAATAAGTGTTTTCACGCGGTAGTAGGCCATCAGCGAGCCGATCTGGTTGCCGGTCAGGAGTTCGAGCTGACCCGCGGCGTTGCGCGCGGCCACGCCCATGCGATCGCAGTCGGGGTCGGTGGCAATGACCAGATCCGCGCCGTCTTTTTCCGCGAGCTGCATGGCCATCGCAAGCGCCTCCGCATTCTCCGGGTTCGGCGATTTCACCGTGGGAAAACGCCCATCGCCGATTTCCTGCGCGGGCACGGTGGTGTAGCGGAAACCGAGGCGGTCGAGCATCGGTTTGATGATCGTGCCGCCGACTCCGTGGATGGACGTATAGACGATGCGCAGGCCGCTCTGCGCGGCGGCGGCGACCAGCGGGCGATCGAGAATGAGCGTCTCCAGCCGCGCCATGTAGGCGTCGTCGCTCGCCGCGCCGAGCACCGTCACGCTCCCCTGCTCCGCGGTGGGCAAAGGCGGATATTCATCGGATTCGATGGCGTTGACCCGCGCGATGATCCCCCCGGCGTGCGGCTCCACCACTTGCGCGCCGTCGGCAAAATAAACCTTGTAGCCGTTGTCGTGCGGCGGGTTGTGGCTGGCGGTGATGACGATGCCGGCGTGCGCGTTTTCCGCCCGCACGGTGAAGGAAAGCTGCGGCGTCGAGCGCGGCCCCTCGAAGATGCAGACATCGCAGCCGTTCTCCGTCGCGACGCGCGCCGTCAGCTCGGTGAAGTCCCGCGAGAAATGCCGCGTGTCGTGCGCGACCACGATCTTCGGACGGCCCGGCAGACCGTTCGCCGCGAACCACGCCTTGACGTAGGCCACGAGGCCCTGCGTGGCCCGGCTGATGTTGTAGAAATTCATCGCGTTCGTCCCGACGCACGGGCGCTCCGGGCGGTCGAGCGGCTGCGGCGCTCCGCGCTCGGCGGCGGTGACGATTTTCCCGATGGTCCGCCCGCGCAGCCCGCCCGTGCCAAAGGCGAGCGTCTTGTAGAAGCGGTCGTTCAACTCGCTCCACGCCTCCCGCGTCACCAGTTCGCCGATGCTTTCCGCCACCACCGGCGAAGAACTGCGCGCGAGCAACTGGGTGATGTTGCGCGCACTGCTTTCGAGGAGCTGGCCGGCACTGACGGCTTGTTGAAGGCGGATGGTGATGTCGGTCATAGCGCGCAATGTAAAAGTCGGCGGCGAAATTCGGGAAGTCGCATTTTTCAAACCACCACGCCCCACTCCTTCCGCCCGTCGCGAAATAATGCCGGTCAGCCGCGCCGCCGCCGCGCGCAGACCCCAAGCGCACCGACCAATAACAGGCCCAGCACCGAGGGTTCCGGCACGACCGCCGAACCCGCACCGTTACCGCCCGCGACCGACCCTTTGCCCCCGAAACCGCCGAGCGACGGCGCGCCGCTGCTAAAGGTGACCGTGGCCCCAGCGCCGATGCTCAGCGAGGCCAGCGTCTGGCTCACGCTGCCAAAGCGCGTCGTGGCATTCGCCACGACCGTCGCCGTGCCGGGAGTCGCGCCAAGCGGGCCGCCGATGTTCGTCGTCCCGGCGCTGGTGATGAGCATGTCGTAACCTTGCGTGCCCGACAGGTTGAGCGTGCCGGCGCCGGTCTTGGTCAGGCTCCGGCTGCCGGACTGGGTGATGCTGCCGGTGAGGCTGAGCACATCCGTCGCACCGCTCACCGCGACGGTCGTGTTGCTGGCGAGTTCCACCGCCGAGCCAATGCCATGCGTGCCGCCGCTGTTGGTGACCGTGGCTGCGCCCGCGCCGTTGTCGAGCTTGAGCGTGCCGCCGCCGGTGTTGTTGATCACGTAGCCGTGGGTGGCGTTGTTAAAGGTGAGCGCTTTCACGCTCGGGCTCACACCCGCGAGACTCACCGCCACATCCGACGAAGCTGCGCCACTGCCAAAGGTCGCCGTGTCCGTGGCGGCAAAGCCGGCATCCAAGCCGGGCACACCACCATTGGCCTGCCAGTTCGCAATGGTGCTCCAGTTGCCATTGCTACCGACGTTCCACGCGGCGACGCCGGAATAGACAAAGCCGGAGACATTGATGACCTGCGCAGTCAGGCTGGTGTTCGCCAACCCGCTGGCCGTGCCGTTGGAGACCAAGTCCACCGTGACTGCCCCGGTCACCGCACCGGGAGTCCCGGTGTTCGCCGCTCCACCCAGCCCCACGACCAGACCCGTCCCGTTAGTCGCTCCGCCCGCCAGATTCGCGATGCTTCCGCCGTTGTGGGTCGCCGCGCCGGTGTTACCACCAAACCCAGCATCCAATCCTTCGGTGAAAGCACCGGCTGCTGCCGTGCTAGTAATACCCAACGCCGACGTGCCAAAGGTTCCCCCCACCCGGACCCGACCCAGATTCACCGAGGAGCCGATGACATTGGCCGCAGCCAGGTGATACACCGCGCCACTGACCGTCACGGTCTGTGAGCCGACCGCCGTATTCGCCAGCCCGCTGTTACTCCCGTTGGAGGTCAAAACGACCTCGACTGTCCCCGTCTTGACGCCCGCCGTGGCGGAGCTGGCATTGCCAAGGCCGACCGAAATCCCCGTGCTGCTTCCGATTACATTCGTCACCCCACCCGTGGCGCTGGCGTCTCCGGTCAAGCTGGCCGTCACCGCGTTCAAACCTTCGCTGAACCCATCATTCGTCGCCGTGTTGGTGATCGCGAGCGCCGATGTTCCAAAGCTCTCACCCACATGGATATTTGGCAGCGTCACCGGGCTACCGATCACACCCGCTGCCGCCAGCCGGAACACGCTGCCGGCATGCACGTTGATAACTTGTGACGGCAGCGCGGTCGGCGAGAGCAAACTCGTTGCGATGCCATTCGACGAAAACCCAACTGTCACCGTGCCGCTCTTCGGCCCGGCTGTGGTCGTGTCGATCCCGACGAACAAACTGTTATCGTTGTCCTCGCTCGCCGCCAGTTGGACAATGAAACCGACTCCCGTGACACCTCCGGTGGTGCCAACAAATGCCACATCCAGTTCCTCCGAATAAATATCGCCGGGCGCCTCGTTACCCACGACCAACACCTGAGTCGGCACCACATCGCCCACATGATGGTTTCCGCCGAACGTCACCGGGCCATCAATCGCCCGCGGGACGGCGACGCGGAAAACGCTGCCAGCATTCACGGTGATTAACTGCGAGGCCAGACCGGTGGTGCCGAGTAAGCTGGTTCCCGCACCGTTCGACGTCAGGCCGACCGTAACCGAGCCGCTCTTAGATCCGACCGTGCTTGTGTTCAAGCTAACGAACAGGCTGCTGGAGTTACTAACTCCGGCACCCAGCAAGCTGATCGCACCCGCGCCGGTGGCTCCACCGGCAACTGAGGTAAAGGCGGCGTCGAGCTTCTCGGAAAAACCGTCGGCGGTTGCCGCATTGGTCAGGCTCAGAGCCTGCGGTGTCACAGCGTCGCCCACATGATAGTTGCCACCAAAGGTCAGCGGCGAGGTGATGGCGCTCGGCGCGGCGAGACGAAAGACATTCCCGGCGTTGACTGTAATCACCTGCGCCGGCCGCGCCGTTGTGCCGAGCAAGCTCGTACCCGCGCCATTCGAGGCGAAGCCAACAGTAACGGTCCCGGCTTTCACGCCAACCGTGCTCGTGTCCAAGCCGACCAGCAGACTCGTTGCGTTGGTCCCGCCCGAAGCCAGCAGCGAAATCGCTCCCGTGCCGGTGGCCCCGCCGGTGTTGCCGACAAAGGATGCGTCGAGGCTTTCGGAAAAGCCATCGGCAGCCGCGGCATTGGTCAGACTCAGGGCCTGCGGAGTTACCACGTTGCCGAGACGGTAGTTGCCGACAAAGGTCACCGGCGAACTAATCCCGCTTGGTGCCGCAAGACGGAAGACGCTCCCCGCATTCACCGTGATCACTTGCGAGGCCAGCGTGATTGTCCCGAGCAGGCTCGTCGCCGCTCCGTTGGACGCCAGCCCCACCGTCACGGTTCCGCTCTTCGCACCTACGGTGCTAGTATCCAAATTTACGACCAAGGCCGCTGCATTAGTTGCCCCGGGCACGAGTAAACTAATGAAACCTGCACCCAGCGCCCCTCCGGTGCTGCCGGAAACGATCGCGTCCAAATCCTCCGAGAACCCATCGGCAGCCGCGCCGTTGGTCAGGCTCAAGGTCTGCGCGGCCACGATGTCCCCGATGTGGTAATTGCCAATAAATGTCACTGGGCTGCCAATCGGACCCGCCGCCGCCAACCGGAACACGCTACCCGCATTGACCGTGATAACCTGCGGACTCAGCACCGTCGTCCCGAGCAGGCTCGTGCCTGCTCCATTCGACGTCAGACTCACCGTTACTGTCCCGCTCTTCACTCCGACCGTGGACGTATCCACGCCCACGAGTAGGTTAATCCCATTGGTCCCGCCCGCAGCCAGCAGGGAAATCGCGCCCGTGCCGGTGGCTCCGCCGGTAACTGCGCTAAAGGCGGCGTCTAGCTTCTCGGAAAATCCGTCGGCGGCGGCCGTATTGCTCAGACTGAGGGCCTGCGAGGCCACGACATCGCCGAGACGATAGTTGCCGCCGAAGATCACGGGACCGGCAATGACGTTGGGAGACGCCAGGCGAAAGACGCTGCCTGCACTTACTGTGATGACTTGGGAGGCCAAGGCGGTTGTTCCAAGCAGGCTCGTTGCGGCTCCATTTGAGGTCAGCCCGACCGTCACCGTCCCACTTTTCGCACCGACCGTACTGGTGTTCAACCCAACGAGCAGCGCGGTGGTGTTATTGGCTCCCGCGGCTAGCAGGCTGACTGTGCCGCTGCCGGCCGCGCCGCCGGTGCTGCCAGTGAAGACCGCGTCCAGATTCTCGGAAAAACCATCCGCGTCCGCATCGTTACTTACCACCAACGCCTGCGCCGCCACCACGTCTCCGACACGGTAGTTACCGGAGAACACCAGGGGGCTATCAACGACCCCGTTCACGGCAAGGCGATAGACCGTACCGGCATTTACCGTGATCACCTGCGGGGCCAGGGCCGTCGTGCCGAGGAGGCTGGTGGCGGTTCCGTTGGAGGTGAGGCCGACAGTGACCGTCCCGCTTTTTGCCCCGACGGTGCTGGTATCCAATCCTACCAGCAGGCTGCTGGAGTTACTCGCGCCGGCGAGCAGCAAGGTGACAGCTCCGGTGCCGGTGACGCCTCCAGTCGTGTCGAGAATCAGTGCATCAAGTCTCTCGGAGAACCCATCGGCAGAAGCCGTATTGTTCAGGGTCAGGGCTTGTTGCGCCACGATATCCCCAACGCGACGGTTCCCGGCGAAAGTCACCGAAGTGCCGATCGTGTTGGGCGCGGCGAGGCGATAGACGTTGATGGTGTCGGTGCCGACGCCACCTTGCAAAGTGGGTGCGCCGCCGAGGGTGGTATTGGTCACCGCGCCACCGCTGGCCGTGATGAGGTAACTCCCCGCCACCGTGCTGCTGAAGGATTGGTTGGCGCTGTTATTCGCGGTCCCGCCGGCATTGGGTGCCACGGATGCACCCGATCCCGGAGCGCCGAGCGTCACGCCCGGTCCCGGTGCGACGACCGCGCCGAGGCTGGTGTAGGAAAGCGAATCGCTGAAAGCTGCGGTGGTGCCGGTATTGGTTATGGTGGTCGTAATGGTGCTCGTGCCAGTGCCGACCCGAATGTTGCGCACCGACGCCAACGTGGTCAGCGTGTAGGTCGTGGGCGTCGCGGTCGAACCGGTGGCAACATCGAGGTATTGATTCGTGGCATTCCCCGAGAGGCTGAGCGTATAAGTCGTCGCACCGATCGTGATGACGGAAGTATTAAGACTAAAGCTGCTGCTCACCAACCCGCTGCCCGCGGTCAGCAGCGTATAGGCACGGGTGCCGGTGGCCAGGCCAGACGCACCGGTGAGCGGCGCGACGTTGATGATGTTGGTCCCGCCAAGGGTGATGCCGCCGCCGATGGTGATGCGGTCGCTGCTCGCGACTCCCAAATCAAACCGCAGAGTCGCTCCGTTCAAGGTCAGCGAGCTATTGAAAGCCAGCGTCGCGGTGTTACTTCCGTCCTGAAGGTCCAAAGTTCGGCTACCCGCATTCACCGCACCCGTCACATTAGCCGTGCCGGTTCCTTTAGCCGAAAGGGTTTGCGCCAGATTGTAGCCGGCGACCGCGGATACGTTGTAGGTCGCGCCGTTGCCGACGGATATGCCGGACGAGTTATTGATTGAGCCGCCACTGCCCAATGCCAGAGTTCCTGCCGAGGCCGTCGTCGCGCCGGAGTAGGTGCTCACCCCGTCGAGACTCAGCGTTCCGGTGCCGAGCTTGGTGAAGTGAATCGCGCCACCACCCGCGCCGATGGAGTCGGCAATCGGGCTGGCGTAGGCGACCGTTCCCGCCGCGTTCGTGGTATCGAATGCCACCGTTGCTCCCGCTTTCAATCCATTGCTCGCGACCGCGGAAATCTGCGAGAGCAGCGTCGTGGCGTTGCCCGTCGTAAAGTCGGTCGCGCCGCCCACATTCAACGCCAGCGTGGTGCCGGAGTTGACGATGATATTGGCCGGCGCCCAGTTGCCGGTCACGCCATTGTAAAGCGCGCCCGGCTTGGTGAACTGGAGCGTCCCGCCAAGCACCGTTGTCGGACCCACGTAAGTATTCGTCCCGCTCAGGCTGAGCGTGCCGGTGCCGAGTTTCTTGAAACCTATATTTCCCCCGCCGGTGCCCGTCGAGTTGGTTAGCGCACTGGAGTAACTCACCGTC
>Ga0163144_10030347_pt1 | contig 10342 bp, 8 predicted proteins | sample OliLak19BULKMAT1_FD_123175 | JGI IMG/M metagenome (GOLD analysis project Ga0163144, IMG submission 123175) | Freshwater microbial mat bacterial communities from Lake Vanda, McMurdo Dry Valleys, Antarctica - Oligotrophic Lake LV.19.BULKMAT1 | ecosystem: Environmental > Aquatic > Freshwater > Lake...
AATGGCACCCGGGTGCATGCCAAGGCCAATCTCACTGCCCAGCGGCGGACGTGAGCCTGATTTGTGCTTGGGCAGCGGCGATGCGGGTTCGTAACGGCCTTTGGTAAACGTGGTGTAAAGGCCACCCATGGAGTAATGCACCGCGGGGAAGATGCGCATTGGCGTGAAGCGTGGATCATCACCGACGAACTTTTCATAGATCTCCAGAATACCTTCAAGCTTCTTGGTCAGATAATCCGGATCGCGGTGGGTGAGATCAAGATACACCTGGTTGGCATTGGCCACACCCATCCCGTGGTTCACACAGATGTCAAAGATCTCACGAGTTGCGATGTCGCGGGGCACAATGTTGCCGTACGCCGGGTACTTTTCTTCTAGGAAGTAATACCGCTCGTTTGTCGGAATGGTCTTGGGGTCATCGCCGCTGCGGGGGTGAGGACCCCATGTGCCATCAGAGCTCTTCATCGCGGGCACCCAGATTCGGCCGCCCTCGCCACGGGCAGATTCGCTCATGAGCCGGAGCTTGTCAGCACCGGGAATCGCGGTCGGGTGAACCTGGATCATCTCCGGGTTGCCGTAAAACACGCCAGCCTTAAAACATCGCGCCGCCGCAGCGCCGGTGCACATGACCGAGTTGGTACTCTTGCCGAACACCAGTCCGCAGCCGCCGGTGGCCATGATCATGGCTTCCGAGCGGAAGGACCGGATCTGCATTGTGCGCATGTCCTGAGCGACAATGCCCACGCAGCGCTGGGCGGACTCGCCGTCGGTGAGAATCGGCCAAAGGAACTCCCAGAACTCGTACTTCTTGACCAAGCCCTCGGCCTCGTACCGGCGAACCTGTTCATCCAGAGCGTAAATAAGCTGCTGTCCGGTGGTGGCGCCGGAGAAGTGGGTGCGTTTGAAAAGTGAACCGCCGAACAGCCGCAGGTCGCGGTTGCCCTCATCGGTGCGATTGAACGGAACGCCCATGCGGTCGAGCAGGTCGATCACCCGGGGCGCCCAATTGGCCATTTCCAGAACCGGTGGCTGATCGGCCAGGAAGTCACCGCCGTAGACGGTTTCATCGAAGTGTTCGTATTCGCTGTAGCCCTGCTGGCGGGCAACTTCGTTGCAGGCATTGATGCCGCCCTGTGCGCACACCGAATGTGATCGCTTGACCGGCACGATCGAGAACAAGTCCACCGGAATGCCCGCCTCGGCAAGCCGAACCGTCGCGGCGAGGCCGGCAAGGCCACCTCCGATTACAATCACGCGGCGGTCGGTCGAAGCTGGGGTGGCCATGGAAGTCTCCTGGTGCGATGGATCAAGTTAACTGAAGCCATCAATTCGATCAGATGCCGTCAGAACAGATCGAGATTCAGCATTGTGGCAACGGCCCTTCGCCGTGGCGGCCACGTACTAAGGTTATTCGGATAAAACGTTCAGATCGTTCGTCAAATCGGGTTTGATCGGAAAAATTCTTGTGAGGCAAGAAAGCAAAACTGCTATCAGACGTTATCGATGGCTTAGGGCATTGTGGCGAACGGCGCTGAATCCAGAGGTTGCATCATCGCGCCAGATTTGCCTTTTTGGTACAGTTCTTCGACTTTGCGAGAGGTCGCGGGGTCAATGGCCAACGCGGCAAACAGCGACGACCAGGCCGCCAGCATTAGCCCGGCACCTAACGCGACGCACGCGACACCCCAGCGTTTTTGACTCTTGGCCGAGATCGTCAGCCCCCAAGTGATGGCGGCGGTCCAAAGGCCGTTGGCGAAGTGGTATACCAGCATTGTGATGCCAAGAAAGTAGAACAAAGACACGGCGATGCCTGCGGCGGTGAAAGTTTCGCCGCCGCGCAGGGCCATGGTCAGTGTGCTGACGGAAAAGTTGTGCGACCAAACGGTGCCGCCGGGGACGAGGAAACTCCATCCCCAGCGCAGGGTGGCGATGTGGTAGAAGATAAAGAAAATGCCGATATATCCGCTCAGACGCTGGAGCGTGTAACGCCAGTTGTCCTGATAGCTGTATCGAGAAACATTGGTTTTACCCTGCAGGGCGTACATCACGCCGAAGATACTGTGAAAGGCTATCGCACTCCATAGCACAATTTCAATTAGTACCAGGTGGGGCACTTCGTTGTTGATCCATGAGACTTCCTTCTGGAAGTAAAACGCTCCGCCGCCCAGCACGCTAAGCTCGGGATGCTCTCCTCGCAGGCCAAATTTGCCCCATGCCAAGGACGAGTTGGTCGTGAGGTGGGCAACGAGAAACACCCCGATGGGAACAATGCCCGAAAGCGAGTGCAATCTTCGAATCAAGAACGAATGCTTCTCGAAAAAGCCGGGGGCGGCTGCGGCTGCAGAGGCTTGGACGGTTGTCACGAGATGGTCCTTGACGGGAGTATCTGAAAACTGAAGTATCTGGAAACTGGAATAACTGGAAACTGCGATTCGAGCGTAAAAACAGGGCTGTGTTACTGTAGAAGCATATTAATTGCGGTATGGCAGGTATTCGGACAATAGGCCACAACGCAGGCTGGCTCAAACAAACTTCGGCGGCCACGTTCGTTTGAGATTCATACCTGTTGGTCAGTCAAGCCCGGATAACTTCAGACCGGGTCCGGCCCCGCCAGCCCCGCCAGAGGGTGCGGGCCCACCAATGGTCATCGGCCCGGTCAGGGGCATGCCCTTTGCCGCACGCTCGGCCATGTGTTTTTCCACAGCCTTCATTACTTGGGCAAACTGCAGGCGAAGCTCGCGAATTACGCCTTCGAGCTCTTCTTTTTCTTCCGGCGTCAGGTTGCCCTTGGTTTTGGCTTCCAGCATTCCCAGCATGTCAATCTGGAACTTGGCCATTTCCGGCGCCAGTACGGGCCGGCCCGACTCTGGGTCGGGGAAGGCGCCGAGGTACATCAGCGCCTGCGTTGTGAGCATGCGGACAAGTTCGAGAAACTCGGCCGCGGGCATTTGCTGTGGGCCTTGGCCCGGGCGGCCACCAGCCCCGCCGCTGGCGGCCTTTTTCTTTTCTTCCTCTGCGGCGAGGCGGTCGCGCTCGGCGCTGGCCTGAGACTTCCAGTCTGAATCAACCTGCATGCCGGAAGGACCCAGAACGCTGGCGTTCGATGCGGCCGCCGGTGCGGGCTGCTCGGGCTTTTTCTTCCAGTCGTCGTCAAGGATGAGCTTGGGGCCGTCGGCCATGGTGTGTCTCTGGTATTGGGCCGGGTTGGTTTTGTCCGGCGTGGGGGCGTGGGAGGCGGATGTTTCGAACGGTTCCAGTATATAAGCGCTGCCCGGCCCGGCCCGGCCTGTTTCGGCTTGATTGCGGGCAAAATCGGTTTTTCGCTCTCTGCGGCGATACGCTCCCCGCATCAGGTTGCCCCGTTTCGGCGGCGATGCGCTACAGGCGCATCGGCTTTTAAAGTTTTTCGGCTTTTAGACTCATCGCAAGGATGCGAGTATGGCCCAGCAATTCATGACTATACCAACTGCAATGCAAGCTCTGCGCGTGTCCATTCTGCTGGCTGTCAGCGGCACACTGGCCGCGTGCGCTTCGGAGAAGGACGATCCTACCTCTGGTGTAGTTAAGGTGGGGGAGTTTCGAAAGGCAGACCAAACTGGCGACAGCGTGGCGACGACCGCGCCCGCGTCTGCGGCAGACGCTGGCGGTGTGGGACGGGCGCCAGTGCAGACCGTGCGCACAGTGCCGGTGGCCACGCCGGCGATGGTGGGCGCGACGCTGCCGACGGCCGCGGTGGCTATGGCGCCGATTGCGCGGGTGAGTTCCGAGGCGGTGAAGGTTGGTGACCCGATCATCGTCGAGTCTCTGGTCGGGCAGATCAACGGCAAGCCCGTCTTTGCGGGTGAATTTTTAAAGCCGCTGGATAAGAACCTGGCGGCCAAAGCCGCATCGTCTAAAACCGGACGGGAGTGGGTGACCGAGGCGAAGCGGATCACGGGAACGGCTCTGATGACCCAGTTGCAGGATGAACTATTCCTGGCCGAGGCCCGCGCGACGCTGACGAAGGAAGAGCGGGCTGGCCTGCTGAATCTGGTGTCGAAACTTCGCGAGAATCTGACGACGACGACTGAAGGTTCACAAGAGCTTGCCAACGAGCGGTTGATGGCTGAAGAGGGCAAGACGCTGGAGGAGAAGGCGACCGACGAGCGCGACAAGATTCTGATCCGCACGCTCGTGTCGCGGTACATCTCACCGCGGGTGAACATTTCATGGCGTGATGTGCAGCGCGAGTATGCCCGCAATTATGACACGTACAACCCGGCGCCAACCGCCACGCTGCGCATGATCTGGGTTCCGAGGAAAGAAACCGGCCGGACGCCGGAGGTGGTGGCCACACTCGCGGCACGCGCCACCGATGTTTCCGCGAAGCTTGCCGCCGGAGAGAAGTTTGCCGACCTCGCTAAAGATCGCACGCTGAACGATTTTAATGCAGGCGAGGGTGGTTTTCTGGCGAGCAAGAGCTTTGACTCCTCCAAGCAGGATGCCAAGCTGGTGGAGGACCCCAAGGTCAATGAAAAGGCGGTTGCGCTGCGGGCCGGAGAGTTTGCCGGCCCGATTGAAAGCGGCAATCGCCTGGTCTGGGTGTTCATGGAGACTATTGACAATGCCCCGGCGCGTGACTTGGCCGAGGTGCAGCTTGAGATTTCTTCAGCCCTTCGTGAGAAAAAGTTTGGTGAAGAGACTAGCCGGTTTATCAATCGCCTTATCGAGCGCGGCAGCAAGACTGACCTAACGCTGATGAATGAGCGGTTGCTACTGATTGCAGCGGATAGATACTCAGGGAAGATTGGCACCGCGCGAGCGGCGACGGCACCGGGCACGGTTCCTGGTGGCACGGTTTCTGGTGGCACGGTTCCTAGCGGCGGTGTTCCTGGTGGTGCGGCTGCTCCTGGGCCAGCCCCGACAACAGTTCCAGGTTCCACTCCCGTCCCGGCCGCAGCCCCGGCCCCTCTTCCGGCTCCAGCAGGGCCGAGCAAGCCTGACGGTCAGTAATTCGGATGCGTTCATTCCCCCCCTTGCGGCGTTGGTTCCAGACGTTTCAGGCAGAACAACGCATGGCCCGACCGGGTACACAGGCCGTTTCGTTTCGCAAGGCGCTTGGCCGGGCGGCACAGAGCTTTGCGCAGTTTGTCCAAGGCCGTGGCAAGCGGGCTGGCGAGCACAACAAACTCGGCCAGCGTGGCGAGGCGCTGGCCGCACGGTACCTGCGAAAGAAGGGGTTCAAAGTGTTGTGGCGCAGCGTGGTGCTGCCGATGGGTGAGCTTGACATCATTGCCCGCGATCCGGACGGCAAGACGATTGTGATTGTTGAAGTCAAAGCCCGTGTGCCCATGCCCGGCCAGCCCAGACCCGAGGCCCAGGTGGATGCCGAGAAACGCGCGAAGCTTCGCTCGATGCTTTCTTACCTGACCAAGGCCAACAACTGGCAGGGCCAGCCCAGAAGGATCGATGTGGTGGGCATTGATTTTCCCGAAGATGGCGAGCCGGAGGTGAGGCACCACGAAGGCGTTGTGCGGGTGCTGCACGCGGAGTGAGCGCGTGTTCTCGCATTCAGGCCCGTTCGCATCGAGAGTGCTGGTGAGGTCACGATTCGCTCTACAGTGGCGTTACGTTGTGATGCCACGCAGGACTCACTTCACTGCAGCCGCTTTCGGCCTCGCCCGCAGCGAACCGACAATTATCCCGATCTCTTCGGCCGTCAGGTTCTTCGGGGCCTTCTTCAGCATGACCTCAAAGTGGTCAACCTCCGCGGACTCACTGGGAAAGCCCATGTTTCCCTTCGGCCCGCTGCGGTTAATGATCTCTTTGTTAGTCTCATCCACCAGTGCAAACCACGGGATCCCGCCGCGCTTGCCGCCGCTCATCGAATCCAGCATCGCCTGCCCGCCCGCTGTGCGCTCGGTGTCAATCTTTACATCCACAAACTCCTTGCCCAGCAGCGCCGCGATATCCGGCTTGGCCATCCATCCCTCAAGCCGGTGGCACCACACGCACCACGGGGCGCCAAAGTGCAGGAACACACGCTTGCCGCTGGCCTTGGCCTCGGCCAAACCCGCGGCAAGCAGATCCTTGGCCGGCACATAAGTAGCCTTATGGTCCTTCAGAAACTTCAGCACGGCAGCGGGATCGTGCCCGGCCTTGACGCCGCTTGATTTGCCATCCGCACCCTTGACCTCCAGCGCTTCTGTGTCCTGATTGGCCAGCACCTTGCCATCGCCATCAAGTATGGTCAGGTAGGGGAAGCCGGCTTTTTCCGCATCCGCCCCGAACGATTTAGCCAGATCAATGTTCTTGCCCACCGGCTTGCCCGCATCCACCAGCACCACTTCATACTCGTAACTCAATTCGTGCGCAATCTCGCGGTTGCTCTTGCATAACTCATGCAGCCGGATGCACCACGGGCACCAGTTGCCGCCCCACTGAATCAGCACTCGCTTGTTCTCTTTCTTGGCTCTGGCGATCGCGGCCTCAATTTGAGCTTTGGCATCGGCGTTCTCGTCATAAGGCTTTGCCTTTGCTGAAGCCGCAGCAGTTGCGGCGGCAGGCGCCGCAACAGGTGCTGCACTGGGTGCAGCCGGCTGTGCAGCCTGCAAACTGATACCAGACACAGGCAAAGCCAAAGCCGCGGCGAGAAGCAGAAGGCGGAGTTGCATAGGTGGGGTCCTGGGGGGATGGAGCAGGCGGCCAACTCAGGGACTGAGCACGGAGACCGATGATTCATTTGACGACGCAGAACGCTAAGCTGGCTGCTTACTCCCAAGACTGCATCATTCATCGTGTCCAGCAACGAATCTCAAGTTTGTTGCCGCGATCCACTGCATCGATCTCCTCAATCTCAAGAATCTCGGCCCTTGCGTACCCCAGCAGGTCGCTGCAATACTCGATAATGTCCATCTGTTACAACGAAAGCACAACATTCCCGGCGGTGTACGGCTTGGCTGGCAGGTAGCGATGGTGCTAGATGGGAATCAGCACCGGTGCCACCCGCACCGCGGCGGTTGCAATGGCCATCGCCGCCGAAAGCTCCGCGGGCCGCGGGCCACACTGCGGGTCCCAGAATGTGTTGTGCCTGATATCAAACAGCATCCCATCCAGCGGCCAGCCCAAGCGTTCTCGCGCGTACTCCAACTTGGCGGCTGGCTCGCCGGCGAGAGCCGCTCGCCAATTGGGCCAACGGTTGCCCACCGGCAACCCGGCCACAAGCATCGCCCGTGGGTCAGGCGGAAACGCAAAACTAAACCGCGATTGCACATCCTTCACCTCCGGCTCGGAAAGCCCGGGCGCGATTTCCGACACAGGGAGGCGGCTTGCAATGGCGATATGCTGCTGACCCTCAGCCATAGGAAATATACTCGGTTCCGCAGTTTCGGGTGAAGGTGCAACTGTGCCAAGAACGCCGGTTTAAGCTCCGGTTACATCGCTAACCCGACGCGATTTTGTAAAATCTCTTCACTTTGCCGAACCAACACCCCTCCCGTTCGGTTTTCGCGGTCGGGAATCGCCCGCGTCCCGAACACTGGCGGCCAATGTACTACCTTTTTGCCCGCATCGGCGACCGATGAATCGCTTTTGGCCCCTTTCGAAGCTCCGAGAGCGGCGAATCGCCTGGTTGCGATGGTCTTTCGGCATCAGCCTAACCCCGCAGCGATACCCTCTGTCATGGCAAGACTTGTTCGACTCACCATGACCTCCCCCTTCCGCATCGATGCTTCGCTTCTGGCCGATGGCAAAGCCATCTCCATCTGCACCTGCGGCCTCAGTAAAAAATTCCCGTACTGCGACGGTACCCACAAACTCGCACGCCAGGAACTTCCCGGCAAGCTCTACACGTACAGCGAGGATGGATCCACGGTGCTCACCGTCACCGATGATCCGACCGTACCCCCGAGCGACACGCAGAGGCCGCCGGCAGTGGGGGGCCAAGGCTGATGTTGCACACTCGCGGGCCGCACACGCCTCGAATCGCCCCGCTCTGTCTCGTCGCCGCAGCGCTCGCCGCCACGGCGATTCTGACTGGCTTGGCCACCGGTGCTACCTCGGCCCCCGCAGCACCTGCAACCTCTATCCCAGCCAGTTCAGGTTTTTTTCCTTCAAAGCACGGCTTCGCGTTCGTCAACAACTTCAGTGGCAGTGTGCTTCCCAAATCCTTCGGTGTACTGGGCGGTCTCATCCAGCAGAGCAATTATGGTCTTTGCGGCGGCATGTCGTTCGCCGCGGCGGATTTCTTTCTTGCCCGACGATCCGTGCCCTCCGCGATTGCGAAAGGCGGCGGCGTTGCTGCCGAACCCCGACTCCAGCCCCAGCCCCAGGCCCAAACCCAGCCCCAGCCCCTAGCTGGCACACCGCTGCGAGAGTTCCTGCACCGCCGCCAGTTGGATTCGCTCGGTGGTTTGAGCGCCGGCTTACCTCAGGCCCTGCGATTTGCGGCGTGGATGAGTGCCCGTGATAACGGCCCGATGGGTACCCGAGCCATGACCGGCGCTGAGATGGCCCGTGTTGTGCGCACACTCGCGACTGGCAACATCTCCATGCTCGGGCTGGTGTATGTCGGTACATCCGGTTCCGGCTCCAAAAGTCGTGGCGAACTCACAGATAATCATCAGGTTGTTGCCACAGCCATCAAGCCGCGCGCCGGCGGCTTTGATGTCATGCTGTACGATCCCAACTTCCCGGCCGATGACACCGCTCGGCTTGTCTGCACACCCATCGTCGCGGGCTCGCTGCCAAGCTTTGGGCCGTGCACAGTCGGCATACCGGTGATGGGCCTCCGGATTGATCGTGTCGCTGGCGGGACGACCAAAAACGTAAAAACTAAGGCCAATACCAAGCCCGTTCGCGGCGTTTTCATCATGCCTTACACGCCCGTGCAGCCGCCGGCTGACGTTCTCGCTCCGAGAAAATAACACGGCCATTACTGCGGCAAATCGCTCATCGCTACCGTTTTTCTTGGGCCTGCAATCTCGCCCGATGGGCCTCCAACGTAGCCAGTTCCTTCTCCGTCAGCCCGGCCCGTCCCTCGGTGCTCAGTTTCCGCAGGATCCTGTCCACTTCCGCAGCCTCCGCTGTCGGGGTGGCTGCTGCCGTTCCTCGCGAACCTGCCGGCGCATCCTCGGGGGCGACGTATTTCAACTTCGGGTTGTATCCCCGCGGCGGCTTCGGTTTGCCTCCGGCAGACTTTCGGGGTCCGAGTACATCAAAGAAGTCTCGCAGCAGGTACGTCCGCCGAATGAAAAACGCTCCGGCCAAAGCGCCGCCGATGTGGGCAGCCTCGCCCCCGGCGTTGCTGGTGCCCCAGATCAGGCTGCCCAGGGCGATGGCGACGAACGCATACACCGCGTGCTTGAGTTTCATTGGTAGGACAAAGAAGACCATGACGATCTCGTTTGGTGCCAGAAACGCCGCCGCCAGCAGCACGCCAAAGATACCGGCCGAAGCGCCGACGAGCGGCGTGTAGAGATCATCAAAGAGCAGGCCTGGGATTTTGATGCCCGTGAGCAGGAGTATGTTGCCGGTGAAATTCAGGAAGAGGTACATCAAAGCGCCGGCGATTCCGCAGACCAGATAGAACGCCGCGTAACGCTTTTTGCCCAGAGCCTGCTCAACCAGCCCGCCGAACATGAACAGCCCGAGCATGTTGAACAGAAGATGGGTCATGTTGGCATGCAGGAACTGAAAAGTCAGCACCCGCCAGACTTCAAACTCCATGAACCCTTTGCCGGTCGAGAAGTGCCCATAGGCCTGATCGACCCGCTCGGTCATAAACCGCTGTCGGCCGATGGTTCGCCGGATCGGTTGGCCGGTCTTTGGATCGAGCACGACGATTCCGTCATCGGTCTTGAGTAGATCCTGCGGGTCAACGATTCGATTGAACGTCACATTGGGCAGCGTCGGGTGCCGTTCGCGCGGCCCGGGCACAATGACTCCGCGATCGATCACTGCCGGCGCAACGTCTTTGAAATACTCCCGACCCCAACTGATGGTCACATCGTTTTTTTGGTTGTAAAAGAAAATGCCGAAGAACATGAATACGGCGATGTTCACCACGATCAGCCAGGTGTTAAACGGCCATTCCCGCATCCGCTGGAAGAAGTTGCCGCCCCCACCATTACCCCCGCCCCCGCCCTCCACATCGCGCAGCGCGTTGCCAGGATGCAAATCTCCATGGCACCACGCATTAATCGGCCTTAATTCCCATTCGGTTTCCAGCGTCCGCAGCGACCGTTGCACCTTGCGAATCGCATCGCACCAACGAACACCCTCGGCGACAATCCCCTCCTTCGCCGCGTGCTTGGCTTTGTCAAGCAACCTTCCCCAATTGGGCCGGGAAGGATGCGGCGCTTCT
>Ga0163144_10030349_pt1 | contig 10341 bp, 13 predicted proteins | sample OliLak19BULKMAT1_FD_123175 | JGI IMG/M metagenome (GOLD analysis project Ga0163144, IMG submission 123175) | Freshwater microbial mat bacterial communities from Lake Vanda, McMurdo Dry Valleys, Antarctica - Oligotrophic Lake LV.19.BULKMAT1 | ecosystem: Environmental > Aquatic > Freshwater >...
AATGGCGGGGCCTTTGATTTGAGCGGCTGCTGGGGGGTTGCCTGCTACCACACGGCTTTTGAGCACGGTGGCCGCGTTGTCACCGCCGCCGCCTGCCACTGCGAAATCTTTCCAGGTGTGGCCCTTGCCTTCCATGATCTTCTTCAGCTCGGCAACCGATTTGGCTTCGCCACCGGAAGTCCAGTAGTGCAACACTTCTACTTCGCCGGCAAATGCCGCGCTACCCGCCACTACCAATGCCACGGCTGTGGCGAGTTTCGAAAGTTTCAACATCGTGTCTCCAATAAGTATGTCTTGGCTGGATCAACCAGTTGCAAGCGTCAACAAATCCGAATCCACACCATGTGAATCCGGACCTATTAATTTTTCATTAATTATTGCGCAAAACCATTGGGGATTTCCCTAGGTTTTGGATGTGTGCCTCAACGATGCGCTCGACGAGCAAGTAAGTGTTGACCGGTCAACGAACGTCTAAGGAGGGCTGCAAATGACGCTGGTCATGCCCTTATACCGAGCGCCATTACTCATAGCACGGCGGTATGCGACGCCCAAGGTGATGTTGGCGGCGTTGGTGTCTTGTCCCAACACGAAAGCAGCACCCTCGTTGCCGTCCTGGTAGCCGTCTAGGTACTTAGGCCCGTCCGACGGCGATGCAAACGTGAGGGTTTGGTTAGGGTACCCCTCTTCCAAAAGGCCGCCGCCAGCAACTTGAATACTTTGCAAGGAAACCGTTGCCGCACCGCCCCCGTTCACCGAAATGGTTGCGTACGGAACCATGCCACCAACCAACTGGGTATCAGGTGGCGTTGCGTCGGTTGTGCCGCTGTAAGTCAAGCCGGTAGAGCGCAAATCACTTCGAACACGACCACATGTGTATGTGCCTGGGGTGAACAAGGCCAGGTCGCGCATCACCAAATAATGAACGGCTGTACTGTCCGTGCCGGTGAGCGGCGTGGACGAGACTACGCCGTTCAAGGTGGGCAAGCCTTTGGTCCAGCGACCTTGTGCAAGGTTGGCGCCGCCCATAAACTCTTGCACGGCATAGGTGCCAGCCGTGGCAGCTATTGAATGATTGTCAATGGAAGTCATAGCACGCACACCATCGTAAGTGAAAGCGGTGGTGGTACCTTCTTTGGAAAAACTCGGGCCCTGAATAAGGTAGCGAACAGGCGTCAAGGCAGTAATTGACACCGTTGGTGTGGCCGAACTCGAAGACGTAATAAAGGTTTTGGGAGTCGTTGTGGTCGTCGTCGTCGGTACTTTAACCGGATCCCCACCCCCACAAGCATTGAGCAGTGCCACACTGGCAATTCCCATCACAAAAATGCCAAGTCCCGACTTGATAGTGGCCGAGGAAGAGAGGGGTGTGTGCATATTCATTCCTAAGAAAACTGTCCCAATACCGGCCCTATTTCCCAGCCGCAGATTGCGGGGGTGCGTGTCCAACAAAGGCATCCTGAGCGGGGAACAGGTGAGTCACGATTGTCGTCCCGTGCCTGCGTTTTTACAAGCCAAAGCCTTGTCCTGCCAGACAGCCTTGTGGTAACCGAATGTAAAACCGCCTTGTGCGTCGCGTACAGCGAGCCCGGTTTAGCCTATCACCAGCGCCAGCGCGGCGTAGTCGCCAACCCGGTCACCCAGCCCGGCGGGGACCAGTTCTAGGCCGTCGGTTAAAGACGACAGCTTTCCCACAATATGGGATCGCAAGCGGGGCAACAGGGCGTCGCGGTGGTGCCAAAAAACGCTGCCACCTAGGCTGATGCGCTGTAAGTCTAGCGTGACCGTCAGGTTGTAGAGGGTGCGACCCATCACCCTGCATAATTCATCAATAATGGCTATAGCCCCCGAATTACCTTCGCTAGCAGCTATAAAAAGTGTAGCAGCATCGGGGTAGCCGTGGGTAGCAAAGCGCCGTCCTATCGCGTTACCAGCAACCAATCCTTCCACGTCGCCCATGTTGCCGCAGCCGCACAGGGCGTCGGTGTTGTCGCTGACAAAGGTATGGCCAGCATGGCCAGCGTTGCCGTTTTTACCCCGCAGAATGTGCCCGTCCACACACAGGCCGACGCCAATGCCGGTGCTCCAGGTGACGTAGGCGCAGTTGTCCACACCCTGCAAGGCGCCCCAACGGCGCTCGGCCTCCAGGGCGCCAATGCCGTCGTTTTCGACCCGTACGTTGCCGAAGGCTTGGCGCAAGGGGGCTTCTAACAGGGCGGTGTGCCAGTCGTTGGGCAGGCCTCGGGCTTTGCCGGCCAAGCCGCCGCAAATGTTGGGAGCGGCCAGTTCGATCAAGCCGTCCCGCATCACAAACGGCCCGCAGGATGCGACGCCTACGGCTGCGATGTCCGCCACATTCACCCCGGCGCTGGCGCAGCTTTGGCCAACCAGGCGGATGATCTGCAGCGCCAGTGCATCGTGGTTGCCTTCTTTGGCCGTAGGCTCGGCCACCCTGCCTCGTACCCCGTGTTCATCGGCCACGCTAACGGCCACCTTGGTGCCGCCAATGTCGACACAGGCCACAGGGGCGGAGCCAGCGGGGAGTTGAATCTGGGGCAGTGCAGGGGCTTGGGTCATGGCATGTACAGGGATGGAAGGGTGAGTGCCAATAGTATGCAATGTCATGGGCGGCCGTAGTCGTCTTGCAGGCGCACGATGTCGTCTTCGCCCAAATAGTCGCCAAACTGCACTTCTACAATTTCGACCGGTTGGTCCGTCCGATTGGCCAGCCGGTGCACCTGCCCCACGCCAATGTCGCAGTGTCCACCTTGGGGTAAATCGAACACACGGTCATCCAGTGTGACGTGGGCTGTGCCCTGGACGACCACCCAGTGCTCTGCGCGGTTGTAGTGCTTTTGCAGGCTGATCTGTTGCCCCGGAAAAACCCCGATGCGTTTGATTTTGTTGCCCGCCATTTCGGAAACCGTCTCAAACCAGCCCCAAGGGCGCGTGGTGCGTTCGATGGTCTCGGTTCGGTTGCTAGTAGACATGGCCGAGATACTACCCCGCAGAAACGGCTGCAGTTACCAGCGCGTTACCGCAAGTGCGATTGCGTCCAGCGCACGATGTCGGCCGCACCCATGGCACCGGCTTGGCGCGCCACTTCACGGCCACCCACAAACAGGGCCAGTGTGGGAATGCTGCGGATGTTGAAACGCGCCCCCAAGGCCTGTGCCTCTTCGGTGTTGACCTTGGCCACGCGTACGTGCGGCTCCAATTGGGCCGTGGCCTGCTCTAAAGCGGGCGCCATTTGTCGGCATGGGCCGCACCACGGGGCCCAAAAGTCGACCAACACGGGGATTTGGTTGCGGGTGAGGTGCTTCTCAAACGCCGCTTCGTCGAGCGCCACGGTGTGGGCGATAAACAGGGGCTTGTGGCAGCCTCCGCAATCGGGCGCGTTGGCCTGATCCGCCGTCTTGACGCGGTTGGTGGTGTGGCAGTGGGGGCAAACGATGTGGTGGGAATCAGTCATAGAAGGGCCTCTTTGCGATGGCAGTTGGGCATGGGGTGCGCCGATTCAAGGTGGACTGCTTAACAGCTGCAGGTAGTCGGGGTTGTCGGAGATCGAGTTGTGGTTTTGTCGCGGTACCACCCGGAACGACGCAATGCCTGCGGGAAAGTGGGCGTAGAGCGAATCGGTACTGGCACGCGGTATGACCTCGTCGAATTCCGCTGCAATGACAAGAGTAGGCGCTTGCACTTGGGCCGCGTACTTCCACGATTCAAACTTGTCGCGCAGAAGCCAGCGCACCGGAAAATACGGAAATTGTCTCGCAGCCAGCTCCTGAATGCTGTCATAAGGGGTGACCAGTACCAGCCGCGTGACGGGTCGCACGCTGGCCAAATGAACCGCTACGCCGCTGCCCAAGCTGCGACCAATGACCGCCACGCTGGCGTGCTGCTGGCGGACCTTGTCGAATAAAGCCAAGCTGTCTGCGAAAAGTGCAGACTCAGACGGGTGCCCCGTGCTGCCACCGTAGCCGCGGTAGTGCATCAGGTAGATGGCGTGCTCGGGGAATGCGGTTGCCAGGCTAGGCAGGCTATGGGTTACATCTTCAGCATTGCCGCCAAAGTAGACGACAGCCTGGTGGCCACTTTTCGCACGCACGGTCACCAGTACCTGCGCACCCTCCACGGGCAGTGCCATGGTGGTGGCACCGTTGCCAGCCGACCGAGGTTGTGGAAAATAAATCAACGAGCGCTGAAATGCAAACAGCGCCGCGCACAGGCCCAAATAGATCAGAACGGCCAAGAGGGTCAGGATGAGGAGGGTGCGTTGCATGGGAATGGGCAATCATCACAGCCGGTGGGTGCGGTCGCCTCTGGAAAAACCCATGGCATCCCAAACCGCGCCTTTGGTGAGGCCAATGACCTTGAAAAATTCGCCCATTTCGTGCTCCATGATCAGCTTTTGGGCTGCTACCCGTTCGGTCAGCGATGCGGCTTGCATGGCATCGACCAGCCCGCAGTTGATCAAAAAATGCGCCTGGTTGGTGTAGCCCAGAACCTCTAGCCCGGCATCTTGCGCGGCCAGTGCGATGCCGGTGAAGTTGACATGGGCGGTAATGTCTTTGTGGCCCACATCTATCAACGGGTCGCCATCCGCCCGGTGGGCTTGGTGACACATCACGGTGCCCATGTGGCGCTGCTCGTGGTAGTACTCGCCCTCGGGGAAACCGTAGTCCAGCAGGAAAATAGCACCCGCCTGCAGCCGGTCGGCCAGGGTGCGCACAAAGGCTTCGCCTTGGAGGTGGATTTCGGTCAGGTAGTCGTGTTCGCCAGTTATTTCCATCGGCGGGCGCAGGTCGGTGGGGCGGTCTTGCCACATGAAACCATCCTCCCCCCAAGCCACGCCGCGTTCAAACCATGCGCCCTGCACACGGGCCAGCAGCTGCACGGGCATGGCATCCAGTACCTCGTTGCCGACCACCACGCCGCGCATCTCTGAAGGCAAAGCGTTGACCCAGCGCACCGTATCAGCATGGGCCGCCAGCGTGGTCTGTTGGCGCGCGCGCAGGGGTTGCGACAAATCCACAATGGTGTAGCGCGAAACAGCTACGCCCAAGGCTTGCAACGCATCCAGTATCTGTAGGGCCAGAGCACCAGTTCCCGCACCAAATTCCCATACCTCGGTGGTGCCGGTGGTTTGCAGGGCCTGCGCTACTTGGCGCGCCAGAGCCTGGCCAAATAGGGGCGTCATTTCGGGGGCGGTCACAAAGTCACTGCCGGCCCCCTTGACCGTACCGCCTTCTTGGCGCAGGCCTTGGGGTAAGGCACCAAACATGGCCGAGCCGCCGGTGTAGTAGCCCAGGCCGGGGGCGTACAGCGCCAGCGCCATGAAGGCATCAAAACCCAGCCAGCCGTCGCCCTCCAGCACACGCTGGCGGATTAAGTTCTCGAGTGGATTGGCCTTGGCAGCCGCAGATAAAGGGGGGGTCGTTAAAATCGGCACTGTTGTCCTCTCTGGCTGAATTGTCTCCCAATGTCCCCTACCCCCCAAACTGCTGCGCGCACTCCTACCGTTTTGGTGACAGGTGGAGGGCTGCGCTTAGGCGCTCAGATTTGCCGCCAATTTGCGCAAGCGGGTTGGGACGTGTGGTGCCATTACCAGCACTCAGAGCAAGCGGCCCAAGCGCTCTGCGACGATTTGAACCGCCAAAATGGCGTTGCACGCGCCGTGCAGGCGGATTTGTCAGATACAGCGCAGCGGGCTCGCATGATGGCGCATATCACGCAGAATTCTGGCCCGTTGCAGTGTCTGGTTAATAACGCGTCAAGTTTTGAGCCCGATCAGGCGGACGCGTTCAATGTTCAGGCCGCGCGAACCCAGATCGAGGTCAATCTCTTGGCCCCCATGGAGCTGTCTAGCTTGATGGCGCAAAGTGCAGCTGTTGATCAACCCAGCGGCACACGCAGCATCATCCACATACTCGATCAAAAGGTGTTTAACCTGAACCCCGACTACTTCAGCTACACCCTGTCTAAATTGGCGCTAGAGCGCACCGTGGCATTGCAGGCGCAAGCCTTGTCACCCCACATTCGCGTGTGTGGCGTGGCACCGGGGCTGATGTTTTTAAGTGGGCCGCAAAGCCAAGAAAATTTTGATATGGCGAGCAAAATGAACCTGATGCACCGAGCAATCGACCCCGCGCAGGTGGCGGCAACCTGCCTCTTCTTGGCACAAAACCCCTGTATCACGGGTGTTACCTTGACGGTCGACAACGGCCAACATTTGGTTCCTTTACCGCGAGACGTTATGTTTGTGGTCGACGATTTTATGAAAGCACGCCATGCACTCTGATTCGACCCAACAGCTGATGCTGCACTGCAGACGCCTGTTTTTACGCGACCATGTTGTGGCGGTACAAATCGGTGCCCATGATTTTGAAAAGACCGCCCCGCAGCGCGTGGTCTTCAATGTGGAGCTGTTCGTGCCCTACGCCCAATCGACGCCCAACAAAGACCAGTTGCATGAGGTTGTTGACTACGACTTTGTGCGCCAAGTCATCGCAGCCCGGGTGCGAACAGGCCATGTTGAACTGCAAGAAACCCTCTGCGATGAGTTGGCCGCACAGTTGCTGGCGCACCCCGGCGTGCAGGCGGTGCGTCTGTCCACCTGCAAGCCAGACGTGTACCCCGACTGCGCCGGCGTTGGCGTCGAAGTTTTTCGTATAAAAGAGAAAACCCAGTGAACCACACCACGGGAAACCAAACCCTCACCCTCATCGGCCTGCGCTTTGACGCCAATCTGGGCATTCTGGAGTCCGAAAAGCTAGCGCCCCAGCCCATCCAGGTGGACGCCGAGTTATGCCTGGGCCCACAGCCCCTGCTGCCACACGACGACGACATCCACCACGTGCTGGACTACCGCAAGGTGCGCCAAATCATCATCAACGAGTGCACCGCTGAACACGTCAACCTGCTCGAAACCCTGATCGGCAAATTGGCGCATCGGCTGATGCAGTTGCCCGGCGTACTGGGTGTGCGGGTAAAAATCGCAAAGTTGGAAATTTTTGACGACTGTGAAGTCGCCATCCGAGTAGAAACAGGAAAGTGGTAAACCCCATGAATGCAGTCTGGATAGATAACGAAGTGGCGCCCATGGCCAATGACACCCAAGCCCAAGCGGTAAAGATCGAGCGCGAAACCCACAAGCTGGAAAAACGCCTGTGCCGCCAAGTGGGCCAGGCCATTGTGGACTTCAACATGATCGAAGACGGCGACCGCATCATGGTCTGCATGTCGGGCGGCAAAGACAGCTACGCCATGCTCGACATTCTGATCAAGATGAAGCAGCGCGCACCCATCTCGTTCGAGATCGTGGCGGTCAACCTGGACCAGAAACAGCCCGGCTTCCCCGCGCACATCCTGCCCGAATACCTGGATAAATTGGGTGTGGAATTTCACATCGAAACGCAAGACACCTACTCCATCGTCAAACGCAACATCGCCGAAGGCAAGACCATGTGCAGCCTGTGCAGCCGCCTGCGCCGGGGCATCTTGTACAAGGTGGCGCGTGAACTCAAGTGCAACAAACTCGCCTTGGGCCACCACCGCGACGACATGCTGCAAACCTTCTTCTTGAACATGTTCTTCGGCGGCAAGCTCAAGGGCATGCCTGCCAAGCTGACCAGCGACAACGGCGAGTTCATCGTCATCCGCCCGCTGGCCTATGTGGCCGAGAAAGACCTGATCCGCTGGGCCGAACACCGTCAGTTCCCCATCATCCCGTGCACGCTGTGCGGTAGCCAGCAAAACCTGCAACGCGTGCAGATCGGCAACATGCTGCGCGAGTGGGAAAAGCAATACCCCGGCCGTGCCGAAACGATGTTTACGGCCCTGCAAAACGTTGTGCCCAGCCACCTGATGGACGCCAAGCTGCACAACTTCAAAAACCTCAAGACCACCGGCATCCCCGACGAAGACGGCGACAAGGCCTTTGACGCCGAAGAGTTCCCGCAAGCCCAACGCCCCGTCCTTCCGGGAGTGCAAGTGATACAGATCGGCTGACGCGCCGCTCGCACCAATCTTCCCCAAAAACAATGGCTTCCACCCCCCACCCCGAAGCCGCGCCATGCGGGCCAGCCGGTTCCGCCGACTTGGCAAGCGAAGCGCCTCTGAGGCGGACCGGCTGGCCCGCATGGCGCGGCGCAGCGCGTACAACCCATAGCAGCACAGCAAGATCAACGCTGCAAACCGCAGCGACCGCCCTAACCTCCATCGCATTAACCCTGGCCCTAACCGCCTGCTCCATCCCCCGCATGATCGACAGCCAGGTACAAAGCTTCGTCGGCACCGCCGGTGCAGTGCAAAGCGCCACCTACCGCTTCGAACGCCTGCCGTCCCAACAATCCCAACCCGACGTCCAAGAACGGGTAGAGGTCGTGGCCCAAGTGGCATTACAGCGCGTCGGTTTGACCCTTGCGACCCCAAACGATGTTCAAGCCCGCTACAACGTGCAGGTTGCCGCACAGATAGCGCAGTTCCAGCCCCCACCCCGGCGTTCTACCCACCCCGTTTCTCCGTTTGTGAATGCCGACGGCTCACCCGCCCACTCGCCGCTGCTGTTCCTCTCAGAGCCACCTTGGTACATCCACACGGCCCACTTGGTACTGCGCGATACCCAGAATGGCCAAATCGCCTACGAAACATCGGCCCGCTTTGAGGGCCCGTGGTCCGACAGCGCCACCCTCTGGCCCGTCGTGATGGAGGCGGCCCTGCGCGACTACCCGCACCCACCCCCGGGTGTGCGCACCGTCACCATTGAACTGCCGCCCAAAGGCGCAACCGCCCCGTGACCGATAGCACCCGCATCACCGCCGTGCGCCACGGCGAAACCGCCTGGAACGTGGACACCCGCATCCAGGGCCAGCTGGACATTGGCCTGAACGAGCGGGGCCAGTGGCAGGCCGAACGCGTGGGCGCGGCTTTGGCCGATGCAGGCGTTGACCATGTTTACAGCAGCGACCTGAGCCGTGCCCACGTCACTGCGCAGGCCATCGCCCGCCACGCCCGCAGCCCGCAGGACCGGGCGGTGCGTTTGCACACCGGCTTGCGCGAGCGCGGCTTTGGCACGTTTGAAGGTCAGACCTGGGCCGCTATTGAAGAAAACTGGCCCGAAGAATCCAAGCGCTGGCGCCAGCGCGACCCGAACTTTGCTCCACCGGGCGGAGAAACGCCATTGCAACTACACGCCCGCGTCAGCACCACACTGAATGCCATCGCCAGTCAGCACCTGGGCGAGCACATTGTGCTGGTGGCCCACGGTGGCGTCATGGACATGCTCTACCGATTGGCAACCAGCCAGCCCTTGCACGCCGCGCGCACCTGGGAACTGGGTAACGCCGCCATCAACCGCTTGCTGTGGACACCAGACGCACTCACGCTGGTGGGCTGGGCCGACACGCAGCATCTTGACGACGGTGTACTGGATGAATCAATAAAACTTAGCTGAACATCGCCGTGCGACCATGCGCTCACAAAACCACTGGTACGCGGACGTATTTACAACGGTAGAACGTCTAGGTTAAGCGAATGCTTGTCTGTCGGATCGCCGTTGCTGCTGGTACAAAAAGCGAGCAGAGATTGGTTGCCCTCTCTGTTAAACGTGTGGACATTTGGAGGGTTGCCCGTCGGCCCATCGCTGTATAGCCAGTGCGCTGTGAGCACACCGTTTCCGCCGGCGCAAATGCCACCATCAAACTGTCGCGTTGTCCCGACAATTATCGGAGTGTCTCCAGTCAGATCGGGTCGAGTCATGGTGATCAAACGACTAGGCAACTTTGTTGGTTGGCTTTCGTTGACGTCGCCGCCGCCGCACGCAACCAGTAGTGCGGCAAGGCAAAAGGGCACCAGTGGGTTGCTGAATCTCATCACATTTCCTTCACGCTTGCCGGATCAATAAAGGAAAACGCAGGGCAAGATCTACACAAATCGTGAGCGTACACGCCATTTTTGCCTGTTGCGGGCTAGAGAATATGTTTGGCGCGCTAGGACCATTCAATGGCGTACAAAGAAGGCAATTGCGTCAGACCACCTCGGACTGGAGACGGTCGTTTTTTAGGGGGTTACGGTAATAGGCACGCAGCTGGCCGTCACTTTCGTCGGCGTTTCATCTCGATTTTTCATGCTTCTTTTGTGGCTGTTTTGGCCCACTTGACCCAAAGAGGCAGCCACATGGAATGGAGCTCATCGCTGCCCGGTCGACGCCATTCAACGCAACCATCGAGGTACGCGTTTTCGTGAATCGTTACGGTGACCAGCTGCTTGCACAGCCCGTGCTTCTCGAACACGTTTCCGATCGTTAGGAATTCAGAGTTTTCCATGCTGATACGCCCTTCAATA